>WBZL01001169.1_pt1 | contig 28223 bp, 34 predicted proteins | sample 5204291 | NCBI WGS metagenome assembly WBZL01 (sample SAMN12344345, study PRJNA552823) | activated sludge metagenome | biome: Activated sludge suspended growth; feature: Nitrification reactor; material: Wastewater; isolation source: activated sludge from nitrification reactor of wastewater...
GAAGGGCTGCCCGGCGACGGGAATGAGCGTCGTCATCCAGTACTTGTCGGTGAAGCCGATCCAGCCATTCTCGGACACGCTCTGGAGTTCAGCCGGCGCGCCCTCGTTCGGGTCGGTGTCGAGCTTGGGCAGGTTGGCGTACTTGATCTCCTGGAGCGTGCCGTCGCTCATCCGCACCACGCCTTCGTGGAGCACATAGATGCGCCGGCCTTCGGGGATGCCGTGGCGGGCCACGATCCCGTAGGGGGCGAGGCGGACGGCGGCGCCGGTGGCATTCTCGACTTGCTGCGTCACCGTGAACAGGAAGTTGTCGTCGACCGCGACGGTCCGGCGGAAGACGAGCCCCGCACCGTTGTCCCAGGCGAGTGTCACCGGTTGACCCGGCGCGAGCGTGCTGCCGCTCTCGAGCGTCCAGAGCGTCCGGGCGTCCGGCACCGCCGTCGCCGCGAGCCCGCCTGCGGGCAGCCAGCCGTAGACGGCGTAATAGGGCTTGTCGGCGCCGAGTTCGGTGCCGCCGACGGGGGCGAGAAGCCGCACGTCCGGTGCGCCGGGGTCGAGCGACACCTGGTAGTCCTTGAGCGACAGATCGTCGATCCGGCCGCCGAGGAGCGAGAGCGAGCCTTGCAGCCGCGGCGTTTCGATCTTCACCCGCGGCGCGGCCGCGAGGGCGGCCGCGGCATCAGTGGCGGCTCCATCGGAGGACGGCGCCATCCCGCTGGATCCCGGCGCGGGCGCGGTCGCAGTGCCGCCGGCAGCCGGCTGCGTGGCAGCCGGTTGCGTGGCGGCGGGCGTCTCGGGGGCGGGCTGCGGCTCGGGTGGCGGGAACAGCGTGTACCACAGGAGGATCACCAGGAACGACAGCACCGTCGCGAGAATGAGATTCTTGTTCTGATCGTCCATTTCGGACCCACCACCCGTCCTGCCGAGGTTGCGGCTGGTTCAACAGAACGGGGGGCGAAAGGTCAAGCGGTTTCGCCCGCGCGGGAAAGCGATCTGACGCCGCGACCGTGTGCGTTCAGCGCTCATCGGTCTGCCGTGCTGCCATCGGTGTCCCGGCCGCCCGCTGGATGGAGCGCGACGCCGGCTGACGGGTTCGCTTGGCCCCGGATGGGTCACGGTCCCGCGCCGGCGCCCGGCCCCGCGCCTAGCCGGTACGGCGGGCGATGCCGGGCGCGGCGTTCAGCTTGGCGCGGTGGGTCATGAGCCAGTCCTTGACCTGGTGCGCCGGCATCGGCCGGGCGATGGCGAAACCCTGCACATGCGTACAGCCGAGCTGCGCGAGATGGGCGTGCTCCCCGATCGTCTCCACGCCTTCGGCAAGCGTTTCGATCCCGAGCCTTTCCGCCATGGACAGTATCGCCGCCACCATGCGCTGCTGCGATGTGTCCGAATCGACCCGCGTGACATAGGTCCGGTCGATCTTGATCCTTCCCACCGAGAAGCGGCGGATCGAGGAGAGCGAGGCGTTGCCGGTGCCGAAATCGTCGAGGTCGACGCCGCACCCCATATTTGCCAGCGCGGTGATGTTGTGGACGATGACGTCGTTGTCGGTCTCTGCGACAACGGATTCGAGGATTTCCACGGTCAGCCTGTCGGCCGAGAGGTCGAACCGGTCGAGTTCCCACTTGAGCTTGGCGGCAAGGTTCGGGTTGCGCAGTTCGGCCGAGGAGAAGTTGACGGCGACCCGTGGCACACGGAGACCCGCCCGGTCCCAGGTGCGGAGCGCCGAGAGTGCCTGGCCGAGGATCACCTCGCCCAGGCGTTCGCCAAGCCCGGCCGCGAGGATCGCGGGCAGGAAGTCGCCCGGCGTGAGGACGCCGCGCGTCGGATGCTGCCAGCGCGCGAGCGCCTCGAACCCGGCGACATCGCCCGTGTCGGTGGAGAGTTGAGGCTGGAAATAGGCCACGACCTCTCCGGTCTCGAGCGCCGCTTCGACCTGATCGCGCAGCGCATCGCGTTCCATCGCGGCACGGCCCATATCGGCAGAATAGGCGCGGATGCCGCCGGGACCGTTCCGCCTTGCGTCTTCCTGCGCGAGTTCGGCCGCGGTCAGCACGCTGGCGCCGGTCCGTTCGGGCGCGCGACTTGTCAGGCAGAAGCCGACCGATGCACTGACGTAGACGGTCATCGCGTCCACCGAGAAGGGCTCCCCCACCGCGGCGCGGATACGGCCGGCGATCTGGATCACCGCTTCGAGGTCCATCCGCCGCGCGGGGGCGAGCGCGACGGCGAACCGTGTCGCGTCGATCCGGTGGACGACATCGCGTTCGCGCAGCACGCTGGCGATTCGCTCGCCGATGCGGACCGTGGTGCGGTCGCGGGCTTCCCGCCCATAGGTCGCGGCAAGCTGGTCATGGTCGTCAAGCCCGACGACGATGCAGGCCGAGGTCCTGCCGGTATCCTCCTGCGTCTCGCAGGCGTGATCGAGGGCGGCCGTGACGATGTGCCGAGGCTGCGTCGCGCCCGCGTTGTCGCCGGTGTCGGCGGGCGCTCTGGCGGCGGTCCGGTGCCGCGAAAGGAGCGCCATCGGCACGCCCGCCACCGCCGTGATCGCCGCGCCCTTCGGCCCGAACCAGAGGAGGGCCAGCCCAAGCGCGGGAAAGAGCGCCAGGAATTCCGGGTCGGCGATCCGGGCCGCGGTGCGGCGGAGGGCTGCGATCGGGGTTTGCCGGACCATGCGGGCCTCTTCCAACAGCGGCCGCAGGTTGCGGCCCTTCGACGGAGGCTAGGCGGCCGGGGTGACCGGGAGGTTAATCCTCGTGGGCCGTGAGGCGCGGAATATCGCTAAAATGCCCATCACCCGGCACGAGTCCGGCGAAATCGAATAGCTTCGGGTCCAGAAGGTGCGAGGGCCGGGCGTTCATCAACGCGCGGAACATCACCTGCCGCCGGCCGGGGCTGCGGGCTTCCCAACCGTCGAGGATCTGCTTGACCTGCTGTCGCTGCAGCCCCTCCTGGTTGCCGCAGAGGTCGCAGGGGATGATCGGATAGTTCATCGCTTTCGCGAATTTCTGGCAATCCGCCTCGGCCACGAAGGCGAGCGGGCGGCAGACAAGCAGGTCGCCGTCCTCGTTCAGCAGCTTCGGCGGCATCGTCGCCAGCCGCCCCCCATGAAAGAGGTTCATGAAGAAGGTCTCGAGGATGTCGTCGCGGTGGTGACCGAGGACAACGGCGGAACACCCCTCTTCCCGCGCGATGCGGTAGAGGTTGCCGCGCCGGAGCCGCGAGCAGAGCGAGCACATCGTGCCGCCCGGCGCGATCTTGTCGGTGACGATCGAATAGGTGTCGGCATATTCGATCCGGTGCTCCACCCCCATCCGCGTCAGGAATTCCGGCAGCACGGTCGCCGGAAAGCCGGGCTGACCCTGGTCGAGGTTGCAGGCGAGAAGATCGACCGGAAGAAGCCCGCGCCATTTCAGCTCGTGCAGCACGGCAAGAAGCGTGTAGCTGTCCTTTCCGCCCGAGAGGCAGACGAGCCAGCGCGCGCCCCTCTCCACCATGCCGAATACCTCGATCGCCTCGCGCACCTCGCGCACGAGCCGCTTGCGCAGCTTCCTGAACTCCGTCGTCTGCGGCGCGCCCTGGAAGAGCGGGTGGATGTCGTCGGGATCGTCAAGCATGGCGCCGCTCCGGCCTGGGTCGTGGATTGCCATAAGGACAGGTCTTTGCCATCGTCAAGCCGTTGGGCGCCAGACCGCGCGTCAGAGGGTCGTCGGACATGGCAGAGCGCGACACTACCCGGCCGGATGCGGCGCCTGCCGCGCGCTCGGGCCTCGGCCCGTGGATGGGTGTGCTCGTCTTCGGCTTCGGCACGGCGGCGGGGTTCCTTGTGGCCTTCTCGGGGCTTGCCTACCTCGAAGATGGCGCGGGGCTCATCGTGCTCGTATTCCTCTCCGCGCTCTTCGTCGTGGCACTGCTGGGCGCGATCCTCTTTCTCGCCCGCAGGCCGATCCTGCGGCGGCTCTTCGGCCATGCGGAAACGGAGATCGAGCGCCTGGCCACGCCGCTTTCAGCCATGGCCGCGCGCACGATCGAGCGCGATGCGACCGGCGCGACGGCTGCGGCGCGAGAGGTTGTGGCGCTCGCGCTCGCGCGCTACGCCTGGATCACCGCGCGACGCTGGATCATCGCATCTCTCACCGCGCTCATCGCCGCGATGGCGGCGCTTGCGGGGACCGCGCTGCTCTTCAAGCAGAACCAGCTCATTGCCGTGCAGTCCGACCTCCTGCGCGATCAGAACGCGCGGATCGCCGAACAGACGATGCTTCTCACCCAGGATGTCCAACTCGCCGAGGCCGCCCGCAATGCCGCACTCGCAGTCGAGATCACCGGCATCGCCGCCCGGCTGGGCGCGGCGCTCGACGCGGCCGAAGGCAATGGGGCGCCGGCGCCGCGGCAAGAGATTTTCAACCTGATCGATCCATCGTCGCTCGACCGGGAACTGATGCTGCGCATCACCTCGATCTCGCGTGCGACCCAGCCCTACAGGTTCCTCGATCTTGGCGTGCGGTCGCAGGATTCGGGTGACAAGACGCGCCGCGCGATGCTGCGGCGGCGGGCCGATCTGCCGAAGACCTACGCGCGGATGGCAACGGCTTTCAACTGGCCGGAAGAGGGCGCGGAGAACCGGCTCATCGATCGCCCTGCCAGCCCGGAGCGGGGGCAACTCCTGAGCGTTCTTCTCGGCGCGGGCATTCACAACCTCGAACCGCTGAATCTCGCCGGGCTCGACCTGTCCTTCGCCTACCTGCCCAACGCGGACATCGCCGTTCTGACCGGGCTCGGCGCGCGGCTGTCCTACGCCGACCTGTCCGGCAGCTACCTGACGGAGGCGGACCTCGGCGGGGCCTATCTGGAGAATGCCCGGTTCCGGGACGCGCAGTTCCGCCGGTCGAGTTTTGCCGTTGTCGGTCCGGAGCGGACGCGCGCGCCCTTCCTGCCGGAAAACTCCCCCTATTCGAGCTTCCTCGCAGGCGCGGACTTCGACGGTTCGGTGCATTTCGGCACCGATTTCGGCGGCGCGCTCCTGACGGCGGCGAGCTTTGACGGTGCGGTGCTGCTGGGTGCCCGGTTCGACGGCGCGGGCTTGGGCGCGGCGACGTTTCGCGGTGCGGTTCTGATCGGGGCAAGCTTCGCGGGAGCGGAGTTGAAATCCGCCGATCTCGACGGCGCGATCGTCTTCGGCCGTGACGTGCTGGACGAGCTTGCGCGCGCCGCCGCACCCGGAAGCTTCGTGCCCGAACGGTTCCGGGCAGAGCCGGTGACGCTCGACGACGTGATGGCGATCAATCTCGTCTACCAGAACCTCGAACGAAGCGAAGTCGAGGAAGCGGCAGGCGGCGGCGCACCTTTTCGCCTGACCCGCGTTCAGCCCTTCGAGGACTGATCCCCGCCGCCGTCGTTGTCGCATCCTCGACCCGGCACCGGATCGTACCCCGAGCCGCCCCATGGATGGCAGCGCCCGATCCGCCGGAGCGCCAGCCAGCTTCCCCGCAGCGCGCCGTGCTTCTCCAGCGCGTCGAGCGCATAGGCCGAGCAGGTCGGCTGGTAGCGGCAGGAATGTCCGACCCAGGGACTGAGGATCAGCCGGTACGCCCGCACGGGCAAGGCCACGACATGGGCGAGGGGTGTCATCCCTTGGGTCCGTGGATCCGGTCGAGCGCGCGCATGAGGTCGGCCTTCAGGTCGGCGAAATCGCGGGCCGCCGTCGCCTCGGGTCGGCCGACGAGTACATAATCCCAGCCTGGCCGGCCGTGAAGCGGCAGGATGACGCGGGCGATTTCGCGCAGGCGCCGCTTTGCGCGGTTGCGGGCCACGGCGTTGCCGAGCTTCTTCGAGCAGGTGAACCCGACCCGGATCGCTGCCGGATCGGCCGCCTCGGGCCCGCGCTGCCGCGCCTGGAGGAGGAAGCCCGGCATCCCCTGCCGGCGCCCCTGCGCGGCACGGAGGAATTCGGCGCGCTTTGTCAGCGTCAGGCAAACGGAAACCGCCGGGGGCGTGTCCGTGTCCCGGGCCATCTGGCCTTGCACGGGCGCCTCCGGCGGTGTCATGCCGTGTGCCGTCGGTCCGGCCCTCAGGCCGAGAGGACCTTGCGGCCCTTTGCGCGGCGCGCGGCCAGAACCTTGCGGCCACCCTTGGTCGCCATGCGCGCCCGGAAGCCATGGCGACGGGCGCGGACGAGGTTCGACGGTTGGTAGGTGCGCTTCATCGCGTCAACTCCGTTTTCGTGCAGCCCAAACCGGTCACGGATTCGAAGGCCGCTGTCATTCGAAGCCCGGCTATTAGACGGCTCAAGCGGGCAAGTCAACTCGCCTTGGCCCGGAAATCGGGCTTTTGCGCGCGGTCGCGTGGCGGCTTTTCGGTCGGTCGGGCCGATCTGCAGGCGAGGAGGTTTAACAGCCGGCGGCAAATGCTTATCCTTCGTGGCAGCAGGCTCGGCAAGGAGCCCCGCGCGGACGCCGCCCGCGGTCGGCAGGGATGGAACGATTGAAGCTTTTCAACACGCTTTCGGGCCGGTTCCTTCTCCTGACGATGCTCTTCGTCATGCTCGCCGAGGTGCTGATCTTCGTTCCTTCGGTCGCGCGCTTTCGCCAGGACTACATCCTGTCGCGCCTCGAACGCGCGCAGATCGCCTCGCTCGCCCTTCTGGCCACCGACGAGATGATCGACGAGAACCTCGAACGGGAATTGCTGGAGAATGCCGAGGTCTTCAACGTCGTTCTCAGGCGCGACGAGGTGCGCCAGCTTGTGCTCTCCTCGCCCATTCCCGCACCGATCTGGCGAAGCTACGACCTGCGCGCGCCCTCTGCCTTCGAACTCATCCGTGACGCGGTCGCGTGTCTTGTCGATCCGACCGACCGCACCATACGGGTGATCGGCGACCCCGTGCGGCAGGCCGGGCTCCTGATCGAGGCGACTATGAGTACGGCGCCGCTGCGGGCTGCGATGATCGACTACGGCCTTCGCATCCTCGGGCTTTCCGCGTTGATCTCGGTGGTGACGGCGACACTGCTCTTCCTCGCGGTCCGGCAGGTTCTGGTGGCACCGATCCGCCGGCTCGTGTCGCAGATGCGGCTTTACGCCGAAGCGCCCGAGGATGCCCGGCGGGTGATTGAACCCGATGCCGACGTGATCGAACTGCGCGAGGCGGAAGAGGCGCTCAGGTCGATGGAACGCCAGTTGACCGGTGCCTTGAAGCAGAAGGAACGGCTGGCGCAGTTGGGCGGCGGCGTGGCCAAGGTCAGCCATGACCTGAGGAATATCCTGACGACGGCGCAGCTTCTGGCCGACCGCATCGAGGGCAGCGACGATCCCATGGTGAAACGCTCGGCGCCGAAGCTCGTGGGCTCGATCAGCCGGGCTGTGGCGCTCTGCGAATCCACGCTTACGTTCGGCAAGGCCGACGAGCCGCCGCCGACGCTTGCGCGGTTCATGCTCGCGGGTCTCGTCCGCGACATCGTGGAGAGCGAGCGGCTCGCGTCGGGCGAGGCCGCGGTGGAGTTCTTGACCGACGTGCCCGCCTCGCTCACGATCCGCGCCGATCAGGAGCAGCTGCACCGGGTCCTGACGAACCTCGTGCGCAACGCCCGGCAGGCGATCGAGGCGACGGAGCGCCCGGGCACCATCGAGGTCGGAGCGGGCGAGGAAGAGCACGGATGGTGGATCCGGGTGGGCGACACCGGACCCGGCCTGCCGGAGCGTGCGCGCGACCATCTTTTCCAGCCGTTCCAGGGCAATGTCCGCAAGGGCGGTGCCGGTCTCGGCCTTGCCATCGCGGCCGAACTTGTCCGCGGCCATGGCGGCCGGCTGGAACTGCTGAAGACAGGTGCGGACGGGACCGAGTTCATGATCCACCTTCCGCGTGACCTCGCCGCGCCGTCGCTTGCGGCCCCGGCCTGAAGCGCACTTGCGCAGACTCGGTTTTGCCCTTGCGTTGGCCAGCCTGCCTCGCTAAATGGCTGCCCTACGCGCCCGTAGCTCAGCTGGATAGAGCACCAGACTACGAATCTGGGGGTCAGGAGTTCGAATCTCTTCGGGCGCGCCATCAGACTCCCCCGACCTGAGCGGAACCGCCCGTCATGCGTGAACGAGCCTCCCCCGCCCCGCGTAGCGGGTCCGTGCTGGGTCTCGATGTCGGCTGTTCGCCCCGGCGGCGGTCCAGTGCGATCTGCCGGCTCGACTGGGACGGGGAGTCGGTCAGCTGGCACTTTGCCCGGTTCCGGGCGGTCGAGCCTGAGCGGTCGGGGATCATCGCCGCGGTGGCCGGCGGCCGGCCCGCTCTGGCGGCCGCCCTCGACGGGCCGTTAAGGGCGGGCTTCGACGAGATCGGGCGGTACCGGATGGCGGAGCGGATGCTGACCCGCCGGCTGGGACCGCTCATCGGCAAGCCCGGGCAGTCCGGCGTGCCAGTCGGACGATTGCTGAACGCGCAGGCGAACCTCTGCGCCCGTGCCGTGCTTGCGGTGGCCGATCTTGCCTCCGCGCGGCACGACGTGGCAATTGACGCGAAGGCCGTGGCCGAGGCCTTTCCGAATTCCTTCCTCGGTCTGATGCTCGACGCGCCAGAGAAGGTCCCCGTGCGCCGGAGCAACCGCTCGGACCGCTACTTCGTTCAACTGACGCGTGACGGCACGCTCTTGCGGCTGCTTGAACACTGCCTTCCCGGCCGGCGCCCGGCGGTCGACCTTGCCACGATCACGAACCACGACGACCGCGCCGCCTTCGTCTGTGCGTTGACCGCGCTTGGCCTCGTGGCCGGTGCGTTCGTGGCCGTTGGCGACGGTGACGGCTGGATCGTCCTGCCGCCTGCGCCCTTCATCCGCCCGCGGCGGTGGGCGCTGCTGGCCGCGAATTCCGCGGAGTCGCCGGACGCGCTCCACGTGGCGGGAGGGGTGCCGCACGGGCCCGTCTGACCACGTCGCTCGGCCGTTGCACGCGCGCGTTAACGCTGCCTCAAGCCATCGTGCCCATGTTCCGCGTGTGTTGGCATTTGCCTTGGGGCCGATGCGCAGGCAGAGTCCGGCCCGCATCGCTCGCGGGGAGGTGATAGATGGAACGGTATTCGGCCCTTGTGCTGTCGATCGCGCTTGCGGTCGCGTCCGCGGTCGCGGCCACATGGCAAGGTTGGTTCCTGCTGCTGACGGCATTATTCTCCGCCTTGTCTACGCTCGGGGCCTACGATCTCCTCCAGCATCGCCATGCGATCCTCAGGAACTACCCCGTCATCGGCCACATGCGCTTTCTCTTCGAGGGTATCCGCCCCGAGATCCGCCAGTACCTGATCGAAAGCGATCAGGACGAAGAGCCGTTTTCGCGCGACGACCGCTCGCTCGTCTATCAGCGGGCGAAGGGGGTGGAGGACAAGCGGCCCTTCGGCACACGCGAGCGCGTCTATGACGCCGGCTATGAATGGCTCACGCACTCGATGGTTCCGGTGCATATCGAGAATGCCGACTTCCGCACCCGGATCGGCGGGCCGGACTGCCGCCAACCCTATGACGCCTCGATCTACAATATCTCGGCGATGAGCTTCGGCGCGCTTTCGGCCAATGCGATCCTCGCCTTGAACCGGGGGGCGAGAAAGGGCGGTTTCGCCCATGACACGGGCGAGGGCGGGATCAGCCGCTATCACCGCGAGGGCGGCGGCGACATCATCTGGGAAATCGGCTCAGGCTATTTTGGCTGCCGGACACCGGAGGGCCGGTTCGACGCGGAACGCTTCCGCGACCGGGCGGCCGATCCGCAGGTCAAGATGATCGAACTGAAGCTGAGCCAGGGCGCCAAGCCCGGCCACGGCGGCGTACTCCCGGGCGCCAAGGTCACCGCCGAGATCGCCGAGGCGCGGGGCGTTCCGCCGGGCGTCGACTGCGTCTCCCCGGCCGCGCATCCCGAATTCTCGACGCCGATCGGGCTTATGGAGTTCATCGGCCGGCTGAGGGAGCTCGCGGCGGGCAAACCCGTCGGCTTCAAGCTCTGCATCGGTCACCGGCGCGAATTCATGTGTGTCGTCAAGGCGATGCGGGAAACCGGGATCACGCCCGACTTCATCGTCATCGACGGCAAGGAGGGCGGCACGGGTGCCGCGCCGCTCGAATTCGCCAACCACATGGGGATGCCGCTGGTCGAAGGGCTGACCTTCGCCCACAACGCCCTTAGGGGGGCGGACCTGCGCGACCGTGTGAAGCTCGGTGCCTCGGGCAAGGTTGTCAGCGCTTTCGATATCGCGCGGGTCCTGGCGCTCGGCGCCGACTGGGCGAATTCCGCGCGGGGCTTCATGTTTGCCGTCGGCTGCATCCAGGCGCAGAACTGCCACACCAACCGCTGCCCCGTGGGCGTGGCGACGCAGGATCCGCTCAGGGCGCGTGCTCTCGACCCGGGCGACAAGGCGGAGCGGGTCTTCCGCTTCCACCGCAACACGCTGAAGGCTCTGGCCGAGATGACCGGCGCGGCCGGGCTTGCCCACCCGGGCGACTTGCTTCCCCACCACCTTCTCATGCGCGAAAGGGACCGCGACATGGTGACCGGCGAGGAAGTCTATCCCTATCTGCCCGAAGGTTTCCTCCTGCGCGAGGAGGAGGACCGCTTCGGCTACCTCCTGCGGTGGCGCCGGGCACGCCCCGAAAGCTTCGGGCCGGTCGGCCCCTGGGTCTGAGCACCGGCAGGTCTGGCCGGCCGGCGCCCCTCGGGGCGGCCGGCAGCGCGTCAACGCCGGCCGGCGGTGCGCGCGGTTCCCTGCGCCTGGTTGATCTGGGTCATGGCCGGCCTGCGACGATTTGGCAAAAAGCGGGAAAACCGCAAATCGCATCTTGATTTCGGTATTTACATTCACGATTATGAATATGACAACATAACGGAGGCTGTCATGTCCCTTGATCGCACCATCCTTGCCTTTGCCGGCATCATGATTCTTCTTTCCGTCGCGCTGACCCAGTGGGTCTCGCCCCATTTCGTCTGGCTGACGGTGTTCGTCGGCCTGAACCTGCTGCAGTCCGCCTTCACGGGCTTCTGCCCGGCCGCTTCGTTCTTCCGCAAGCTTGGCGTGAAACCCGGCTGCGCATTCTGAAAGGCCGCATGCCATGCGCGCGCTTCTGCTGACCTGTCTTCTCGCCGCCACGCCCGCCCTGTCTGAGACGGTCCTGCTCGCACCCGCCAGGGTGACCGAGTGGAAATCGGTCTATGGCACCGTCGAGGCGCGCGAGACGGTGCCCGCACGGGCCCGTATCGGCGGGATCGTGCAGTCGCTGTCGGTGACGGAGGGAGACATGGTGACCGCCGGTCAGGAGATCGCCATCATCCATGACGACAAGATCGCCTTCCAGATCGCTGCCCTCGATGCACAGATCGAGGCGCTGAAGGCGCAGCTGTCCACCGCGCAGGCCGACCTTGAGCGCGGCCAGGCGCTGGTAGGGCGCGGCGTCATTACGGCGCAGCGGCTCGACCAGCTGCGGACAAGCGTCGATGTGCTTTCGGGCCAGATCACCACGATCGAGGCGCAGCGCTCCATCGCCGAACAGCAGGGCGCCGAGGGCCGCGTCCTTGCGCCCGGTGACGGGCTCGTGCTGACGGTGCCGGTCACGCTCGGCGCCGTCATCATGCCGGGCGAACCTGTGGCCACCATCGGCGGCGGCGGCGTCTTCCTGCGGCTTTCGGTGCCGGAACGCCACGCCCTCGCCCTGAAGGAGGGCGCCGAAATCCGCATCACCGCACAGGGCTCTGCCTCGGTCGGGCGGATCGCGAAACTTTACCCCCAGATCAGCAACGGCCGCGTCGTCGCCGATGTGGAGGTCGAGGGGCTGGAAACCGAATTCGTCAATGCCCGCGTGCTCGTGTCGCTGCCTGTGGGCGAACGCGAGGCGCTCTTGATCCCGCGGAGCGCGGTGGCGACCCGCTCGGGGCTCGACTTCGTCCGCGTTACCGAAGCCGGCGCCGAGGTCGAGCGGGCCGTGGTCATCGGCGAAGAAGTGCCGCAGGACGATCGGGACATGGTCGAGGTGCTGAGCGGGCTTGGCGCGGGCGACGCGGTGGTCCTGCCGTGAGCGAGGTCAAGCCCCACAGCCTCGGTATCGCCGGGGGGCTCACGCGCGGCTTCATCACCTCGCCGCTGACCCCCCTCTTCCTGATGGCCGCCTTCGTCTTCGGCATCGTGGCACTTCTGGCGCTGCCGCGCGAGGAGGAGCCGCAGATATCCGTGCCGATGGTGGACATCCACGTCCAGGCCAACGGGCTGAAGGCGGAGGATGCCGCGAAACTCGTCACCGAGCCCCTGGAGACCATCGTCAAGGGCATCGACGGGGTGGAGCACGTCTATTCCCAGACCTCGGACGACCGGGTGATGGTGACGGCGCGATTCCTAGTCGGCACGCCCTCCGACAACGCGATCCTGCGCGTCCACGACAAGGTCCGCGCCAACATCGACCGCATCCCGGTGGGCGTCCCCGAACCGCAGATCGTCGGTCGCGGCATCGACGACGTGGCGATCCTGTCCTTGACGCTCGCGCCGAAGCCGGAGGCCGCCGACCGGATCACGGCGAACGATCTCACCCGCATCGCCCGCGAACTGAGGACCGAGATCGCGAAGATTCCCGACGTCGGCCTCAGCTACATCGTGGGCGAGACGAGTGAACGGCTCAGGATCGCGCCCGATCCGGAGCGGCTTGCACTCTTCGGCATGACGTTGCAGCAGCTCGCCGGCAAGGTCACCGGCGCCAACACCGCCTTCCCCACAGGATTCGTTCGCGACGAGGGGCAGCAGGTCATGCTCGTCGCCGGCGAGACGCTGAGTTCGCCGGAGGAAATCGCGAACCTCCTGTTGACGACCCGCGATGGCCGGCCGGTCTATGTTCGCGACGTCGCGGACGTGAGTTTCGCCGATGACGGCGAGGAACATCTCGTTGCCACCGTCACGAAGGGAGAGGATGGCGCCGTCACCCGCGTTCCGGCGGTGACGCTCGCCGTCGCCAAGCGCGCAGGCTCGAATGCCGTCACCGTGGCCGAGGAGATCCTGCACCGCGTCCACATGCACGAAGGCCGCCTGATCCCTGAGGACATCGCGGTCGAGATCACGCGCGACTACGGCGAAAGCGCCAACGAGAAGGCGAACGAACTGCTCTATCACCTCGCGCTCGCCACGGTCTCGATCATCGCGCTGGTCTGGGTCGCCATCGGCCGGCGCGAGGCCTTCGTCGTGGCCATCGTCATCCCTGTAACGATCCTCCTCACACTCTTCGCCTCGAACGTGATGGGCTACACGCTGAACCGCGTCTCGCTCTTCGCTCTCATCTTCTCCATCGGTATCCTCGTCGACGACGCCATCGTGGTGATCGAGAACATCGCGCGGCACTGGGCCATGGCCGACGGGCGCGACCGCAAGTCGGCCGCCATCGACGCGGTGGCCGAAGTCGGGAACCCGACCATCGTGGCCACGCTGACGGTGGTCGCAGCCCTGCTACCCATGCTCTTCGTCTCGGGGCTGATGGGGCCTTACATGTCGCCGATCCCGGCGAACGCCTCGGCGGCGATGATCTTCTCCTTCTTCGTCGCGGTCATGGTGACGCCCTGGCTGATGCTGAAGGTGGCAGGAAAGGCCGACATGTCGGCACATGGCCACAACGACGCCTATGGCGGCCATCCGGGCGGCGCGCTCGGCCGCGCCTACGCCGCCGTCGCCCGGCCGATCCTCGCCTCCAAGACGCGGAGCTGGCTCTTCATCGGCGTGGTCGTCGTGCTGACCTTCGGCTCGCTCGCGCTCTTCTACACCAAGCACGTCACGGTGAAGCTCCTGCCCTTCGACAACAAGTCGGAGCTTTCGGTGACGATAGACCTGCCCGAAGGCGCACCGGTCGAGGCGACCGACGCGGTGGCGCAGGCGGTGGCGAAGGTCGTGCTCGACCTGCCCGAGGTGCGGTCGGTCCAGACCCATGCCGGCACGGCCGCGCCCTTCAACTTCAACGGCCTCGTGCGTCACACCTATCTGCGCGCCTCCCCAGAGATGGGCGAGGTCGCGATCAACCTCCTGCCCAAGGGCGAGCGTGACCGCTCGAGCCACGAGATCGCGCTGGAGATCCGCCAGAAGATTCTCGCGCTGCCCCTGCCCGAGGGCACCGTGCTGAAGACGGTGGAACCTCCGCCGGGTCCGCCGGTGATGGCCACGCTTCTGGCTGAAATCTACGGCCCGGATCCGGACACGCGCCGCGCGGTGGCGGCCAAGGTGGAGGCGGCGTTCCGGTCCGTGCCCTTCATTGTCGACGTCGACAATTCCTACGGCGATCCCGCCCGGCGCATCCGCACCACCGTCTCGACCGACGCGGCGGAGTTCTTCCAGGTGCAGGAGGGCGACGTGCTCGACACGATCGCGATCCTCAATGGCGGCACCACGATCGGCTATTCGCACCGCGGCGAGGGTCGCCAGCCGATTCCGATCCGTATCGAGCGGCCGAAGGGGATGCGCACCTTCGACGAGCGGTTCCTGACCACGCCCCTGCCGCAGAACGTCATTCCCGGCGCGCGCGGCGTGGTGGAACTTGGCGACGTGGTGGAGGTGCGCGAGGAAACCGGGTCCTTCCCGATCTTCCGACACAACGGGCGGTCGGCCGAGATGGTGACGGCCGAGCTTGCCGGCGATTTCGAGGCGCCTCTCTACGGGATGCTCGCCGTCGCCGACGCGCTCGACGCGCAGGACTGGACTGGCCTTGCGAAACCGCAGATCCTGCTCCACGGCCAGCCCGACGACGAAACCGCGCCCTCGCTTCTCTGGGACGGGGAGTGGGAGGTGACCTGGGTCACCTTCCGTGACATGGGCGCGGCCTTCGGCGTGGCGCTTCTCGGCATCTACATCCTCGTTGTCGCGCAGTTCGGCTCGTTCAAGGTTCCGTTGGTGATCCTGACGCCGATCCCCCTGACCTTCATCGGCATCCTCCTCGGCCACTGGCTTTTCGGCGCGCCGTTCTCGGCCACGTCGATGATCGGCTTCATAGCGCTTGCCGGCATCATCGTGCGCAACTCGATCCTGCTCGTCGATTTCATCCGCCACGCGAAGACGCCCGACCGGCCGCTGACCGAGATCCTGATCGAAGCCGGCGCGATCCGCTTCAAGCCGATCCTGCTGACCGCGCTCGCGGCGATGATCGGTGCGGCGGTGATCCTCACCGACCCGATTTTCCAGGGCCTTGCGATCTCGCTCCTGTTCGGGCTCGCGTCGTCGACGCTTCTGACGGTTCTGGTGATTCCGGCTGTCTACCGCGTGTTGCGCACCTGACGGTTCCTGTCCCGGTTCCGCCGCAATCGGGCGGGGCCGGGACATTGCAGCCCGCGGATCGTTGTTGCATTCGTTGACAATCGCCACGCTTGGGGACGATTGCCCCTGCCGCGTATCCGATCAAATCGCGCAACCGTCGCGAGAACTCCGTCAAAAATCCCCGACCGCGCCGCCTTTCGGTCACGGATGTTGGGTTAACTCTTAATACCGGGGGCGGTACGAGAGAGAGGACAGTCTGATGAAATTCGCAGCCGCCATCATCGCCAGGTTCTCCCGCGGCAAGTCACAGGAGCCGGATGCCTTCGAAAAGCGCCTGCTCTCGCTGGGCACGATGCCCGCCCGCCGCAGCCGCCGTCCGCAGCCCTCGCTCTTCATCCGCGCGCCGCGGATCGCCTGAGCCGGCTCAGAACGCGACCTCGACACCCGGCAGCCGCAGTTCGCGCATCAGATCGCGCACCTCCTGACGGGCCGCCACGTTCGAGATGTTGAGCCGTTCGACGCCGACATCCTTCAAGTCAAGGAGCGTGAGGCCCCGCGGGAAAAGCTCGCGGAAGATCACCCGCTCCGAAAAGCCCGGCGCCACGCGGAAGCCGATCCGCTTCGCCAGTTGTTCGAGCGCCCCGCCCACCTTGCGCTTGTTGTGCATCTGCTGCGCCCCGAGCCGGTTTCTCAGGACGATCCAGTCGATCGGCTTCAGCCCCGCCCGGGCGCGAAGCTGGCGCGCGTGCCAGACCATTTCGGAATAGATCGAGGGTCCGATCACCCGGCTCGTGTCGGGGTCGACCCGGGCGAGAAGGTCAAAGTCGATGAAGCTGTCGTTCAGGGGCGTGATCAGCGTGTCGGCAAGCGAATGCGCCACCTGGGAAAGCCGGGTGTGCGATCCGGGACAGTCGATGATGATGAACTCCGCGTCCTTCTCCAGCCCCGCGACGGCCGCGGAGAGCCGCCGGTCATGGATGTTCTCGCCTGCGGTGAGGCTCGCCTGGTCGACCTCGGGCAGGTCACGGTAGTCCGGCGTAGGCAGGTCGAGCCCTTCCTTCCGCGCGAAGGCGCGGCGGTTCTCGATGTAGCGGGCAAAGCTCTTCTGACGGAGGTCGAGGTCGAGCGCGCCGACCTTGTGGCCCATGCGGGCAAGCGCGGTTGCGACATGCATGCAGGTCGTGGACTTGCCCGACCCGCCCTTTTCGTTGCCCACGACGATGATATGCGCCACGTCTCGTCCCCGTCCGTTGTCCCGGTGTGCCCGGAATCGAAAGGCGCGCTGTTGCCAGCGCGCCCCTACTATATGTTGTGCGCCTTGCCTTGCAAAGCGCGATAGGCTCAGAATCCGAGGCCGGCGTACTTGTTCTTGAATTTCGACACGCGGCCGCCGGTGTCCATCAGCTTGGCCGAGCCGCCGGTCCATGCGGGATGCACCGTCGGGTCGATGTCGAGCGCCAGCGAGTCGCCTTCCTTGCCCCAGGTGGAGCGGGTGCGATAGGTGGTCCCGTCGGTCATCTTGACCTCGATCATGTGGTAGTCGGGATGGATGTTCTTGCGCATGGCCCCGCTCCTCACTCGGCTTTTTCTTTGTAGTTGGTGACTTCCGCGATCCGTGCGGATTTGCCGCGACGGTCGCGCAGGTAGTAGAGCTTCGCCCGACGCACGCGGCCGCGGCGCACGACCTCGATCGAGTCGATGTTGGTCGAGTAGAGCGGGAAGACGCGCTCGACGCCCTCGCCGAAGGAAATCTTGCGGACGGTGAACGAGGCCGCCAGCGTGTTGCCGCCCTTGCGGGAAATGCAGACGCCTTCGTAGTTCTGCACGCGGCTCCGCGTGCCTTCCGTCACCTTGTAGCCGACACGCACGGTGTCGCCCGCCTTGAAGTCCGGGATGGACTTGCCGAGCGCGGCGATCTGCTCGGCCTCCAGTTCTGCGATCAGGTTCATCGCGTGGTCCTTTCCAAATGCTCGCGGTGGTCCCGCGATGGTGTTCGCGCCAGAGAGCTCCGTGTCTTCACCGGGTCCGCCATAGCGCCCGCAGGAGGTCAGGTCGTCGTTTCCTGTCGTCTGGTCCATCCGCCGCGCCCGCCCGAAGAAAGCCGGGCCATGGCCAATAGACATGCGTCCGCACGACTCACGAGAGCCCCGGACGGGCGGGGTATAGGGGGAAGGTGCGGGGCCGTCAAGCACCCTGAACTTGCAGGGAATTCCCGAAAAGCGGTTCGCCTAGTCGAGCAGCTGGCCCTCAGCCCAGAACTTGTTGACCTTGTCCCACCATGTAAGGCTGGTGGGATAAAGAAAGTGAGCAAATTGCTCTGGTGACGTTGTGCGATGTAGGTTCGCGTTCTGAACGTCCTCAATCAAACCGACTATGGCAGCCTTACGGACGTCCTCATCTCCGTCAACAATCCAGCGTTCAAGCGTCGCAGCCACTTCTTGAAGCTCGGGGATTCTGTCGTCTTCGAGCAAGGTGACAACACATCGCGCGAGTTCTGACATCATCAAATACAAAGGAACTTCGTCGCGGCTAAATCCGCAAATCTCGGTTTTGTTACCTTCTTCCGGCGTGAAATCGGCAAGCAGGCGGAACGTTACCTTTAACATCTCCTGTGTATCGATCATCAGCGCACTCTCTAGTTTTCGTACCGCTGGCGCAGGTGCACCGCCCACAAATCCGGGCGCCTCTCCCGCGTCAGACGTTCCGCTTCCGACCGTCGCCATCTCTCCACCTCGGCGTGGTTGCCCGAGGTGAGGACGGCAGGAATCTCGCGCCCCTCCCAGACGGCCGGCCGCGTGTACTGCGGATGTTCCAGCAATCCGTGGGAATGGCTTTCCTCTTCGGTGGAACTGGCGTTCCCCAGCACCCCCGGCAGCAGCCGCACCACCGCGTCGATCATCGCCTGCGCGGCGATCTCTCCCCCCGTCATCACGAAGTCCCCGAGGCTGACCTCCTCGACCGCGTAGTGGTCCAGCACCCGCTGGTCCACGCCCTCGAACCGGCCGCAGAGCAGGGTGATCCCCTCCGCCCCGGCCCAGCCTCGGGCGGTGGCCTGGTCGAAGGGCTTTCCCCGCGGGGAAAGGTAGACGACCGGCCAGAGGGCGCGGTCGGGGGGCGTGCCGATGGCGGCCTCGTCGAGCGCCTTGGCGACCACGTCGGCCCGCAGCACCATGCCGGCACCGCCGCCCGCCGGGGTATCGTCCACGTTGCGATGCCTGCCGATCCCGAAGGGGCGAAGGTCGATGGTCTGAAGCGCCCAGAGCCCCTCGGCCAGCGCCTTGCCGGTCAGGGAAAGGCCGAGCGTCCCGGGGAAGGCCTCGGGGAAAAGCGTGACGATCCGCGCCGCCCAGGCGCCCTTGACCCGCTGCGGCGCCATCAGGTCGCGCGGGCGGGGCGAGGCGGAAATGGAAAGCCGCCCGTGGGACTTGGGTTTGGCGCCGGTCATTCGCCCGTCTCCTCCGGCGGGTCGGCGACGATGCGGCCGGCGGTCAGGTCCACGGTCGGGACCACCGCCTTCGTGAACGGGAGAAGGAGTGCTGTCCTGCGTCCCGGCGCGAAGATCTCCAGGATGTCGCCCGCGCCGTGGTTGTAGATCGCCCGTACGGTGCCAAGCTGGGCGCCGCCGGTGTCGAAGACCGGAAGCCCGATCAGGTCGGCGTGGTAGAATTCGTCGTCCGGAAGGCTCGGCAGCCTTTCGCGATCGGCAAAAAGCGAGGTGCCGCGGAGCGCGTCGGCCTCCTCCTTCGTCGTGATGCCGGACAGCCGCGCGGCAAGCCCGCCCGGAATGGCGCGGGTGATCCTCACGCCGAAGCTGCGCGCGCCGTCCTCGGTGTAAAGCGGCGCGTAGGCGGCGATGGCCTCCGGCTGGGCGCAGAAGCTCTTGAGCCGCACCTCGCCCCCGACGCCGAAGGCACCCGAGATGGCACCGACACAGATCCGGTCAGGTGCCATCGGGAATCTCCGGGCATCGGGCGGCCGCGGGTGCGACCGCCGGACCAGGCTCTACCATCCGCTCCGCCTTCAGCCCGAGCCAGAACGACCCCGCGCAGAGCGCGAGGGTCACGGTCCGGCGCAGGAGGAAGCCCACCAGCATGGCGATGCCTTACTCGGCCGCCGCTTCCTCGGCCTTGGCGGATTTCGCGGCCTTCTCCTCGGCGCGCTTCTTCGCCTTGTCGCCCGGCTCGGCCTTCTTCATGTTGGCGCGGGTCGCCTTCTCCCGCACGCCAGCGGCTTCCAGCATCCGCGCGATGCGGTCGGTCGGCTGGGCGCCCTGGGCCAGCCAGTGCTGGACGCGCTCCATGTTCATCTTCACGCGGTCCTCGCTGTCCTTCGGGAGAAGCGGGTTGTAGGTGCCGAGCTTCTCGATGAAGCGGCCGTCGCGGGGCATCCGCGAGTCGGCGGCGACGATCGAGTAGTAGGGGCGCTTCTTGGAGCCCCCGCGGGCGAGGCGGATCTTCATAGCCATGTCAGTTCTCCTATCGCTGGCTCTTGAACAGGCGGGTGCCTGCTATCCTTCGGTTACTTCTGTAGTCTCTCGTGGTGCCTGATCACTTCGCTGATGACGAAGTTCAGGAATTTCCTGGCAAATTCCGGATCGAGGTCGGCTTCCTCGGCCAGCCTTTCCAGCCTTGCGATCTGCTCTGCCTCGCGCACCGGGTCGGAGGGCGGCAGGTCGTGCGTCGCCTTCAGCCGGCCCACCGACTGGGTGTGCTTGAAGCGTTCGGCGAGCGTGTAGACGAGGATCGCGTCAAGCCGGTCAATCGACTCGCGGTGTTCCTTGAGAAGCGCCGCGGCGCGGGCGGTGGCGTCGGTCATTCGGCTCTCCTCTTGCGGTTCCGGGCGTCGGCTTCCGGCCTTGCCTGCGTCGGTTTCGCGTCGGTCTTCCGTCCCGACAGCACGCGCGGGGCAGCAACCTTGCACCGGGTATTCTGGCAACGGCGAAGCGGCAGGGTCATGCGCGGCCCTCCGGGCGGTGACGGTAGACGCGGACGGGGTCCGCCATCGCGGCCTCCGCCCCGGGATCGCGCACCGCGCCCAGCCGTTCGGCGAGCGCGATGGAGCGGCCGTTGTCGTGGTCGACGTAACTGACCACTGTCGCCATGCCGAGCGTGTCGAAGGCATGGGCGCGGATCGCTTCCGCCGCTTCCCGCGCGTAGCCCTTGCCTTCCGCCGCCTCGGTCAGAACCCAGCCGATCTCCGGCTCCGGGTCGCCGTATTCCTGCCAGAGGTAGCCGAAGCCGAGCACCACCCCGCCCTCGCGCTCGATGATGGTCCAGAGGCCCATGCCACGCAGCATCCAGCCCGCGACGGCCTCGCAGAAATCGTTCCATGCCCCCTCGCGGTCGAAGGGCCCGCCGAGGCCGGCCGCGCGGCCCGACATGAAGATGCCGGCATAGGGCTGAAAATCCCCGATCAGGGGCGCGCGCAGGACGAGCCGTTCGGTGCCAAGCACGGGCACGAGATCGGACATCGCCCCGGCCTGAGCTGCCGCGGCACCGGTGGATGGCCGTTCCCACGCGTGCATCATGCGCGGACCTCCCGTCCCGGGTGGCGCCAGCGGTTCACGACCTTTGGCACATCCGTCCGGTGAGGCCCCTCGTTGCGCGCGCCAAGCCGATCGGCCACGCGTTCGGAGGCCGTGTTGGCCGGGTCGATCAGGCTCATCAGCGGGCCGAAACCCAGCGTGTCGTAGGCCCAGTCGCGCACGGCTTCCGCGGCTTCGGTCGCGTAGCCGCGGTGCTGGAAAGCGGGGTAGATCACCCAGCTTAGCTCCGGTTCGCTGCGCCAGCCGGGGTGGAAGATGCCGACCCGTCCAACCGGCGTGCCGGTCGCCGTCTCGCTTACCCAGAACGTGCCGTAACCTCGCAGCGTCCACTGCCCGGCCTGCATGGCGACGCCGACCCAGGCATCCTCGCGGTCGGTCGGTCCGCCGATAAAGCGCGCGGCGTCGGTGGTGCAGAAGTCCATGAAGGCATCGGCATGGTCATCGCGGACCGGACCGAGGGTCAGGCGGTCACTGTAGAGCGTGGGCGCGCCGGAACGGAACCTCATCCGCGCCCCCCGAGGTCATGGCGGATCACCACGTCGCCCGGGTCCACGCCGGGAAGCGTCGGGTCGATCACGCCGCCGATGCGCAGGCCGAGCGCGAGCGAACGCGCGTTCGCGGGGTCGATGATGGAGACGAGCCGGCCCCAGCCGAAGGTCGCACGCACCCAGTCGATGACGGCGCGGGCGGCCTCGGCCGCGTAGCCCTTGCCTTCGGCTTCGGGGATGACGAACCAGCCGAGTTCCGCCTCGGGGAAACCTTCGGGCTGGTAGATGCCGACCTCGCCGACATAGGCACCGGTGGCCCGGTCATCGAGGCCGAAGGCGCCGTATCCGCGCAGCGGCCAGAGCGCCACATCGGCTGCCCAGGCGCGATACCCCTCCACCCGGCCCATCGGCCCGCGTTCGAACCGCGATCGGTCGGAGGCGAAGAAGGCCGCCCAATGCTCGAAGTCCGCGAGCTTCGGCATGCGGAGCGTCAGCCGCGCCGTATGGAGCGTGGGGGCGATCACTTCTTCCGACCCATGCCGCCAAGCCCGGAAAGCCCGGCCGGCAGCTTCATCCCGCCGAGGCCACCGGGAAGACCGCCGCCCATGCCGCCAAGGCCGCCCGGCAGCTTGCCGCCCGCCATGCCCTCCTGCACGCCCTTGGCCATCGCATCGAGTTCCTCGGGGCTCATCTTCGAGGGGTCGGGCATTCCGCCCTTGCCGAACATCCCCTTCATGGCCTGCTTCAGCATCCCGCCCTTGCCCATCTTCTTCATCATGTCCGCCATCTGGCGGTGCATCTTCAGAAGCTTGTTCAGTTCGGCCACGTCGAGCCCCGCGCCCGCCGCGATCCGCTTCTTGCGGGAGGCTTGCAGCAGGTCGGGGTTGGCGCGTTCCTTCTTCGTCATCGAGTTGATGAGCGCGATCTGGCGGCGGAGAACACTGTCGTCGAAGCCGGCCTCGTCCATCTGTCTGGAGAGCTTCCCCATGCCGGGCATCATCCCCATGATTCCCTGCATGCCGCCCATCTTCAGCATCTGGTCGAGCTGCCCCTTGAGGTCGTTCATGTTGAAGAGGCCCTTCTGGAAGCGCTTCATCATCCGCTCGGCCTGCTCGGCCTCCAGCGTCTGTTGCGCCCTTTCGACGAGGGCGACGATGTCGCCCATCCCGAGGATGCGGCCCGCGACACGCTCCGGCTCGAAGGTCTCGAGCGCGTCCATCTTCTCGCCGAGGCCGACGAAGCGGATCGGCTTGCCGGTGACCGCGCGCATGGAAAGCGCCGCGCCGCCGCGACCGTCGCCGTCCATCCGCGTCAGGACGACGCCGGTGATGCCGACCTTGCCGTCGAACTCGGTTGCGACGTTCACGGCGTCCTGACCGGTGAGGCCGTCAACCACCAGAAGCGTCTCGCGCGGCCTGGCGACGTCGCGCACGGCCTGCACCTCGTCCATCAGCACTTCGTCGATGTGCAGCCGCCCGGCGGTGTCGAGCATGTAGACGTCGTAGCCGCCCAATGTCGCCTGCTGCTTGGCGCGCTTCGCGATCTGGACGGCCGTCTCGCCCTTCACGATGGACAGGGTGTCCACGCCGATCTGCTGGCCGAGGATCGCGAGTTGCTCCATCGCCGCCGGGCGGTTGGTGTCGAGGGAGGCCATGAGCACGCGCTTCTTCTCGCGGTCCTTGAGCCTCCTGGCGAGTTTCGCCGTCGTCGTCGTCTTGCCCGAGCCCTGAAGGCCCACCATCAGGATCGGCGCCGGCGGGTTGTCGATCTTGAGAGCCCCCGGGTCTTCGGCGCCCCGCAGCACGTCCACGAGCGCGTCGTGGACGATCTTGACCACCTGCTGGCCGGGGGTGACCGATTTTGTCACCGCCGCGCCGGTGGCCTTCGCCTCGACCGCCTTCACGAAGTCGCGCGCGACGGGCAAGGAGACGTCGGCCTCCAGAAGCGCCACGCGGACCTCGCGGAGCGCCGTCTTCACGTCCTCGGCCGAAAGCGCGCCCTGCTTCGTCAGCCGGTCGAAGACGCTACCGAGGCGTTCTGACAGGTTCTCGAACATCGCGGGCCCTCCTTGGCCGGTTCATCCTTGCGTCCCCGAGATAGTCACGGGGGGCGCCAAACGCAAAACGCACCCGTGGGCGCGACGCGCTGACGGATGGCGATCCCCGGTCTGGCCGGGGACCGGAAGCTCTTTCGGGCTGCCGGATTGGCCGCGCCTTACGCGCCTTGCCGCGCGGTGTCAAGGAAAAGGCCCGGGTTGCGGAACGGTCCGGGGTGCGGATACGCCCCGTTGCGAAAAGGAAAGGGCACGCGGATGACCGCGTGCCCTTGCCGTATGAGGTGACTGCTGCCGTTCAGCGGCGATCGGACCCGCCGAGGCGCAGCATGGTCCCCATGCCGGCATCGGCCGAGAAATCGCTGCGCGCAACTTCGCCCGCGTTCTGGGCGGCGTAGAACTTCTTCAGGCGCAGCGCGTCGGCGGCGGTTTCCGCCGAGGCGATCTCGCCAGCCTGGCCGACGGTGTAGACGCCCGCCGGAACGCCGGCCGAAAGCTCGAGCTGGGTGGAACTGGCGAAGGCCGGGGCGGCGATCACGACGGCGAGGGCGGAAAGCGCGAGTTTCGTTTTCATGTTCTGTCCTTTCAGTATCTGCGGGCCACAGCCCGCGTTTCGATGGAGACCGGCGTGGCCGGTGTCGCGGCGATACGAGGGAGCGTCATCGGCGCTGGCAAGGAAGAGATAGGTGTTGAACAATCCGGGAAAACGGCCAATCTACACCCTGGTGTGTTCACGAGCGCACAGTACTTCTTCGTGATCGTTTCGTGATCTATTTCGTGATTTCAAGGAGTTGCCAGATGGAGAGCTGGGACGAGGTGCGGACGGCCTATCAGGTGGCGCGCATCGGCACCGTCTCGGGCGCGGCGGAGGTGCTGGGCGTCCACCACGCCACGGTCATCCGCCACATCGACGCGCTCGAGGCCCGCCTCGGCGCAAAGCTTTTCCAGCGACATCCGCGCGGCTACACGGCGACCGAGGCGGGGCAGGAGCTTCTGAAGGTGGCGCGGGCGACCGAGGACCAGTTCGCCCATCTCGCCGCCCGTATCACCGGGACCACGACCGAGATTTCCGGCGAACTCGTCGTGACCTCGATCCCGGGGCTTTCCGAACTGGTGACGCCCGCGCTCGTCCGGCTGCAGGCCGAGCATCCGGGGCTGCGGGTCCGCTACCTCAGCGACCCGCGGCTCTTCCGGCTGGAATATGGCGAGGCGCATGTCGCCATACGTGCCGGCGGCCGGCCGCAGGACCCCGACAATGTCGTCCAGCCGCTCTGCACCCGCCGCGTCGCGCTTTATGCGAGTCCGGCCTATGTCGCCGCCCATGGCTTGCCCGAGGGCGAGGACGACCTTGGCCGGCACCGCTTCGTCGGGCCGGCCGATCCGGAGAGCCGCGCAACCTTCCACCGCTGGCTGGCCGAGCGTGTGCCCGAGGAGGCGATCACCTTCCGCACCAACGAGGCGAACGTGGCGGCCGACGCGATCCGCGCCGGCGCGGCGATCGGCTTCCTGCCGGCCATGCAAGCGCGCGCGCAGGAGGGGCTGGTCGTGGCGATGCCGAACCGCCCGGAATGGGAGACCCCGCTCTGGCTCGTCACCCATGTCGATCTGCACCGCACGCCGCGCATCCAGCTCTTTCTGAAGGCGGTGAAGGAAGACGCGAAGCGCTGCGGGATGGACTGAGACCGGTGCGCGGCGGCGGACTCCACGGGGCGCCCTTGCGCGGCCATCTGGCGATGGCGCTTTTCTCGATGCTCGTCGCCGGCTCCTTCCCGCTGGGCGCGATGATGGCGAACGCGGTCTCGCCCGTGGCCTTCACCGCGCTGCGCTTCCTGCTGTCCGGCGTGATCATCGGGGCGGCGGCGCTCCTGACGACGGGATTGCCGCGGCTGGCGGCGCGGGCGCCCTGGCGCTATGCCGTGCTCGGCAGTCTTTTCGCGGCATATTTCGTCCTGATGTTCGAGGGGCTGAAGACCGCCGCCCCTGTCTCGGCGGCGGCCGTCTTCACGCTGACGCCGGTCCTTTCGGCAGGGTTCGGCTTCCTCCTCCTCCGGCAGGTGACGACGTCGCGGATCGCGCTTGCGCTGGCCATCGGCGCGGCCGGCGCGCTCTGGATCATCTTCCGGGCCGACTGGCAGGCCATGTTCGGCTTCCGCGTGGGCCGGGGCGAGGCGGTATATTTCGCCGGCTGCGTGGCACATGCGCTTTATACCCCGATGGTGCGGAAACTGAACCGCGGCGAACATCCCCTGGTCTTCACCTTCGGCATGATCGTCGCGGGGACGGCCGTCACCACCCTCTGGGGCTGGGGCGCGATCCGCGCGACCGACTGGACCGCGCTGCCGGGGATCGTCTGGGTGACGCTTCTCTACACCTCGGTCTTCGCCTCGGCCGTCACCTTCGTCCTCCTGCAATACGCCACGCTGCGCCTGCCGGCGTCGAAGGTCATGGCATATACCTATCTGGTGCCGGCCTGGGTGATCCTGTGGGAGGTCGCGCTGGGCCAGCCATCGCCGCCGGCGCTGGTCATGGCAGGAGTGGCGCTGACGGTCCTAGCGCTGGCACTCCTCATGAAGGAGGAGCGCACGGGCTGAGCCGGCGGGTGCCTGCGGCGGTGGCACTTGCCGCAAAGAAGGAGGGGGGCTCAGCCTTCCGCCTCCCCCGGGAGTTCAGCGGCGAGGAAGCGTTCGAAGGCGTCGAAATCCACCGGGTCGAACTGGCCGAAGCCCTGGATCCAGACCGTGGCCGTGCGCATCGCGTCGGGTTCGAGCTTGCACCACTTCACCCGGCCGCGCTTTTCCTGGCTGATGAGCCCGGCCTCGGCGAGGATTGCGAGGTGCTTGGAGATGGCGGCGAGCGACATGGCGAAAGGTTCGGCGACGTCGGTCACCGCCATGTCGTCCTCGAGGAGCATGGTCAGGATCGCCCGCCGCGTCGGGTCGGCGAGGGCGGCGAAGACGAGGTCGAGCGAGGAGGCGGGCCGCGGGATCATCGTCCCTTCCTGCGGCCTCGGCCCGCGATCGTCAACCGGAAGGTTGAATATGCCTGCGGGCGCTAACGGTCGGCTCCGGCGCCGGGGTAGGGTCATGGCGGCGTCGGTGGCTGCAAGAAATATGCAGTCTTTCCAGTTGTTTGTGCCCGCAAGCCTTGGCGATTTCGGCGATTGACTCGGGCACGGGCCGGCCTTAGTCATCGCGCAACTGACCGAGGGGGCCTTTCCATGTCCGGCGAGCCCGATCCCGATCGCCTGAAGGCGCTTGAGGAGAAGCTGGCGGCGGCACGGAAGGACCAGGCCCGCACCCCGCGCGGGGACGAGCATTTCTCGGCCGCGAGCCAAGGCTGGCGGATGGTGATCGAGCTGGTCGCGGGACTCGGGATCGGCTTCGGCATCGGATACGGGCTGGATACCCTCCTGGGGACCTTGCCCCTCTTCCTGGTGCTGTTCACATTGCTGGGCTTCGTGGCCGGGGTGAAGACGATGCTTCGCACCGCCAGGGAAATCCAGGACGAGAAGCAGGCGGGCAGGCCCGCCAGTGACGAAGGGGAATAGACGTGGCGACGGAAGAGCACAGCCAAGGCCTCACGTTCCATCCGATGGACCAGTTCAAGATCCAGCCGCTCTTCGGCGAGGGCCCGATCCACTGGTACACTCCCACCAACGCGACGCTGTGGATGGCGCTCACGCTTCTGGCGATCTTCGCGCTCTTCGTGCTTGGCACCCGCGGCCGGGCGATCATCCCTACGCGGTTGCAGTCGGTGGCCGAGCTCGGCTACGGCTTCGTCCACAAGATGGTCGAGGATGTCGCCGGCAAGGACGGGCTGAAGTTCTTCCCCTACATCTTCACGCTCTTCCTCTTCATCGTCTTCGCGAACTTCCTCGGCCTCGTTCCGGGTGCCTTCACGACGACCAGCCACATCGCCGTGACGGCGGTCATGGCGGTGGCGGTGTTCCTGACCGTGACCATCGTCGGCTTCGTCAAGAACGGCGCGGGTTTCCTCGGCCTCTTCTGGGTTTCCTCGGCGCCCCTGGCGCTGCGCCCGGTGCTGGCGCTGATCGAGGTGATCTCGTACTTCGTGCGGCCCGTCAGCCACTCGATCCGACTTGCCGGCAACATGATGGCCGGCCACGCGGTGATCAAGGTCTTCGCGGCCTTCGCGCCGCTCGTCCTCATCTCGGGCATCGGCATCGCGGTGACGCCGCTTTCGATCCTCGCCATCGTGGCGATGTATGCGCTCGAAATCCTCGTGGCCTTCATCCAGGCCTATGTCTTCACGATCCTGACCTGCGTCTACCTCAAGGATGCGCTGCATCCGCACCACTGACGCCGGTCTTCCACCCACGCAGAAAATCCAACCGTAAGGAGTAACGACATGGAACTCGCAGCAGCAGCGGCCCTCGGCAAATTCATCGGTGCGGGCCTTGCCTGCATCGGCATGGGCGGGTCCGCCATGGGGGTGGGCAACGTCGCGGGCAACTTCCTCGCCGGCGCACTCAGGAACCCCTCGGCCGCGGCCGGCCAGACCGCCACGCTCTTCATCGGCATCGCCTTCGCGGAAGCGCTCGGGATCTTCTCGTTCCTCGTCGCGCTCCTGCTGATGTTCGCCGTCTGAGCCTTCCCTGACCATCCTTACGGCCGGATGGGGGCAGAGCCGCGCCCATCCGGGTTGTAATCAAGGTTTCGAGGGGGCCGAGATGGCAAACACCACAACAGAGGCCGCCGGGGCCGTCACCGAAGCCGTGACCGAGGCAACCGGCCACGCCGCCGAGGCCGCAGGGCACGTCGCGCAGTCCGCTGGCATGCCGCAACTCGATTTCTCGACCTTCGGCAACCAGATCTTCTGGCTCGCCGTGGCACTCGTGCTGATCTATCTTGTGCTGTCGCGCGTGGCGCTGCCGCGGATCGGTGG
>WBZL01001170.1_pt1 | contig 28216 bp, 24 predicted proteins | sample 5204291 | NCBI WGS metagenome assembly WBZL01 (sample SAMN12344345, study PRJNA552823) | activated sludge metagenome | biome: Activated sludge suspended growth; feature: Nitrification reactor; material: Wastewater; isolation source: activated sludge from nitrification reactor of wastewater...
AGCTCGACGATGTCGCCCATCACCAGGTTCACGTCGACCAGGTGGAGCCCCCACCCGGCGCCGAGGTCGCCGGGGATGTCGTCGGCCCGCGGGTCGGCGGGATCGGCCTGCACCTCCACGGCCAGGTAGGTGAACCCGCCCTCGCTCACGCAGCCCGCCCGCACCAGCCCGGGCACCGTCACGTAGGGCGTGGTGACCTCGCCGGCGGCGGGATCCAGCCAGCCCTGGCCCTCGGTGCTCACGCCCAGGTCGCCCAGGATCGAGGCGGTGCGGTTGGACGGGAAGTAGCTGCTCACCTCCACGGGGTCGGCGCCGACCCCGCCGGCCAGGTCGGCGGGGTTGGCGCACACGGCCACCCGGCCCTCGGGCTGCTCGGTGCCGGCGGACCGGCTCCCGGAGACGGGCCGCCCGAAGAGCGAACCGGCCGCGGGCGGGGCCGACGAGCGGAACGACGCCCAGCTGATCACGCACCCGGTCTGGTCGTTGGCCTTGCAGACCGGCACGTTCTGGAACTGGCCGCCCACGTCTTCACCCTCGGGGACGCTCACCGACCAGCCGGCGAGGTAGGCGGCCACCAGCAGCTCCCGCACGTCGTCGTTGGGGTCGATCTCCTCGGCGATGAGCTGGCTGAGCATGGCCGACCCCTGGGAGTGGCCGATCAGCACCACGCCACGGCCCCCGTTGTCGGTGGCCATGTAGGTGCGGAAGGCGTCGAGCACGTCGGCGAAGGGGTCGGCCGTCTCCCCGCCCGGGGCCTCGCCGCCACCCATGCCGGCGGTGAGGGCGGCGAGGGTGCGCTGGCGGTAGACGGGGGCGAACAGGCGGCACTGCGACTGCAGCCGGGCCGCCTGGTTGAGGGTGACGAAGCCCTCCTCGTCGTCGGACGCCTCCCAGTCGCTGAAGCTGGTGGTGTCTCGCGAGATGGTGGGGTACACGTAGAAGCAGTCGATCGGCGGGTCGGCGGCCGGTTCGAAGGGCAGCTCGGTGAGGGCGCCGTCGGCCGCAACCTCGGTGGCGGTGAGGTCGCCGTCGCAGATGTCGTCGGCGTCGGGGCGACACACCCAGTGGGCCGGGTCGGCGTAGTTCTCGGTCTCGTAGTCCGCGTAGCGCTCGAGCGGCTGGCCGTCGCCCCCGCCGGCCCCGTCGGCCGCGGTGGTGGACGGGGCACCCGCCGCCGTGGTGGTGGTCTCGCCCGCCCGGTCGTCGGTGGCGTCGTCGGTGTCGTCGCCCGAGCTGCAGCCCGCCACCACCAGGGCGGCGCAGAGCAGCGCGGCCGCCAGGCGGCGGGTGCGTGGAACCGTGGTCATCTCCATCCGGGGGACCGTACCCCCGCGTTCTCGCGGCTGCGTCGCGGGGGTGGGTCAGCCGGCGGCGGTGGAGCGCAGGGCGGCCGAGAAGCTGAGGTCGGACGACGTCGGCAGGTCCTGGTGGACCGACACCGCGATGGTGTTGATGCCCGCGGCGACCAGCTCGGGCGGGAGCACGAAGGACCGCACGGCGTTCTCGGCGGTGCCCGACCGTCCGGACGCGGCCCGCAGGGCGGCCACGTCGTCGCCGGGCCCGACGTTGTCTCGCAGCACCTCGACCCCGTTGAGGTAGACCACGGCGCCGTCGTCGGCCACCAGGTCCAGGGTGAGGGTGGCGGGCACGGCGGTGGCCAGGAAGGAGGTGAAGAACCACGAGGTCACGTACTTCTGGTTGGCGTTGGGTCCGTAGGAGATGACCGTGGCCTCGTCGCCGTCGCCGTAGCCCAACTGGGCGGGCCCCTGGGCCCAGGTGGTGTCGTCGAAGGTGGGGTCGGACCAGCCCGGCTCCAGCACGCCGCTGTCGAGGTAGCGCCAGGTGGCGTTGGCGGGCAGCGAGACCGGGGGCGGGGCCGGGGGCGGGGCGGCCGGGAAGATGGTGAAGCCCTGGGCCGGCACCCCGGCCACGCTGGTGAAGTCGCCGGCCACCACCAGGACGCGGCCGTCGGTGGCCAGGTCCCGCACGCCCCAGAACCGGTCGAACGCCGGGAGCCAGTCGGTCTGGCGGGCCCCGGTGAGCATGGAATTGCCCACCAGGCGGATGGTGAAGTCGCCCTCGCACTCCTCGTGGTAACCCGTGTACCAGTTGTCGCCGGCGATGGCCACGGCCTGGGCGTCGCCGCCGCAACGCTGGCGGAACATCTTGGAGCCGGTGGTGGTGTTGAACAGCGCGCCCTGGTTGCCGTATTCGGCCAGGGCGGCGGCCAGCCGGGTGCCGTCCTTGTTCAGCTCCAGGTCCAGCGCCTCGCCCGACACGTCGAGGAAGGTGGGCGCCACCACGGCGCCGGTGAAGCCGTCGAGGGCGGTGAGGCGGGTGGTGGCCGTGCCGTGGACGTTGCTGTAGAGCCCGCCGATGAACACCCGGCTTCGGTCGGGTCGGGCGGCGATGGTGTTCACCATGGCGTTCACGTCGGGGTCGAAGGTGGGATCGACCGCTCCGGTGGTGAGGTCCAGCGCGGCCACCCGGTTGCGGGGCACCCCGCCGATGGTGGTGAAGGCCCCGGCCACGTAGAGCCGATCGCCCGCCACCACCACCTTGTTCACCCGGCTGGTGTCGGCCCGGAAGGCCTTGACCGCGCCGGTCTGCAGGTCGACCGCCGCCAGCCGGGCCCGCGGCTGGCCGTTGACGGTGGTGAAGTCTCCGCCCAGGAAGAGGGTGTCGCCCCAGACGGCCACGGTGCGCACGATGCCGTTGGTGTCGGCCCGGAAGCCGGGGATCACCGCGCCGGTGGTGCGGTCGAAGGCGGCCAGGTTGGCGTAGGCGCCCTGGGACTGCCCGCTCTGGTTGCGGACGGTGGTGAAGGTGCCACCCAGGTAGATGCGGCTGGGCGTGAGGGACACGGCCCAGCCCACGCCGTCGACCCGGTGGGTGGCGATGGGGGTGTCGAGGAAGCGGACGTCTCCCGTGGGGTCGCAGGCGGTGAGGCCGAGTGCCGCCAGCGTGACGGCGAGGGCCAGCACCAGCCGACCTGCTACCCGTTGACCACGTTGCGTAGTGCTCACTGGCACACCCCCACGTTCCGTGAACCACCTTAGGACCCTTCCCCGCGGCCCACAAGGGTCCTAGGTTGCGGGTCATCGGCGGGGACGGACCCGGTCGAACCGATCCCGGGAGGTGGCCCCGTGGCCAAGCTCGACCTGCAGCGCATCCAGGCCCTGGTGGAGGACGCCGTCGACAACGGTGCCACCACCGTCGAGGAGATCCACCGGGCCGTGGCCGCCGCGCCCCTGGAGGTGCTCGGTCAGGTCGAGCCGTTGGCCGACGTGGCCACCAGCGCCCAGGACCTCACCTCGCGCAGCATCGGCGCGATCTACGACACCATCCGTCGGGTGAACGAACAGGTTGGCGTGCTGGCCGAGCAGGTCCTGTCGGCCAAGGACCAGGCCGAGTCGAAGTCCGGCGACTGACATCCGGCGACCGACTGCCGGACCACGCTGGACCGTGCCGGGCGGGGTGCTGCTGCGGCCTCTGACCCTGGCCTCGCGGCCCGGGGGTGGTTTGCTGCCTGGCGCTCGGTGACGGACCTGGTGGGTCGACCGGCAGCGCACCGGCGTCGATCGGGGCGCTGGTCGGTCGTGGGCCCTACCTGGAGAGCATCTTGCGGTTCTTGAACTTGGACTTGAGGTAGTCCTTGTTCATCAGGGCGATGAAGTCGATGGAGATCTCCTTCGGGCACGCTTCCTGGCACTCGCCGTGGTTGGTGCAGGAGCCGAAGAACTCCTCCATGGTGTCGACCATGGCCTCCACCCGGCTGTAGCGCTCGGCCTGGCCCTGGGGCAGCAGGTTGAGGTGCGACACCTTGGCCGACGTGAACAGCTGGGCGGCCGAGTTGGGGCAGGCCGCCACGCAGGCGCCGCAGCCGATGCAGGCGGCGGCGTCCATGGCGGCGTCGGCCACCGGCTTGGGGATCGGGATCAGGTTGGCGTCGGGGGCCCCGCCGGTCTCGGCGGTGATGAAGCCGCCGGCCTCCACGATGCGATCGAGCGCGGCCCGGTCGACCATGAGGTCCTTCACGATCGGGAAGGCGGTGGCCCGCCAGGGCTCGATCACGATCTCCTGGCCGTCGGTGAACTTGCGCATGTGGAGCTGGCAGGTGGCCGTGCCCTTCTGGGGGCCGTGGGCCTGGCCGTTGATCATGAGCGAGCAGGTGCCGCAGATGCCCTCACGGCAGTCGTGGTCGAAGACGATGGCTTCCTTGCCCTCGTTGATCAGCCGTTCGTTCACCAGGTCGAGCATCTCCAGGAACGACATCTCGTCGTTGATGCCGGGGGCGGCGATCACGTCGAAGCGACCGGGGGCGTCGGGGCCGTCCTGGCGCCAGACCTTGAGGGTGAGGTTCAGCTCTTTGCTCACTTGTAGCTCCGGACGGCGAGGTGGACGTTGTCGAAGGCGAGGGGCTCGATGTGGCGGTTGGGGTGGCGGGCGTCGCCGGTCCACTCCCAGGCGGCCACGTGGGCGAAGTTGGCGTCGTCGCGCTCGGCCTCGCCCTCGTCGGTCTGGTGCTCGGCTCGGAAGTGGCCGCCGCAGGACTCCTCACGGGTGAGGGCGTCGAGGCACATGACCTGGGCCAGTTCGAAGAAGTCGTCGACCCGGCCCGCCTTCTCCAGGGTCTGGTTGGTGGACTCGCCGCTACCGGTGACGCGGAGGTCGGTGCGGAACTCCTCGTGCAGGGCGGGGATGTCCACCAGGGCCTGCTCGAGGCCCTCCTTGGTGCGCTCCATGCCGCAGCGGTCCCACATGATCTTGCCCAGCTCCATGTGGAAGGCGTCGGGCGAGCGGGTGCCGCCGATGGCCAGGAACTGGTCGAAGCGGGCCTTGGCCGCGGCCTCGGCCGCCTTGAACTCGGGGTGGTCGGTGGGCACCGGCCTGGTGCCGAGCTGGGGTGCGAGGTAGTTGCTGATGGTGTTGGGCAGCACGAAGTAGCCGTCGGCCAGGCCCTGCATGAGCGCCGAGGCGCCCAGGCGGTTGGCGCCGTGGTCGGAGAAGTTGGCCTCGCCGGTGGCGTAGAGGCCGGGCACCGTGGTCATGAGCTCGTAGTCCACCCAGAGGCCACCCATCGTGTAGTGGACGGCGGGGTAGATGCGCATGGGCTGCTTGTACGGCGACTCGTCGGTGATGCGCTCGTACATCTCGAACAGGTTGCCGTAGCGCTCCCGGATGGTGCCTTCGCCCAGGCGGGAGATGGCGTCGGCGAAGTCGAGGTAGACGCCGTTCTTGAGCGGGCCCACGCCCTTGCCCTCGTCGACCACGACCTTGGCGGCCCGGCTGGCGATGTCTCGGGGGGCGAGGTTGCCGAAGCTCGGGTAGCGCCGCTCCAGGTAGTAGTCGCGGTCTTCCTCGGGGATCTGCTCGGGCGGTCGGTTGTCGCCCGGGTTCTTGGGGCACCAGATCCGGCCGTCGTTGCGCAGCGACTCCGACATGAGGGTGAGCTTGGACTGGAAGTCGTCGCTCTGGGGGATGCAGGTGGGGTGGATCTGGGTGTAGCAGGGGTTGGCGAAGGCCGCACCCTTGCGGTGGGCCCGCCACGCCGCGGTCACGTTGCACGCCATGGCGTTGGTGGACAGGAAGAAGGCGTTGGAGTAGCCGCCGGTGGCCAGCACCACGGCGTGGGCGGAGTGGCTGGTGACCTGGCCGGTGAGCAGGTCTCGGACCACGATGCCGGCGGCCTTGCCGTCGACCACCACCACGTCGATGAGCTCGGTGCGGTTGTGCAGCTCCACGTTGCCCAGCCCGATCTGGCGGGCGAGCTGCTGGTACACGCCGAGCAGGAGCTGCTGGCCGGTCTGGCCGCGGGCGTAGAAGGTGCGGGAGACCTGGGCGCCGCCGAAGGAGCGGTTGTCGAGCAGGCCGCCGTACTCCCGGGCGAAGGGCACGCCCTGGGCGGTCATCTGGTCGATGATGCGCACCGACTCCTCGGCCAGGCGGTACACGTTGGCCTCTCGGGCCCGGAAGTCGCCGCCCTTCACGGTGTCGTAGAAGAGGCGGTACACCGAGTCGCCGTCGCCCTTGTAGTTCTTGGCGGCGTTGATGCCGCCCTGGGCGGCGATGGAGTGGGCCCGGCGGGGCGAGTCGTGGAAGGTGAAGGCCTTCACGTTGTAGCCCTGCTCGCCGAGGGTGGCGGCGGCGGCGCCGCCGGCCAGGCCCGTGCCCACCACGATGACGTCGTACTTGCGGCGGTTGGCCGGGTTCACCAGCTTGCGGTCGAACTTGTAGTTCGTCCACTTCTCGGCGATGGGACCGGCGGGGATCTTGGAGTCGAGTTGCACGTGCGCTCTCGTTCTTTCGCTCTCGTACGTGGGGGTCGGCCGGATCAGACGTCGACGACGCCGGCGAGCACGGCGATCGGGAACGACAGGTTGCCGACCACCACGATCCCGGCGAAGGCCGTGGCGAAGGCCCGGCGGGCCCCGTTGAAGCGGGGGTTGTTCCACCCCATGGACTGGAAGAGGCTCCAGGCGCCGTGGAACAGGTGGATGCCCAGTGCCAGGTTGCCCACGATGTAGAGGAGGGCCACCGGGATGCGGCTGAGGCTGTTGTCGACGTTGGCGTAGGCGTGGCCCCGCACGTAGTGGTAGCCGGTGCCGGTGAAGGTGAGGTCGAAGAGGTGCCACACCAAGAAGATGGCGAAGATCACGCCCGTGTAGCGCATGGTGCGGCTGGCGAAGGTGACTGCCACGTAGTCGCGGGGCGACTGGTACTTGGTGGTGCGGGCCTTCTTGTTGATGATCGTGAGCGAGTAGGCGCTGTGGATGTGCAGCGCGAACGCCCCGATCAGGCCGAGGCGCAGGCCCCACAGGGCCACGGTGCGGGGCAGGATCGGCACCAGCAGCTCACGGAGGAACTCGCCGTAGTGGTCGAAGTCCTCCGGCCCCAGGTACATCTTCAGGTTCCCCACCATGTGGGCGAACACGAACCCCATGAGCATGATCCCGGTGATCGCCATCACGTACTTCTTGCCGAGGGCGGACCGGTAGAACTCGACGGGGAACGGGGCGGGGCGCTTGGCCCGGGAACCGGCTCCAGAAGAGCCGCGGGCAACCGTTGTCGTAGCCATCACCAGCGAACATACCCCTGCACAACACCCACACAGGAAACCCGGAGGGTCATTTGCTGACGGAGGGTCAGATGATCGGTCGGGGACTGGTGGAGCGATCGGTCGGGCGTGCCGCCGGGGGACGGGTCAGAGGAGCGACTCGTCGACCCACCAGCCGTGGAAGCCGAAGGGCACCCGCACACCGAGGTGCACCTGGGCCACTGGTCCCTCGGCCACGGCCTGGGCGTCGAAGATGGCGAGCGACGAGGTGTCGGTGGTGCGGTCCCAGATGTAGGTGAGCACCCAGCCCTCGCCTTCGGGGGCGGTCTCGCCCGCCGGCACGAAGAACCCCTCGCCGGCGCGCAGGTTCGCCCCCGGGTCCCACACGTCCTCGGTGCCCTTGTCCAGGTCCACGTGGGCCAGGCCGCCCAGCTCGAACCCGTACTCGGACTCGGGTCCGAAGGTGGTGGCCAGCCAACCGTGGCGGGTGGGGCGCCCGGTGAAGCGGCGGTCGTGGGTGGGCAGGTCCATCTCGCGGTCGTAGAGCTGGCTCTCGCGGATGGTGAGGTCGGTGCCGCCGGTGCCGATGCGCCACTCGGTGAGCTGCGGCGGCACCAGGTCGCCCCGGCGGCCGAACGCCTCGGGCAGCTTGGACACCTGCACCACCACGTCGTCGCCCTCGCGGTGGGCGTTGAGGCCGTGGAACACGTAGCAGGGGTCGATGTCGACCCAGCGGATCTGGTCGCCGCTGCCGTCGAGGGGCATCACGCCCACCTTGCAGGGGCCGGTCTCGTCCCAGTGGAACGGGACGGCGGGGTAGGGGTTCGCCTCGTCGGCGCCGAACAGCACCGGGCCGATCCAGAAGATGGCGTCGCGGTCGGTCACGGCGAAGTCGTGGACCATGGTGGCGTGGTCGACCGGGATGGGGCTCACCACGTCGAGCGCGCCGTCGGCCGAGGCCGCGTAGTAGGTGAGTCGGGGGGTGAGGAACTCGTAGCCGAAGAAGTGCATGCGGCCGGTGTCGGGGTCGATCTTGGGGTGGGCGGTCATGGTCTCGCCCAACTTCCCCTCGTAGCTCCAGGCCCCCACGGTGGCCAGGTCGGCGGTGTCCAGCTCGAAGGGCCAGCCCACCTCGCCCAGGGCGAGGAGCTTGCCGGCGTGGTGGATCACCGACACGTTGCTCTGGTTGTTGGCCTGGCCGGGCGGGCCGCCCATGTTCAAGATGTCCTTGCCGGCGGCGGCCAACGGGGTCTGCACGTAGCGGTTGCGGTACCACTGGGCCTTGCCGTCGGCGATGCGGACGCCGTGCACCATGCCGTCGCCCAGGAACCAGTGCAGCGGCTCGGTGTCGGCCTTGGTGTTGGAGCCGTTGCGCACGAACAGGCCCGACAGGTCCGACGGGATGGTGCCGGTGACCCGCAGATCGGTGATGGTCTCCTCCACCGACACCGGGCGGAAGTTGCCCTGCACCCAGTAGGGCCGGTCGGCATCGAAGGGGGTGGGGACCACGGTGCTGGCCGGGGGGCCGGTGGTGGTGCTGGCCGTGCCGCCGGTGGTGCCGCCCGCGGTGGTGGTGGCGCCGTCGTCGCTGCAGCCGGTGAGCAGGGCGGGGCCGCCCAGGGCGATGGCTCCGGCCCCGAGCCCGAGGGCCCGCAGCAGGTCCCGGCGCGACTGGTCCTGTGCCCTGGTGTGCTTCGACATGTCGTCCCCTGTGCCGTGCGACCGGGCGTGTTGGCTCCGGTGCGTTGCGTGGTCCGCCGGGGCGGATCGGCGCCAGCATGGCACAGCCGGTGAACACCGTTCAGAACCGGTGTCGGGCGACCCGGGGCCGGTCGCCGGGTGGTGGGGCACCGGTGTCGTGGGTGGCCGACCCCCCTCCGAGCCGGCCACCCCTGGTCCTCCGCGACCCCCACCGGGCCGGCGACAGGTCAGCTCACGGTGAGGCAGTCGATGCAGACGGTGGAGGCACCGGCCGTGTCATCGGGGAAGACGCCCTGGTTGGTGACGGTGAGGTCGTGGGCCTTGGCGGCGGCGCCGGCGGGGACGGTGATCTGCACCCGGATGCGGCTCGACGAGACGATGGTGACGGCGCCGATGGTGAGGTTGCCGCCGGGGTTGGCGTCGGCGGTCACGGTCATGGGGCCGGCGAAACCGCTCCCGTCGATCGTCACCAGGGTGGAGGAGCCGGGGGCGAGGGTGGCCGGCGACACCGTGGTGACCTTGGGGAAGGGGTAGGACTTCACGAACAGGTCGAACGAGTCGTTGGTGTCGCCCGGGATCAGGTTCGGGGAGAGCGACCGGACCAGGACGCCGCGGCCGTTGCCGGTGACCGCTGCCACCCGATCGGCGGAGGTGCCCACCTCGCCGGAGGCCGAGGACGAGACCACCAGGCTGGTGGCCGTGGCCCGGTCGTGGACGATGGCGTCCACCAACGATCCGGTCAGGGCCCTGTTGAACCCGACGAGGTCGCCGCTCAGGTCGAGGGACGCGGTGTCGGCCGGGGTGCCGGCGGGCACGGCGCTGTTGGTGCTGATCAGGCTGATGACCTCCGCGTCCCAGACGAACACGTCGGCCATGCTCTCGGTGTCGCCGGGGTGGAGGTTGCTGGCGACCGAGTCGAAGGCGATGACGGTGCCGTCATCGTTCACGGCCGGCCGCCTGCTGCTGCCGTTGCTGTCGGCGCCGCTGTCCGGGCGCGAGATCCGCAGGAGGGGTCGACCCTGCTCCTTGCGGTAGATGTCGAGGTTGCCGTTCTTGTCGTCGTCCGCGATGTCACCGTCGGAGGTGAAGACGATGACGTCGCCGTCGCCGCTGATCTCCGGCTCGAAGTGGACTCCCGGCAGTGGCGTGTTGTTGTCGTACGTCGAGGCCAGGGTGGTGGTGCCGAGGACCGTGTCGCGGAGGTAGATGTCCGTCGTGGCGTCGGTGTCGTTGGGGACGAGTCCCGAGTACGACTCGAACACCACGTAGCGGCCGTCGGTGGACGCAGCGGCGTCGGAGGACGGGCCGGCGCCCTCTGCACCGGCGGTGGTGACCGAGATGCGCTGGATGGAGCCGTTCCAGAGGTCGAACAGGAACACGTCGGTACTGCCGTTGGTGTCACCGGGTACCAGGTTGTTGGCGACGCTGGTGAAGCTCACGTACCGCCCGTTGCCGGAGACCTTGGCGTCGGACGACGACCCGTTGGCGGCCCCACCCGAGCTGTTGGAGCTGATCCGGAAGATGAGCTCCTGGTTGCGGTCGTTGACGAAGACATCGGCCGCGGTGTTGGTGTCGCCGGCGTCGTAGGCCCGGTTCGAGGTGAACACCACGATCGACCCGTCGTCGGAGACGTCGCCGCTCTCGACGTTGCGAGAGGTTTCGGTGTGGTGGCCGCTGACCCGCACGATGGTGGCCTGGTCGCAGGCGGTGAGCCCCAGGATCAACGCCACCGCGGCCAGCGAGGCGGTCCTGGCACGCCTCCGCCGACCGGTGACCGGCTCCCGGTCGTTGTGGGACGGGTGGATCGTGGTCTGCTGGCGGTGGCGCACCTGCTGCTCCCTGCTCGATGGCCGGGGCCTGGCCCGGACCACCCCACCCTGACCGGGTGCCATTAACGGGGCGCTAACCGGCGTCCGACAGGCGGCGACAGACAGCCGACAGCTCGGTGCTCGGCCGGGTGACGGGCCGGGTTCAGACCCGGACGATGCGGGTGGTGTCGGTGCGGGTGACCGGGCCGGCGGGGAGGTCGTAGCCCGACAGCTCGAGGGTGAGGGTGAGCGGGCCGGGTACGTCGGGCACCTCCACCGAGAGGGTGCCCACCCGCACGCAGGCGTCGGCGTCGATGTGGCCGCCGAAGCGCCAGCGCTGACCGCCGCCGTCCCAGCCGAGGTGGGCGGCCACCTCGATGTCCTGCATGGGCGTGCGCAGGTCGCTGACCACGTGCACGTCCAGGGCGAGGGTGTCGCCCACGACCACCTCGGCGGGCAGGCGGTCGGCGACCACGATCACCGGCCGGCACGCCTCGACCAGCGCCTGGTGGCCCTGCTTGGGGTTGCGCTCGTGGTCCAGCACCGACCAGGTGATGCCCGGGTGGCCGTCGGCGAAGCAGAACAGGGCGAACCCGCCGGTGGGGCGGTACTTGAGCCGCCGCAGGGTCTCCACGTGGTGGCGGATCACGGTGGCCTGGTACGCCTGGGTGGCCCGTTGCCACGAGGCGAACGTGGGGTGGTCGGCGGGCGGCACCCGGCGGTCGAAGTGCTCCTTCTGCACGCTGTGGTGGCGGGCCAGGCGCTCCCAGTCCAGGTCGGGCCAGCGGTCGGGCTCGCAGAAGTCGGCGGTGTCGGGCACGGCCTGGGCGCCGAACTCGGAGACGAAGCGCACCATCCGGGGCACGACCTTGGCGAAGGTTGGGAGGTCGCGCTCCTCGCCGTGGTACCAGCCGAAGTAGAGGTGGCTGTCGGTGCCGTCGAGCAGGGGCGGGTGGGGGAGGACCCCGGAGTGGGCGATCACCGGGCGGGTGCCGTCGGCCTTGTCGATGGCCCGTTTCACGGTGCGGTCCAGCACCGACTTGTTCCAGCTGGGCAGCTCCTGGGCGGCGAAGTACCTGCCGGCGGTGGCGGCGATGTCGCCGGGGGTGTCGGTCTTGTTGTCGAGGTGGAAGGGCTCGTTGTGGCCGCACCAGATGGCGATGGACGGGTGGTGGCCGAGCAGGTCGACCAGCTCGCGGGCCTGGCGCTGGGCCTGCTTGCGGATGCTGCGGGCGTAGGCCCACTGCAGCGGGAAGTCCTGCCAGAGCAGCATTCCGGCCTCGTCGGCGGCGTCGTAGACCTCGGGTCTGGTGACGTGGGCGTGGATGCGCAGCAGGTCGAGGTTGGCCTCCTTGGCCAGCTCGACGTCTCGCCGCAGCTCCTCGGGGGTGGCCTCGCCGAGTGCCATGCGGGACGGGCCCTGGTTGGCGCCCTTCACGAACAGCCGCTCGCCGTTGACGTGCAGCACCCAGGCCCGCAGGTTCACCTGGCGCAGCCCGATGCGGCGGGTGAGGCGGTGGCTGACGGGGACCCCGTCGGGGAGCTGGTCGCTGTCGGGGTCGGGATGGGCGGTGACCGCCACCTCCACGTCGTGCAGGGGCTGGTCGCCCAGGGCGTGAGGCCACCACAGGGCGGGCTCGTCCACCCGGATCTGCCACTCCACCTGGTTCTCGCCGGCGGCGAGGCGGCGCTGGTCGACGTGGTCCACGTCGCCCACCGAGGAGCGCAGGGTGATCTCGCCGGCGGTGGCGGCGTCGAGCACGGCGCGGAAGGTGACGGTGGCGCGGGTCTCGTTGGCTTCCCGGCACAGCACCCGCAGGTGGCGGATCCGCACCGGGCCGGTGCGTTCGAGGTGGACGGGCCGCCACAGGCCGCCGGGGTTCCAGGTGCGGTCCAGGCAGTCCCAGTCCTGGAAGACGCCGGTGATGTTGCGCTTGGCGGACCGGTCGGTCTCGGGCCGGCAGGTGAGCTCCACGCCCAGGAGGTGTTCGGTGCGGGCGCCCAGGGCCTCGGTGACCTCGAAGCCGTGGGGGAAGAAGTAGCCCTCGGTGTCGCCCACGTAGCCGCCGTCGAGCCACACGTCGCCCTGGTAGAAGGCACCGTCGAAGCGCAGCCACCACCGGTCGCCCGCTTCGGGGGCGGGGTGGTCGAAGCGGGTGCGGTACAGCAGCGGTCCGTCGGAGTCGGCGAACGCGGGGGTGGACCGCCAGTGCCCGGGCACAGCGATGGGCTGCCAGGGCCGGTCGGTGAGATCGGTGTCACCGGCCGCTTCGGTCCCCTGGCTGGCGGTGGTGGCACCGGGGTCGACGTCGTCGAGCCAGTCCCGCCGACGGTCCTCGTCGGCCTCCACGGCCTCCCAGGGCCCGACCAGTTCCACGGCGGGCGACGCTACCCGGGGTGGACGCCCGGGGCTCAGCCGGCGAGCAGGTCGGACCGGGCGTCGCCGAGCATGGCGTCGCGGTCGTCGGCGAGCACGAAGCCCGACTCGATGGCGGCGTCGGCGGCGGCCTCGAAGGCGGCCAGGTACTCGTCCTCACTGGGGTACCGGTCGGCCAGGGTGTCGGCCGGCAGGTCCACGGTGGAGCCCATGAGCAGGCAGGCCACCGACCCGCCCGGCGCGGCCTGGCCGGAGTGGACCTGCACCGGTACGTCCACCCACGGGGTGCGGATGCCGCCTTCCACGATGCCGTCCTCGTCTCGCACGTAGGCGGGGTCGGTGCCGGACTCGTCGACCTCGTAGCGGGGGGCCTCGGGCGGGGCGTCGCCGCCGCGGGCCCAGGTGTCCAGATGGCGCAGGGCGGCCTTGGCCGCCCAGTGCATGGGGCCGTCGTTGATGGGCGTGCCGCACTCCATGGTGTCGGCGATGGGGCCGAGCATGTAGCGGTCCACGTGGGCGGTGCCGGCCACCTCCCACAGGCGGATGTGGTCGGTGTCGTCCTGGCGGGCGGCGAAGTAGCCGAGCAGGCCGACCACGTCGGACTCGCTCTGCAGCATGAGCACGGGTACGCCCACGTCGGTGCGGATCCGCGTGGACTCGCTGCCGATCGCCGAGGAGATCTGTTCGCCGCCGCCCTCGGTGCCCAGGCCCTGGGCGCCACCACCGCGGCTGTGCACGAAGAAGGCGTCGAACTCCCGGGTGAGGGGCTGCACCCCGTTGGCGTAGGTGGTGAGGGCGAAGGCGGACTGCGACTCGCCGGCGGCGATGATCGCTTCGGCCTCGAGCCCGCCCAGGGGACCGTCGGCGCCGGACTGGCGCAGGGCCCGGGAGACCTGGGTGTAGATGTCGTAGGAGTAGGCGTCGCCGGGGTGGCTCAGCTCGCCGTAGCGCTCGGGCACCATGGCCTTGAGGCCCTTGCCCGCCAGGTCGCCGGCGGCGCCCACCCGCACGGCCACCGGGCCGCCCTCCACGCCGATGTGCTGGGCCGACACCCCCACCCAGGCGTAGCCGCCGCGCAGGATCTCGTCGGCCAGGTACATCCAGTCGGGGTTGGCGTCGAGGCCGCCCGACACGTTGAGCCACTCCACCACCACGGTGCCGTTGAAGTCCTCGGGCTTCTCGGGCCGGCGGACCACCATGCGGGTGCGGTAGTCGGCGGTGTCGCCCTCGGTGAGGGTGAACTCGCCGGAGCCCGGCAGGTCGGTGGCCACGTCGTCGACCACGTACGAGGTGGCGGTGCCCTCCACGGCGTACTCGTGCTCCACGAAGCCGTTGCCCGCCAGGTCCGGCAGCTTGATGTCGGTGAGGGCGACGCCGCCCCCGGCGGTGAGCTCGCCCACCACGGTGGCGGCAGGGCCGTCGGGCCGGTCGCGCTCGGGCGGCAGACCCCGCTCGCCCTCGGCCTCCGCGTCGGTGCCGGTGTCGGTGGTCTGGTCGCCGGTGCCGGCGGCCGACGTGGTGGTGGCGGTGTCGTCGGACGCGTCGTCGTCGGACGAGCACCCCACCGCCCCCAGCACCAGGGCGAGCGAGAGCGCCGCAGCGGTGAGCGGTGAACGGCCGAGGCCGGATCGGCGGGCGCGGCGCGGCGCGCGGGCAACAGCAGGCATGGAGCTCGGTCCCCTCGTGGTCACGGCGGCGCACCCTAGGGCGGTCCACCCCGCCGGCGCTGGCACGCCGGCGTTCGGTCAGCCGATGCGGTCGGGCTGGGCCATGGCGAGCAGTTCCTCGCGGTCGTCCTCGAGCACGAACCCGGCCTCGATGGCGGCGTCGGCCGACTCCTCGAAGGCGGCCAGGTACTCGTCAGCCGACGGGTACAGGCCGGCCAGTTGCTCGGCGCTCAGGGGGCTGGTGGAACCGAAGAGGATGCAGATCACCGACGAGTCGGGGCTGGGCGAGCCCGACAGCACGTCGACGGGCACGTCCACCAGTGGGGTGCGGATGCCGCCGGTGGCGATGCCCAGGTCGTTGCGGACGTAGGCCGAGGCGCCGTCGGTCTCGACGGTCTCCAGCCGTTCGGCGGTGGGCGGGGCCTCACCGGTGCGGACCCAGGTGTCCAGGGCCCGCAGACCGCGACGGACCACGAACCGCTGTGGTCCGTCGTTCACGGGCAGCGGGCACCCCAGGGTGTCGCCGATCGGGCCCACCAGGAACCGGTCGGCGTGGGCGGCGCCGGCCACCTCCCACAGTCGGATCCGCTCGGTGTCGTCCTGGCGGGCGGGGAAGTAGTTGAGGATGCCGATCACGTCGCCCTCGGTCTGCAGGATCAGCACCGGCACGTCGAGGTCGGTGCGAACCGTGGTGGGAGCGCCGCCGATGGTGCCGGCGATGTCGATGCCGGCGTCGGGCTCGCCCAGCGATGCGGCGGCCCCGCCCCGGCTGTGGATCAGGATCCCGTCGTACTGGTGGGCCAGGGGCTGGACGCCGTTGGCGTAGGTGGTGAGAGCGAAGCCGGACTGCGACTCGCCCACGGCCAGCAGGCGTTCGGGCTCCAGGTCGCCGAGCACGCCGGAGGCGCCGTCGGCGCGGAGGGCCCGGGCGATCTGGGTGTAGATGTCGTAGGAGAAGGCGTCGCCCGGGTGGCTGAGGTCGCCGTAGCGGTCGGGATCGATGACCTTCAGGCCCTTGCCGGCGATGCCCTCGCCGGCGGCCACGCCCACCGCCACCGGCCCGCCCTCGATGCCGATGTGCTGGGCCGACACGCCCACCCAGGCGTACCCGCCCCGCAGCAGTTCCTCACGCATGAAGGTGAAGTCGGGGTTGGCGTCGAGCCCGCCCGACACGTTGAGCCACTCCACCACCACGGTGCCGTTGAAGTCCTCGGGCTTCTCGGGGCGGCGAACCACGATGCGGGTGCGGTAGTCCGCGGTGTCGCCCTCGGTCAGCTCCCACGTGCCGTCGGTGGGCAGGTCGCCCTCCGCGGTGTAGCGCACGGCCGTGCCGGCGGCGGCGTACTCGTGCTCGACGTAGCCGGGCGCCTCGAACGCCATTTGGTCGGCCGCGGCCAGCATCACGCCCTTGCCGCCGGTGAGCTCTTCGGACAGGTCGGCCGCCGGCCCGTCGGGCCGTTCCACCGGAGCGGTGGTGGCGGTGGTGTCGCCTTCGCCGCCCGGTGCCGTGGTGGTGGTCTGGTCCGATGACGAGTCGTCCGACGAGTCCGACGAGCAGGAGGCGACGGTGAGCAGCGAAGCGGCGAGGAGCACGGCGGCGAGCTTGGGCGGGCGCATGGCGGTGGGGAGGTCCTTGGGTTCGGGGGGGGTGTGGCGACGACGCGTCGGCGGGGAAGCGTGGCACGCGCGCCCGGTGCCGTGCCGCCGATCCGCCCGGTCACGGCCCGGCGGGTGGGACGGCAAGCGCCGGTGGTGGTGGGGTTACGGTGACCACCAGGCCCGGGTGGCGGAACTGGCAGACGCGGAGGGCTTAAACCCCTCCGGAGCTTCGGCTCCGTGCGGGTTCGATCCCCGCCCCGGGCACCACCTCTGACCTGCGGCGGCGCGTGGGTGTGAGGGCTCTTGCCATGGCTGGGTGACGGCCGGTTGATGCACAGTGGTGCACTTCGAAGACGCGACCAGGGGGAGCAAGTCATGGACGGAGCGGAATCCGATGCGTCGACCACCAGGGTGAAGCGGAGGCGACACCTGCTGGTGTGGGACGCGCCGAACATGGACATGACGCTGTCCACCGTGCTGGGTGGTCGTCCAACTCCTGACACCCGACCCAGCCTCCTCGCCATGGGCAGGTGGCTGACGGACCGAGCGGGCGCGGATGATGCTGAGGCGGCGGTCTTCACCAACATCGTCCCCGAAGCTGTGGCTCGGGTTCTTCCTTGGGTCACGGCGGTCCGGTCTGCCGGCTTTGCCCTGTTCGCCAAGCCGAAGATCGAGGCGGATGACGACATCGACGACGACCTTGCCGCGCACGTCAGGTCGGCGTTGGCCACGGGCGACGTGGCTGAAGTGATCATGGCGTCCCACGATGCGGCCGCGTTCGAGGGACTCCTCGCTGACCTGGCTGCGACTGGCGTGCAGGCGACCGTGCTCGGATTCATGGAGTTCGCAGCGTTCGCGCTACGGACACCGGCGATCGAGTTCATCGACATCGAATCGATCCCTGGGGTGTTCGCCAAGCCGCTCCCACGTACGAATCTGTACGCGCTGCCGAGGGAAGGTGCGTGGTTCGAACCCCTCCACCCCCTCCCTGTGAGCACCGCCCCTTCGGTTGACGGGCGAGGTCGTGCTGCGGAAGCTCTCCGCTTCCTTGCCGGCCACGCGACCGGGGGCGTCCTGTTGTCCAGCATTGGTGCTGACATCGGGACTCGCTTCCCCGAGGTCGATCTGAAGGTCCTCGGGTACCCCAAGCTGCTCGATGCCGTCATAGACCTCGCCGACGATGCCGGGATCGAGCTCGTTCAGGACGAAACGGGTCACCCCATGATTCGCGTCATCGGTGACGGCGCGACCGCCAGCGAGTCGCTCTAGAGGCGGGTGACCCCGCGCGGGCACTGCTGGCGCGTGGCCATGGACTGCAGATCACCAGCCATCGTCACCCGTCCCGTCGAGGATGTCATTCCAGCGTTCGAGCTGCTCATAGACAGGGGGGTCGAATGGGTGGACGCCCATGATCCAGAGGTTGCGAAGGTCCATCAGCTCGACCTCGCTGTCGTCAACGATCTCGACCCACAGCGCCGCGAGCTCGATGTCGACACCGTCCGCCGAGAACAGTGCGAACTCCTCGTGGGTGAAGCCGCTCGCCAGCCAGTGGGTGGCGGCGTCCATGTCGAGCCCGTGATCGATCGCGAACTCACAGGCTTCGGCGATAGCGCGGAGCTGGTGCCAGTCCACGTCGAGTGACCAGAGATCGTCCTCTGACGGGACGTTGTCGATCCGAGGGTCTTTGTCGTCGTTCATGTGCATGCCTTTCAGTCGGTGGCCGGAGGTTCCGGCCCACGTCGTCACAGTGAATGGGCGCGAGTTCGGGCGCCTGGGCGCCGGTATCACCGCAATGCTCAGCGTTGGAGCCTGGGAGCACACCCACTTCTATGGCTCAGAGTTTCAGGGTTCCTCTCAAGCACTGAAATGCATCGGCAAGACCAGAAATTCGGATGGTGGGCGTCCACCGCAACGACCGATCCCACTCCAGGTCACGGGGCGGCTGCGGTAGGTGGTGAAGGCCGGTTGGTGGAACGGGGTCGCCTTGGAGCACGCTGGGCGGCGCGATGCAGCCTCCTCCACCTCCCCTGGCGGGGTTGAGCGACTCGGCGTTCCGCGTCATCGTCGACACGCTGTCCATCCCGGTGCTGGTGGTCGACGGCGTCGGCACGATCGTGCATGCCGGCGGGTCGGTCCTGCGGGACTTCGGCTACGAGCCCCACGAGCTGCGGGGCCGGAACGTGATCGAGTTCACGCCGGCCGAGGAGGTCGATCGGGCGCTGCAGTCGATCGACGAGCTCACCCGCCACGACGAGCTCGGCATCGGCGTCCCCACCGCGTTCCCGATCATCCGCAAGGACGGCACCCGGACGTGGATGGTGATCGGTGCCGTGCCGCTGCTGGACCCTCCGGTGGAGGGCATGACCTTCTACTTCCTGCCCTGGGACGCGCAGCTCCACTTCGACGAGTTCTTCTCGAGCCTGCTCGCCGGTGATCCGCTCGACGTCGTCCTCACGAGGCTGGCGCTCTCGGTCGCCATCTCGCTCGAGGTCGCCGGGGTGAGCATCCACCACGGGTTCGACGGCTCCGGGTTCCAGGCCATCTCCGGCGCCGGCCACCCCGCCGGGCTCGAGGCCGTGACCGACGGCCCCTGGCACCGGGCGGCACGCACCGGCGAACCGCAGCACGTGGCGGTGTCGGCCATCGCCGGGATCGGGCCCGACGTCGAGGCGTCGGGCCTGCGCGGCTGCTGGGCCATCCCCGTGCCACCCCACGAGGGCCTCGACCCCCTCGACGGCGCGGTGATGACGGTGTGGCGGCGGGTCCACGTGGCGCCGGTGCGGGCCCACGACTTCGTGATCGACCGCTCGCTCCGGTACGTCCAGCTCGCCCTGGTGCGCTCCGCCGAGCACCGCCAGCTCGCCCACCTGGCCGACCACGACCACCTGACCGGGGTGGCCAACCGCACCCGGTTCGAGCGGATCGTCGGGGAGGCCCTGGTCCGCTCGACCGGCGACGTGGCCGTGATGTACTGCGACCTCGACGGGTTCAAGGCCGTCAACGACGAGCGCGGGCACGCCGTGGGCGACGAGCTGCTGATCGAGGTGGCCCGACGGCTGACGACCGCGGTCGGCGCTGCCGGTGAGGTGGCCCGGATCGGCGGCGACGAGTTCACCGTGTTCATCCCCGACGGTGGCGCCGTGGCCAGGCAGGCGGCCGATCGCCTGGTGGCTGCGTTCAGCCGGCCCGTCGACGTGGACGGCGAGCCGGTGGCGCTCGGGCTGTCGGTCGGCCTGGTCGTCGGCAGCTCGTCGTCGGCCGAGGAGCTCATGCGCCGGGCCGACGTGGCGCTCTACGCGGCGAAGGAGGCCGGCGGCGCGCAGGTCGTCGAGTTCGGCGAGGGCCGCCACGCCTGAACCCGAGGGGGAACAGACGTTCGTCTAGTCTCGCCATCGTGTTCCAGCCCTCACTCCTGGCGTCGGAGGATCGTCCAGCGCCGGACCCCGGTGCCGCCGCCCTCCCCCGGCGAGAGCTCGGGTCGGGTGCGTGGCTCGACGTCGTGCACCATCGGGTCACGGGCGCCGACGCGCTCTACCTCGACGTCCTCGAACGCGCGCCGTGGAAGGCCCACCGGCGGGTGATGTGGGACCGCATGGTCGACGAGCCCCGGCTGAGCACCGGCAGCTGGGTCGACCCGCCGGAACCGCTCACCCAACTGGCGGACCAGCTCTCTGCGTCGTACGGGCTCGACCTCCGTTCCATCAGCGCCAACTGGTACCGCGACGGACGGGATTCGGTGGCGTGGCACGGAGACACCGCGGGGCGGCGGCGAGACACCACCATCGTCGCCATCCTCTCGCTCGGATCGCCCCGCCGGTTCCTGCTGCGACCCAAGGGCGGGGGCCGCTTGATCGCTCTCACGCCGGCCCACGGCGATCTGGTGGTGTTGGGCGGCACCTGTCAGCGCACCTGGGACCACGCGGTGCCCAAGATGGCCGGCGCCGGCAGTCGGATCAGCGTGATGTTCCGGGAACCGGGCGTGTTCTGACGGCGCGGACCGCTCACCTTCGAGCGCGGTGCGGTTGACCCGGTGGTTGATCGAGCCCGAGCCCTCCGCCGGACGCACCGGATCGAGGGTGGATCAGGGGTGGATCAGTTCGACGTGGCACCCCGCCGCGGCCGCGAGCTGTGCGAGGTCGTCGTGGTCCACGGTGACGATCTCGTCGCCGTCCTGCGCGAGCAGCACGACCGCGGCATCGACCACATCAGCAAGGCCGGCAGCGCCCAGCAGGTGCCCGGCTGCTCGCCCCAGAGCCTCGTCCAGCGGACGGACGTCGATGCCCGCCAACGCCTGGGAGAGCCGGGCCTGGCGAGGCCCGCCCCGCCACACCTGTCCGAGCACACCCGCATGGGTGACGGGTGGGTCGCCGCCGAGCTGGGCTGCTTTCAGGCGGATCCACATGGCTCGCTCGTTGCGCTCCAGGGCGACCAGTGCGCCGCTGTCGAGCACGACCGTCATGGTGACGTCGCCGTGCGACCGGATGGCCGACGCTGACCACGGACGACCGTCGCCCGCTCCCGGTCACGGCGAGCCTGGGCTGCCATCTCCTCCGGGGTGATCTCGCCGAACTCACTCTCGAAGTCGGCGACCGCGGCCGCCAGCGCGGCCAGCTTGCGGTCTCGCCGGACCTTGTCGTCGAGAGCCGCGCTCACCCAGGCGCTGACGGACTCTGCCGCACCGGATGCCACGGCCTGCTGGCCGGCCTCGATCAGCTCGGGATCCACGGTCACCGTCAGTCGATGCTTCCTGGTGCTCATACCCCAATGGTACGGGGAGTATGAGCATCTGCATATCCCCATCGGCCATCGAGTTGGTCGGACCGTGCTGTGCCGCGCCGTGCCGTGCCGCGCCGTGCCGTGCCGTGCCGTGCTGGCGTGGCGGGACGGCACGCCGTCGAGCCGGGCTCAGAGCTCCGGTTCGACCTGGGTGAGCGATGGGTAGCCGGACCGGACGGCGGCCACGTCGTCGGCCGGGGCCGGGTCGGCCAGGTCGCAGGTGGAGGCGAAGATGCTGTCGTCGGGAGCGATCTCGGGCAGCTCCAGCGCCCGGGGCACCTCCTGGAGCGGGCCCATCTGGTCGGGCGGGCAGGCCGGGATGTTGATGCTGGTGACCGTGTCGGTCTGGAAGGTGCCGGCCACGATGGCCTCGCAGTGCTCGGCGATCCACGCCAGGGCCAGGTCGGCACCCACGTCGAACTGGGCGTCATCGAGCTCCGGGCCAGCGCTCACCGCCAGGGCGGGGATGCCCCGGCGCACCGCGGTCCGACCCACCCCGACGGTGCCCGACAGCGCGGCGAACGGTCCGAAGTTGTGGCCCGGGTTGATGCCCGACACCACCAGGTGCGGCTCCAGGCCGAGGTCGTCGAGCGCCACCACGACGGCGTCGGCGGGGAACCCGTCCACCGCGTACGCCTCGTTCCCGCCGGGGGTGGTGGTCTCGGTGTGGGCGGCCCCGCCGGGCGTGGTGGCGTCGGAGCTGCCGCTGCGCTCCTCGGCCGGAGCGACGACCGTGACCTCGAGGTCGAAGGCGTCGTGGTCGTCGAAGCGCTCGATCAGCACGTCGATCGCCGGGTTCGCCACGCCGTCGTCGTTCACCAGCACGATGCGCAGCGGACCGGTCTGCTCGGTGGTGCAGGTGGCGGTGGCGTCGGCTGCGGTGGTGTCGCTCGCCGGGTCGCCGGCCTCGCCGGTGCCGGTGCTGGACGACTCGGCGACGGTGGTGGTGCCGGCGTCACCGTCACCGTCATCGCTGCACGAACCCAACGTCGTCACGCCCAGGGCGGCGGCGAGCATGACGGCGAGGATCCGGGCGGAGCGGGTCACGAGGGCCTCCTGGTGGACGGCGGTGGTCGGAGCGTACGCCCGCCGCGCCGGGTCCGCAGCAGCGTCGGTCGCTCGGGCCCCGCTCCGGCGGGTGGCGTCGAAGTCCGACCGGTTCGGTGTCGAATTCGGACTTGTTTCGGCGGCTGGTACGGCCCATGCTGGGAGCCATGACCACGCTGCCCCTGACCGACGTCAAGGCCCGGCTCAACGAGCTGGTCGACGAGACGGCGCGCACCAACGAGCGCGTCACCATCACGCGCCATGGTCGACCGGCCGCGGTGCTCATCTCGGTCGACGACCTCGAGTCCATGGAGGAGACCATCTTCTGGGCGGGCGTACCCGGTGTGGCGGAGGACGTGGCCCAGGGTCGAGCGGAAGCTGAGGCGGGCGCCCTGTCGAGTGAGTCGGAGATCCGGGCGCGCTTCGGCGTCGGCCGTGCCCGGTAGCGAACCCGAGTCCTGGTCTGTCGGGTTCACCTCCGGGGCGGACCGGTCGCTCGCGGCGGTGCCTCGGCGCATCCAGCCGGCGATCATCGAGTTCGTGTTCGGCCCCCTGGCGGGTGACCCGCGCCAGCTCGGGAAGCCCCTGCTGGGAGAGCTCGAAGGTCTCTGGAGCGCTCGCCGGGGCGACTACCGCGTGCTCTACGAGTTGGACGAGGCCGAGCACCGCCTCGTCGTGCACCGGGTTGCGCACCGCTCCGACGCCTACCGCCCGCGCTGACCAGACGCGGCGGGAGAGGGACCGCGCCGGGCCACCGTTCCGCCCCGAACGGGGCCAGACTGCGCCGATGCTGTTCGCGGAGGTGGTGGCCACGTCGGCCGCGGTGTCGGCGTCGGCGGGACGCTCCGCCAAGACCGACGCCCTGGCCGCCCTGCTCCTCCGGCTGACGCCAGACGAGGTGGAGGTGGCCGTCGGGTTCCTCACCGGCGAACCACGACAGGGGCGCATCGGGGTGGGGTGGCGGACGCTGGACGCCGCGGCCCGCGGCGTGGTAGCGGCGCCCGTCGCCACCCTCACCGTGTCCGGCGTCGACGACGCCCTCGACACGCTCGACGGCCTGGCCGGCCCCGGCTCGGCGGCCGCCCGGTCCGGGGTGCTCACCGACCTGTTCGGGCGGGCCACGGCCGAGGAGGCGTCGTTCCTCGTCCGCCTGCTCACCGGTGAGCTGCGCCAGGGGGCGCTGGCCGGCGTGATGGCCGGCGCCGTGGCCCGGGCCTCGGGGGTGCCGGCCACCGTGGTGCGCCGGGCGATGATGCTGGGGGGACGGCTCGACGTCACCGCCCGGATCGCCCTGGCGGAGGGCCGGGTCGGGCTGGAGGCGGTGGGCCTCGAGGTGGGGCGACCGGTGCAGCCGATGCTGGCCGCCACCGCCTCCTCGCCCACCGCCGCCGTCGACGACCTGGGCGAAGCCTCGGTGGAGTGGAAGCTGGACGGCATCCGGATCCAGGCCCACCGCTCGGGTTCTGACGTCGCCGTCTTCACCCGCAACCTCAACGACATCACCGGCCGGCTCCCCGAGGTGGTCCGCGCCGTGCGGTCCCTGCCCGTCGACGAGGTGGTGCTCGACGGCGAGGCCCTGGTGGTGGACGACGCCGGGCGGCCGGTCGCCTTCCAGGACACCGCCGCTCGGGTGAGCGCGGCCGAGGCCCGCCTGGAGGTCGTCCGTCCCTACTTCTTCGACGTCCTGCACCGCGACGGCGCCGACCTGCTCGACCGTCCGCTCGCCGAGCGACTGGCCGCGCTCGGCGAGGTGGCCGGGCCGTGGCGCATCCCCGGCACGCTGACCGCTGACGCCGCCACCGCGGAGCGGGTGCTGGCCGACGCCCTCGCTGCCGGCCACGAGGGCGTGGTGGCGAAGGGTGCCGGTTCGTCCTACGAGGCCGGCCGCCGGGGCAAGGCCTGGCGCAAGGTGAAGCCGGTCCACACCCTCGATCTGGTGGTGCTGGCTGCCGAGTGGGGCCACGGCCGCCGGACCGGTTGGCTGTCCAACCTGCACCTCGGCGCCCGGGCCGACGACGTGCTCGACCGGTTCGTGATGGTGGGCAAGACGTTCAAGGGACTCACCGACGACCTGCTGCGGTGGCAGACCGGGCGGTTCCTCCACCTGGCGGTCGACGAGGGGGCCGCCAACGCCGCGTCGCAGGTGCTGACGGCCGGCGGGCCCGGTCCGTTCGGCGTGGTCGCGGTCCGGCCCGAACAGGTGGTGGAGATCGCCGTGGACGGTGTCCAGCGATCCACCCGCTACCCCGGTGGGGTCGCCCTCCGCTTCGCCCGCGTCATCCGCTACCGCGACGACAAGACCGCCGCCCAGGCCGACACCATCAGCGCGGTGCGATCCCTCCTGCCCGGCTGACCAGCGGCCGCGTGGTGGCCCTGGCGGAGGAGTGGTCGGGGCGCCTCACCGCACCTCCCTGCGCCCGCGTGGGGCGCGGCGTCGCTGCGGTGTCCGGGGGTGGGGGCTGCCGTCGGGGTCGAGGAGCTTGCGGTAGGTGAGGTCGGCGAGGGGGACGAGCCAGCGGGGGACGGGCTCGACAGTGTGGACGGTGAGGTGGCCGGGCGGGCGGGGGGCGGTGCGGTCGCCCTGCTCCCACTCGGTGAGTTGGCGGGCGCTGCGTCGCAGCACCTCGAACGCTTCGCCGGGGTCGACCAGGTCGGCGTCGTCGCCGTCGGCCCGACCCAGGTGCTCGCGCCACAGGGACAGGCGGGTGTCGCGGGCCAGGACCCGGGCCCCGTCGCCGAGGGCGCCGGGATCGGTGGGGTGGCGGGGGTCGAGGCGTTCGTCGAGCACGGCGCAGCCGACCTCGGAGTCGTGGGTCCACGACCGGCGGTTGACGTTGTCGGAGCCCACCTCCAGCCACACGTCGTCGATGATGCACACCTTGGCGTGGACGTAGATCGGGGCGCCCTCCCGGTTCACCAGGTCGTAGACGGCCACCCGGTCACCGCCGGCCGCACGGAGGCGGTGCAGGTACCGGCGGCGGGCGAGGCGGTTGGCCGGCCCGATCACGGTGCCGGTCTGGTCGGGGTGACGGGGCACCACGACTACCACCTGCAGTTCGGGGTGGGCTCGCAGGGCGGCGGCGACGGCGCCTGCGCTGTGGAGCGACCACAGGTACTGGTCCTCGATCACCACCAGCCGCCGGGCCCGGCGCAGGGCCTTGAGGTGGGCGGCGGCGATGCTGCGTTCACCGTCGGGCGCGAAGGGGTAGGGCGGGCGGCGGGCGGGGTAGGTGCGCAGGACCTGGACGAGGTGCGGGCCGTCACCGGCCACGTCGACTGCGGGGACCGGCAGGGGCTCGTGCTCCTCGGGCTGACGGGCCAGCCGGCGTCGCAGGGCCCGCAGCGGCGTGGGCTTGTCGAGCGGTTGGGGGTCGTGCCAGCGCTCGCGGAACGTCCAGGCCAGGTCACCCGCCGCCGGACCCCGCACCTCGAGTTGGACTTCGTGCCACGCCGGTTGGGGGCCGTAGACCTCGTCGAGCTCGTCGGTGGGCTGGGGATCGCCGAGGTGATCCCGGTCGTCCCGGCGGCCGTGGCACAGGTCGATTCCTCCGGCGAACGCCAGGTCGGCGACCAGACCGTCGGTCGCTGAGCCGGTGTCGCCAGGTCCGGTGTCAACCGTTGAGCCCGCCTCGTCGGCGATGGGGTCTCCTCGGCCGATCACCACCATCTTCTGGTGGTGGCTACCTCCGCGTCGCACCCTCTGGTCGAGCACAAGCGACGCCCCGTGCTCGTTGAGCTCGGCGGCCAGGAACATGTTGTCCTGCTGGTCGAAGCCCGCCTCCTTGGGGTGTGACCGCCACAGGAGGCCGCGGACCACCACGCCCAGATCGGCGAGGGCGCCGAGCACCGTGCTCAGCTCCGTGCCGGCGCCGGCGAGCCGTTCGTCGGCGTTCCCGGCCCAGTCGGTGAACCAGACGTGGTCACCGGGAGTCCGGTCCTGCAGCACCCGGTGGAGCCGGGTGAAGTAGGCGGCGCCGTCGATGTGGACCACGACCTCGTTGCCCGCCGTCCACCCGAGCCCGCCGTGGCGGCGGCGGTCGATAGCGGTCGCGGGGTTGCCGCGCTCGGCGGCGGTGAGGAACCAGTCGGCCGGGTCGGCGGTGGCCCGCTCCGTCGTCGCCCGGTCGTCCGTCACCGGGGCAGCCTGACAGCGTCGGCCCCACGCCGCACCTGCGTCGGGGAAGTTGTCGTCGTTGAGTTCGAGGTCGTGGCGGCTGTGCCGACGATCACCGAAGGTGGCGTTCGGTGGCCAGGTCCGCCACCGCAACGTGTGGGTCGAGCCTGCCACCACGACGATGGTCGATTCGGGCGAACAGCTCCTCGGTGGTGGGGCGCTCGGCCAGCCGGGTCAGCTCCGCTACGAGGTACTGCTGCAACGACTGGCCCTGTTCCTTCGCCCGTCGGCGCAGCGCGGCGCACACCGGCTCGGGAAGGTCTCGCACCACCACGTTCGGCATGGCTGCAAGCATGCAGCCAACGCGGCGACCCGGCAACGGCTGCCTCAGCCCGTTCGGTCCGGCGGCTCGATCCGTTCGACGGTGGTGACCCGGTCGATCGACCGGTCGAACGACGCGACGGTTCCGACGCCGGAGGTCTCGGCACAAGCCACCAGGTAGGCCTCGGCGAAGTCGAGGCGGTGGATCTCGTAGACCTCGATGGCACGCAGGAGCAAAGGGGTGTCGACGCACAACATGCGGTCGAACGTGACCAGCGAACGAAGCGCGGTGGCGACCTGCGGGCGGGGCGTCTCGTAGAACGACTCCAGGACGTACGCGGTCTCGGCCACCACCAGGTCGGTGAGGAGGAGCTCCACGTCTGTGGCGAGGAAGGCGGTGGCACGCGCCGCCAGGTGGGGCGGGTCTCCGGTGAGGTGACGGATGAGGACGTTGGTGTCGACGAACGCCGTCATCGTCGCGTTGCGGCACGAGCCGACCTGGTCCGACGGAGGACATCGTCCCAGGCCGCGTTCCGTTTGGCCGCGGGGACCTCGACCGTGCCGGCGAGGTCGAGGAAGTTGGCGCTACGCGTCAGCACGGCGCGGTCGCCGTCCACCCGAAACACGATCTGGTCGCCCTCGTTGATCTGGAGCGCATCACGAACCGACTTGGGCACGGTGATCTGTCCTTTCGACGTGACCCTGGCCGCAGCGTCCACTCGATCGCTCCTTACTCATCGATAGAAGTAAGGATACCTGATCTCCTTGCCGGCTGTCGCGGAAGTCGGCCGACGGCGAGGTCGTGACGGTAGGTCATCGAACAGATGTTCGCAACCCCTCGTTGTCACACCGCACCCGTATCCTGGGACCACATCATCCAGAGGGTGTGAGGGACCAGGCCCGCTCGTAGCACCCGCCAACCGACCCCCAGGGGCACGGTGGCAACGCCTGGCGATGAAGGAGTTGCTGTGCACCCCGTGCCTGCTTCGCGGCGCGCCTTGGCGCGTCCGCTGACCGTGTTCCACTCGCCCGACTACGCCGGGGGTGGGTTCGACACCGTGGCCAAGGCCGGCGCCGTGGCCGACAGCCTCACGGTCGCCCCGCCCGCGCACCCGGTGGAGCTGGTGGCGCCCGAGCCGGCCACCCGCTCCGAGCTGGTGGCCGTCCACGACGAGGGGTTCGTGGACGCGGTGCTCACCGGTGAGCCCCGGGGCCTGGCGTCGTCGGCCGGGTTGGGGTGGACCGACACCTTCGCCCGTTCGGTGCTGGCCTCCACGGGCGGCTGCCGGGATGCGGCCCGGGTGGCGTGGGACCACGGCGTGGCGGGCACGCTGTCGAGCGGGCTGCACCACGCCGGGCGGTCGTCGGGCAACGGCTACTGCACCTTCAACGGCCTGGTGCTGGCGGTGCACGCCTTCCAGGCCCTGGGGGCCGAGCGGGTGCTGGTGTTGGACCTCGACGCCCACTGCGGGGGCGGCACCCACGACATCGTCGGCGATGCGCCGGGGGTGACCGGTGTCGACGTCGCGGTGAGCTCGTTCGACGACTACGAGCCGGGCCCCGGCTGGTCGCTCGACCTGGTGGACCACGCCGCCCACTACCTGCCCACCATCGAGCAGCGCTTGGCCGAGGTGCCGGCCGGGGTCGATGCCGTCGTCTACAACGCCGGCATGGACCCTCACGAGCGGTGCGCCACCGGTGGGTTGGCGGGCATCACCACCGAGGTGCTGGCCGACCGGGAGGCCCTGG
>WBZL01000793.1_pt2 | contig 28212 bp, 21 predicted proteins | sample 5204291 | NCBI WGS metagenome assembly WBZL01 (sample SAMN12344345, study PRJNA552823) | activated sludge metagenome | biome: Activated sludge suspended growth; feature: Nitrification reactor; material: Wastewater; isolation source: activated sludge from nitrification reactor of wastewater...
GGAATTCGTGTAGGCATTACTGTTGGTTCTTCCAAAGAATCATCGAAATTGAGCTGAAAATCAACTGTGTCTTTGTGCAAATCTTCTATCATATCTTCCGCAATCTTTTTCAATCTTGCTTCCGTATAACGCATCGCTGCTGGAGGGTCGCCATCTATTGAACCAAAGTTACCTTGACCATCTATCAAAGTGTATCGCAAAGACCACGCTTGTGCCATACGCACCATGGTATCATATACAGAGGCATCGCCATGTGGATGATATTTACCTAACACCTCACCGACGATACGTGCAGATTTTTTATAAGGTTTATTAGAGGTCATGCCTAATTCAGACATACCAAAAAGCACACGTCTGTGTACTGGCTTCAAACCATCGCGAACATCTGGCAAGGCACGTGATACAATAACGGACATAGAATAATCTATGTAAGCCGATTTCATTTCATCTTCAATGTTAATAGGGACAATTCTAGGTCTGTTCAACCCTTCTAATTCTTCTGACATTTACGTATTTTTTTACTTGACAAAGATACCTTTTTTAAGCCTTATTTTTATGTGATATTTCATGGAAATATCCACATTTTGAAGATAAAAAAGGATATTTGCAGACAAATGAATTCAAAGCAAAAATTAGTGGTCATTGGCGGTGGTGCTGCGGGCTTTTTCGCTGCCATTACAGCGGCTGAAAACAATCCTGATTTGGCTATTATTATCTTGGAGCAGGGCAATGAAGTACTAGGTAAGGTGAAAATATCAGGCGGTGGACGTTGTAATGTCACACATGCATGTTTTGATGTCAAAGAATTGGTGAAATTTTATCCACGTGGTGCAAAAGAATTAGTCGGACCATTTTATACTTTCAATTGTGAACATACGGTCGATTGGTTTAATCATCATCAAGTCGCATTAAAAACAGAAAGCGATGGTCGTATGTTTCCTGTGTCTAATCGCTCACAAACTATCATCGATTGTTTTATACAGCAATGCCATGTTTTAAACATTGAAATAATCAAGCAAGCCAAAGTAACACACATCGAAAAACAAGATACATACAAAGTGTTTTTTAATGATAAGTGTATCAATGCTGATTATATTTTACTCGCTTCAGGCAGTAGTAATACCATTTGGAATATGCTCAAGAAATTGGGACATCAAATTATCTCACCAGTTCCATCACTATTTACTTTTACCATAAAGAATGAGTTAATAAAAAATTTAGAAGGCGTTTCTGTATCAAATGTACATTGTAAATTATTAGACTCAAATATTGCAACAAGTGGTAGTATATTGATAACGCATACTGGATTAAGTGGATCAAGTATTTTAAAATTATCTGCTTTTGCTGCTCGAGAAATGAATGCACGTAATTATCAATTTAACATTGAAATCAATTGGATTTCTATTCGATTGCAAGATGCTATTCAGGTACTAAAAAATGCGAAACAAACATTTCCAAAAAAGAATATTAGCAACCTTGCCGTTTTTGATTTACCACATCGTTTATGGCAATCTGTTTTAGCTATAAATGGCATAAAATATGAGAAAAATGTGGCAGACTTAAGTAATAATGACATACAAAATATTGCACAAACTTTGACGCAATCAAAGTTGCAGGTTACTTCAAAAAACACAAATAAAGATGAGTTTGTGACTGCTGGTGGAATCGACTTAAAGGAAGTCGATTTTAAAACAATGGAAAGTAAAGTATTAGACAACCTATTTTTTGCTGGTGAAATACTAAATATTGATGCAGTAACGGGTGGCTTTAATTTTCAAGCTGCATGGACAACTGGAAACATTGCAGGCACAAGTATTGCAGAGCGTTCGACTAATTATAAATAAACAATGCTAAAGATTTATTACTTTTGAAAAAAACATAAGATGGAAAATAATTCATTAGACACAAATCAAAACAACAATAGTGTAATTGAAATTAAAGAAATTGCCATTCGATATGGAATCATTGGTGGATTAGCAGGTATTTTAGCATCACTTGTTGTATATTTTGCTAATGTGCAATATGAAACTTGGTCAAAATGGTTGCAAACACTCATCTTGTTATTAACAATTGTGTTATGTGTAAAATCTATAGCTGATGAAAACAAAGGTAAAGAAGTAGCATTTGGTGTGTTGTTTAAAGGTGGCATGTTAGCAACTGCTGTTTTAACGGCAATTGCAATTATCTATTTTATGGTTTATATAAATGTCATAGAACCTGATTTTATTGACAATTTGTTACAAATAACAAAAACTGAAATGTTGAATAAAGGATTGAGTGAAGAGCAAGCAGATGCAGCAATTAAGATAAGTAAAAAATTTATGTCGCCAGCAATCATGGTCAGCATTACCACAATTAGTTCTTTAATAATTGGTGCAATTGTATCCGCAATTAGCGCCGCTATTTTTAAAAGAGAAAATTAATTTATTGCTTATTAATATTTCACAAATTTTTCTGCACTCCTATCAGAAATCCCATATTGTCCTTTTGCAATTATCGAATAAAAATACACAGTTTCTTTTTTGACATCCGAATCTAGAAAACTACCTTTTGCAATATCTACAACAGTTAATTTTAATGGATTATTTTCACTTATATTTCGCTTATAAATCTCATAAGACTTTGCCCCTTCTTGTTGTGTAATATCCCAATCTATAACGACACCCTTTGATGTTTTTCTTACAGAAAACTGCTCTGGTGTCGCGATATATGGCATTATACAATTCATTGTTTGGATAAATCCAATATTACTTTCATTACCAAATATATCTGTTGCTGTAATTGCATAATGCAATATATTGTCTTTAATATTTTCATCAGAAAAACTATTTGATGAAGATGTGGCAATTAGCTGAAAGCCTTCTTTTATCAAATCTTTTGAAGTAGTTAGATTGTTTGCATTTAAATTCCCATTTTTTCTGTAGATATTATAATACGAGATATAAGCGTCTTTCATTTTTAAATCATTCCAATTTAAAATATTTATACCCGGTTGCGCGTAGGAACGAATACCTTCGGGAGCCAAGGGTAATACATTATTATTCATTCGAATTGAAGCAGAATAAGTCCAATCACTAGACATATTATTATTAGTAAAAGTGCACACTGCGTATGTATAATTATTCCTACCATATAATTTTGAAGTATCCACAAATGTGGTGTCTTTTATCAAAAGCGAAATTGGTTCAAAAATAGAATCTATTCCATTATTTCTAGAAACAAAATAACCTGCAATATCAGCATCTAATACTTTAGACCAAGTGACAATGACTGTATTATTGCTTATCTGAGTAGTTACACTTTTAGGTGCTAAAGGAGATCGATTAGATGGATTATGTTTGGCTGCAATATGTGAAGAGGGCGGTAAAACTGTATTAGAAATTGTAGCAATTCTGATTCTATAATAATAAGTAAATGAAGCTTGTGTTTTCGTATCTGTATAATTAGAAACCGTTGTAGGTAATATCGCGATGGTAATAAAAGGTTTGTTCATATCAGCTGTACGTTCTATTATAACGCTTTTAGTCGCTTTTGATGGATGGCTAAGATTCCAAGATAAATATATTCCATTGCTTGTATCTTTTGCACTTAAGTTTGTTGCTTGTTCAAGCGTGGTAAAATTCACACTTGTTGCAATAATTGTATCAGAAGCAGGGCCTTCATGAATTGCAATAGTAGCTGGTCTAATATAGTATTGAAATTGAGTTTCTGGTTTGACTACATGCATTAGAGTATATCTAACTGTGTCAGAATTTTCATCTTTATTGGCAAAAACTCTCTGAATAAATTTAAATTCTGCTGGATTTCCCATTTTTACATACACATTACCATAAATAGCCTCTTTTGATTTTGGATATAGAGTCGCCCATTGAATTTTTATTAAAGAATCTGATTCAAATTTATTGAGTAAAAATGGCTTTTGTAAATCGGCTGTTTCTTCTTTAGAAGTGCTTGCTGATAATTCTTGTTGTTCTTTATCGTTAGATAAAATGATTTTATACTTTATTAAGCTGCCTTGTTTTATTGATGAAATATCTTTATCTAAAAAATAGGCACCCAAAGCGACACCTAAATTTATATCTAAAGCAAGAATACCATAATCTTTGAGATCATTATGAGATTGAACATATTTCCATGCCTCTTCTTTTGATTGTAATTTTTTCAATTTTGCAATTGAAAGTAAAGCATCTTTAGCAATTATTTCTTCAAATTCATTAGCACTTAGGGCTGCTGTCATCTTTCCAATTTCTTTAAATTTATTATCATCTATTGCACGTTTAATCACTACCTTAGTGTATTTGCCATACATTGGATTTTTATCAGAAAAACCTTTATTTGACAGTAAGATATAAATCCCATTTTTTCCTTGTTTCAATGGAATTTCTATTTCTTTCTGTGCGCTAGAAGCTAAATAAATAAATAAGCTGAGCAGAAGAATTATCTTTTTCATGTTTTATTTTTTTCTTATTACCAATCTAAATCAACATTAAAATCACCATTAGCTGAAGAATAGCTTGCGGAAACTGAAGGATGGATGCAAATTCTTGCTCCGCATGGACAAGGACAAACTTCGCAAGAACTCCAAACACAAGGGTCAACACAACAGCCCCAAGACACGCCATTTCCACAACCACTACCAGCACAGCCTACATGTGCATTCGCATTCGCACTTCCGCTTCCATTTATAGTCCATGCATTTCCATTATATGCACCGTTTAAACCAAATCCTACACTTACACTTGCACCAGCGACAGGATAGCCGACAAAGTCTGCACTACCGCCTGCACCCCAATTCTGACTTACATCAAATCCAAAAGTGCCTGATGATAAATTACTATGAATATTTAAATTCATATCAGCATAAGCATAGGCACATAGGGTTGCAAGACCACTTACGCCATTGCAAACAGCATTGTCTTTAGTTCTACCTTTTAAAGATTTAAATGATGTATGGATTCCATTTATTTTACCAGCATTCAAATATGCTTCAGGAATAAAAGATGTATATGCAATAAATTCAGGGTGTGATGCGCGTTGTAAATTATACGCTGCAGTAATATTCAAATTCTCGTCAAACAATCCTAACATTTTCATTTTAGTATACAATGCAATCAGCCAATAAGTATCAGCAGATTTTGCACTAGCTGCCAACATAAAACTACCAGAGGCACTCATGCCTACGTTTGGTATTATATTTAAGCTTTTACTCAAATTAGTATTTATAAAAAATGACTTTTGTGGAATATCGAATTTGAATTCTGAATAGCCGACATTCATTGACAAAATAGAAGGTACTGCAGAGCCATATAAAACAGGTCCTGCAGTACTCGCTTCAACGCCTACAATAATATTTTCTAATGCTACAGCAGCAGAAGTACCAGGTGCCAATGTCATTCGTCCTGTAAGATTAACTCCATATTTATTTGCCGATGAATGATAAATAAAACCACCTCCAATTTTTTCGAATGTAAGCACACCAATTGAAATAGCCAAGTTGGTTTTTATGTCTGCTTTAATCTTTTTGTTATTATTTAATTTACTGTATTCGAATGCCATACTTAAATCAGTAATTCCTGAAATACTTATTTTCCCATCGCCCAAAAATTTATTAGTATCAAATTCAACATTTGCACTATAACTACCAATGCTACCCAAAGATGCCGACAATCCAAGTTTATCGATGCGAATATTTGATTTTGAATAGTGAATATTACTGTTTATAGCACCACCAAATCCAGGAATATTAAGTCCGAAACCACCATTAAGGCTAATTTCTTTATTTGAAGTTGACAAATTCAATCCATTAAGTTTAAAAGATGCCATACCATTTGCAAAATCAAAATTGAGATTTGGCGATGCTGAAAATTTTAAATTCGCATCTGAAGAAATAGAAAAATCTTGTATGCTAATATCTTTATCTAACAAAGACGAATTAAAAGATAATGAGCCACCACCATTTATTTTGTAATAATTTGTTCCCACTACTTTTCCTATACTAAACGGGCTTGTAGTAATTCCTGAAAAAGAAGCAACATCAAAGATGTTTATATTGCCTAATAATTTATAGCTTCCGCCATTAAGTCCACTTTTAGTAACATTTACGTCCGAAAAAATAAAATTTGCTGCATTTGAACTTGGAATAGGAACTGACAATTTACCACCAAAACGAAGGCCGTATTGATTAATACTTGCTTTATTTAATATCATTTTCCATGACATAAAATTTAATTCTGGATTTGGATCTACATCTAATTCTAATTTTATAATATCTCCATTTGTGCCGATTTGAAATGTATTTATATTTAGAGATGCATTACCCAAGCCTGGAACATCAGTTAATTCAATGCTTCCAGCAATATTTAATCCATTTTTATTAATTGAAGTATTATTAAAATCTGGTTTGAGTTTTATCCCAAACACTTCCCATCCCGATGTGGGCGCTTCTAATTTTAATGTAGCAATATCAGGCGCCGAAGCATTGCTATAAAAAGCATTAAAATCACCAGTGTTTGAGCTTTGTAATTTATAAATACCTTCTGGCCAAGTTAAACCATACTTACTTTGAAACGTTTTTTTGACATCTAATAATAATTCTCCTGATATTATACCTTTCGTATTATCTCCATTATTAGATACAACTTTTAAGCCACCTGCTTTTTTAAGATTGACGTTTAAGTAATCGAACAATTTAAAATCAAGTTGCTGATCAACTAGTACTAAAGTACCAGATTTTGGAACTATATTATCGCCTTGCTTAATGACTATTTGGTCAATAAAATCAATCTTTTTTGCTTTTGAAATAGAAAATAATGTGTTTGAAGGAATGTTCGTAATTTGACCAGAAATTTTAAACTCATTAGGTGTTGGCATGCTTGTAGAAGCTAATAAAATTAAATCAAAGCCGAGAATTGTTGATGCATTAAATCCAGGATCTTTTAATTCAAAATCTTGCGTATAGATTTTATTTTCAAATGTCATCGATTTTTTATCGGCAATATATCCTGTTTTAGATGCAATTAGTGTGTATTCACCTGTTGGAACTCCAATACTATAGTTGCCGTTATTATCTGTTTTTGTTTTGATATATGGTTTACCTTCTATATAAATTTCGGCAGCTGAAACAGATTTTCCTAAAGCAAACACTTTACCTTTTAATGTTGCACCTACGCTTAAAAATATCTCTACTGTTGTCGTGTCTTTGCTTGGTTGAACAGCAATGGAAGCACTTGCTCCGATATAATTTGTTCCTGATGGAGCTGCTACATAAATATTAGATGTTCCTTCATGGACATTTTCTAAAACTGCATTTCCTTTCTTATCTGTGAGTTTTTCATTTTCATTATCACTGAGCGATACAATGGCATTTTCAATTGGCGAATTGGTAGATTTATCTTTGACTTGTACGTTTACAAAAAATTGAGATAATTTGATAGTATCAATCACGACGCCTGGCCCGAAATTACTGTTTGATTCTTCTTGCATATCTAAGAAAAAATTATCTATTTTATTTTCAGCTATTATAGTGTTTATACTGTTTTCTATGCTCGTGAAATTTTTTTTGCTTTTCTTGTTATTTGAATTGGTGGTAAGCTTTGAAAAGTCAAAACCATTTTCAGATGAAATAATTACATTTCCAAATTGAGCACTTATGTTCTGTGCGTTGGGTGTATTGTTATTTTTGTCCAATCCATATTTAGGTTTAATTTCAGATAAATTATTTGATGAAATTGAAGGTGCTGCTAAATCTACTTGAATTTCTTTCGATTTATAACCAGGTTTTGTGATGAGTAATGTATGTTTTCCAGCTACATTATAACCAACGTAATGGCCATTACTTGCTGTATAAAAAGATTTTCCTCCTTCTTTCCATTTCAGTTCTACATTATTTAAGGGCTGACTGGACAAATTGCTTACGATACCTGTTATAGGTATTAATTGAGCTGATACATACAAAGGATCATAATTTTTTACTATTCCATCTTCATCAAATCTAAGTTTAGTTTTATCGCTCCATTCTTTAATGTTTGCGCCTGACACTGTAAGTGTAAAATTATCATCAACCGCATTGATATTTTTTATTACAAAAGTTCCATTTTCTAAAGTTTTTGTTGAGTAAATAATACTTTTATCCTCATTATATAATTTTACGTCTAAATTCGCTAATGGTGTTTCATTAGTTTTATCAATAACACGACCGATTACTTTAGATTTTTCAGCGGTCATATAATAAGTTGCATTCACAGTTAATACACCATTGCTTGTACTTGATTTTGTGGAAGCATTTGAAGTATTATAGCTTCCATTCGGTAAAAAATACAATGGCACTTCTGTGTCTAAAAAATTTTCTGCACTTATTTTTAGTATATATACTTCACTTTGATCATTAGCAGTAAATAACCTTAGAAATGATAATGAATTATTTCTTTCTGCAACTAATTCTCTATCTACTGAAGTTCTATTTTTTTCTAAGCCATAAAAAATTGTTGAAGAGTTAGATATATCCTTTTCGTCTTGCTTGTTTTTAGAGCTTGAATTTATTGTGAATTTATCTTTTTCGTAAAAACGATTTCCTTCAGGATTTAAATATGGCTTATCCATGTAAATTCCTTTTGTGCGCAATATTTGAACTTTAGCATTCTCAATTTTTTTACCGCTATTGCTGATGAGTTTGATATTTAGGCGGTATGTGTTAGCAAGGCCAATAATTTCGCCTAAATCAAATACACCAAATAAAGATAAATCAATTGGAATAGGTAAAACAGGGAAATCGAATTGTGTGTTATTAACTACAAACAATTCAACATAATAATCTGCAATATTTATATCACCTTTATTATATGACACAGAGAAATTTCCTTCATTATCAGTCAAAGCTGTTCCTAATAATATGCCATTTTTTGGAGCTTTAAAAAACGGATTGGCATTTTTGTTTTCCGATATTTTTTTTGCAATTTCATATTTTAAGAATAAGCGTACTTCTACTAATGAATTTGCTAAAGGAAACCTATCTTTCCCTGCTTCATTAGCTACTGATGCGAGAGATTTTTCCCATATTTCCTCATCAACAGATTTTGGAATAGCTTCTAAAATATTTGCATTAAAACCGTTTTGCGCATTTAATCCAGAATAATTTTGAGTATTATTATTTGTTCCTGTTTTTATATCATTCCAAATATTTGAATTAGTCTGTTCTGAGCTACTATTTTTATTGAAAAAATTAGGATCATCAAACAATGATTCTGTTACTTTACCAAGAGTAATATTACTTTGATAATCATTTGAATTAATTGATAAAGAAGTTGGTGTATTTAATTCTGACTTTCTAAAAGCATACACTAATTTACCCTTTATAACAGTACTTGGAATAGGTTCAAAAATTGATGAAGGTGTAAAAGTGATTCCTTTTGAACCAGGTGCAGGTTTATTGTTTACATTGGATTGCGCATCAGGTGTTTTCGATTTTTCATTTTCGCCGTAAACAAACCAACATGTTTCACTTACGCCATTGTTCTGATATTTTTTTACATCATTTTTTACTGCAACCACATACGCATATTTTGCTCCTTTTTTCAATGGTGGATCTGATAAACCATAAACATAAGAAGTACCGAAAACTGTTTTTTGAAAAAATGGAGGCACTGATGATGTAACAATTGCATCGTAAGGTGATTGATTACCTACCACTTCTACCATTTTAATAATATATTCTTGTGCTCCTTTTCTCAAATCAGAAAATGAAGAAGGATCTAACCATGTGAAAATTATTTGTTGAGGATCAAAAGCGTTAATGTGTGTTTGGCAGGCAGGCATTAATGTTTTCGGTGGTTCACGCAATGAATTAGAAAAACCACCTGTGCCAATAATCCAACTTGCACAACCAACGCCAGGGTTTGAAATTTTAATTGGTATAGCGCCATAAGACCATAACTCTACACATACTGAATAAACACCATTAGGTAATGTGCCATACTCTCTATATTCTTGTTCTTGTAATGCACTCATACCCGAAATGTTTAAATTAGCGATGTCGAACAACTGATTTAGTTGTGTTGTTGTTAGAAGAACTGGAACATTCCAAATTAAATTAGTATTGTCATATAATGCAGCATTATTAATACTTCTAACTGTAATTCCATTATTACCTGTTATCACAACCTGCGGATATCCACGTTCATAAGTTGGCGAGTTGACTATTTTTGTAAAGGAAACATTTATATTACTTGGATTAGCTAAATCGTATATTGTGTTTGAGCCTGTTGTTGTAATGATGTTAACTACATTAACTTGAGCGTGAATATTAAAATTCACAAGCATGAGTAAAGCAAAAATGTATTTAAATAATGTTTTCATAGTTATGAATTTAAAAAAATGAATAAGTATAACTCAACATACTTCTATATTCAATAAAAGAAGATGTAGAAACAGTATGAGATTTATTCCAAATTAAATTATTGGTAAAACTTAATAAATGGTGTTTTTCTGGACGATACATCAATCCAAGATTTGCATTTAAAATAAATGATTGATTACTATTTGAAACAGAAAGTATATTGTTTATTCCTAGCTTATTTTTCAAAAGATTTGAATTCGTTCCTATTGATAAGCCATAAGTCAACAATGATTGGAGTGCATTTTTTATATAATTAGAAAAAACAGCACTTTGAATACTTAAATTCTTTTCGGCAAAAACAGCTATATAATTAAGATTAATCAAATTATTGATAAAATTAGTTTGTGGTCGTGTGTTTTTATTCATATCAGCTAAGGCATTAATCGTTTCTATTAGCACCAAGGTATGTACTTTATTATTTTTTATAATTGTTAATCTAGGACTTAAAACAAAAGTATGATTAGACTGATGTAATAGAAATGCTTCTGTAGGTGTGCCTTTTATAGAGTCATTTACAATTTTCTGTTTGCTGTAAGCTAAAGCATATTGCGTAGAAATACCAAATTTAGCATTATTAAAATTGTATCCTAAACTAGACATGATACGATTATTGACAAATGGTTTTTTCTTATTCAAATTATCATTCACGTATTGAACATTGATATTAAAATTGCCACTTTTATTTTTATGTAATGGAATGCTTTGCATAACGCCAATTCTATATGTATTTGTTGGAAAATAATATGCACCATATGAGATATAATTTTGTGTAACTAATTCCATAGTAAGGTTAGTAGAGTACATATTCTTTGTGAATATACCATTGAAATTTGCAGCATGTCCAGCTATTGAAGAAGCATTGGGTTTTAATAAAATCTTAGCCACTTTAATATAGTCATCTGGCAATGTGTCCGTCTTGCTGAGTAGTCTATTTTTATTGGTGGTGCTAATTGCATACTCTGCTTTTAGTGTTACATATTTTCCTATTTTATTAGAAGTAACTATGCTAAATGCTGCATTTTCTGATGGTGATAAAAAATCTTTTATACCAACATCGTTTAAAATAAACAAGGAATCTTTTTTAAAACGGTCCCAAGCTCTGAAATAAATTAAATCAATATAATTATTTTCTGTTCCAGCTCCAACTTTTACTGCTAAGCCTAATCTTCTATAGCTTGGCGTATATGTTAATGCTGTTAATGAATCTAATTTTGATGTGTCACCAACAGATGTTCCTCGGCTTATTCTACCAAACAAAATACCGCTTCTAAAATATTTAGGATTTGCTTCTATGCCAACACAAAGCATATTTTTGCCAGCCATTGAATATTGACTCCAGGAGATATTTCTAAATCCAGCATGTGCAGTAAGCCATTTGTATTTCGGGCTTACGCCTATTTGATTGAAAGGCTGATTGAATTTTCTTTCAGATTCTCCAACAATAAAAGAGAATGGCAATTCTATAATATCTTTGTATCTAAAAATAATTTCTCCATGAAGTTGATAAGAAAATGTTTTTTGCCTATTCGGAATTCCGTTTACATAATAAGCACCAAATTGAGTTCCAATTGAGCCATTTATACTCAACCCTTTATCTTTTAATTTTTCGAGTCTGCTTTTTTGAGTTAGCGAATTATTAAAATCCGTATTTACATTGCTCGTCGTGTTTTGAGCATAAGACAGATGTATTTGAACAATGAACAGTATCAACAAAATACATATTGAATTGATGATTTTCATGCAATTAGATATTACGTTCTATTGGTTTCATATTTTAAATTTAAAGTAAAAAGATAAATTTTGAGTCATTTATTTAGTATCTGTCAATTTTCATCTAGTATTCGAAATAAAAAGTGAAATATCCTTATTTTTGTACATGAATAAAATTAATACCATTCATCCCAAAAATTTTAAAACTTACGAACTCATTGATTCCGGTAATTTTGAAAAGCTGGAACGTTTTGGAGAATATATTACCATACGACCAGAACCACAAGCAGTTTGGAGCAAAAGATTGAGCGAAGAAGAATGGAAAAAACAAGCGCATGTAAAATTTGTTGGACTTTCTTCATCGACAGGGAAATGGGAATTTTTCAAAAAAATGCCCGAAAATTGGCCTTTATCTTATAAACACGGTCAGCTTTCTATTAGTTTTAATTTAGCGCTTACTAAATTTAAGCATCTAGGTATTTTTCCTGAGCAAAGCGTTAATTGGGATTTTATTTTCGAAAAAATAAACAACATTAAAAACAATGTGCCGCAGCCAAAAGTATTGAATTTATTTGCTTATACAGGAGGTGCAAGCCTTGCTGCGTGTGCTGGCGGTGCAGAAACTTACCATGTTGATTCTATAAAACAAGTGGTAAGTTGGGCAAACAGAAATATGGAATCATCGCAATTGAAAGATATTCGTTGGGTGGTTGAAGATGCTGTGAAATTTGTAAAACGCGAGCGTAAACGTGGAAAAATTTATCAAGGTATAATTCTTGACCCGCCAGCTTATGGTCATGGTACTGACGGTGAAAAATGGAAACTAGAAGATCAGATTAACGAAATGCTTGAAGACGTATTGCACTTACTGGATAAAGAAAATCATTTTTTTATCCTCAATACTTATTCACTCGGATTTTCCGCATTAATTATTGAAAATCTGATACACGATAATTTAAAAAATGCTGGTTTTTCTAATGTAAATCCTGAGTTTGGCGAATTATTCCTTCCTTCAACATCTGGACAAAAGTTGCCTTTAGGTGTGTATTGCAGGTTTTAAAAAAAATTAAAAAAAAGAAGGTGCTTGTAGAAAACAAGCACCTCTTAGAAACATAAAACCCGTTGAGAGATATACTATATATAACGAGATTTATTGCTGATTAATTTCCTGACTTCCATTAAAAAATGTTAAAATCAAATATGATAAGCAATTTTCTCGAAAAAATCTTTCTTTTTCCTTCTTGACACTTCCACTCTTGATGCATCTGACATATTTACATGATAGCAGCCTGCTTCATTTTCAATGTTTTTTATCTTTGTTAAGTTAATTACAAATGAACGATGAATTCGCATAAAATTTAATTCTTCCAACATAGCTTCAAATACAGAAAGTGTTTTAGATGCTATAATTTTTTTGTTATTATCTAAATACAAAATTGTATAATTACTTTCTGATTCCAGCTTAATAATATCTGATACTTTTACAAATATGGCACCATCATTGGTGTTAATCATAATCTTCTTTTCTTGCAAATTCTGATGTTTCAGCTTTTCGACATAAGAAGTAAGCTCATCTACTTTTATCAAAACAGAATACGTATCCAAACGTTTTTTTACCTTATTTAATGCATGGTTTAGCTCATCAAGTTGAACAGGTTTTACTATGTAATCTGCTGCATTCTTTTTTATTGCATCTATTGCATATTTGTCGTGTGACGTAACAAATATAGTTTCAAACGTACCAAACTCTTCATAATGTTGTAGCAAATCCATTCCTTTGCCATCTGGCAATTCCACGTCTAATAAAATTAATTGTGGCTGATGATGGTCAATAGCTACTTTGGCTTGACGCACAGTAGCACACGACTCAATAACATTGGTCTTTACTGAAGATTTGGGTAACATATCTGTTAGCATGTCCCTAAAGATGGGATCATCTTCTACTATTAACGTTGTAATCATAGTCTTGTTGGTTAGTTTAAAGTTATAAATATTTTCTAAAAAATGCAATTAACTTATGAATAATATTTTGTGTTTTGTATAGATAAAAACCGAAAGAAAGCACTAGAATACTTTCTTTCGGCATTAACTAACAAAAAACCGATGTACCCTAGCGGGAATATTGTTGATTAGAAGGGCATTTGTATATGTTGGCCATATACTTAGCTCCTTTTTTATCCACTTTATACTTGTTTGAATTTTTGCATGCCCAAGTTCCATTACCACATCCTGTACTGTTTCGTGCGCATGAACTAAAAAATAGCATGGCTGTTGCTATACAGACGAATAAAAAAACTTTTGAAGTTTGGAAAGTTTTTGCTTTTGCTACGCAAGCAACGATAGTGTTTATGGTTGCATTTGCTGTTGTTGTAATTTTTTTCATGTTTTTGATTTTTGTACTGTAAACTTACAGCCAAGCACAAAAACACAACAATTTGCATGAGTAAACGGCAGATTTGATTTGTAAATGGTAAAATAGCTGATTTACCGATAGGACTGTACAACTTCTATGAAGTATTTCGCTTTTTCGAAGTCAACATCTGGATAAACGCCATGTCCTAAATTGCAAATATAATTCTGAGGACCAAAAGCTTGTAGCATTTTATGCGTTTCTGCCTTAATTGTTTCTTTATCTGCATATAAAACACACGGATCAAGATTGCCTTGCAAGGTTTTGTTAGGCGCTTCCATACGCGCTTGTTTTGGATCTATAGTCCAATCTAAGCCGATAACGGAAGTATTTGTTTGTGAAAATTCTTTTACAATATAATGCGCATCTTTTGCAAATAAGATAACAGGCACTTCTGTAATAGCTTCCGTAATTTTTTGCATATACGGCAATGCAAATTCTATATATTGTGCTTTACTCAACACGCCTGCCCAACTATCAAAAACTTGTACAATATCAGCTCCGTTTCTAATTTGTTCTTTCAAATAAGCAATGGTAGCACTTGTAATTTTATCTAATAACTGATGCGACAAAACAGGATTTACATACAGCATTTTTTTTGCTTCTGAAAAAGTTTTACTGCCTTTTCCTTCTATCATATAGGAAAAAATCGTCCACGGTGCGCCTGCAAATCCAATTAATGGAACACGATTATTTAATGCTGCTTTTGTCAGCCGAATAGATTCAAAAACATATTGTAAATTAGGAACAACGTCTGTTGTTAATACTGAAATATCTTGCGCATTTTGAATAGTTTTTGGAAAAAATGGACCTTTGCTTTCAATCATTTCATAGTTCAAGCCCATGGCTTCTGGTATTACTAAAATATCAGAAAAAATAATTGCAGCATCAACACCTAAAATATCTACAGGTTGTAAAGTTACTTCACAAATAAGTTCTGGATTTTTTACTAATTCTTTAAAACCATGTACACTGCTGCGTACTGCTCTGTATTCTGGTAATATTCTTCCTGCTTGACGCATTAACCAAATGGGAATTCGCTCTGTTTGTTCGCCACGTGCTGCCTTTAGCAATAAATCATTTTTCAACATAATGGGCAAAAATACAAATTCTTATACTTTTATTTTTCTTATTTAATGTCGTACTTTGTAAATTGACGAAAATAAAATATAATGGCTGAAGTAATTGAGATTAACAATCCGACTGTATCTAAGATAATGCCTCGTGTGGTGGACATTAAAAATGCAAAAATTATGCATCACCAACATTTAGTATTAGACAAAGTAAATTTTGAAGTAAGAAAAGGTGATTTTGTTTATTTAATCGGTAGAACAGGCAGCGGAAAAAGTAGTTTGCTAAAAACATTATATGGCGATTTGGAATTCGAGCACGGTGAAGCAGATGTATGTGGTTATAATTTAAAAACTCTAAAAAAGAGTGACATTCCATATTTGCGCAGACGATTAGGTATTGTTTTCCAAGATTTTCAGTTATTGTCTGATAGAAATGTATTTGACAATTTAGACTTTGTATTGCGTGCAATAGGCTGGAAAGATGCTAATAAAATTAAAACAACAATAGAAGAATCGCTGGAAATGGTGAAGCTGACTGATAAGTTAAAAAAACTACCGAACCAGCTTTCAGGTGGCGAACAGCAACGTGTGGTAATTGCTCGTGCATTATTAAATCATCCGGAATTAATATTGGCAGATGAACCAACAGGAAACTTAGATCCTGAAACAACTGATGAAATTATGAGTTTGTTTTATTCCATATTTAAGGCAACACAAACACCAATGGTTTTTGCTACGCATAATTATCAATTGATAGAACAATATCCTGGAATTATTTACATGTGTGCTTATAATTCTATCAGCCGCGACGATTCGCATTTTACACGATAATATTATTGCTTTTGTTCGCTCTGCGTACCTAAAAGTCGTACTATAACTTCGGTGCCTTCTATTTGGCTAAGAATAACTTTGGTTAACACCATCATTGGCACAGATAAGAACATACCATAAATTCCCCAAAGGTAGCCCCAAAATAGCAAACCCATGATGATGACAATTGTATTTAATGATGTTCTATTGCCCATGAATATTGGTTCAATCACAGAAGCTAAAATAAAGTGGTAAGCATATACTACTACGTTTAGCATAATGGCTGTAAACACAGTATCGAACTGAATTAATGCCATAATAAATACAGGAACTAAGCCGATTATAGCACCAAAAACTGGTAAAAAATTAAGAATAAAACCAATAAATCCCCAAAAAAATGCGAATTGTAATCCAAACATCCAACAAATAATGGTAACGCCAAGTCCATATAATACGCTGATAATAAATTTCACTTTCATATACGACACAATTGACGATTTTATCTCTTCAAAAGCTATGATGTATTTAGTGCTTTTGCCTTCGCCACCTAAGTAATCTAAGTAATTTTCGTAGCGCATAATACCTGAAAGTATTAGCACTAAATAGATTGCTGTCAATAAAAACTCTTCAAATAAGGTGCCTAATTTTCCAAAAATAGAAGAAGAATTATTCATAATAAATTCGGAAGAAATACTTGACATAGCCTTGTCCATAACAACAGATAAATCGAGTTCTTTGCCTGTGAATTTGTTGTAAAATTGTAGTAAACCTTGCGTTTTAATTTGTACTTGTGAAACGATAAAATCTTTCTCTGCAAAAATAGCTGAGCCTGTTTTATAAATAACAGCGCCAATAGTAAAACAAACGACAAATAGAAAAATCCAAATCATGCTAACACTTAGCCAAAGTGGAAATTTCTTTTTATCAAACCACACTAATGATGGCTGCATCAGCAGTGCAATAAACATGGCCAACATCAGTGGCACCAATAATTCTTGCAATAGATGAATTAGAAAAAGGACTGCAACAGCAGCGAAAAAAATAAGAATGATGCGTATTGTGGCGAGTTCTTTGTTCATTTACAACCATCTTTTTTTTCTAAAAAACACAACAAAAGAAATAGAAACAAGAACACTTAATATAATTACAATCGTAAAAGCATGCGGATGATGTTGAAATGGCAAATCGATATTCATGCCATACACACCTGCAACAAGCGTAGGCAACATGAGTGCGATAGTAACTGCGGTGAGCCTATTAACGACATGTCCTAAATTGTTTGAAATAATTGACGCAAATGCACCCATCATATTGCCTAAGATATTAGAATACACATTTGCCATTTCTAAAGCTTGCGAGTTATCGATGATTATATCTTGCACTAATTCTTTGGAAAAATTATCCTCTTTTAAATCTAAAAAATCATTTCGTTGAATTTTAACTAGTACCAATTCATTTGCCCGAAGGTCATTAACAAAGTAAATCAGTGCTTTTTGCAAATGCAATAATTTATTGAGTTCTTGATTACGACTCGAATAATTAAGTTCTTTTTCGATTTGCGAAATGCGTTTATTTATTTCTCTTAAGTAATGTAAAAAATAGTAGATATTGCGTTCAAATATTCGAATGACGAATAAATTTCTATTACTCAATTGTACATTGCGAAGTACATTTTTTTCAAACCATTCTATCATTGGATTATTAACAGAACAAACCGTTAGCAACATTGTCGGAAGTATAATCAAACCTATCGGAATAGTAATGTATGTTGCTTCATCTTCCATATCAAAGCCTTCATTTAAGATAGGCGTATTGATTACAATAAGTTTTGTAGTGCCTTGTTTTTCATACCTTGAGCGTTCATATTGGTCAATACAGTCAACAATGTACGAATATGGAACCTCTAGTTGATTGGCTAAACGCTCGAGCTGTTCCATATTAAACGGAGGAGCAATATTAATCCAGCAATCTTGTTCAGGTTGTTCAATCAATTGCAATTCATCGCCTATATTTTTGTATATTTTTATCATAACACAAATGCAAACTTATATACTGAAATTGCCTTTAAACACATAAGAAGCAGGACCTTCCAGCCAAATATCTGTAAATATATTATCTTTTAACTCAAAACTAACTGCTAAGTGTCCACCAGGTGTAGATATGTCTATTTTGCCTTTATTTATTTGTTGGCGCACAGCATAACTGAGTGCAACGGCAACAGTACCTGTGCCGCAAGATAGTGTTTCATCTTCAACGCCACGCTCGTACGTTCTCATTTTGATGCCACTGTCATTCGCTTCCACAAAATTCACATTGATTCCTTCTTTTGCATACACCTCGTTATAGCGAATCTTTTTTGCTTCGCTTACTAAATCGATGTTGTCGATGTCAGAATCAAATCGTACATAATGTGGCGAACCTGTGAAAAGCACAAAATCGTTGGTGATATCATCTTTATAAATTACAGGAACATCAATCATTTTTAAACGCACAGAATTGTTTTCAATAATAAAATCGTGTTCACCGTCAATGGCAATAAATTTTCCGAGCTTTTGAGTAATACCTAAATGTGTAGCAAATGCTGCAATACATCGGCCACCGTTTCCGCACATCGTACTTTCATTTCCATCTGCATTGAAATACACCATCTTAAAATCATAACCTGATGCATTTTCTAACAACATTAATCCATCGGCGCCGATGCCAAATTTTCTATCACAAAATTGATGAACAAGCTGAGTGTTTTCTTTTGGAAAAAATAATAGTCTATTGTCAATCAGAATAAAATCATTGCCAGTGCCTTGGTATTTTAAAAAATCAATTTGCATACTTCAAAAATACATTAATCATAGAAAAAAGTAGAAAAATATATGATTAACTTTTTTTAACCCAAGTTTAAGATACTTTCACGAAAAATTTTGTTGTAATGTATGAACTTTAATATTCACGAAAAAAAGAGATATGAAAAGAATAAGTAGTTATTTTATTATTGGAATTATTAGTGCAGTTACAGCCATTGCTATTAGTCATTTTTTGTATAAAAAAAATGCAACTATTATTAGTGAAGAAAAATCAGGTCCATTTAAATTTGCCAGTTACAATAGCGCATTGCCAGCCGATGCATTTGTGGAAGCGGCAAAAACGAGTACACCTACAGTAGTACATATCAACACGATTATTAAAACAAAAAAGTCAGACAGAAATTCTAAATATGTCAATCCTTTTTATCAGTTTTTTGGAGATCCATTTGGAAATTCACCATATGATATGCCACCACAACAAGACCAAGAAGCATCAGGATCTGGCGTAATAATTAGCAATGATGGCTATATAGTTACCAATAATCACGTTGTAGAAAATGCAGACGAAATAAAAGTGAGCTTGTATGACAACAGAGAATTCAGTGCTAAAGTAATTGGCACCGACCCAAATACTGATTTAGCAGTCATAAAAATTGATGGAAAAGATTTGCAGTTTTTGACGTTTGCCAATTCTGATAATGTGCAAGTAGGACAATGGGTTTTGGCTGTTGGCAATCCATTTAATTTATCTTCAACCGTGACTGCTGGTATCGTGTCTGCAAAAACGCGAAACATCAATATATTAAGAGAAAAAGCGGGTAATCTTGCTATTGAATCATTTATTCAAACAGATGCGGCGGTCAATCCAGGAAATAGTGGTGGTGCATTGGTTGATTTGAGTGGTAATTTGATTGGTATAAATTCAGCGATTGCTACGCCAACTGGCTCGTATGCTGGTTATTCGTTTGCTATTCCAGCCAATTTGGTCAATAAAGTAGTCAAAGACATGATTGATTTTGGCGTTGTACAACGCGGATTTTTAGGTGTAAGTATTCGCGAGATTGACGATGAATTAGCAAAAGATTTAAAATTAAATAAAATACAAGGCGCATACATTGCAGAAGTAAATAAAGGCAGTGCAGCCGAAGATGGTGGTGTGAAACGTGGTGATGTCATCATGAAGGTTGGTGATGCGGAAATAAAAAACTCAGCAGATTTACAAGAGCATGTAGCAAGATATAGACCTGGTGACAAAGTGAAATTGTCAATTTTTAGAGATGGCAACATGATTGCTAAAGATGTGGTTTTAAAATCAAAAGACAATAAAACAGCATTATTAAGCAAAGAAGACGCACCAAAAACAGGAAACGTTCTTGATAATTTAGGCATTGCCGTTGATGAGTTAAGCAGCTTAGAAGCTAAAAAATTAGGTGTGAGTGGTGGTTTAAAAGTAACAAAAATAAATGATGGCATCATCAAACAAAACACCAGCATGCAAGAAGGTTTTATCATCATAGGCATAAACAATAGAAGCGTGACTAAAAAAAGCGATTTAATCGATTTGATTAATGAAAGTAAAGGCAATGGAATTTTACTACAAGGGAAATATCCAGACCAAAATGGCTTAAAATACTATGCCTTTGGATATTAATCCTTATATGTTTTTTATTAGGTTATGGTCGGATGGTTTTTACCATCCGATTTTTTTATTTAAAAATCTATACCTTCGCTACATGGCAAACACCTATTTTCAATTCAAGCAATTTACCATACATCAAGATAAATGTGCAATGAAAGTATGCACAGATTCTTGTGTATTTGGCGCTTGGATTCCAATACCTAAAAACACACAGCACATCTTAGATATTGGCAGTGGAACTGGCTTGTTGAGTTTAATGATGGCACAAAGAACAAATGCAATTATTGAAGGTATAGAAATTGAAAATAATGCTTATTTACAGAGTGTAGAAAATTTTAATAATTCAAAATGGTCAGATAGATTGCACATGCATCATGGCAATATTAAAGACTTCGCTTTTAATAAAAAATTTGATTTTATTATTTGCAATCCACCATTTTATGAAAATGAAAAATCATCGGAAAATACAGAAGAAAATATAGCAAAACATTCTATGCATCTAACATTGGAAGAATTAATTTTTGCAATAAAAAATATAGTAAGCGAACATGGTAAATTTGCTATACTGCTTCCTTATTTCAGAAAACAAGAATTGCATTCTATTTGTCATCAAAATAATTTTTTTCTTGAAGATGAAATCGACATGCGACAAACACCAAAACATGATTTTTTTAGGTATGCCGCTGTATTTACAACGCAAAAAAATCCAAAAGTATCACAAGAAGAAATCACAATAAAAGATGCACATAATCATTACACAGCTGATTTTGTAAAACTAATGAAAACATTTTATCTTAAATTATAGTGTATATCATCTGTATTTTGAGTATATTTAGTAAGTATTAGTCTATATTCTTATTAATAACGAATATTTTAGTAAAAATTGAATTATGAAAAAGTATTTACTTCTTATTTGTGCACTTTATTTTACAGCATCATTTGTATTTGCAATCGACCCTATCAGCAGTACGGAACGCTCAATGGTTGACACATCGTTGGTGCCTTTTTATCATGGCGTTGCTTCTGGCGACCCAACAGCAAATGCCGTTGTGATATGGACAAGAGTAACACCTGAAACTGCAGGAATCGTCAATGGCACTTGGCGGATGGCATTGGATACAAACTTCACTTCTATTGTTCAGTCTGGCACTTTTTCTGCAGACAGCACAACGGATTACTGTGTAAAAATAGATGTTACAGGTTTACAAGCCAATACATGGTATTTCTATGAGTTTACTGCTTTAGGCAGAAATTCATTAACTGGCAGAACGAAAACTGCGCCTATTAGTGGTGTAAACCAATTACGTTTTGCATTTGTATCTTGTTCTAATTATCCTACCGGATACTTTAATGTTTACAATAGAATTAAAGACAGAAACGACATCGACGCTGTACTGCATTTAGGCGATTATATTTATGAATATGGTACAAATCCTTTAAGTACCAGAACCGACCAAATGCCTAATCATGAAATTATACAATTGGCAGATTATCGTCAGCGATACTCAACACATAGATTAGATCCTGCATTGCGAAAATTACATCAACAATATCCGTTTATTACAGTATGGGACGACCATGAAACTGCCAATAATTCCTATACTAATGGTGCAGACAATCATACTCCAGGTGCTGAAGGTCCTTGGTCAGTAAGAAAAGCGGCAGGACAACAAGCCAATGATGAATGGCTACCAAAACGCTTGCAAGATGCGCACAATACCAACAAAATTTGGAGAAAAATAAGTTATGGTAATTTAGCAGATATTTTTATGCTGGACACAAGGCTGTATGATAGAAGCATTATGGGTGGAAACACGAATGACACCTCCAGACATATTATAGGTAATGAACAAATGGAGTGGTTGAAAAATGAACTTATTCATTCAACAGCAAAATGGAAAATCCTTGGACAGCAAGTAATGATGGGCAACCTCACTCCTTTTGGTATTATGCTCAATAATGACCAATGGGACGGTTATAATGCTGATAGAAAAAAATTATACGACATTATTTTAAATAACAACATAAAAAATGTCATTACATTAACTGGCGATATACATACCGCTTGGGCAATGGATTTACCATATAATACAGCTACTTACAATCCTGCTACTGGTGCTGGATCTGTCGCTGTTGAGTTTGTATGTACGAGTGTTACTTCTTCCTCTTCACCAATTCCATTAGATCCTATTTATGGATTGGTCACCTCATTATTACCACATATCAAATATGTTGATTTATTTAAAAAAGGGTATGGCATTTTAGATTTAAAAGATACTATTGCCCAAGGAAATTTTTATTCAGTACCTACAGTTAGCACACTTAATACAGGACAAGCTTTTGAAACAGCCTATTACACGTTAGAAAACACAAGATGGCTAAAGAAAACAACAACAGCATCTGTTATGTTAGCACCACCATTTTACCAAGCACCCGAAACACCACGACAAACTGTAGTATCAGGCATTAAAAACAGAAGCAATGATTTAATAGTATTAAGCGCTTATCCAAATCCATTTATCGATCAAATAACTATTCAATACAATACAGCATCAAATACTGCATTGTCTTTAAATATTTACGATTTTAGTGGACGCTTAGTAAAAACTCAAGACTTAGGGTTTCATTCAAAAGGATTATACAATAAAACGATTTCCCTATCTGATTTAGCAAGTGGTGCATACAAAATTGTATTGAGCAACAACAATGAAATTATTGAAAGAACAATTGAAAAATATTAATTATGGCAATCATAAAAAAAACAACAAAAAAGCCCGTTAAGAAAAACCTTGCAACAAAAAAAAGTGTTACTAAAAAAGTGACGCCTAAGAAAGCTACTTCATTAAAAAGTGTAACAAAAAAACCACAAGCTCAAAAGCCTAAACCTATAGTAAAAACAGCTATTCTTGCGGAAAAAATTGATCCAAAAATATTTCCAATAGGAAAATTTAGTGTGCCTCATGAATATACAGATGTGGTAATCAACAATCTGACACAAGAGCTAAAATCGTTGCCAAAGGATTTAAAAAAAGTAGCAAAAAAAATCAAATCTGATGCACAATTACAAGCATCATATAGAGATGGTGGCTGGAGTATTGAACAAATTATACATCATCTTGCCGACAGTCACATGAATGCATTTATTAGATTTAAACTTAGTTTGACGGAAAACAATCCAGTCATTAAACCATATAATCAAGATTTATGGGCAGAAACAGCCGACATTCAATTGCCCATAAAAATATCAATAAAATTGCTAAAAGCATTACACACAAAATGGGTCTGCTTATTAGAAAATATGGATAAAAATGATTTCAAACGAACATACACACATCCTGAATATAAAACAACACCTGCATTACAAGAAATTTTGGCACAATATGCTTGGCATGGCAAACATCATTTAGCACAAATTGAGTTAGCACTAAAATCTGTTGAAATCGAAAAAACAGAAGAAGAGAAAAAGAGTAAAGAAATTAAGTCAATAAAACCAAAACCTAAACCTGCACGAAAACATTAGTATTTATTGGCATCTTGATGAATATTTAATATGAAAGTACATCAAGCAAATGTTTCCATTCTTCGTTTATGCTAACAAAGTGTTTACGAATTTGTGACAAAGGTGTGTAGCAAATACTATTTTTCTCTACACCAACCATCACATTAAAATTTTTATTAAGCAAGGCATCTACTGCTGCTGTACCTAATCTTGATGCAAGGATTCTGTCGTTTGCGCTTGGACTTCCGCCACGTAATAAATGGCCAAGTACTAATGTTTTTACATCATAATCAGGATGTAATTGTTTGAATTTAGCTGCGATTTCGAGTACGCCACCTGCATCATCGCCTTCGGCAACTACAACAATATAAGATTCTTTTTGTCTGCTATTTTGTAATTTCAATGACAGCTCATGTATATCTGTTTTCAATTCAGGAATTAAGATATCTTCAGCACCAGCAGCCAAGCCAGCAGCCAATGCAATAGAACCAACATCACGACCCATTACTTCAATAAAAAACACACGACCAAAAGAGTTGGCCGTATCACGTACTTTATCAATTAAATCAACAGCAGTTTGCACCGCCGTATCATATCCAATAGTAAAATCAGTGCCATACAAGTCGTTGTCAATTGTGCCAGGAATACCTATAAATGGAATTGCATATTCATTTGTAAATTGCAATGCACCTTTGCAAGAACCATCACCACCAATGACAACAACAGCATCTATATTTCTGTTTTGCAAATGCTCAAATGCGGCCTTTCTACCTGCCGTTGTTGTAAATGATTTACTTCTTGATGACTTTAGCATGGTGCCACCGCGATGAATAATATTACCGACAGAGCGTGTATTCATCTCTATAAAATCGCCATTTACCATGCCTTCATAGCCATTCAATATTCCAAAAACTTGTATGTCTTTTTGAAGGGCTGCACGAACCACAGCACGAATACAGGCATTCATACCTGGCGCATCTCCGCCAGAAGTAAGTATCGCAATTTTTGCTATAGCCATAGAAATTTATTTAGATTTATTTATTAAATAAAAAAATCGCAGATGAAAAATACCGTTTAAAGCAATTATGTCGAATAAAACTAATCAACATATCTTTTAAGAATTTCGTCATAAGCATCGATTCTTCTATCGCGTAAAAAAGGCCATATTCTTCGAACGTCTTCTGTCCTTTGTTTGTCAATGTTTATAACAGCATTTACTTCGCTATCGCTTGGCGCAGTAAACAACAACTCACCTTGCGGGCCGGCAACAAAACTCTGTCCCCAAAATTGTATTCCATTGGTCACGCCAGTCCAATCAGGCTCATGCCCTACTCTATTCACAGCCACAACTGGTAATCCGTTAGCCACAGCATGACCGCGTTGTACGGTTTGCCAAGCCGTAAACTGTCTTTCTTTTTCAATTGTAGTGTCTGTGCTTTCCCAACCAATTGCTGTAGGATAAATTAATAATTCAGCACCATTTAATGCCATTAATCGAGCTGCTTCTGGATACCATTGATCCCAACAAACGAGCACACCTAATTTGCCAACAGAAGTCGATATAGGTTTGAATCCTAAATCACCTGGCGTGAAATAAAATTTCTCGTAATAGGCAGGATCATCAGGAATATGCATTTTACGATATTTACCAGCAATTGTGCCATCTTTTTCAAAAACTACGGAAGTATTATGATATAATCCAGGTGCTCTTTTTTCGAATAATGAGGTCACCAATACTATCTCATTTTTTTTAGCTGCTTCTGCAAATATTGCGCATGTTTCAGAAGGAATTGGTTCGGCTAAATTGAACATTTCCGTTTCTTCTGCTTGGCAAAAATAAATACCACAATGTAACTCTTGCAATACAACAAGTGTTGCACCTTGAGCTTTACAAGCTGCTATTCCTTCTAATGATTTACGAATATTCTCCGCTTTATCATTGGTATTTGATTGTTGAACAATTCCTACTTTCATTTTTATTTTTTATTTTTTAATACTTCAAAATTTATGCTTCCTTCAGGATATTGCATGCTTATACAATGTAAAGAACCATGTTGTAGTAATAATGCAGCACAGTCAATTCCTTCAACTTTCTTATTGGGAAATGCTTTTTGGAGTTGAGTAAGTGCTTCATCATCTTGTTCGACATGATAAGTAGGCATGAGTACAACATCATTTAGGATTAAGAAATTAGCATATGTTGCGGGCAATCTTCTATTGTCATCAGGAGCAAATAAAGCATCAGCCATTGGCAATGGAATGAGTTGATATGGCTCATTATCTAAGGTTTTTAAATTTTTAAGTTCATCTTCCATTTTTTTCAATGAAGTATAATGCACCTCATCAATATCTGTACATTGTACATAGACAATTGTTTTTTCATCACAAAAACGGGCAAGTGTATCGATATGTGCATCTGTGTCATCACCTATTAAATGGCCATGTTCAAGCCATATTATCTTATTTAAATTGAAAAGAGAGAATAATTTTTCTTCAATTTGCTGTTTTGATAAATGTGGATTTCTATTAGGCGATAATAGGCAGTTTGAGCTTGTCATTAGTACGCCATTTCCATCACTTTCAATACTTCCGCCTTCGAGCACTAAATCAGGAATAATCAATTTATCACAATTATAAATTCCGTTTTCCCATAAGCCATTAGTAATCAAATTGTCTTTATCAGCAGCAAATTTAAGACCCCAACCATTAAACATAAAATCATAAAATTGAAAACCATTTTCAGATTCAATAGTTATTGCACCATGGTCACGTGCCCAAGTGTCATTGATTGGCAATTGTATAAAATAGATATTCGTCAAATCGATGTCTTGTAAAAGGTGTTTAACGGCTTCTTCATTATCACAAACTACCAATAAAGGCTGATAGCTTGAAATTGTTTTAATGATTTGGATATAGCAAGGAATGACAGTATGCCAATAATCAATCCAATCAGACTGCTCGCTAGGAAAAGCTATTTGTATCAAAGCTTGTTTTTCCCATTCGGCTGGTAAGCGTATTTTATTCATACTGCAAAAATACATTATAAATTATATCTTAAAGAAATGAAATTTCAATTAGATTCTCTATTTTCGTTACATGAATAAACGCTTATTTCTATTGCCTGGTTTTGGTGAAGACACCTTTTGTTTCAACAATTTAATACCTTATATAAACAAACATAAATATAAAATCATACATGTTGATTACAGGCCTGTTTTAAAAAAATTCACTTTTCCCTTTATCACTGTTCAACAGTTCTCAAAACAATTAGTCAATACATACGCTATACAATCAGAAGATAAATTATTAGGACATTCTATGGGTGGCTATTTTTCATTTCAAACCAGAGAATTATTAGGAAATGAAATTTGTATGATTGGTGCGTTTAATGATCCACAAAAAGTAATTCATACATTTCCAAAGATGCCGAGAGCAACTATGATTGCTGTTTTGTCTGGCTTAATTAAAACAAACATGCTAAAAGAATATTTACTCAATAAAATAAAAGATGAAAACTACAGAGCAGTACAAGAGGAAATCATGGATAATTTTGACACATTCAGTAATTATGAATTAGCATTAATGATAGAAATGAATTATCAAAAAAAGATTGACTCTATTTTACCGAATCCATTGCGAATACACGATAAAAATGACAAAATAATTGCAGCGCCAGATGAAGAATATACAGCAATAAAAGGTGGCCATTTTTGTTTAAATTTATATCCAGAAGACACTTACCTTGCTATGCAATCTTTTTTAGAAAAATAGTTTTCGTTATGGCAACAACCTTTAATAATTTTGAATTTAGTGTGCGCCCTGAAAATCATCAGGTGGTGAAGTATAAGCAAATTATTAATCAATATTTGACAAAAGAAGA
>WBZL01001171.1_pt1 | contig 28210 bp, 14 predicted proteins | sample 5204291 | NCBI WGS metagenome assembly WBZL01 (sample SAMN12344345, study PRJNA552823) | activated sludge metagenome | biome: Activated sludge suspended growth; feature: Nitrification reactor; material: Wastewater; isolation source: activated sludge from nitrification reactor of wastewater...
CCGACATGGCGCGCGCGGTCGTTGTAAAATCGAAACACCGCCTTACCGATCGCCAGAGGCTGCGCCTCGCCGCGGATACCCTCAAGTCTCCGACTTGCGAAATGAACGTAAGCTTGTTCCATCGGTACCGACATGGCGGACCTGACGGCCCGCGCGGTCGTTGTAAAGTCGAAACATCGCCTTACCGATCGCCAGAGGCTGCGCCTCGCCGCGGATATACCCTCAAGTCTCCGACTTGCGAAATGAACGTAAGCTTGTTCCATCGGTACCGACATAGCGGACCTGACGGCCCGCGCGGTCGTTGTAAAGTCGAAACATCGCCTTACCGATCGCCAGAGGCTGGGCCTCGCCGCGGATACCCTCAAGTCTCCGACTTGCGAAATGAATGTAAGCTTGTTCCATCGGTACCGACATGGCGGACCTGACGGCCCGCGCGGTCGTTGCCAATCGGCTTCTTTAACCTTTATCCTTGACAGCCGCCTTACAGCTTACCACTCAATTTCGGCCTCCGGACGACGAAGTCTTCGCCCTATGGCTGACGGAGTCGGCTACGCCCAGTTACCAGACTTACAACTTACGACTTACAACTTACGACTTACAACTTACGACTTACAACTTATGACTTATGACTTATGACTTATGACTTACAACTTATGACTCACAACTAATCCACATCCGAAGGATCCACCCGCGAAGGGGTTTCTTTGCCGGAGATGATGGTGGCCGCGGCGGCGGCGACGGCCTTGATCGTATTCGTGAGGTGTGCCATGTCCAGGGTTGAAATCTCATCAGAGACCTGGTGGTAGTCCTTGTCGACATCGATGGGGGTGGTGCTGATGGAGTGGGCCGGCACGCCTAAGCGGGCCAGAGTGGCATTATCCGAGCGGTAAAACAGGTTTTGGGAAGGGTAGGGGTCCGCATAAAATTTGTATTGGGTTCCGGCGACCGCGCGTTGAAGGATCTGCCCGAAATCCGATTTGTCGAATCCGGTGATCCAGGCTGAATTGGGGCCGTCCGTCGCCGGTTTGCCGATCATTTCCAGGTTGAACATGGCTACGATCTCATCCGGGTTCAGTTGATTGGAAAAATACCGGGAACCGTAACCGCCGGATTCTTCGGCTGTAAAGGCGACGAATAGGATTGAGCGTTCGGGCTTGCCTTGTTTTTTGAAATACTCTGCCAGCGTGATCACCCCTGTTGTGCCGGAAGCGTCATCGTTGGCGCCGTTGGCGATGGAATCCCGGTTGACGGGTTTCAATATCCCGATATGGTCATAGTGGCCGGAAAACAATACAAACTCGTGTTTCCTTTTCCCTTTGATATACCCCACTACATTCGAGAGGTTTTGGGTATCGACCTTAGCTGACATCCGGATCCGGTAAGCTGCGGGCACTTCATCCGAGATCACAAAAACGATTGTTTTGGGCTTTATCGGCCCCATCGTCCTTCCTGCTCTGGCGGCGAAAGAGGCGTATCTGGAGAAGAACGGTTTATGTGCGGAGTGGATCCATACCACTGCTGATTCTTCAGATCTTCGGTACTCATTGAACATTTCCCGGAAATTATCCCCTTCCCCGATGAAAAGGTTTTTGATGCCGCTGTCCTGCGTCCACTCGATTTCCTTTTCGCTCGTCGAAGCAAACGCATCGCTCAGGGCCTTATCTCCGGCGGATACACTCAGTTCCGACACCGAAAACTGGTACACCGGAAAAGTCTGGAGGTAGGATTTCATTTTATTCCACTTCTTCAACCCGATCCGCTTGAATTCACCGGCAATAAAGTCGGCAGCCTTGTCGGCGTAGGGGGTGAACGCCTGCCGGCCCATCATATCGTCAGCGGCCAGGACGCCGATAATCCGCTCCACTTCGGATTGTTGGATCTGCGCAAAAAGCCGGCCGGAATAGCACAGAATAACCGCTAAAATCAAAGTCGGGATCAATCTTTTCATGATAAAGGATTCATTGGTTGGTGAAAAAAGGCAATACATTTTGTAGATAAAAGTTAACTTGCAAATCTAATATTAACAGCTGCAAACATAGTATAATATGAATTGGGAAAAATTTCCTGAGCCCAAATTTACCTCATTCGGCGAAGAGAAGTAAGGTATGAACGTTGAGCATTTCAAAGAACTGGCATTGTCCTTCCCCGGCACGGAATCCGCGCCGCACTTCGACCGCACAGCCTTCAAGGTGATCAAAAAACGGACTTTTGCAACCTTGCACGAACCCAACCGCAGCGCCAATCTGGTGCTTACACCCGAATTGCAAGCCCAATTCTGCGACCTGCACCCCGGCATCACGCAGATCCCCAACAAATGGGGCCTGAAAGGCTGGACGACCTTCGACCTGGAGGCCGTTCCGGATGAGGTGGTGCTGGCGGGATTGGAAGCGGCCTACAAGCTGGTTGTAAGTTAGAAGGTTGCAGATCGTACCGCCGTTTTTCTAAAAAACTGGAAGAACTGGTTTATTGTGAAAAACCGGATACCCCGGAAGGCGAACCCGATGGGGATGGACATATCACGTCGTTTACCCGATTGTATCCCCTGGGTTGGTCGAAAGACGGGAATTTTGCCTGGGCCACCTATTCGGTTGGATATGAATTGGGCCTGGAGATGACCTACACCATTCAAAACATGAACACCGGCGAAACCATCTGGAGCAAACAGATGGCCTATGGTGTAATGGAGGAAGGGGTCACCGAGGAAGGCGATCAAAATTTTGTGTCAACAGGATTTTTAGCACGCGCAGCGTGGTGAGAACCAGAACTTTGCGTCTTCCCGCGAAACACACTTTAATGTACAGCCTCAATTACGGATGCCCGCCCGGACATCCAGTTATCAGCGTCCGGTTGCCAGTTACCCGCCGTCAGTATCCAGTTACGCCTTTCCTGTTTCATTCCGCACCCAACCACCCGAAATTTGTGTGGTAATCAAAAAATGTATAGTGAAAAATAAAATAACCATGAGAAAATCAACCTTTAAGCCCGTTTTACAGCATGCAATGATGATCATGCTTTTCCTGATCAATTTTTTTGTTCAGGGTCTTGAAGCGCAATCCCAGATCGGCGGCGCCGTAGTCGACGAAGCGGGTATTCCTGTGCCGTTTACTAATATCCTGTTGTTACAGGCATCGGATTCCTCGCTGGTGAAAGGGGAAGTCACCGACAGTGCCGGCGCATTCCTGATCACAGACATTGCGCCGGCCGCCTACTTGTTGGAAGCCAGCATGATCGGCTACGCAAAATACAGCTCCGGGGTTTTCGAATTGAAAGCGGAACCAGGTGGAAAAAAAATGGGAAGAATTTCCCTCTCGCAGCATGCAACCGAACTGGCCGGCGTTGAGGTCGTCGCCAAAAAGCCGTTCTTCGAACAGAAGATCGACCGCCTGGTGGTCAACGTGGCCGGCAGCATTACGGCTGCGGGCGCCACAGCCCTGGAAGTGCTCGAACGCTCGCCCGGCATAATCGTCGACCGCCAGAACAGCAGCATTTCGCTGAGCGGAAAAGACGGCGTAGTGGTCATGATCAACGGCAAGATCAACCGGATGCCGATGGCTGCCGTAGTGCAGATGCTGCAGGGGATGCCTTCCGGCAATATCGAAAAGATCGAACTGATCACCACGCCGCCGGCCAACTTTGAGGCCGAAGGGAACGCGGGATATATCAATATCGTCCTGAAGCAGTCGGGGGATCAGGGACTGAACGGCTCCTATACAGTCTCCGGAGGAGCCGGCAAAGGCGATGTCTCTTCAGCCGCCCTCAATTTCAATTTTCGCCATCGTGACATCAACCTGTACGGGGGCTATTCTTTCAGCCGGCAGGCCCAGCAACAGGTGTTTAATATGGATCGCCTGGTCGGCCTCAACGGGCAAACGGTCCGGACCGAAACAGAAACCGTTCGGGACCCGGTTCAGCGCAATCACAATCTCCGCCTGGGACTGGACTGGAACCTGAGCCCGAAAACCGTCGTGGGGGTATTGGTCTCCGGATATGACAACCGATGGAGCATGGAGGCCATGAATCATTCCGTCCTGTCGCTGAACGGAATGCCTGATTCCCTGATCGCTATCCGGAATGATGAGGTCAACCATTGGCAACACCTCGGCGGAAACCTTAACGTTCAGCATACCATCGGCGAAGGGGAATCCGTGAGCCTCGATTTCGACTACCTGCGCTATGAAAACGAGAACCCGACCAACTATCTGATCGATTATTCGGACGGATCGGGCAATTTCCTGTTCAGCGACCAGACTTTCAGCGGTAAGACCACGCCCATCCGGGTGGGGGTAGGCAAGTTGGACTATACCAAACAATTTTCAGGAAATATCCATCTGGAGGCCGGCCTGAAGGGGACGATCAACCGGTTGGACAACGATGTATCCGTCGCAGATATCCGGAACGGCATCCGGATGTACGATCCCGACCTGACCGCCAGGTACCACCTCGACGAAAGCATCGCCGCTGCATACACCTCGCTTGACCTGAAACTGGACAAAAAATCGGATCTCAAGCTCGGGCTGCGTTATGAATATACCAATTCCAAACTGGGTTCCAATGAACAGGCCGATATCGTCGACCGGCAATACGGCAATTTCTTTCCCAGTGTTTTCCTGTCCAGGAATTTCAATGACAACAACTCCGCCAACCTTTCCTACAGCCGGCGAATTACCCGGCCGACCTTCAAGGATATGGCGCCGTTTGTCATCTTCCTGGATCCCTATACCTTCTTCTCCGGCAATGCCGCGCTGCAACCCGCCGTTTCCAACAACTTAAAGGTCGACTACCGTTACAAGAGCGCCCTGTTTTCCCTTCAATATGCGGTGGAGGACAGCGCGATCGCCGGTTTTCAGAGCCGGGTTATAGAAGGAACGAACCGGCAACTGCTCGGAGCGGAAAATATGAAAAACAGGAAAACGGCCAACTTCACCGTGGCCTTCCCGCTGCACATTGGCAAATGGTGGAATATGCAGAATAACCTCATTGGGACCTGGCAGGAAGTCAACACGTACTTTGACGGGGAACCCGTTCAAGTCAGGGCGCAAAACCTGCAGGTCGTCTGGATCAACAGTTTCACCCTGCCCCATGATTTTAGTGCCGAACTGGTAGGGTTCTACCGGACAAGAGGGCTTTCAGGCGCCCAGGTATCCCTTCCCATGGGAGCGGTGAATATCGGCATCCAGAAGAAATTGGGCGACAACGGCGGTACCCTTCGATTCGGGATTGACGACTTGTTCAATTCACTGGGTTTCGGCTTTGAAGCCAATTTCCCGGAATACAACATGGTATCCAAAGGAACCGCCGATTTCAGTCAGCGCACCTTCAAACTGACCTATTCGCGCAATTTCGGCAACAACAAGCTCAAAGGCAGCCGCAAACGGGCTACCGGCGCGGAAGAAGAGCGCAAGCGGGTGGATTGAATCCCGCAATTCCCGGACCCCATTTGCAGAACATCGATCGGCACCGTATTTTGCATTCCGAAACCAACTTAACAACCCAATGTCCGACAGGTCAACAGCCGTGTTCGCCGCACGATCAACCATTCTGCAAAGTATAGCGCATTTCCGGGCAGTTAGATCCACCAGGTGGGCGGGGATGAAACCACGCCTTCGCCCCCTCACTCCCTCTCTCTTTTGTCTCATGCTGTTGTGCATGGTTACCGCCCCGCTCTCCGCCCAGCACGATCCCGTGACCTTCCGGAGCTTGTTGGCAGAAATGCGCAATCCGGCAGCCTTGCCCGCCTATCAGTCCAACACCGTCAGCGCCCAAACCTCCTCCTACGACCGGACGGGCGGCAACGACGACGGCTTCAGCGGCAAATACTCCTATATCCGGATGAACCCCGACAGTACCCTGGTCATCTTTGAGGCTGACGGCCCCGGAGTGATCAACCGGATCTGGACGCCGACCCCTTCCGATGACAGCCTGGCCTTTTACATCGATGACCAGACCAGACCGGCATTTACCATTAACTATCGCGACCTGTTCAGCGGCAAGGTTTTCCCTTTTGTACCACCGCTCTGCAGCAACCAGTTGGGCGGCTTTTATTGTTACCTGCCCATCTCTTTCCAGTCCGGCTGTCGGATCGTGTACAAAGGCAAGCGGACCCAGTTCTATCAGGTGCAGTACCGGCAATACCCCAAGGGGACGAAAATGGAAAAATTCCATTTGACGCTGAATAAAGAGGAGCAAGTTGCGCTCGAAGAACTCCAGTCCGTCTGGACAAAAGACCACCGGCAATGGCAGGATTTTTATCCGGAAGCCGGCGCAAAATATATCAGGCAATCCATTCAGCCCGAGCCCGGGAAGACTTACAATCTCTTTCAGGCTTCGGAAGGGGGCCGGATACTCGGGATCGAATTTTCGCCCGCTTCCGCTTTTGAAGGGCTTGCCAGACAAATGGACCTCAGGATCACCTGGGACGGAGAGAAAACTCCAGCCGTGTACTGCCCCATAGCGGATTTTTTCGGGTATGCCTTCGGCAAGGCTTCCATGAACAGTTTGCTGATCGGTTCCGACGGTGAACGGGCATACTGCTATTTCCCGATGCCTTATGACCGGTCGGCAAAGGTGGAGCTCATTTTCCGGTCGCCGGACGGGGTTGAATTACCAGCCTTGCCCGCTGTCCAGGTCGGGATGCTGGTCTCGGATGAAGCCAGGAATCCCCAAAAAGAGGGCAGGTTTTATGCGCATTGGAACCGGAACAATCCGGCCGTCGAAGGGCAGCCGCACATATTCCTGCACGCCGAAGGAAAAGGGCATTATGTCGGTACGGCCTTGCAGGCGCAGGGGCTCCAACCGGGTATGACCTATTTCTTCGAAGGCGACGATTCGACGGTGGTCGACGGGACGCTCAGGATGCACGGTACCGGCTCCGAAGATTATTTCAACGGCGGCTGGTACGCCCTGCCCGATCGCTGGGATGCGGCCATGAGCCTGCCGCTTTCCGGCGCCCTGGATTATTCGCTGCCGTTTTGCCGGACCGGCGGTTACCGGCTCTTTCTTTCCGATAAGATCTCCTTTGAAAAAAACATCTTCCACAGCATCGAACACGGTCCGGAAGGCAACCGTGCGCCGGCGGATTACACCTCTGTGGCTTATTATTACTGCGACCGCCCGCCCGAAGGCGCCGAAAAGCCGGCCAATGCAACAACGGGCGTCTATTTGCCGGATACCATGATGCTCTTTCCCCAATTGCTGCAGATGGTGATCCGGGGAGAGGTCGCCGTGAAACCGGCCTGGTTGTATCCCATCGGGGGCGACAGCTTCCTGTTTACAGTGAGCAACAATGCCGCAGTGCGCATCCCGCTGGAAGGGGTGCCCGCAGGCACCTACCGCCTTACGCTGGACTATATCAGGGACCCGGCCGGTTGTGAATTCTCCGTCTGGCAGCGGCAAACCCAGGTTTCAGAGTGGCTGGATGCGAACAACCCTACCCGCGAACGCGAACAAAAGTCCGGCCTGTGCACCGTTAAAATCGACCCGCTGGTGAATACGATCACATTGCGGTTCAAGGCCGGTGACGGGCGGGATTGGTTCGGGTTGAACCGGGTGATTTTGGTGCGGGAATGAGGACAAAGAACACTGGTACTATTCCGCCTTCAACACCTCCGCTGGATTGGCAAGCGCCGTTCTTAACGCCTGGTAGCTGACCGTTGCCAGCGCGATCGCAACGGCTGTCAGTCCCGCCATCGCGAATACCCACCAGGCAATCCCGACCCGGTAAGCGAAGCTGTTCAACCATTGGTGCATGAGGTACCAGGCAATAGGGGCCGCTATCCCGAGCCCGAGGACTGCCAGCCCGATGTACTCCCGGCTGAGCAAAATGGTGATATGGCCTACACCGGCGCCCAGTATTTTGCGAATACTGACCTCCCTGGCTCTTTTCTCCGCATTGAAAAGGCTGAGCCCGAATAAGCCGATACAGGAGATGAAGATGGCGACGGCCATGGAAACATTTACCAGCGTTGCTGCCTGGCGGTCCTTTTCGTACAATTGAGCGATGGATTCCTGGTAAAAACTGAAGCTAAAGGCTGATGCGGGGTAGACCCGTTTCCAGACCTGTTCCATTTGGGAAAGGGTCTCCGCGATGGCCGCCGATTGTTTGCTTTTGGCGTCGAGCCTGACAGCCAAAGAGCCCATCCGGTCCTTGCGATTGATGATACAGAGCGGCTCTATCGGGTTATGCAGAGAACTGGTGTGGAAGTCGGCTACAACCCCAACGACCGGATACGGCCGGTCATTCCAAAAGAGGGTCCGACCGAGGGCTTCTTCCGGTTGTTGGTATCCCATGAACCGGGAGAAGGTCTCATTGATGACGAATTCGTTGACGGTATCCGACGGCGCCAGGTTTCTGCCGGCCAGTAAATGCAATTGATAGAGGGGGATGAATTCCTCGTCGCCGGCAACCTGGGTAACCCAGAAATCTTTTTCATCCGTGCTTTTGTATTTCAATTTCATGCCCCGTGGATTATCGCTCATCGGCGGCAGCCACTGGAGCGCCACCTGCTGTATACCGGGAATCTGCCGGATGTTTTGGGCCAGCACGTCAATCTTGTCCGGGCCCTGCCCCCGGGGTGATTCCATGTTGATGACGGCATCTGCTTTAAATCCCAGGTCCTTCTGACGGGTGTAGCGAAGCTGGTCGGCTACCACAATACTCCCGATCAAAAAGATCATGGAGACGGTAAACTGGAATACGATCAACCCTTTTCGCAACAGGCGGTTGTGGTTTCCTCCCGAGATCCCCTGGCCTTTCAGGGTTCTGACCGGTTCATAAGAGGAAAGGACCAGCCCCGGATAAGTGCCGGCGGCTATTGCGGTTACCACGGTTATACCGGCCAGGAATGCTGCCATGGACGGGTCCGATGCCCGAAAAAAAATCCCCTCGGGAACGTAGGCACCGAAAAAACGCAATACCGGATCTACCAATGCGACTGCAATGGATACCGCCAGGATAGTGAGCAGGAAGGTTTCGGACAGGAATTGAAAAATGAGGCCGTTTTTTCCGCCGCCCAACACCTTGCGGACGCCTACTTCCCGGGCACGCATGATGGATTGCGCCGTTGACAGGTTGATAAAGTTGATAATGGCCAGCACCAGTATGAATGCCGCAATACTCATCAGGCTGTATAGTGTGGGCAGGTGGGCCGTCCGGATCGGATTCTCAATGATGTCGGCATTGAAATGGACTTCGGATAAGGGTTGCAGCCGGGGCGCCAGTTTGATCCGGCCGCCGGCAAGCTGTTTGACCAATGATGCCAACCGGTCGTTAACCTGTACCGGAGATCCACCTTCGGCAAGCTTGACGAAAACCCAGGAATTCATATCCCGCTGATCCCAGGATGTTGTATTGAAGCGCTGTTTTAAATAAGGCCCCCGGATTGTACTGTAGGCGATAAAATCGGTGAACCTCAAATCGGTATTTCCATCCCAATCCTTGATGATCCCCGACACGGTCGCGGCAAGGGAGTCGTTGTAAATGACCGCTTTCCCGATAAAACCATCGGGATGCAGGTCGCCGAAATAATCGCGTGCCCGGTTTTGGGTCAGCACCACGGTATTGGGATCGGCGGATGGAGCGCCGGCCAACCATTGGTACCGGAAGATATCAAAGTATTGGGGTTCTGTCAGTGCCGCGGTCACATAATGCGTTCCGGGAATGGCGCTGGAAAAAGTTTTGGCGTGAGCATCCCCGTTGGAGATCCGGATTTCCGCATAATAGGGTATGATGCCTGCGACAACCTCCAGGTCGGAGATCCCTTCCCGGGCCGCTTGTGCAACGGGTGAGGGAAGCCGGTAAAAATGGAGCAGGTTGCCGGTGCTTTCCGTCAGGTCCCCCACCAATTGATAAATGCGCTTTTTATCGGGGTGGAAGTTGTCGAAACGGAGTTCGTAATTTGTAACCGCATAGATGGTAACGGCGGCACAGACACCCAGCGCCAATCCGAGGGTGTTAATTACGGAATAGGTCTTGTTTCTGAAGATATTGCGCCAGGCGATCTTGAAATAATTCTTGAACATATCAATTGATTGAAAGTTAATCGCACCCCTGAATCCTGAACCAAACCTGTGCCAAAACCAGGAAGGATTGATTAATAAGGGTTTAGATCTTGTAATTGCAGTATGGCAAAATTTTGAGTGTCCGTTTTTGAACAGTTCCTGTCCGGTATTGAAACCGGTTTGCGGGCATTGCAAATCCCGCGATCCCTTGTTATCTTGCTTTGAAAAACCAACTTTGTTATGACAACAAGAAGAAACTTCCTGAAAAACATTACGGCTGCCGGCGCCGGTATGGTTGCCGTTGGGGCGCATCCCGATATTTTGAGCGATGGGTCCGTTCAACCCGCCCAATTCAATATGAGCGGATATGCAGCCCCGAAGTTGGAAACCGTCCGGATCGGGTTTATCGGCCTGGGGAACCGGGGGTCGGGCGCCGTCAGGCGGATCGCGAATATCGAAGGCATAGAGATCAAAGCTTTATGCGACAAGATCCCGGAAAAGGTGGCGGCCAGTCAGAAGGTTTTGGCGGACAGTGGGCTGGCTGAAGCCAGGTCTTATGCAGGCAGCGAAAATGCCTGGAAAGACCTTTGCGCAGACCCCAACCTCGATCTGGTGTACATCTGCACCCCCTGGGATTTTCATACCCCCATGGCCGTGACCGCTATGCTGGCCGGTAAACACGCCGCAACCGAGGTGCCGGCCGCAACTACCCTGGATGAGTGCTGGCAATTGGTGGAGACCTCTGAAAAAACGCGAAAGCATTGCATGATGCTGGAGAATTGCTGCTATGATTTCTTTGAACTGCTCACCCTGAATATGGTCCGCAACGGCCTGTTCGGCGACCTTGTACACGTGGAGGGGGCCTATATCCACGACCTGCTGGATTCCAATTTATCCAAAACGGCCTATTCCGATATGTGGCGACTGAAGGAGAATATCGGCCGAAACGGTAACCTGTACCCAACCCATGGCCTGGGCCCCATCGCTCAATGTCTGGATATCAATCGCGGCGACCGGATGGATTACCTGGTATCCATGCAATCCCTCGACTTCAATATGGGACCGAAGGCCCGATCGCTGGCGGCCGATGACGATTTCTGGAATGGATATGTGGGGCGGCCCTATCGCGGAAATATGAACAACTCCCTGATCAAAACGGTCAAAGGCCGCACCATGCTGATCCAGCACGATGTCAGCTCCCCCAGGCCTTATTCGCGCCTTCATATTGTGAGCGGCTCCAAAGCATACGCCCAGAAATACCCTGAACCGGGCAGGATCGCCCTGGGGCACGACTGGATCAGCGAGGCCGAAATGAAGGACCTGGAAGAAAAATACACCACGCCGCTGGTCCGGCATGTAGGCGAGATCGCCAAAAAGATCGGCGGCCACGGCGGCATGGACTTCATCATGGACTGGCGACTGATGGACTGCCTGCGCAACGGCTTGCCGCTCGATCAGGACGTGTACGATGCCGCACTCTGGAGTTCCATCGCTCCGTTAAGCGAAAAGTCGGTTGCCAAACGATCCGCTTCCATTAAAGTACCCGATTTTACCCGGGGTAACTGGCAAACCAACCGGCCGGTCGATCTGACGCTGGAGGGCGGCGCGACCACCGGGGTAAGGGCGCATTAATATTGACCGTATGACCCATTATACAGCAACAGCATTCGTGGATCAATTGAAGACCTTTCAGTCGGAAGAAGAACTGGAAAAAATTCAGCGTTATTTCAAAACCGGCAAGGGGGATTATTCCGAACACGACCAATTCATGGGTGTCCGGATGGGGCAGGTCTTTGAACTGGCAAAGGCCTTCGAGCCGATGGAACCCGAAGAAATTGAGCGACTGCTGGAAAGCCCCATCCACGAAGTGCGGGCCGGTGGGGTGAGCATTATGGATTACCAGGCGCGCAACAGGAAAACACCCGAATCCAGGAAAAAGGAATTGTTTGACCTCTACTTACGCCGTCACGACCGGATCAACAACTGGGATCTGGTGGACCGGGCTGCGCCGCATGTCGTTGGTGGGTACCTTTGGGACAAACCCAGGGGAATCCTGTATCAACTTGCCCGTTCAGAAAACCTCTGGGAAAGGCGTACGGCTATCGTTTGTACCTGGTTTTTTATCCGCAAGGGCGACGTGGCGGATACGTTTGCCATCGGCGAAATCCTGATAGACGACCCCAACGAGATCATTCAGAAAGCGGTCGGCAGCTGGTTGCGTACGGCTGGCGATAAGGAAAACCGGAGATTGCTTGAATTCCTGGATCAACATGCTGCCGGCATGCCCCGGACGGCTTTGCGATATGCCGTTGAGCATTTGGAAGATGCCCGGAGAAAATACTACCTGGGGTTAAAAAATCCGGGCGACTAACCTTCCGCTCGCGCCATATACCGCATCACCAATTGAATTTCCCCATAGGAATACTTGTCGCCGAAATGTTCTTTGGCCGGTTTGGCGGAGCCGGTCTGGTTGTCCGCGAAAAATTGTTCGATCTCCTGGACTGCGGTCTTCGGAAGGACATCCAGGATATCCAGTTCGCCCAGCCCGACAAAATGGGCCAGGTGCCCTTCAATGGTGGACCGGACCAGGCCTCGTTCCTGAGCGATCTGGTCGATGGACTTGCCGGATTTGAACAGTTCGAAACTCTGGACTTTTGTGTCCACCTTGACGGCGGGCAATTCCGGCTCGGTGATCGGGATATCCTGGACAGCGCAGTAATTGCGGATGATTTCCACAAGGTCTTCGCCGAATTGTTTGGTTTTACCCTTGCCGATGCCGCGGACGTTTTTCAGTTCCTTCAGGTTGGTGGGCAGGAGCCTGACCAGATCGACGAGGGATTTGGTGGGCAGCACGGAATAGCGTTCCACATCCAGGATATCGGCCATATCGTCGCGCCATTTTTTGAGCAACGTGAACAACTCGGGGCGGTCGCCCTTGTAAGCTGCGGAGTATTCGGTATCGACCTTCGGTTTCATGCGGGAGGCCTGGAAATCGAGTTCGGCGTTGCCCCTGGCGCGCAGATATTGCTGGGTGGCAAAGCCCGATTTGACGGTTTCGAAACAGGCATTTTTGGCGAACAGCTCCTTTTGTGCGTTCTCGAGGGCCTCGGTTACCGTTTTCCGGACCTCCTTGTTGTCGGTTTCGATCCGGATTTCGCTGAAGGCTTTCAACCAGCCTTCGCCGATTTTCACCGCAAACCAGTCGGCAGCCTTTTGGATCCTTTCCTGAAGTTCGGCATTCTCCTCCGGCAGACCGGGCTGCGCAAAGAAAGACATCAACTGGGCGCGGAACTTGTCGGCTACCGGAAACACCTCAGCGGCGGCTTCCTGGCGCACGGCGTTGAACTGCTGGAACGCGCCCGGCACCAGCGAGTTTTCGTGTTCCAGGAAAGCGCGGTTGAGTTTGTCAAAATCTTTTCTCAGGTCGTTGAACCCGAACAGGTCCAGGATCAGCGATTGCTGGTAGGCTGCTTTCGACTGGGTCAGGTGGGATTCATCCGGCGCATTCCGGTCGGCCTCTTCCGTATAGTTTTTGACCTTGGTATCGGTTTTGATGCTGGAATGCGCGATTTTGGACCGCAGGACGATCCCTTCAAAGCTTTTGCAGCGGCTCAGTGCGACATAAACCTGCCCGTGGGCAAAGGCGGCCTGGGCGTCGATGATGACCCGTTCGAACGTTAGGCCCTGACTTTTGTGTATGGTAATGGCCCAGGCGAGCCGCAAGGGGTATTGGGTAAAGGATCCGATATTTTCTTCCTGGACTTCCTTGGTGGTTTCGTCGAGGGAGTATTTGAGGTTTTCCCAGGTATCCGGCGTCACCTCTATGGCTTCTGTCTCGCCCGGGCATTTGACAAAGATCGCATCGTCGTCGATGCCGGTGATCTGGCCGATCTTGCCGTTGTAATAGCGTTTTTCGCGGGTGAGGTCGTTTTTGACGAACATGACCTGAGCGCCCACCTTGAAGGCCAGTTCCTCATCGGTAGGGTAGGCGTGAGCCGGAAAATCCCCTTTTATTTTAGCCCGGTAGGTATGGGCGGTTCCGGATAATCCGGCCAGTTTTTCATTGTTGATTTCCTGCGCGGAGGCGTTATGCGAGGTCAGCGTGATGTAGGCGTCCTCATCTTTGGGGTGAAAACCGGGCACGAAGCGGGCGTTCAGGGCATCCAGCACCTCGTTGTCGATGAGGTTGTCGCGGACCTTGTTGAGCAGGCGGATGAAGGTTTGGTCCGATTGGCGGTAGATATGTTTCAATTCGATGGCCACCGGGTCGGTCTGTTGGAGGGCCAGGCTGCTGAAGAAATAGGGGGTCTGATAGTGCTCCCGGAGGAGGTACCATTCGTCGTCCCTGACCACGGGCGGCAACTGGTGGAGGTCGCCGATCATCAGGAGCTGAACGCCCCCGAAGGGTTTGTGGCGGTTTTTGTACCGGCGCAGAACGTCGTCAATGCCGTCGAGCAGGTCGGCGCGCACCATGCTGATCTCGTCGATTACGAGGAGGTCGAGGCTCTGGATGACGCGAATCTTGTCGCGGGAGAAGCGCCGCTGGCGGTTGAGATCCCGGCTGTTGCCCGGCAGAAAGGGCCCGAACGGAAGCTGAAAGAAAGAATGGATGGTCATCCCGCCGGCATTGATGGCCGCTACGCCTGTGGGCGCAACGACGGCCATCCGTTTGAGGGGTGATGCCTTGATCTGGTGTAAAAAGGTGGTTTTGCCCGTGCCGGCCTTGCCCGTCAGGAAGATGTTCTTGTCGGTGTGGTTAACGTATTCAAACGCCAGTTCGAGTTGGGGGTTGGATTGCAAACTCATGGTCTTTTTTAGCTGCCGGGTCCCGGCTGTTCAGGTTGATCAGGACCGTAAAATCAGGGTTAAATACCCATTCGAAACCGATGACGGGATAGGAACACTGCGACGATGAAAGATCCTGGCACTGCAAAGATAAGGAAGGAATCCGGCGCTGTCAAGGACAAAATCGGGTTTTTGGAACAGGTCAAATGAAGGTTGGGAGGTGAATACCTGTTGGGGTTCAAAACTATGGCAAATTTATCTTATATTTGTTTCATTAAATGGTGATTTGAATTTATTAAATCTTTGTTATGGACAATCAAACAGGGGTTAAACTTAGTGCACTACAGCTTGAATTGTTGAAAGTTTTTTCATTTAATCCAACTGAGGAAGAACTAAAGCAGGTGCGAAAAATTCTAGCACATTTTTTTGCCCATAGATTTACGGAAAATGTTGCTAAAGCTGGAAGAGCTAGAAATGTTACGGATGAAGACTTAGACAAGTGGCTCGAAGAGGATGAACAATAATTTGCGACTGGTACTGGATACAAATGTTTTTCTTGTTTCTTTAATCCATCTATTGGCCGAACTTCCGCTGCTGCTGCCCGCTCAACCCCTCACCACCAACCTGCCCATCGTCCGCATCGAAACCGACGGCCGGGAGATTCCCGACGAACCGAAGATAACCGCGCAGGTCTTTATCACAGACAACGGCCCGGGGCAAATGAACCGCCTCGACGATCCGCCCAATATCTACGCAGGCTTTGCGGGGATCGAGCGCCGGGGCGCCAGCAGTCTTTGGTACCCGCAGCCGTCCTATGCCATCGAAACCCGGGAAGAAAACGGGGATGAGCTGGACATTTCGCCCTTCGGATGGCCGAAAGAAAGCGACTGGACCCTGATCACACATTTCAACGACCGCGCCCTGATGCGCAACCTGTTGTCCTTTCATTTTTTCCGGGAAATGGGGCATTACGCGCCGCGCGCCCGACTGGTCGAAGCTGTGCTCAACGGTGATTACAGGGGTATTTACCTGTTCTGCGAACGGATCAAGCGGGATAAGGGCCGGGTAGATGTCGCCAAACTGGACGAGGACGAGATCACCGGCCCCGAACTTACCGGCGGCTACATCATCAAGGTGGATTATTTCTCCCCCCAGGACAGCTGGCAGGGCGCCTTTGAGGCCGCCGGCCGCCCTGTTCACTACGTTTATTACTACCCCAAACCCGAAGATATCCGGCCTGAGCAAAAATCCTATATCCAGGCCTTTATGTACAATTTTGAATCGGCCCTTTACAGCCAGGGATTTGCCGACCCCCAGACAGGCTACCGGAAATACATCGATGTGACGTCCTTTATCGATTACCTGATCGTGCAGGAATTGTCGAGGAATGTCGACGGGTTCAAGAAGAGCAGTTATTTCTGGAAGGCCAAAGACAGCGACGGCGGCCTGCTGCACGCCGGGCCCGTCTGGGATTTCGACTGGGCCTGGAAGAACATCAACGAATGCTTTTTCGGCGCTACCGACGGCAGCGGTTTTTCATACCGGGTCAACGATTGCGGACCGGATATCCCCGCCCCGGGCTGGTTGCCCCGAATGCTGCAGGATACTTTTTTTGCCAACCGCCTGCGATGCCGCTACGATTCCCTTCGGGAAGGGTTGTTGTCGGAGGCGCAGATCTTCGGTTTCATCGACAGTGTGGCCCAATCCGTGGAAACAGCTCAGGTCCGGCATTTTGACCGCTGGGATATACTGGGCGTCAATACCGGAGCGCCGGAAGTACCGCCCATACCGGCAACCTACGCCGGCGAGATCGAAAAGCTCAAAACCTGGATCCGCCTGCGCCTCAAATGGCTGGATGCCTACCTGCCCGGCCAGTGCGGACCCGCGCCGCCGCCCGATCCCTCAGCGCCTCCCTTGCGGGTATGGCCCAATCCGGCAGCGGGGGATGAGATCTATGTGCAGGGCCGGAATACCGCACAGACCCATTATGCCTTATACGACGCGACCGGGCGCAATGTCCGTCCGTTGACCCTCTTCCCGGATTCATCCGGCCGCATCGATGTCTCCGGTTTGCCGGCCGGCGTTTACCTGCTCCGGGTGAGCTGGCCGGATGGGGCGCATGGTTTGAATACGGTCAGGTTTGTGGTCAGGTGAACAGGGTTTTCGCACCGGGATCGCAGGACCCTTGTGATCCGGATCTTGCAACAGCGGCAGGCGGCAACAGCAGTTTAAACGAAAACAATGCTTCTTCCATGGCGAAGTTTTCCTTCATTAACGATTAAATTCCGATTTTTGCCGCCGTTTTTTGAAATCAAGAACCGGAAATGGTATGGGATTCAAGCCCTATTGCCGCCGCCCGGAAGCAATAGCTTTTAAACGATTTTGAACTGATATCCGCCATGGTGCACAAAATGCTGAAACCCGTTGTCATTCTTGCTTTGAAAACGGTTTACCGGAATATCGACCTGATCCGGAAGGACCGCATTCCGAAAGAAGGCCCTGTCATCTTTGTTGCCAACCATCCTACGGCTTTTATTGACCCTGTTTTGCTGGCTGCGCTTCAGGACCGGACCGTGCATTTCCTGACCCGGGGCGATTATTTCAACAGCCGGTTGTTCGGCGCTTTCCTCACCCTGCTCCATGTGAGGCCCCTCTACAGGATGAACGAATCGGGTTTTTCCAAGGTGAAAACGAACCTGTCCACCTTCAATCTCCTGTTTCATCCCGATGGGAAAAGGGAAACCATCCTGGTCTCAGTGGAGGGCAACGCCACCCACGAAAAACGCATGCGACCCGTCAGAAAAGGCGCGGCCCGCATTGCCTTTGACACCCTGGAATCAGGCGGTTTCGAAGAAATCCATCTGGTACCGGTCGGGTTCACCTACACCTATGCCGAGCAGTTCCGGTCGCAGGTCATGATGGTCTTTGATGAACCCATCAAGGGCAGCGACTTCCTGGAGATTTACCGGGAAAACAAGGCCAGAGGGATCACGGCGCTCACAGAAGAGATCAAAAAACGGCTGGAGGACAATGTGGTCATCCTCAACCCGGAGTGGGAGGCTGTGGCCGAAGCGTTTTTTGTCCTGTACCGGTCGGACCATCCGCGGCCTTTCTGGCCGGTGATCACGCATCAGGAAGAGCAGCTGTCGGCCGAAAAAGCGATCGGCGACGGGGTGAACGCGATGGATGACCAGGAATACGACCAATGGAATGAACTGCAAAAGGCGTATTTCACCGCATTGGAGCAAGCCGGATTGGAAGATGCGACCCTGGTGCGGAAAAACGCCGCAAACCTGCTGAATACCGTGATGCTCATCGCGGGGTTTTTACCCGCAGCATTGGGGTATTTATGGGCCTGGCTGCCCTTGCTGCCGGGAAAATATCTGGCAGAACACAAGGTGCGCCGGCTGGAATTCAAAATTTCCGTTCAAATGGGCGTTGGGCTGGGCGCCTTCCTGGTCTACACGATCCTTTGGCTGCTGATCAGCCTGCTGACGGCCAATATTTGGATTGCCGCCCTGATTCCGGTCCTGTTTGCGGCCGCCTACTTCTGCATCTGGTATCTGGAACTCTGGCATAAATGGCGGCAGGATTACCGCCTCCATCGCCTGCCTTTGCAGGAACATGGGACATTGATCATCCGGCGGGAACAGCTGGCCGCGGGGCTTAAAGCGTTATTGCCGCCGGCCGCTCCCTGAGAATACGCAGATCTGCGTAGCTGGTTCAGGTAGTTCTGCGAATGCGGCAAGGCCGTCCGCGCCTGCAATTTTGCGTTGTTAGAACCTAAAACATCGCAAAACCATGAGAAAATTGCTAAAGTGGACCGGCATCATCCTCGGCGGACTCTTGCTGGTTGTCCTGCTCAGTTCCTGGATACTCTCCCGGAAATTCCTGAAAGAAGCGGAAAAAACCTACCAAGTGGACGTTGCGCCTGTTGCGATCCCTACCGATTCCGCATCGCTGGAGCGGGGGCGGGTCCTTTCGGTAGGATGTCGGTCCTGTCATGCTGCCGATCTTGCCGGCAAGGTGTTTTTTGACGATCCTACCATTGGGGTTTTGCCCTCCTCCAACCTGACCCGCGCCAAAGGAACCGAAACGGAAGGATATACGGCCGGGGATTATGTTCGGGCGCTGCGCCACGGGCTGAATAAGGCCGGGCATCCGCTTATGGGGATGCCCAGCGAATCCTTTACCCACTTCAGCGATCAGGACCTGGGTTCGCTGGTGGCCTATCTGATGACCTTGAAGCCGATTGAACGGAACTTTCCCAAAAGAAACTTTACCTATATGGCGCAGGTCATGGCCGGCGCCGGCCTTTTCGGCGACCTGTACCCTTACCATGTGATCGATCACGACAAGGCCCGTAATATCACCGCGCCGCCCATCGGTCCTACGGAGGAATACGGGGCCTATATCTTCAGTATCGGCGGCTGTAAGACCTGCCATGGAGAGCACCTTGGCGGCGGCCCGTCTCCGGACCCGGCTTCCCCGGTAGTACCTAATATTTCCGTAAGCGGCAACCCCGGCAAATGGACAGCCGCACAGTTTCTTCAGGTCTTCCGGACCGGCACAACGCCGGAAGGCAAAAAGCTGAACGGCGAGTTCATGCCCTTTTCCGGGATAGGCGCCTTACAGGATGCTGAAATAGAGGCGCTTTATCACTACATTCGGACCTTGCCTCCGGCTCCCCAACCGAAATAATTGATTTACACGGATAACCTTAAAACAAAAGAGATGGGAAAGAAAATCATTTTAGGAACGCTGGGAGGCGCCATTGCAGGAATGCTTACCGCCATGGCTATTTTCATGGGCCTGCTCGGCGGTACAATGGAAGAATGGATGAAGGATTATGCCGGCTGCCTCAAAGAGATGAACATGGCCGCCGGTATCGCAGGAAGCCTCGTACTGTCCTTGTTCATGGCCCTGGTGCTGCATAAATTCGGCGTCAGCACGTTCAAAGGCGGAGCGATAGCCGGCACGTGGATCACCTTCCTGATGGTGCTTTGGTTCGGCATCTGGAATGCCTCCACCTTTACGGCCTATACCTGGGATTGGCTGCCTTTGGATGTCATCGGCAATACCCTTGCGGGTGCGCTTGGCGGCGGGGTGATCGGCTGGATTTTTGGAAAGGTCAAATGATTCGAAAATTCATTTACGGGTCGGCAGTCGGCGGATGGATGGTCTGCCGACTGCCGACCCGTATTCATTTGTTCCGGATGCATCTACTGCTTCACCCATTTCAACACACCCACCGTCCTGCCTTCAATCGACAACTGGATAAAATACAGTCCGGCCGGCAAGTTTCCGGCTTCTACCCTTTGTTGCATCCTCCCGATCTCGACTCTTTGCTCGTTTACAACCTGACCGGTTAGGCCGATAATGCGGATGGTTGTAGCCGGGGAAGCCGCCTGCGCCAATTCCAGTGTGAACGATCCGGCTGACGGATTTGGGTAGAGCCGCATGGACCGCGGTTTTCCGGGCCCGTTCACACCGACCAGGATGCCATCCAGGCAGAAATAATCCAGATCGATGACGGAACGGGTATCCACGCCTTGTTCATCGCCCAGGTCATTGGTCACAAATATGGCCGGGCGGATCATCACGCCCGATCCGTTGCCGCAAAGTTCGGCCGGCGCCCATCCGCTGATGTCGTATGGGATCACCACGTCAAATTCTTCCGAAGTGTCGGACGGCGGGAGTTCAATACGGGCCACCTGGAAACAATTTTCGCTTGAACATGCCCCGAACGTGTAATCGTCACCGGTGAAGAACTGGATGTTCAGGGTGCTTCGAATTCCATTTACTTTGATCCCGTGGCGGAGCGATATCGTGCCGGTAGTTTTTTGCAGGCAGATCGCTTCCTGGGTACTCAATACATCGGCATTGTCGAAGTTGCCGGCCAGGCGTACCTTCTTTTTGCCGCCATTGACGTCGATATGCGGGTCGCCCCAGGCCCTTGTCCAGCCTGCGGACATACCCTCCATGCCCAGGCTACCGGCTACTGCGCCTTCATCGAAATCGGGATTGGGAAAAAGGGAGGTTTCGCAGACGGTCCGGGTCAGACAAGTCACGGTGACGGTCTGGTTCTTTACGGAAGATTCGCAGAGGCTGCCGTCAGCCCGCTTTCGGGTAACGGTCATATAGACGGTATAGGTTCCTCCGGTGGGGAAGGTATGACAGAACGTTTGGTTGCCGGTGCTGGTTCCCACCGCGGTGCCGAGCGGGTCGTCCACAAACCATTCCACTTCGTCGCAATCGCTGAGCGCCAGCGGCGTGAAACAGACCCTGCAGGAATTAGCAGCATAGGCCGTTGCAAAACCCTGGTTGACGTCGCTGATCAGATCAGCGATATCGCAGGGGCAGGTTTCCATACAGCCTTCTTCCACCATGAATTGGATGTTGCACGGACAACTGTCGGCGCCGCAATGCCCCGATAGGATCAGGGTGTAAACGCCGGATTGCGAAAAAGCTGAAGAGGGTAGATTGAAGCCGAACCAGGGGGCGGCCGAGGCCGTATCACTGGCGATGAGGCTGTTGTCCGGGCCATAAAGGCTCCAATCCAAATCCGCTGAGGATGTACAACTGTCGCCTGCACACATGAAACTGCCGGTCAGCGTAAACCCGATACCCGGCGCCGGGCAGCCGATGTTCAACGGCGGGCCCCCGCACAGTACGGGCCGGCTCATGGCGCCCTGCGGACCTCGAATGAACATGTCGGAGAAGGCGCCGCAATAACAGGTATCCAGTTTCGAACATACGCTAAGTTTGAAGAGATAGGCGTCGTATGGCCCGGCAGCAGTAAGGGTATAGGTTTTGGCGCCGGGATCAAAGTCACCGGAGCCGGAAAAAGTGCCGGAGCAGTAAACGGACTCGTCGGCGGCTACAAAAAGATTCAAACCTGAGGATTGGCTCGAAAGTCCTCCAAAGGGTTTGGCCCAGATAAAGTCGCCGGCATTGGTCAGTTTTTGGATAAAAGTACTGGCTCCGCCCGGTGAGGAAAGAACAGACACCCCTGGCCCGGGATCAAAGTCAAACGTCCCGGAAAATCCTCCGGATGTATAGACATTTCCTTTTGAATCCGTAGTTATCGACTCTCCGCCTTCCCCGGATGATCCGCCCATTCGTTTGGCCCATTCGTAGGCGCCTGTGGAAGACAGCTTGGAAACAAAAATGTCCGCTGCCGACGGGCTTACCGGGGTTAGGACGGCCGTACCGGGCCCCGGGTCAAAATCAGTAGGGCCGAATAACAGGCCGGTGGTGAATACATTGCCCGACCCATCCACCGCGATCGAGTTGACGTGATTGGAGCCGGGCCCTGAGGTCCTGGAAAACGTGTTTGCCCACAAGAAATTCCCGGCCCCGTCAAATTTGGTGACAAAAATATCGTCTGATCCAACCAGCCCGGAACTCAGATTAAAGACGCCCGGCCCGGGATCAAAATCCACTGTGCCGGTAAATGAGCCGGTGACCAGTATATTGCCTGCAAGGTCGGTTACCAGATCAGCGGATGCATCAAGTGACGGGCCGCCGATTTGCCTCACCCAGTTGAAGGCTCCCGAAGGGGAGAAGTTTGCAATAAAAAGATCGGACGAGCCTATCGGAACAAGTCCGGCCACACCCGGCCCCGGATCGAAGTCCAGCGGACCAAAGAAATGACCGGTAAGGATAAGGTCTCCGCCGGCACCCAGGGCAATTGCACTGCTGACATCCAGCGCAGTGCTGCCGATGCCGAAAGCCCAGAGAAAACCGCCTGACGGATCCAGTTTCAATACAAAAATGTCAGCCGACCCCTGTGAGGTCAGGTTATAGGTATTGACGCCGGGATCAAAATCGGCAACGCCCTGAAAAGTTCCCGTGATATACAGATTGCCTGAAGGATCCAGAATGAGATCGTTTATGGCGTCAAATCCGGATCCTTTGATTTGCAGGGACCAAAGGAAAGTACCGGCCGGGGATAATTTGACAATGAAGGCGTCCCTTCCTGCCTGGGCAGTCAGGTTGTAAACAACGGGCCCGGGATCAAAATCTGCCGTGCCTTCAAAAAATCCGGCTATCCACACATTTCCGGCGGCATCTGCGGTGACGACATTGCCTCCATCGGATAAAGGCCCGCCGAATTGTCCGGCCCATTCCAGGCAACAGTTTTCGGCTTGTTCATCCAGGCAGACCACCGTCACCATGAAGGTGCAGGTATCCGTATTGCCGCCCATATCCGTGACGGTGTAGATCACGGTTGAGGTTCCTTCCGCGAAGGCTGTACTGTCGATGAAGTTTGTGCCGGCAGCAGTTGTAGCGCCGGAAATAACATAGTCCATCATCACCATTGTACAGTTGTCCGAAAAACCCGGTATCAGGTCCGAAAGGACGGTGGAACATGTGCCCATGGAATCCAGTCCGGCATAAACCGTCACACCGGGCGGGCAGGTGATCATCGGCGGCTCCTGGTCCTCCACCGTCAGGGTGAAGGTGCATTTGGCCTGGGTGTGGAGAAAGTCGCGGATGGTCAGCGTTTCCTGCGGGGTGACGGCTGAACAGGGGTTGGACAGGGTAATTTCGATGGTTTCGTCGCCCTCCAGCACCCCCTCGTTCAGGATGGTCACCGGCAGCACGAGCTTGTCCTGCCCGGCGGGAATGGTTACGCTTGAGGGCAACGCGACGTAGTCGACACCCGGGGTGGCGGTTCCGCCGACCGCAAATGCAACGGTTAACGGCGTAATAGCCTGGTCCAGCCGGTCAAAAACCAGTTCGACCGTTCCGCAATCCTCATAGATGGTCTGCAGGTTCGGATCGCTGTTCACCACCCAGGCAACGGAAGCTATGCCGCCTGCATCGAATGATCCGCCGTTCAGGAATACAGCGGAATCGTTGAGCCCGTCGCCCACATCGGCAATTGCGATCTTGATATGGTAAGTTTGACCGGGTATTACGTTTGCAACGGCCGTGAATTTACGGGTGTATCCGTCGTATTGCAGCTCATTGACTGCAGGGCCGGAAACCGGCAATTGTCCGCACAAGTTGTTACTGCCGGCCGGTTGATTGTTGACGTAAAAGCCGTTGTTGGTGATATGGTTCACCGTACCGATACCGGTAGGGAGGGTGGTCGCCGGTACAACAGCGATATTCTGCTTGCCGCCCGGAATGCCGGGGCCGGAAAGGAAGATGCCGAAGACGTCGTGGAGCGCACTGGTCGCCAGTTCGCAATACTCCTCCGAAGCGAACACGTAGTTGAGGGAAAGAATGCCAGTAGTCGGGATGAAATCGAATTCCAGGACGGCTATATCGTATTGGGTACCTGTTGTGAGCGTGGCCAGATCGGGGTCGGGCGTATTGTTGCCGCCCATGGGGATGCCTTTGCTGTCGCTGTCGTTGGGGCCGATAGCCAGGATGGCGGGCCCGGTTGCCAGGATGACCCCTGAAGGAAAGCCGATATTGCTGATGCCGTTGGTAAAGGCGCCCAATTGGCTGGGCTCGCCTCTGGAGGTCACGTTGGAGACATCGAAACAATCACCGCCGATCAGTCCTTCCTGTACCAGCGTCTGGGGCGGAATGCCGGGTTGCACATCCAGGGTCGTCAATATGTTTTCGGGCCCTTCGCCCGGCTCTCCGCCGGGTTCCGCCCACCTGTTCGCCTCGCAGGGCGCTTCGCATAACAGCGGACCGACGTCGACGCATCCGTCGTCCGCAATGCAGCAGATCGTGTTATCGCCTTTCGGGAATTTGGTCTGAGTGGTAATGGGCACGAGTCCCGATTCCGTCACCAGGTAACAGGTCACCGTCGGGTTGGGGTTGCAATTGTCAGTAGCCGTCGGCAAGGGGATGGTTCCGGTATAAAAACATTGGCCGGGATCGGTGCCGACCGTCAGGTCAGCCGGACAGTTGATCATCGGCGGGTCGATGTCCGTCACCACGATGTTCTGCACACAAGAGGCTTCGTTGCCGCAACTGTCCGTCGCCGTCCAGGTGCGCTGGATGATGCCGTCGCAAGGCAGGCTCCCCAGGGTAAGATCGGCATAGGTGATCACCGGTACGGAAGTGCAATTATCGGTAGCGGTGGCCATCCCGGTGAAGTTAGGCGAGGTGTCGGTGTCGCAGTTTTTCTGCACATTCGGCGGGCACATGATCACGGGCGGCACAATCTCAATGGTTTGGACGCTGGTGGTGCAGGCGCCGACGTTGCCGCACCAGTCGGTGACGCTAAGGGTAACGGGAAAATTGCCGCAACCGGTCAAAACGCCCGGACTGACGCTCATGGATTCGATCCGGCAATTGTCCGTGGAGCCGCCGTCGATCATGACGGGGGTCAGGGTCGTGGTGCAATCGGGGCCCAGTATCACCCCGAACCCCGGCAAACAAACCGCCTGGGGTGGAATATTCTCCGAAACCTGGATGGTTTGTGTGACAGTGGACATAGAGCCGTCGGCGCAGGTGATGGTCACGCAATAGGTGTACGGTCCGCAGGGCAATTGCAGGTCCAGGTTCGGCGTATTCTCACCGCTGCACCATTGGTAGCCGATGGGTTGAGGGCCGGTACTGGTACTGACGATCTCTACGTGTCCGCAATTGTCGAGGTAATTGACGGTAAATGATGCTTCGCAGGGATCGGTTCCGCATACCGAAGCCTGGCTCAAGGCCACCATTGAGCCGGTGATGGGCGTTTTTACGGGCATTTCGGCTGCAAACAGTTCAAGCGGCTGAGGCCCGTCAAAAGGGGTGTTTTCGGGTGTCAGGGTTACATCGAAATCAACCGTACAATCGGAGTTCAGGTCGCGGTCGGTCAGCAACAGGACGCCGTCCTGCGGGCCGAAGTTGTTGGGGTGTCCGAAAAGGGCATCCGCGGTGGCTATTTGCCCGCCGGGGGTCAGGGACAAGAAAGAAGCAAAATTGCCCAGGTTGGTGAGGTATTTGGTCCACACGGGGGTTGTCGGCGGACCGTTGCTGTCGTCCAGTTTCACCACCACCGGCTGGCAGCAAGTCCCGCCGATGTTGGTCCTGCCCATTACATAAATTTCGCCGTTCCCGCCGTCTAATACCTGGTCCAGAGAAAACAACCCGTTGACGGATATTTCCCAGACCGGCAATAAGTCGGCGTCAAAACGCATGACCCTTGGCGGAGATCCTGTTTGCGTGTTGGCAATGGCCAGCAGATCGCCGTTTCCGGTCCTGGCGAGGTCTGTATAGCTAAACTGCGCCGGACCTTGTACCCCCGCGACAAAATTTCCGGTGCTGTTCATCCGGAAAATCACGGCATTGCTGCCCTGGGGGCCGGCCACCGTGATATCCCCGTTTGCCATCACTTCCAAATTCAGGTAGAAATCGTCATCGACTGTACTGAAGAACTGTTTTTTGCTGTTGATCACACAATTTGGGGAGATATTATAAATGACGACATCCCGCAAGGTGGAAGGGGTATTGTGAAATCCTATGACCGAATAGGTGTTGCTGCCTGGGTTTTGATCAATGCGGAAAAGACCCTCCAGTCCCGGCTCGTCCAGGAAAGTGATGCAAACCTCTGCACCCGTACGCGTCAGTTCACCGATGATGCTGCGATCCCGCGAACCTTCAGCGCCTACCATGATCAGGTTTCCGGAGCCCGGCACGACCACCGCATCTTCCCAACCCGAAGAAATATTCAGGGAATGGGTCCATTGGCATACCCCGGCGCTGTTGATCCTGGACACACTGGCCAACCCGCCCACGGCGCCCAGGACATAAAAGTCGGCGCCGTCGGGGATAGCTTTATAGAAGATCGTAGTTTTGGCGCCCGTACCATAAATGTTCTGAAACTGGGCGCTTACGGTAAGGGCAGAAAGGAATAAGGCCGATACCATGGCAAAAACGGCAACATAGTAAGGTGAGCTTTTCATGAATTGAAGGTTGAATCCGATGATATAAATCCCCCGCGGGGGCAGCCCGAATGTCTTGTAAAAGGGTACCGAATCGGTTTCGTGAACTGCAATGAAAGGAGAGCATATTTCCTAAAGAAAATACTGATGGTCAGATGAGCCTGTTAACCTTGTGTTGGAAGGACCAAAGTCGCAATTAATGAATAAGGGGGGACAAATATCTTTGGCAAATATAACAAATGGGACCCAAATAATTCAGCATTCAATGAGATTTCTGTTTGATCACTTTGGATGCCCCGATCAGCCGGCCCTTGATCGCCCTTTCTGTTGAGTTTCGTGCGTTAGGATGGAAACGCCATATTGAGTGAAGGCGGGCGGGATGCTCAAAACTGCTGACAGTCCTCTCCAGGCCAACCGATTCTCTGTGCCCTCGGTAAAGGGTTAAGGCAGTGCCGCCAACTAACCTGAAATCATTAAAAGTTTATTTTTACAATACTTTATCCCTGTATTCCAGCAAACCGCGATTTCCGGTACAACCCGTAAACCACGACCAGCCCCAACAGCGGGATCGACCCTGCTGCAGGCGTTCAATTTTTACCAACCGAAGATCTGGCCCAAAAGCTCAGCAAAGAACTTCTTGTCTTCCCGTACGATACTGGTAATTTGTTCAAAAGCATCGATGATATGCTGTAGGTCATCCCAGAAGTTTCTCCCGTCCCTCGTTGAACTTCCTCCGGAAAACCCTTCGGGACTGTTTTGGATTTTGTTCAGAAAATCCGGATTTTCTTTGATGTAATTGGAAACGGTTCCGGTAAATACGGTAAAATGTCCGATCATTTCATTATCCCGTTCCATGAAAATTCGCGCCTGGGCAAAAACCTGCCGGGCAAATTCTTTTTTTTCTTCATCCCACGAAATTTTGGGATTTTCATCTTTGGGCTGATTGGCCATGACTTAAGGTATTTAAGTGAAAAATCAACCGGTCAGCAGGACCGTGTCGAATGGAAATCACCGCATTAACCTATTTGTTACCATTTCCCGGATAAATTTTCTCTACCTTTCAAAGACCTTTTGGGAAGGCAAATCAAAGGATAGAAATATGCACCTCTACCATCAACTCGCCCCCTGGTGGCACCTCTTTTCCTCCCCCGCCGACTACGCCGAGGAAGCAGGCCTGTAGCCTATCCCCCATTCAGAACTGGAACCGGATTCCTATTTCGGGATCGTCGCAAAGTAACCCCGGCGACCGGCGAAGTCCCGCCGTAGCCGGCAAACGCCAGCCCCGGGAATCCTGGAACCGGGGAGTCTGAAAATCGGATCAATCGACCACGCCGCGGCATGGCGAATCAATCATTTATTGAGGAACCGAGGAACTGAAGAATCGAGGAACTGAAGAATCGAGGAACTGAAAGCAAAACCAATCGAATCAATCGAACAATCGAACAATCGAATCAATCATTTATTGAGGAACCGAGGAACTGCCCCGAAGGGACTCCTTTGGAGAAGAATCGAGGAACTGAAAGCAAAACCAATCGAACAATCGAATCAATCGAACAATCGAACAATCGAATCAATCGAACAATCGA
>WBZL01001172.1_pt1 | contig 28201 bp, 19 predicted proteins | sample 5204291 | NCBI WGS metagenome assembly WBZL01 (sample SAMN12344345, study PRJNA552823) | activated sludge metagenome | biome: Activated sludge suspended growth; feature: Nitrification reactor; material: Wastewater; isolation source: activated sludge from nitrification reactor of wastewater...
ACCATCTGCATAAGGCGTAATTGCTGTTTTCGTGCCAATTTGTTGAATTTTTAATTGTGTAGATGTAGAGAAATTTTGTCCATTTTCTATTTTTAATTTCTGATACAAATTAATTTCATCTACTTTCTTGTATTCGCCTGCATTGCCTCTATTTGCAAATAAATCAAAAATCGGAATCCAAGTTTGCGTATCATTTCCACGAGCATATAGAATATCGTTGCTATCGGCTTCTGCCCTATTTAAATAATTAAAAGACAAGAAAATAATGGAATCAACATAGTTCGATAAGTTCACGGTGAAGATGAATTCATTCTTTTTAAGACCTGCTCCCAAATAATTATCTAATGTAATTGCGTGCGTGCCTGTGTTGGCATATAGATTGCCTTCATTGGCACGCAACATAGCACCAAGTTCAGGATAATAGTCTGTGTATTCTATGCCATTTATACCAAAAACAGGCTTACTATATTGCACGTTTGTGCTTTCAAAAGATTCAGAAAATGGCAAAACTATCGGTGCATTTTGCAATTGTTTAATCGTGTAATACAATGTGTCGTTTGCAGTATTTTCATCGCCAATTAAATTTGTCCATGCTACAAGATTATAATTTCCTATTGCTGATAAATTTTCATTTACATTAAATTTTATTATAGAAGTATCATTGCTTGTAATGACATCTGTAAGTGTTGCATTTCTAATTGCGCCGCCATTGATTCGATACGATACATTGATTGCATTTTGCGTAGTCGTTCCAAAGTTTTTGATGATAAGCGAAATTTTTTCTGCATTACTAAGCACTGTAGAAGTAAGCAATCTACCACCTTTGGGTTTATCTACTTGATAAACGCCCACATCATTAGCAGTAAGGCAAGCCGTTGCTGTTGGTTTAAAGAATTTTGCCAAGCTATGATTGCCTTCGAAACCATTATAAATAGTAGAAACTGCATATGCATATTTTTTTCCATTGATAAGATTAGTTACATTTAATGAAGTTTGTGCGGTCTCGCCAACTAATGACCATGCTGTATCTTTGAAAATATAAACGCGATAGGCTGATGCACCCGGAAAAGCTGCCCAACTTATTCTTACAGACTGATCGCATGGAGATGCAGTAATTAAATTATAATTTAACTGTGCGCCAATTGTAAAATTAGCAGCTGACACATCAACATTATTTCCAGATGTAATTCTAATTAAACACTGTGTGCTAGGTGTTGCCGGAACGTTCCATGTATGTGTTTTTGCTGACAGCATTTTATTATTCACAACTGTTTGCCAGTTTGCGCCATTGTCTGATGAAAATTCTATTAATGACAATGAGTCTATGCCATTTCCATACCATCGTATTATGTTGTTTCCTGCATCTATTATTTCTCCTCCATTCGGATGTGTTATTTCAATCTTGCGTTCTTGTGTAAGATATGCTACAGCATAAGCTTGTGGCCCGAAAGGCACATCTGTACCTTTTACTACGATTGTATAATTTCCTTCCAATGGATTATCAATAGTAATCTGTTCATTGGTGTTAATATTATCAATGCCGTGAAGTGCAATAATTTTAGGACTCTGAGGATTGAGCTTCCATGGCAAAACAGTATCACCAGTTGGTGTTACTAATTTTAAATCTAAATTATTGACAATAGATTTTTGTGCAAGCGGACTGCCTTCTATATCTGTCCACGACAAGGTAACTTTTAATTGATGCGTATTTGCTGGTGAAGAAAACGAGTGTGTTTGTATTGATTGGTGATTTACAGCACTCTCAAAATACTGTTGATTAGAAATAGATTTTACTGCTCTGAATGCATCTGGTTTTCCAAAACCATACATGTAATCAGGACCTGCATTTCCTAAATCTCGTGCTGTATTAAACAAGATTGCTTTTAACAATGCCGCATTCGGTAATTGAGCAAACTGTTGTTTATATTGTTGTGTCAGCAATGCTGCAATACCTGCAACTTGTGGTGCTGCATACGAAGAACCATATACTGCTGAAATGCCATCATTAGGAACTAAGGCACTCACGGCAAATCCTTTTGCTACTAATTCAGGTTTTAATCGACCATCTTCTGTAGGGCCACGACCGCTGTTTTCTACCAATTTTTCATTGCCAAATAACCAACCTACTGTAATGGCATTTTTACAACCTTGAAAACCGATATCGACAGAGCTAAATGTATCAGTAGCAATGGCACAATTAGCAGCTGCAGTATTACCAACAGCAACTATAGGTAATAATGTTGGTTGCTCATGTACGATTTTATCTAAATTGGCTGCTTCAGGAATATACAATCCGGATTGGAAACAATTTGTAGAAACGAAATTATAAGAGTGGTTGGAAATATCTACATTATAAGTCGATTTGCCTGTTTCCAATTCTTGCAAAATATCACCTGCAACGTCCCAATACACTATATTTGATTGAGGTGCAATACCTTTTATAGAAGGAAATAAATTCCCTGCACTAGCAATACAGCCACCTACTTCGGTAGGGTGATACATGGAAATAAATGAGCTATATGTTTTATCAACAACAAAATTTTTAGATTTTGGCAAATCGATATGGTCGCCAAATGCACCTTCGTCCCAAACACCGACTGTAACACCATTGCCTTTCAAATTAAAACCATATGGTTGCACTTCTTGCACTTGATTGGTACCTGTCATCAACAAGCTTTCATACATTAATGGATTTCGAGTGCTATAATATTTTGAAATAAAAACTACAAAAGGATATCTAGATAAATCCTGTATTTGTTGATTATTCAAAGTAGCATTAAAACTGTGATATTTCGAATTAAAATTATTGATGTGAATACCATGTTGTGAAAGAATATTAGCAAGCCAATTTTCATCAATCGTTGAAGTCAGCAATACACTTACCTCTTGTGCTGTATTGGTTGACAATAAACTATTATCAATTTTACTTTCGCTTGACAAATACGATATAGAAGAATATGGCAGTGCATTTATTTTATTTGAGACATTACTATTGATAGATGTTAGATAATATCCATTGCCTAAGTAAGCTTCTATAGAAAAACCCTGCTGAACTAAATAATCAGCATTATTATTTATTGTTTGTATAGTAAGATAATCTACATTATTGAATCTAAAATTTTGAGTAGTAGTTCGCGCAGAAGTAGATTGTAAAATTGCAGGGTCAATTTTTACGAGTTGTAAATTATTTTTTGAAAAAACAGATATACTGAATGCAATAAGAAATATAAACAAAGCGTATGTCTTTGTCATAAGCAAAAAGATTTAGTATAAATATAAGATTTTAGCTGGAATACGGCAAAATAAAACTTTTCACAATAGTCGAAATTTATTTCATTTCTACAATGGTAATTCCGTCGCCTCCAAATTGTTCAGCTTCTACACGGAAAGTCTTAACATGAGGATATTTTTTTAAATAGAAATGAACTGCTTGTTTAAGTGCGCCAGTGCCTCTGCCGTGTATTATTTTAAGTTGATGAATGCCATACATTACGACCCTGTCCATATAATTATCTAAAGCTAAAATGGCTTCATCTTTAAGCATTCCTCTAATGTCTAAACTATTATCAAATTCACTTTTTTCTACTAAAATTTTGGAGGAGAATTTATTCCTGCTAATCCTTACTTCTTTCGATGATTCTTGTATTAATTGTAGTTGATGCAGTTTTACTGTTGATTGCATACTGCCGAATGCAACTACAGCTGTATTATTTTTTAATGAAAGTATTACGCCTATTTCGGTGCCTTCTAATAATTTAACTTTTGCGCCTACAATTAATTCCTTGTTGTTGATATTTGATTTTTCAACTGGCGCATCATCTAACTTACGTTCGATTGATTCTCTGTTATTATCTATAAATTTTCTGACCGTAATAAACTTTTCTTTACTATCTTTTTGTTCTTTCCATTCGCGCATCTCATTTTCCAGATTTCTGCTTTCCGCATTAAACCTTTCTAACAAGCGTGCTTCATATTGTTTTAGCAATCGTTTTTTTTCTTTCTCTAAATCTTTATTCAACTGCGTATAACTATTGGTCAAGTCCTGCAATTGTGTTTCTTTTTGTTGTACATTTTTGCGCAATCCTTTTATGAAATGCTTTTCAGTTTGAATATCTGTCAGCACATCATCTAAAGCTTTTTTGTTATCGCCAATTTTCAAGTTTGCCTGTTGTATAATTTTTGATGGCAATCCACTTTTACGTGCAATTTCGAAAGTGAATGAGCTACCAGGTTGCCCTAATTGCAATTGATATAATGGTTTTAATTGCTGTGTGTCAAATGCCATTGCGCCGCTTTGCATGCCAGCAGTATTTGCTGCAAAAACTTTTAAATTATTGAAATGAGTGGTAACGACCCCAAACACTTGTTTTTGATGCAGACTCTCTAATATAGCTTCTGCCATTGGACCACCTAATGCTGGATCGGTGCCCATGCCCATTTCATCAATTAACACTAATGTAGAGCACGATGCGTGGCTTAAAAAATAGTTCATATTTGATAAGTGTGAACTATATGTACTCAAATCATTTTCTATGGATTGCTCATCACCAATATCAACAAATAAATTTTCAAATATAGAGACAATAGAATTTTCTTTTGCTGGAATCAACATACCGAATTGTAACATCAACTGTATTAAACCAATCGATTTTAATACAATAGATTTTCCACCTGCATTTGGACCAGAGATAACGACAATCCTATTTTTTGCATCTAAAAAAATCGCATTGTCAATAATTGGTTTATTTTGTTTTTGGTGATGGTAAAACAAAACAGGATGCACAAATTCGCGAAGATGAATGATTGGCTCATTTGACAATTGCGGCATATTGCAATTGAAGTTTATCGCAAAATAAGCTTTAGCGCGAATGACATCTAAGTCAGCCATTAAGTGCTGCAATTTGTCGAGTGTTGTTTTATGTGGCCGAATGTAATTGGTGAGCGATATCAATATTTTCAACAATTCTCGTTTCTCCAGCAAGTACAGTTCCGTCAGTTCATTATTTAGGAAAAGTGTTTCATTTGGCTCAATAAATGTAATAGAACCATTGTCGCTCTCATCGGTAATTAAACCTCTTATACTGCGTTTGTATTCTGCTTTTACAGAAAGTACTCTTCTGCCGTCACGCACCGTTTCTTCTGTTTCTGCTAAAAAATTTTGTTGCTTATACTGAGACAACACTCTTCTAAAAACTGCATTTATATCTTGGATTTTATGTTGAATATCCTTGCGAATTTTTGACAATTCTGGTGTTGCATTATCTCTGATAATTTCTTTGTCAACATCAATCACTTTAGTGATAGAAGCAATTATACCAAGTTCAATTTGATATTCGGCCACTTTCTCCGACAAGAAAGGATACAATAGCTGACGTGCTTTTGGCGTAAAAAACCTAAACACATCTGCGGCGGCGCTTAATGAAAAGTAAACTGCAATTAATTCTTTTACTTCTAAAAAATAATTTTCAATTTGTAGTTTCTCTAAAAATGGTAATGTATTAAATCCATATTGAGGAAGCTGCGTATCATTTTCAATAATCTCTTTTAATTCCTTTACAAAGTGTAACTGTTTGTTTACTTCATCTGTGTTAGTAATAAAAGATAAATCTTGTAATAATGCTTTTCCCAAGCTACCACTACATAGATTTTCTAATTCTTTTAGAATAAAAGGAAAGTCTAATTTTTGTAAGCTATTTTTTGGATATACATGCATTAAGAATACATTTTCAAAATCGAATTTGTCAATAATTGATAAATTTGAAACAGTTGTGAGTCTTCCTCCTTTAGCATAGTAAGATGCTTGTCTATAATTTCGACATCATTTCTTCTTGCAGGACCAGTTTGTGCATCTTTTGGTAAAATGGAATCAATTTTTGTAATTGTTTCATGTATCAAAGGCATAAGCAACTGATAATCCAATTGGTGCTTCTCGCAATAATTTTGTGCAATGGCAAATAAATGATTGGAAAAATTATTTACAAAAACTGCAGCAATATGTAGATGTTTACGCTGTTCGTCTGTGTATTCATAAACTTTATCACTCAATAGTTTTGCCAATGACATGAGTTCATTTTTAAACACATCATTATTAGAAGTAATTAAAAATGGAACTGCTTCAATATCGATTTTTTTTGTTTTTGAAAAAGATTGTAATGGATAAAAAATGCCTGTATTTGTGGCATTTTCAAACACATCTAAGCCGACGGAGCCAGAAGTGTGTACCATTTTCATGTCTGGTTTTTTCTTTAAAATATATTGCGATAAAGTTTTGATGACATCATCTTTTACAGCAAAAATCAATAAGTCAACTGATAAATCTAATTCTTCTAAATCACATGTATAAATCGAATTAGATTGCCAAGCTAATGTTTCAGAATTATCACAAGATTGGCTATAAATTTGCTTTACTGTAATTCCTTTTTTAGCAAATGCTTTAGCCAAATGTGTAGCTACATTTCCGCTGCCAATAAATGAAATATTTTGTATCGCATCTTGCATAAAATTATGCTGTTGTATTTTCTTTTTTTCTTCTCATCATACTCATAAAAACACCAACAGTCATAACCAAACAGCCCAACCAAAGCACATTAATGAATGGGAAACGAATAGCTTTCATGATAATAAATTTATTGAGTTTTTGTTGTACAAGAAATTGTAATTTATTTTCCTCTGGTAAAATTTTTATCAGTGAAAAACTGACATCATGTTTATCCACTTTAGCAGGAATACTTGTTGCTACCACTTCACGCACTAAATAGATAGGTTCAATATTATATGTTGTATCTATAGCAATAAACTTTAAGCGAGCTCCTATCGCAATGTCGTTAGGCAACATTTTAAAATCGTGAATATGCGCGTCAGGATTGATGCTTTCTAAGACCACCATACAACGAGAAGCCGGAATAGTATCGCCAACAGAAATCGTGTACGTATTTTCTACTAAGGAATCTGCTGGTGTTCCATCTTCTTTCAATGGTGCTGATGTAATATGTGTATATAAATCAGAAGTAATTGTCTTCAGCGTTGAAGGCACTGGCGTATTGCCCATTTTATTATTCATCAAAATATTTGGATGCAAGGTAAATGCTTTTCGCACATTTCCTTTTTTATCCAATTCTTCATAGCGTACATTGAAATAAATATTTTGTGCTGTAACAGAATCACCGAGATAAGTAACTCTATATTTTCCCATTTTTGTTGGCTCATTTTGATACAATAAAACATTCTCAGCAATCTCTTGCTCAGAAAATCCTTGACCATAATCGATACCAAACTGATTTACGGACAGCACTTCTTGGCGACCTTGTGAAATTAAAATGCCGATTATCATAATGGCAAAGCCAATATGCGAAACAGAGCCACCTGCAATTTTCATTTTACCTTTCAATCCTTTGAAGATATACTGCACATTTGCGAGCAATGCAAACCAAGCACTAAACACCATTAACACATAATCAAGGCGGTACAGTTTATATGGAATTACTACTACTATTGTCAATGCTATTGACAGCACAAAAGCAGGCAATAAAGAGAGTATTACTTTCTTTACATCTGAGTGTTTGTATTTAAAAAACTGCGTTATAGCAGAGCCAATTGCGACAATGGCTGCCATCCAAATTTGTACATTATTATAATGGCTTTTTATATCAGAAGGTGGCGCAATCTTTGAACCGAATATTTTATTGATAACTGGAAAAGATGTCAATACAATAATGTGTATTGCAGAAAAAACAAAAATTAAAGAACCAATAAACAACCAAAACTCACGTGATGATAATTTTTCTTCTTCCGGTTTAGATGGAATTAATTTCTTGTTAAATGTTCTATCTATAAACAAATAGACAGATGGCAATAAAAATGCTAAGATAATGACCACCAACTGACCGCTCATACCTAAGTCGGTGAAAGAATGCACAGAAGCATCGCCTAAAACACCACTTTTTGTGAGGAAAGAAGAGTACAATACTAATAAAAACGTACTGATAAATAATACATACGTCGCATGTAGCGAGTAGCCAGTATGCTTATATGCCATTAATGTGTGAATGCCGGCTGCTAATACTAACCAAGGTACTAATGATGCATTTTCTACAGGATCCCATGCCCAAAAACCACCAAAACTTAACGCTTCATACGCCCAAGCGCCACCTAACAAAATACCTGCACCCAATATCATCAAAGTAAATAAGCTCCAAGTCAAGGCAGGTTTTACCCAATCAGTAAAATTTCGAACCCAAAGTGATGCAATGGCATAAGCCGCTGGAATGGTGCAACCTGCAAATCCTAAAAATAGTGTTGGTGGATGAATGACCATCCAATAATTTTGTAACGATGGGTTCAATCCCGTTCCATCTTCCGCTACCCATTCAGGATTCATTTTAAATACTGGAATATCCATTGTGTCGCGTACTAATGCGAATGGACTGGAACCGAATTTATAATGAAAAAGAATAATGCCTAATAGCATCGAACCTAATAATACTTGCGCTAATGCAACTATAGACAACACAGGACTTTCCCAATTTTTTGCAGTAAAAACCAATACACAACCTAACACTGCATGCCAAAACATCCATAATAAGGTGCTACCTTCTTGACCACTCCACATAGATGAAAACTGGTAATACCATGGTAAAGATTTTGAAGTATGCTCCCAAACATATTTATACTCGAAATAATGACCGTGTATTATTGTCAAAAGACTAATGATGATGCCTAAGACAGCGACTGCATGAATCACAAAAGCTTTTCTACCAAATTGTTTCCAAGACAATGATTTTGATAAATCATTTCTATAAGTAGTTGCAAAAAAATAAGCAAGGCATGCTGCTAATGCTGCCACAAAAGATAAGATTACCAAAAAATGTCCGACTTTTCCTATCAACAAATTTTGACCAATTGCATAAATATTCATATTAATGATAATAAAAGTGTATAAAAATACACGATGAGAAATTAGATACTTCTGCCGTCATTGGCTTGCTGTTCTCTATTTTTATATTTAGATGGGCATTTTAATAATATATCATTGGCATAAAAAGTATCACCATTCATTTTTCCGGTTACTACGACTTTCTCTGATTTTTCGATATCGCGAGGTTTTGCCTTGTTGACGATTACCAATTTTTCGACCTTTTGCTCATCAATTACATACATTGAAAATTGGTTTGGATTGATTTCAGGTTGATATTTTATTTCCTTTTCTTTATTCAAATAACCAACAACGGTGAACTCTTTACCTTGTCTTGCATGTGCTGATTCGAAATCTTCGTAGCGACTAAAACCTTTGCCGAGCATTACGGTGAGTGATGCTACCAAAACGGCTACAAAAATCAATGCTATGATGTGCGTTCTTTTCATGGAAACAAATTTCAAGTTTGAACATCAAAAGTACGGCTCTTTACCTAAAAAAAAGGAAATAAAAGGTTATTTAATTTTAAATCAATGCACAAAGATTATCACTTTCGATGCCTAATGGAATATTCATACAATTATAAAAATTTTCCATAGCACATAAGTAAGTAATTTCTACAATTTCTGTGTCGTTGAAATTTTGTTTTAGATTTGTAAAAAGTTCATCTGAAACTATTTTTTGTCTTGTAACAGCTTCCACATATCTGAATGCGGATTTTTCTTTTTCTGAAAACAATGGAGATGTTTCAAATTGATGCAAATGCTTAAATTTTTCTGAATATATTTTTAAATCTATTGCTGCTCTTTGATTGATATCAATACAAAAGCTGCAACCATTAGTGCTAGCAACGTGATGTTTTATCAATTTCGCCAAAATGGGTTCTAAAGAAATTTTTGCTTCTACATCTGCAAATTTTTTCGTTACAAACAACATTTCTGGCACTCTATTGTAGATTGTTTTTGCTGGCGTTATTACTTTGCCAAACATGCGTTTCATGAAGAAGAAACCAATACGCATGAATATGCCATTTGGTTTTTCAATTGGTTCAATTCTAGCTTGCATTTGCAAAAGATTAACTACGATAATTTTGCACTAATTAATTTCACGAATTCTGATCGTGTAGCTTGTTTTTCGAACTCGCCAGTGAAGGCAGAAGTTGTCGTAACAGAATTTTGTTTTTGTACACCGCGCATCATCATACACATGTGTTTAGCTTCAATAACAACCGCCACACCTAATGGTGCTAATGCTTCTTGAATACAATCGCGTATTTGCACTGTCAATCTTTCTTGCACTTGCAAACGTCTTGAATATGCATCAACTACACGTGCAATTTTACTCAAACCTGTTATTTTACCATTAGGAATATAAGCAACATGGGCTTTGCCGAAAAATGGCAACATGTGGTGTTCACACATCGAGTAAAGTTCAATATCTTTTACAATCACCATTTGATTGTGGTCTTCATTGAATACTGCTGAGCGTACAATTTCTATTGGATCAATAGAATAGCCATGTGTCATATATTGCAATGATTTTGAAACACGATTGGGTGTTTGTAATAAGCCTTCACGATTCGGATCTTCACCTATATGTGACAAGATTTCTCTATAATATTTTTCAATTACAGGATTTGACTCCAGTATTAATTCATTGTTTTCCATTTCATCCATGTTATAAAAGTACAAAAAGTATAAAACATGAAAAAATGATTTTTGTTTAGAAGAAAATAAGGAACTGAATACAGAATAGAAACATACAAAAAAAGGCTGTCTTAAAAAGACAACCTCACGAACTAAACAAGTACACCGAGGAACTAATTCTTTTTTGCTAATAGTAAAAAGTCGCTAGCAATAATCTCTGTAACATTTCTTTTTATACCGTCTTTATCTTCATATTGACGATAAGTAATTTTACCTGTGACAGCGACTTGCATACCTTTATCAAGGTATTTTTCTACAGTTTCTGCTTGCTTGCCAAAAACAACTACATTGTGCCATTGCGTTTGCTCTTTTTTCTCGCCTTTATTATCATAATAATAATCTGAGGTAGCGATACTAAATGTGGCCAATTTTTTGTCTTCGCCAAAGGATTTAATTTCTGGTTTTTTGCCTAAGTTGCCAATTAGCTGAACTTGATTTCTGATTGCTGACATGTTTTTAATTTTAATTACGTTAAAAAATCAATTTTAGTTATTCAGCATTGTCGTGTATTATCGCGAATAAGTATTTCCACTTCTTTGCTGTTTTCACCTATTGAGAGACAAGAGCTATTAAAATTCCATAAATAATTTTGAAAATATTTTTCACAAACAACATAATACATTGAGAATAAATCATTTGTAATTAATATTTTTTTTATTTGCTTATTGCTTGTACCTACCGATCGGTGTCCTCAGCGAACGATACGAAAATTTGTTTTATGAGATTCCCACTTTCGGGGGAATGACTGTTCGTGAGAATGTCGTTTTGACAAAAGTCAAAAAAAACTTAACACTAGCATAATATACAAGAAAAAACTTGACAATTGTCAAGATGAACAATACATTTAAATTACAAAAAAACAACTATGAATAAATTATACAAAATCATTCCAATTTATCTTCTCTATTATTCACTCACAGCTCAAGCGGCGAATGAATTGTATGTAAAAGGACAAGCGGCTACTATAGCTGCTACAACGCCAACCTTATACAATAATGGTTCATTAATACATGTAAATGGCGACATCACTATTGAAGATGGTTTGTTTGTCAACACAGGCAGTAATTTTTTAGAACTATCTGGGAATTGGGCAAATAATCAAGCTAGTGGTAATAACAAATACGAAAGTGATGGCTACGAAAGATTTTTTGGTACCACTGACCAAACTATTAGTGGCGTAATGAACGGTACAACTGCTAACAACAATCAGTTTTATAATTTATATATCAGTAAAACAAGTACTACTGGCGAATATGTAAGTTTATTAAACAATGTACACATCAATGCTGCGGGCACACTTCAATTTTCAGATTCCTATGGTATCATACGCACGCAGGCAAGCACAACGACAACACCAGACTATACTGGAAATTATACAAATGAACTTTATATACAAAATCCATCAGCTAGTGCAATAGTTGGTCATAGTGCTGGAGCTGGCGCTACAACAAAATATATTGAAGGTAAATTAAGAAGACAGGCTAATGGCACTGACACCTATTTCTTTCCGATTGGCGTTGGAAAAGCTGGTTTAGATGGTATGGAAGCGATATCAATAAACATGAATGCATTAAGCATGCCATCTGGTTCTACTACTGGATTATTAGCCTATATTCAACCTGCTGCAATTGGATTATATAGTAGCGATTTAATTACGAATGGCGATGTATTATTTTATGATATTGGTGGATATGATGTAGCAACCAGTAATAATAATTTTTCTCAATGCGTTAGCGGACCAGAAGGATATGACGACGTTGCTTTAATTGACCAAGCCATTACACATGAATGGATTGTTACACCCAATATAGCACCTACTTCTGTCGATTATGATATTACGGTAGTACCAGGAACAATCCTTGAAAATCAGATTAGCTATGCCGTAATGGGAACGCCTTGTAATACCTTGTATCCGAAAGCACAGTACTTAGCTAGAAATGGAAGAATTGGTGGCAACACTTCATTTGGGCCGACCTATATTTTTGATGTTCCAAATGTGCTTGGCTTAGTGCAAGCACCAACATTAAAAACGATTACAGGGCAAGATGGTTTTTCAAGATTTAGATTATTCGGAGCAACAGACGACAATACTTCTCTTCCGGTAGAACTTTTGAGCTTTACACTCACACCAATCAACAATCAATATTTTTTATTGAACTGGGAAACTGCTTCTGAATTTAATAATGCTGGTTTTTATGTGCAGAGAAGCACCGACAGAAGCAACTTCGAAAACATTGCTTGGATAGCTGGAAACGGCACCACTAACCAAGCGCAACAATACACGTATGCCGATAGAAATGTAGAACAGAACATCACCTATTACTATCGTTTGCAACAAATTGATATCAATCATGCATACAAGTATTCAAATATACTTTCTGGCAGATTGATTGGAACAGCATTTGAAGTCACTGATGTGCATCCAAATCCTTCGACAGTAAATCCACAAGTTGATGTGTATGCTCCTAATAATGGACTTTTACAGACATCTATCATCGATGTTTTAGGCAGAGAAGTAGGACATCAAAATTTTGAACTAAACAGAAGCATTAATGCTTTAACGCTTAATTTATCTTATTTAGCTAAAGCATCTTATCTGCTACGATTTAACTACGACAATCATCTAATTACTAAAAAATTTATTAAAAATTAAAAACACAAAACATGAAAAAAATTTTACTATTTACTGTTGCTTCCTTTTTCTTAGGAAACATAGCGATGGCACAAAACAATGTAGGCATAGGCACTAACCTACCGGATCCATCAGCAAAATTAGATGTAAAAGCAACAGACAAAGGATTATTGATACCGAATGTATCTTTAACAGCAAAAAACGTTGCAGCGCCAATAACTAGCCCAGCCATATCACTCCTAGTATATAACACCAATACTTCAGGAGCAGCACCAAATAATGTATATCCTGGATATTATTATTGGGATGGTACAATATGGGTACGCTTACATTCTTCTGATAACGACTGGACAAAATCTTCTACTGTTTCAACACCTGCAATAAAAACAGATAACCAATACATTACTGGTAATGCAGGTATAGGTGATTTTTCGACTGCTGATCCTTTGAAATCTTTACATATAAAACATTCTGCTAATACGGGTGGATTACTATTGCAAAATACTACAGGAGGTGCAGGAAGTACTACAAACATTTACTTTTCAACGTATAACCCTGCGACCTATCCGGTTGCAAGTATCAGTGCAGCAGATGTTAATTCATACAGTGCTAATTTATCTTTTTCTACAAAACTACCTAATGTTTCCGATGGGAATGGTTTAACGGAACGAATGAGAATACAAAATACCGGTGAAATATTCGGAAAATTTAGACACATTACTTATCATACTTTTAACCAAGGTGGTATTTATAAGCGGAATTCAAATGATATTTTTTACATACCGGGCTATGGAGACGCACCCGATGATATAAACTTTGGTCTAACAGGAGCAGGGTCAAACGACTATAAACTTCAAACAGTTGTACCATATAATGGTAAATTGATTAAAATTATTGTACGCGTAGGTGGTGATAGTGGTAGTAATCCTGACATGGCAGTTATGCCTGTTATATCAAAAAATGGAACGTATAGTAGATTAGATGCAGGAGCAGGACCAACTTTCAGTGTGGAAAGTGACCAATCAGGGGTTTATATTCCAACACAAAACAACAGTGTTACAAGAGGCGACAGAATCGCAATCGGTTTTGCTGTCAACTGCGCTAATTGTTGGTTAGAAAATACAAACTATTATGTTGCATTAGTTTGGGAATACGATATATGGGATTAATAATTGAAATATTACTGGAATTCCCAATGCTGTCGCAAGTTTGTAGTGTAGGCAAAAAGCATTGCTAACTTGTGACAGTAAATAAAGCAAGTTTGTAACTTGCGATGCTATAAATATTTCTATGGTATAATAGAAATATGTAACTTTATTACATGAGTCGAGGCAATAAAATCCATAATCCAAAAGGTATTTATTTTATAAGTTTTGCAACAGTAGGTTAAATAGATGTTTTTACTAAATTATTTATAAAGATATTTTAGTAGAAAGTATAAAATATTGCCAAAAGGAAAAAGGCTTAAATTTGTATACATGGGTAATTTTATGACAATCCATTTACATCTGATAGCAGAAGCAAGAGACACTTATTTAATGCAAAACATTGTTAGAGATTTGAAACGACATACAAGTAAACAGTTGCTAAAAGCCTTTAAAGAAAATGCAGAAGAATCGAGAAGAGAATGGATGTTGGCAATATTTAAGAATGCAGGCGTGTATAACAGCAATAATATAGAATATCAATTTTGGAGACAAGATAATAAACCGATAGAAATATAGACGAGTGCAATAATAGAACAAAAGTTAACTTATTTGCATGCTAATCCTGTAGGGGCAGGATATGTTGATAAGGAAGAAGAATATCTTTACAGTAGTGCGAGCGATTATATGGTACTGGAAAAGGATTGATAGATGATTATTGTTATAGAAATTATTAAGTTACAAACTTAATTTATTTGAGTTCACAAGTTACGTCAGCCAAGGCTGTGGCTTTGTTTTGCTAAACTTGCGAGAGCGAAGGGTGCTTGAGCATACATAAGATATATTTTAAGTATTATATAAACAACGCACAAGTACGCATCAGCACAAATCAAATCTGCATACTTGCGCAAGTTGGGAGAGCGAAAAAACGATTAATATTTGCCAAGCGTTTTTATTTGAATTCATAGTAAGTAAAGCAAAATAGCTGTTGTCTATTTAAAAACGAAAAAAAATATTTATGCTAATATTTGTTTTAGCTTTTCTTTAAAAGTTTCCATTTGATGTACATTAAAATGATTGGCGCCATCTATCTCAAAATAATGATCTGCTGATTTTAATAATGGTATCAACTTTTGCGATAAACGTATAGGAATAAGCTTATCTGCATTACCATGAAAAATATAAGTATTGCAATGTACTTTTGGTATAGCGGAAAAATTTTCTAATTTAAATTTTAATTTTTTAAAAGGAAACAGTCCTAATTTACTATTAAACAAATCAGGCATACTGTAATAAGGTGATACTAAAATAAGTGAACGTGGTTGCACGTCAATGGCTAATCTGCTGGCCAAAGCAGTGCCCAAAGAACGACCAAGCAATATAATATTCTCTGTAGAAGTGGCTTGTTCTATTGCTTTCGCATACGTCAGCGCTACTACTTTATGTAATAAATCTTCCGTAAGTTTTCCTTTACTTTTGCCATAAGTTGGATAGTCCATCAAGAAAACATCATAATTGTTTTCGATAAAAAATTCTGTTTTTGGCAAATGGTATTGTATATGATTGGTGGTACCATGCAAAAAAAACACGAAGCCTTTGCTATTCGGTGCTGCTAAATGAACTGCATTAATGATGAAATTTTCATTCGAAATGTTAAACTCATAAAAATGCTCTGTATAGGCATACTTACTTTTATACTCATGATGCGTTGGCAGTTTTTTAGGATGAAATATGATAGCTCTTTGTAGTAGCATATTTATGTATAAACAAGTAGTACAATATACAAAATATTTTACAAGATACGCTTTTGTACGTCTTTCCCTATTGCTTGGTGCCTCACCGACCTATCTATATATTATTATAAAAAATTAAAATCACATTAGAATTAAAATCTATCATGTTTTTAGGTGTCAAAAAAAATCAAGTTCATCATAAACTTATTATATTTTACAAATAAAAAAAGGCTTGGATAAATCCAAGCCCGAGATTTGTGTTTCAGACTCTGTCTACATTTTTGTTATTTCAACAAGTCTTCAATATTTTGCAAAAATTCAACATCATTTACAGTAGTGCGCGGACTAATTGACGTGACTACTTTGCCTTGTCTATCGATAATGAATTTTTGATAATTCCATTTTACTGGTGCGTCAAGCACGCCATTTTCGTCTTTATTGACCAAATATTTATACAATGGGTCTATGTCATTTCCTTTCACTGATATTTTAGAAAACATAGGAAAAGTAACGCCATAATTTTTTGCACAAAACGATTTAATTTCGGCATTGCTTAGTGGTTCTTGTCCTAAGAAATTATTGGCGGGAAATCCTAAAACCACAACACCTTTATCTTTATATTTTTTATAAAAATCTTCTATTTCAGCAAACTGACCAACCAAGCCACATTGACTGGCAGTATTCACAATCACTACAATTTTACCTTTGTATTTTGAAAGTGAAACATCATTACCATCAATGTCTTTCATCGAAAAATCATATATTGTTTTAGTAGTAGCAGTGCCAAGTATTGTATTATTGGCATTCGTATTGGCTGTGCAGCTAACTACTACATTAAACATCATAAATAAAAAACCAAACAAGTGTTTTTTCATGCATTTCATTTTACGTTAACAATATTACCATTTTATACTATCAATGGCAAATTATCATTTTATATTTCAATATTGCAAATATCATTCCAAGTTTCAAAATCTTAAAAATACTAAAAACACTAAAAACACATAAGCACCTCAAAACGTCAATTTAGCATCAATAATTATTGTAATTTATGTGAATATTGTAAGTAGTTTCCAAAAATCAGGTTAACTTTAGCAGAATATGGAATACATTAGCAGCGACAAACAATTTATGGAATCAAAAAATCAAGAAAACAGAAGATTTCATCTACTTATCGCAGACAAAGACAAGCTTGGAATCGATGGTACCGTAAAGGCATTAAAAACCGAAAATTATAAGATAACAGAAGTCGTTAAAAGCAAAGAACTAATAGCATTTATCAAAAAAGAAAAACCAGATTTGGTGCTTTTAGAAGTGGATTTGCAAGAGGCAGATGGTATTGAAATATGCTGGGATTTACGTGCTGACGAAAATCTTTCAAAATTACCAATTGTTTTTATTTCAGATCGTTCAGATGACTTTACACAAATAGCAGCATTCGAAGCAGGTGCTGATGATTTTATCAGCAAATCTTCGCGTTCACGTTTAATAGGCAATAAAATAAAAGCTATATTACGTCGATGCTATGACAAGGAGGAAGCGCCGAAAGAAATCAAAAAATTTGGTAATATCGAAATAGATGAAGAACAGGTTGTCATCTTTAAAAAAGGTGAGCCACTAAAATTATCAAAGAAAGAGTTTCAGTTAGTTTTACTACTCACCTCTCGCCCCGGAAAAGTATTTAAACGAAATTATATTTTACTAAAAGTTTGGGGCGACGATATCATTGTTGGTGACAGAAATATCGATACACATATCAAAAAAATAAGAAAAAAATTAGGCAAGCAACACATTGAAACTGTAAGAGGCATAGGTTATAAATTTATACCGTAGTTGGCTATGCATACTAATTCATACCGTTATACAACATGTATGAATTCAGCAGTTTACAGTATTTCTACAGTTCAATGTTGATAAAACAAATTGCTTCTTATAGAAAGAAGTGTTAATTTGAGTAACACAAAAATCAAATACGTATGAATACTCGAATTTTAATCGCCGCCACAGCTGGCGCAATTCTTTACTTTCTTCTAGGTTGGTTGATTTATGATGTGTTGGTAGCCGACTATTACGCTACTCATTCGGTCACACAATACTACAACGGCTTGATAAAATCTAATCCAAGTTTTATCGGCATCTTTTTTTCTTGTTTCGCATTCACCTTAGTATTGGCAGTAATTTTTGGCAATATGGCCAACATCACCACAATAAAAGATGGTGCTCTTGCTGGCACGACCATTTCGCTCTTAGTAGCGTTATACCTCAACTTAAATATTTGGTCTATGTTTAACATGATTGGAAAAACGGTCGTCATCGCTGATTCATTAATATCTGCTATAGTAGGTGGAATTTTGGGCGCTGTCATCGCTGGAATATTAGGTTATAAAAGAGACGCATAATTACGTCTATCTGTCGCTGTCCTCACCGACCGAAACGTTGACACAATCTTTTTATTATTCTATTTCAAAACAAGTCCACTTTTCTATAAACAATAACTTAAATTGGAAAACTGTATTTTATGCTTATTTTTGCAAGTATAATATGAGTATTAAAATTACATTTCCAGATGGTGCAGTAAAAGAATTCAATGAAGGTATTACTGCCTTAGAAATAGCAGGACAATTGAGCAACAGCTTGCCTAAAAAAGTTTTAGGTGCTGAAATTAATGGTGAAGTGCAAGATGCTACGCGACCTATTACAAGTGATGCAACGCTTAAATTGTTGACTTGGAACGACACAGACGGAAAATCCACCTTTTGGCATTCTTCAGCTCACTTAATGGCGGAAGCAATTGAATCACTATTTACAGGTGTAAAATTTGGCATTGGCCCACCGATAGAAAATGGTTTTTATTACGATATCGATACTGGCGACAAAACATTAAGCTTAGCTGATTTAGAAAAGATTGAGAAAAAAATGCTGGAATTGGCTGCTAAAAAAAACGAATACATTCGCAAAAGTGTAGCCAAGGCTGATGCCATTCAATATTTTACTGAAAAAGGTGATGAATACAAACTCGAGTTGCTAGAAGGCTTGGAAGATGGACAAATTACTTTTTATACGCAAGGCAACTTCACCGATTTATGTCGCGGACCACATATACCTAATACAGGTCATATAAAAGCGATAAAGCTAATGAAACTGGCTGGCGCCTACTGGCGTGGCGACGAAAAACGCAAGCAATTGACTCGTATTTATGGCGTTACCTTTCCTAATCAACAAGAGTTAGATGATTATCTAAAAATGTTGGAAGAAGCAGAAAAACGCGACCATAGAAAATTAGGTCAGCAGTTAGAAATATATACTTTTGATGAAGAAGTTGGTCCAGGCTTGCCGCTATGGTTGCCAAATGGCGGATTTTTAATTGAAAAAATTGAAGAGCTGGCCAAAAAAACGGAAGAAGAAGCTGGCTACTCGAGAGTGCGCACGCCGCACATTGCCAAAGAAGCTTTGTATTTGAGAAGTGGACATCTTCCCTATTATTCTGAAAGCATGTTTCCACCAATGGAATTGGATAATGTAAAATATTATCTAAAGGCGATGAACTGCCCGCACCATCACAAAATATTTGGCGCCATGCCTAAATCGTATAAAGACTTGCCGATACGTTTAGCAGAGTATGGCACTTGTTATAGATATGAAGACTCAGGTAGTTTATTTGGCTTGATGCGTGTTCGTTCTTTGCAAATGAACGACGCACATATCTATTGTACCAAAGAGCAGTTTGAAGAAGAATTTAGAGCAGTAAATGCTATGTATTTGAAATATTTTAAAATATTTGGCATCGAGAAATACAAAATGCGCTTAAGCAAGCATGAGCCTTCAAAATTAGGTCAAAAATATATCGACGAACCAGCACTTTGGATAGAAACGGAAAATATGGTACGTGATGTATTGATAAGTTCAAATATTCCATTTGATGAAGTGCCTGATGAGGCTGCATTTTATGGTCCAAAAATCGACATTCAAATTTACTCTGTCATAGGAAGAGAATTTACACTAGCGACCAATCAAGTGGACTTTGCACAAGGCAAACGATTCAATTTAAAATATATTAACAAAGACAATCAAGAAGAATTTCCAATTATCATACACAGAGCACCATTGAGCACACATGAGCGTTTTATTGGTTTCTTGTTAGAACACTATGCTGGCAATTTCCCATTATGGTTGTCTCCTAAGCAAATTTCAATATTACCAATCAGCGATAAGTTTTTGGCGTATGCGGAAAGCGTTGCAGCAACTTTAAAAGCAAAAGGATTTAGAGTAAAATTAGATGAGCGAGCAGAAAAAATAGGCAAGAAAATTAGAGATGCTGAGATGATGAAAATACCTTACATGACCGTAATTGGTGAGAAGGAAGTAGAAAATCAGCAAATTTCTGTACGAAAACACGGAAAAGGTGACTTAGGTGCTTTTAGTATTGAAGACTTTGCCGTATTATTGCAAGACGAATTAAATAATTAAACAATAAAACAATGGATTAATGAGTATTTCTAACAAAATAATTCATAATTCATAATTCATAATTCATAATTTAAAAATTTGATACCTAAAAGACGACCATTTATTCCGAAGAAAAAAGAAACGGAACACAGATTAAACAGAGATATCCGCGTACCTGAAGTACGTTTAGTAGGCGAAGAAATTGAGCCGGGCGTTTATCCGATTGAAGAAGCACTTCGATTAGCCAAAGAACAAGAAGTAGATTTAGTAGAAATTTCTCCTAAGGCAGTGCCACCGGTATGCCGTTTGGTAGATTATAATAAATTTTTGTACGACAAGAAGAAGAAAGAGAAGGAAATAAAGGCGAAACAAAAGAAAACGGAGGTAAAAGAAATCCGTTTTACGCCTAATACAGACGACCACGATCTGGAATTCAAACAGAAACATGCTCAGAAGTTCCTGCAGGAAGGTTCTAAAGTAAAAATCTACGTACAATTTAAAGGCCGTGCCATTCAGTTTAAAGACAGAGGTGAATTGGTTTTATTGCAATTTGCGGAAGCTTTAAAGGAATTTGGCGTACTGGAAGCTATGCCGAATCTGGAAGGTAAAAAAATGATTGCCTACATCGCTCCTAAGAAAAAAGGTTAATTTTATTTTTCTGAAAGTATAGAGGTCGAAAGTGTATTGCTTTCGACCTTTTTTTTTGAACTAAGATGAATAAAAAGCAATGCACCCACCATCGTCTGGCTTTTTTATTTTCTATTTATCTTTATCCATATCTATTTTTTAATTCTCTATATTCTGCAATTGGATTACAAGGTAGTTTGCTTCCTTTTGATTTAACTATCTGTATGAAAACATCACATTCTTCTTCACTTAGAACTCTTTTTATTATTGCTTCTAATAAAATATCCATTGTTGTTAAGTAAACTATACTATTAACATCACAATAAGTTTTTATATCTTTTAAATTACTGCTTGCAATGTAATGTTTTTGATATTTTGCAACAGCCATGCATGCACTCTCACCATCACCAAATTGTCTTTTTAATATTGCATATTCTCTAATAATCTCCATTTCGGTCGGAAACTGCATCAATTGCATGCCTGTCATTCTTATCAGATTTATAACAATATTTTCTATACTCTTACTTCTACATAATTCATTTTTTACTTTGTCTAACATAACAAACCAACCAGGAAATACTGTTGCAATTCTAAAATTCTGTTCCCATTAATAAAGTGCCGAACAACACCAGAATCTAATAATATTAAAGGTTCAGATGATTGCCTGCTCATTATTATTTTGGGTCTCATTTTCTATATCTATCTAAATATCATTCATGAGTGAAATATAATGAGCTTCGGATATTATTTCATGTTCAAATATTTTTTTGCTTTTCCTCCATATTCACCTATAACTAAATTCTCGTTCCCTTTTTGATAAAGTGATTTGTCATACCCATAAGCCAAAGCAAACTACATATCTACTAGTGATGTTCTATACCCTCTCCATGTGTTATCACCTGTTCTACTGTTATATTCGTTTTATCTAGCAACTAATTATTCATCATAATACGATATAAAATCCCATTCACTTTATTCAGCAAATGTACTGCGCTTATATATATATATATATTCTTCCGGCAAATTATATAAGCCTGCTTTTGCAAGGTATTTTAATAGTTTAATTACACTTTTTGCTACTGCTGCACTGGCACTCCTGAAGCTTTAGGATGGCGTTATTCCATGCTTGCACTAGTTTATAGTGGTTCTGGCTTTTCGTTTACGGTCAGAGACCGCCCTATTTAGTAGACACGAGAGCGCTGCGCTAACTCTTGCGCCAGACAGGACTACACAATTTATATTTATTTTATACCATTCTCCTTATGTGTTTTTAATAAAAAAGCAGACTCATAATCTAATGAGCCTGCTTACTTTTAACAGCTATTAGATTTATTCTTTAACAAACTTGGTAGAATGTAATTTACCATCTTTATCTGAGAACTGAAGTACATACGTACCCTTTGCCAGTTGTGAGAAATCAAATTGTAATGTATTTAATCCTTTTACAAGTGCGGATGGTTTTTCATATACTTTTTTACCTATCACATCATACACTAATACTTTTGCATCATAAGCACCTGTAGATTGAATTTCTACATTTAACTGGCCGCCTGTTGGATTCGGATAAACTCTGGAGAAATTATTCACAACAGCTTCAGAAATAGGAATATTAATAACATTACTTAAAGAGAAAATTCCATCGTTATCTATAACTCTCAATCTGTAATAATTATCACCCACTGTCGGATCATTGTCTGCAAAGTCGTATGTTAACTGTTGGTTAGAATTCCCTGCTGCCGTACGTTCTCCAATAGTATTCCAAACACCAGTTCCAATATTCTTTTCAATCACAAATTTAGATGTGTTTTGTTCTGATGCTGTAATCCATTGTAATTTATTTACAACCCCCTGATTCCAGCCAGTGAAAGACAGTAATTCAACCGGCAATGGAGCAAATGGATATAATGCAGGAGCAATATAAAATGTAGAGAATGAATTTATAGTAAATTGTACTTGATAATCCCCCGTTACTCCAAACGAACTAAATACTGCAGGAATAAATTGAGCAGTAACCTGACCACAACCAGGTATACCTCCGGTACAAGGAGCTGTAAAAGCAGGTGAACATGTAGAACAACCTCCTGAATATTTTGAAACTTGAAGTCCTGTAAGTCCTGAAAAAGTATAATATCCTGGAGCTTGACTTGCTTTAAAAGCCAAAGCAGCTAACTCAGTTGCGGTGAAATACAACGTAACTGTTGAATTTGTATTAGTTTTTGGTTTAATAGTCCATTTACGCTGTAAATAAGGTTGATTATTACCTAAATTATCTGTAACTGTTAGTACACTACCATCAATACCAACACAAACTTCCGTTGAATCTAATTGATCTAAATCATATGGTGATGCACCATCATCGTCTATACGAGCAATTAATTTGCCTCCGTTATCGTAAAAGACTTTTGTATTTCCATTAGTAACCACACAATAAGCACACCCTGCACTAGAAGCTATTGTAGAAGATAAAGTAGTCGGCATAACGACGCTTACTGATCCTAAATTTATATTTGTACAACCTGTATTTGAACCCAGTAAATTATAAACACCTGTTCCTGCGGAAGAAAAGGTTATTAATAAGGGATTAGATGTTGAGGTATCTGTTGGATTTACAGGACCAGAAACATATTGCCAGCTAATGGTAGTACCGCCACTTACGCCTGTAGCTAATAAGGATGCAGTTCCGTCACAAGTATAAATCTGAGACGTTGGCGTTGCAACTGGTGCTACATCTACAATCCAGGAAACTGTATTGGTAGATCCTGTTACGCAATTTGCACTTGTTGCTGTTCTATATGTACGAATTTCCACTAAAGTTTTTCCTGTGGTAGAAAGGCTGGACCCAGAAGTATATGCTGACCATCCGCCTGTACCATTGAATCTGTATTCTAAAACATCTGTTACGGTTCCTGCTCCACCGCTTCCAGCAGTAAGAGTTGCAGAAACTGAAGTGCCTTCACATGCATTTGAAGTGTTTGGTGATTTAGTTAACGTACCTGATACAGGTTGTGGCGAAACTGTCCATGAAACCGTATTTGTTGAACTGGTATTACAACCTGAAATGCTAGATGTTCTGTATGTTCTTATTTCAATTGTAACCAAACCTGTTGTTGGTATATTTGTACCTGATGTATATGCAGTCCATGCTGTAAATCCTGTTCCATCATCTGTTCTGTAATCTAATTCATCTACAATAGTACCTGCACCTCCACTTCCTGCCGTTGCTGTAGCAGAAACATTATTTCCTTCACAAACTGAAGACGTATTTGGTGTCTTTGTTAATGTACCTGATACAGGTTGTGCATTTACTGTCCATGTTGCTAAAGTCGTATAACTGGTTCCCGTACAACCTGATCCGGATGTACAGTTATTTCTGCGGCCCTGAATTGTGATAACCTGACCAGCTGTGGCCGAACCACCTACACTGCTACCCAATGTATAAGCACCTTGTGATGAACCGTTTATTAACCATATATAATCATCGCTGCAACCAAAACCATCTGCTCCCGGAGTTGTACCGGATAAACTAACAGTTGTTCCTGTACAAATATTTGAAACATTTGGTGATTTAGTTCCGCCGCTTGGACCTGTTGGCTGCGGATTCACTGTCCATGTTGCTAAAGTTGTGTAACTTGTTCCTGTGCAACCTGCACCTGCTGTGCAACCAGATCTGCGACCTTCAATAGTAATTACCTGGCCGGCTGTTGCTCCGCTTCCCACACTACTTCCTAAAGTATATGCGCCTTGAGGTGTTCCGTCTATTAACCATCTATAATCATCAGTACAGCCAAAGCCACCTGTGCCTGCTGTTGTAGAAGCTAAGCTAACATTTGTTCCCTGACAAGTATTTGTAAGATTTGGAGACTTGGTGCCACCACTCGGGCCTGTTGGCTGAGCGTTTACTGTCCAGGTTGCTAATGTAGAATAAGATGATGAAGTACACCCTGCTCCGGATGTACAATTTGCTCTGCGTCCTTGTATAGTTATTACGTCGCCTGCTACAGCTCCGCTGCCTACATTGCTTCCCAAAGTGTATGCACCTTGTGATGAACCATTTATTAACCAGATATAATCATCACTGCAACCGTCGCCACCTGTGCCTGCTGTCGGAGAAGATAAACTTACATCTGTACCTGTACAGATATTGGTAAGATTTGGTGATTTAGTACCACCGGTTGGACTCGTTGGCTGAGCTACAACTGCCCATGATGCCAACGTTGTATAACTTGTTCCGGAACAACCTGCACCTGCCGTGCAATTATTTCTTCGGCCTTGTATATTAATAGTATTTCCTGCTGCCACACCAGTACCCACAGTAGATCCTAAAGTGTATGCGCCCTGGGGTGTTGCATTGATTAACCATATATAATCATCGCTGCAGCCAAAACCACCTGTGCCTGCTGTCGGACTGGAGAAGCTGACACCCGTGCCTGTACAAGTTGTTACGACATTTGGCGATTTGGTACCACCACTTGGACCTGTTGGTTGTGGATTTACTGTCCATGTTGCCAATGTTGTATATGAGGAAGAAGTACAACCTGCTCCTGCCGTACAATTTGCTCTTCGACCTTGTATGGTAATAACATCGCCAGATACAGCTCCGCTTCCCACACCACTTCCTAAAGTATATGCTCCTTGAGAAGAACCATTTATTAACCAAATATAATCATCTGTACAACCTGTCCCCCCACTTCCTGCAGTTGTAGAAGATAAGCTGACATTAGTACCTGCACATGTATTTGTTAGATTTGGTGATTTAGTACCACCACTTGGACTTGCCGGCTGTGCAACTACCGACCAGGTTGCCAATGTTGTATAAGCAGATGCCGTACAACCTGCTCCTGCCGTGCAATTTCCCCTGCGACCCTGGATTGTTATTGTCTGACCGGCTGTCGCACCGCTCCCAACACTATTTCCTAATGTATATGCACCTTGAGAGACTCCATTTATCAACCATATATAATCATCACTGCAACCATCACCACCGGCTCCTGCTGTTGGTCCGGAGAAACTGACACTTGTTCCTGCGCATATATTAGCAAGATTTGGTGATTTGGTACCGCCGCTAGGGCTGGTTGGCTGAGCAACTACCGACCAGGTTGCCAATGTTGTATAAGCAGATGCCGTACAACCTGCCGTACAACTTCCCCTGTGGCCTTGTATGGTAATAACATCGCCAGATACAGCTCCGCTTCCTACACCGCTTCCTAAAGTGTATGCACCTTGTGATACACCATTTTTTAACCAGATATAATCATCACTGCAGCCAAAACCTCTTGTTCCGGCTGTTGTGGAAGATAAGCTGACACTGGTACCTGCACAAATAGTAGCAATGTTTGGTGATTTTGTTCCACCACTTGGGCTGATGGGTTGAGATGTTGTAATCGTAAAGGTTGCATATCTATTACAATCCCATGAACCGTTAGTTCTTTTTGCCAAGACCCTAATTGTTGTCGCTGTAGAACCAGAATACCAACCAGACATAGTGTTAAATAGAAAAGAAGTAATACCAGAAGAACCTGTACCGCCTGCCTGAATTGTTGCTTTATAGCCGGATATTCCATTTGCTGTAGTACCTGCCGTAGGATTCCATGTGAAATCAAAGTAAGTATCCGCTGGAAGTACAATATCCTGGTAAGCTCCTGCTCCTAATTTATAAGTAAACGGCGTACTACAACTTGCTGTGTAATTTTTTGAGGGCGACTCGGTTCCCCAATAATTTTCTTCTAAGACTTGTGCCGGGATTGTAATAAAACCACCACTAAGTGTTGCTGTATAATAAGTTCCGCCATTTGCAGCACTTGTAACCTGAACCGCCGTACCACCTGAATAAAAAAACTCCGTCGGAGAACCACCACCTCTACAAGTTAAAGTATTAGTTGCACCAGCAGCTATAGTAATAGGACTACCAGTAAAATAAATACTTGTTATGGTCATACTTCCCGTACCTGTATTTTTAAAGGTTAAAGTATTATCCTGCGGTATATCACCTGATGCACCAGGGCAAGGTGATGCCATTAGTGAATGACCGTAAGCACCTAATATCATTAGGAGTACAATGGTCATGTGTTTAGGAGAAATGTAAAATCGGTTCATTTTGTAAATTTTTAGTTGTTTATAACGGTTGAAAATTGGCGCTGGTTGTGCGTGTTTAGCACGAGCCAACGCTTATTTATGAATTAAATATAACACACAAAACTTGAATTACCAAATATACCACAACTAGTGCCAATTTTTTGTTGGCAGTAGTTATTTCTGTTGAATTTCTTTAGTTAACTTTTTATATTTTTTCAATTCTACCGATGGAAAATCTTGAATTATCATAGAAGAATCACTGAGCATAATTCGGTTAAATATTCCGCTATGTGCCAAAAAATCTTCTCTGGACAATTTTTTCTCGTAAAGTTCAATAATTGTTTCAATTATTAACTTACACTCTTCTTTTGAAACTTTTATGCGTTTAATTGATTTAGTAACTTTTGGTTCGTTTCCATTTTCACAATTTATAGTTTTTTCAATGTAATCGGCTAAAAGTGGACTATCAAAACTATCTCTATAAAATACTATTTGTTTTTCATTTCCGCCCCATTCTCCACATTTATCGTCAATAGTTAAAAATTCAAGTTTGTTAACATGATTTATATTCAATAACACAGTCGCTTTATTTTCTGTTTGACATGAACAGATAAAAACTAATGAAATTAAGTGAAATAGGCTTTTCATATGCGGTGTCTAATAATTACTGCCAACAAACTTTGACAGATCGCTTAACTTTTGTTTGTGGGTTGTTAAAGTGTTTGCCTTAGTTTTTTTTATTACATCTATAGTCTTATTGTTATTTTTCGTTCATTTTTTATTGTCAGAATTAGGAATGACAAGATTAGAATTTTCTGCTCATTCATTGTTAATCGGTTACCCTTTGTCTTCTCATCATTGCGAAGTAAGCCCGCCTGACCGGACGGGCAGGAAGCAATCTCTTCCTCTAGTTTTAGATTACTTCGCAC
>WBZL01001173.1_pt1 | contig 28181 bp, 10 predicted proteins | sample 5204291 | NCBI WGS metagenome assembly WBZL01 (sample SAMN12344345, study PRJNA552823) | activated sludge metagenome | biome: Activated sludge suspended growth; feature: Nitrification reactor; material: Wastewater; isolation source: activated sludge from nitrification reactor of wastewater...
AAGGTGATTCCGGGCATTGAAGAGTTGCATGATTGACAGAAATTTAAAATATCCCAGTTAATGCCTCCGTTTGTACTCTTCATAATAAGATCCTTTCCGCTGGTAACAAATACGATGTTTGAATCTATTGGCAAGACACTCCAAAGATTTGGGCTATACATAGGAGAGGGATTTGGAATATTGACCCATGTATTCCCACCGTCGGTAGTTTTGATCACAACTCCAGCATCACCTACAGCCCAGCCGGTCTTATCATTTAAGAATTCTATGTCGTAGAGGTTTTGATTCGTGCCGGAGTTCTGAGCAATCCACTGAGCACCTGCTTGAAGTGATATGATGTTAACAAGAATGAAGAGATAGATTACTTTTTTCAAAATTGTGGCTTGATGCTTTTCAGTTTAAGGTTTCTTTTTATAAACAAAATCATTTTCACTTCCTACGAATACTATCATTGAATTTACAGTAAAACATTCCACGTATCAGGGAGACGGATCTGGAAATTAATCCCGCTTGTTACTCCATTAATTCATAAAATTCCGTTTCATCCTAAACATTCATTTTAAATATTTGCAATTACCATGCCTTATTGAATCATGCATACCTGCTCAATAATTGAGCTTCCGAAAGGAGTGTGTGGAAATTTACCTCGGCTTTTGGGCAACAATTGCACAGTCGGTAAATTGGCAGAGGGCTCACTTTCATTTTTGCCGTTGTTCGGTGTTCCCAAAAGTTTGTGAAGTTGAGAGTAACTAACATCAAGGAGAACCATGCAAATTTTTGGGTTCCCAACAACAGATCAGAAATTGAAAACATAATGTCATCCCTTCGGGGTTTTCGGATCATGGAACATTGCTGCTATAATAATGTCACCACTTCTGGGTTCTTTGCCATTTTCCGCAGTTGTTGGTCTTAGCGAGCAGCGCGAGCGTGACCAACAACTTACACTCTCATTCTACACGAATTCTTCGCCAGAACTTGTTCTACATTATTCAGCGCTACAATTTTTCCGGGATGCATGCTGTGGAAATGTATGTTGCTGGTAAGGTTAGGTTGTTGGTCTCGCCCGCAGGAGAATTCCATATAACTTTCAGTTGCTTCGTTGCGGGCTAAGACCAACAACGGCAAAAAAACTAAACAACATCTAACTAACCCCTGAAAAGTGGGCAACCTTAATCAGGCATCGACATAATTCCTAATTCCTAATTCTCAATTCTTAATTCTTAATTCTTACTTCACCACCATCATCTTCTTCGTATCCTGAAACTTTCCAGCCCTTAGTTTATAAAAATAAACTCCGCTCGACAAGCTTGATCTTCCGGTCACATCAAAAGTTACGGAATAAGTGCCAGAGTTCATGTACCCGTCTGCCAGCGTTTGAACTACTCTCCCGGATGTGTCATAAACCTTCAGCGAAACATTCGTCGCCTGTTTAAGGGTGAATGAAATTTTGGTGGACGGGTTGAACGGGTTCGGAAAATTCTGATTTAAAATTACTTCACCCGCAACTTGCTTCTTCGGCATTGAGTTTTGCGGGATGATGAGCGGCAGAGTATTGAACTGCTGAAGCAATACATTCAGAAGTTCATCATCGGTTGCGGCAAAGAGTTGCTTGAGAACCGAAGCATAAATCTGCCTGAAGTCATACTGATGAATGAGATTGTTGTTCACCAAATTTATAAGATCGGGATTGTTACCGTAAACTCCCTCATTAACAAGATCACCGAAGATGAACATAGGTGCGGCTGTTCCGTGATCAGTGCCGGAACTTCCGTTCTCGTTCACTCTTCTTCCAAACTCTGAAATGGTCATCCCCACAACTCTGTTGTTAATGTTGTTCAGAGAAAGATCCTGCAAGAATGCTGCAACACTGGAGTTAAGCTGATTGAGAAGATTCAGATGTGTGTTTGCCTGATTCGAATGCGTATCGAATCCGCCGAGAGTAACAACATAGAGCCGCGTCTGCAATCCGCCGTCAATAAGCTTTGCCACTATCTTCAACTGATCGGCAAGGCGGTTGTTTGCCGGATAAGTTGCAAGGTTCTGTCCGTTATCCGCCGCCTGTTTAACTCTCGTAGCGTATTGAAGAGAATCCGCCATCACCTTGCGCGTGAAATTCAGCTCGTCACCGGCAAGCGTCTTTACTCTTTCGTAACCGGAATAGTTGCCTCCCTGAACAAGTTGATAGAATTGATTCGGATCCTGAAACGACAATGCCATGCTGCCGACCTGTGAGATTAGCGAAAGGTCAGCGCTTGTGCCTATCTGAATTGACATCGGATCATTTGGCAACTGGCCGGGATAGTTCGGATATTCTTCATGAAGATATCTGCCAAGCCAGCCGGTTGTTAGTATTGTGCTCGAGTCAGATGCAGTGTGCCAGATATCAGTAGAGCGGAAGTGAGAAAAATTCGGATTGGGATATCCGACATTCTGAACCACGGCAAATTTTCCGTCAAGCATCAGATTTCTGAACTCGGTAAGCGCGGGATGCAGACCCATCGTGGAATTCGGGATCGTGAGAACGCTTGAAGAAGAGATACCGATATTCGGACGCTTCACATAATATTGACTGTCCTGATACGGCACAACAGTATTGAGTCCGTCATTCCCGCCGAGCAGTTGAATAACAACAAGAACTTTGTCCGTGTCAACGAACGGGTCAAGCAGTTTTGCTGCAACGGAATTTATTCCGAGCGCTTTCATGGGAATGGAATTGAACGTCAGAGCCGCTCCTGCGCCTCCCACTGCTATCGTCTTGATGAAGTCTCTTCTTTTCATAAAGCTGTTTGTAAAATTTTATACAAGTTGATACTCTGCTAGATACATTACCGACTTTAGGAACTTCTTTATTCGTGACGGCGCCTGCGGATCGTTAATGTCCCAGTCGTAAACTTCTGAACCATCCAACAGAACAAGTAGCAACTCTTCTCTTTGCTTCGGCGTCAGCGTCAGCCGCACAAGATGCTCGCAAATCTCATTCACTAATTTGATTGCATCGTTGGGATCAGAAAAACTCATTGCATAAGCGATCGGATCAACGGAGAATCCTGTCGGTGTAAGGTCTTTTTTAATCCCGGTGATTATGCTCTCGAGATACGAAGTCCTTGTCGGCAGTGAATTCGTATTCACCCATTCCCTGTATCCGGGCCATCCCTGAACATTAGGCGGCTCGAGAAGGAGTTGTCCCGACGAACTTGCCTGCGCTGAAATATAAGCCAAGTGTGTGTTGATGTTCGAGCTGTCGAGCACGATTTTCAATTGTCTGAGTGCACTAATCATAATATCGATAGGGGATTTGATCACTGAGCTGATGACATTTTCGGAGAAGAACAACTGGCTCTTGAACAGAGTCTTAAGCAACGGCATCGTCTCATAATTATTGCTTCTCAGAATGTCAGCCATCTCATTTATCACAGGCATTGCGTAGCTCATATCATCTTTTTGCGTGACAAAATTTCTATACAACTTCTTGCAGAAGAAGACGGCCGTTTCCTGTTTTGAAAATATAATATCGGCAACATCCTCATCATCGAAGTTGCCTGTTTGCCCGAGGTAAGTCTTCTGACCATTGTCATGCCTGTTTGCAACAAACTGCGAGGTAAGTCCGTCGATTATCCAGCCGGTAAGAGCTCTTGCGCCTTCGCGAATATCATCTTCCGTATAATTGCCTATGCCTATTGTAAACAGTTCGAGAAGCTCCCGTGAATAATTCTCATTTGGATTTCCCGCAGTATTGAGCCGGCCGTCAAGATAGTAAAGCATTGCAGGATCCCGCGTGACTGATTTGGTCAGGTTCTTGAAATTTCCAAAGGCATTATTTCTGAAAAGCGTATTCTGAATATACATGTGCTGAGGGATTCGAACTGTGGTGCCTTCAGATGTGAAATGATTATGCCAGAACAGAACCATCTTCTCTCTGAATGATACAGGTTGCTCATACATGAGTTTCATCCACCAGTATCTGAGCATGTTCATTCTTCCATTGTTCAGACTAGAGCCGTAATTTGGAGCTTCGGTAACCCAGGTACCGGGAGGATCAGGCAATGGAAGATTCTGAAAGAGCAAGTCAACGGCTTCTGTGGGAGTAAGTGTCAGGACATAGCTAATGTCAGAAGTTTTTGCTCCGAACATTGTCCTGTTAAGAAGATGAGACACGAGTTTCTTATTCCACGGCCGGGAATTTGTGGGGATGAACGGATCAAGCAAACCGGTTTCTGACTTCATACCTTTGAAATTTAATAATTACAGCAGGCAGAGATTTGACAATAAAAATCTGATTCGGGTTTAACTTAAGATTAATGGATTTTAGATTCAATAGTTTTGGATTGCATGGAGAAGTGGTGTTTCTTGTGGAGTCAGAATTTCGTCTTCGCAGAGTTACCCGCCTACTTCAAAGACCGATGAGAAACTATTATTTTCCAAGGCGGGAACTCTGCGATAAAAGGAATACTTCTCCTGCAGCAGAGTCCCCGCGCAAACTGTTGTGTGACATGTAAAGTATAATAGTGCGGGTGACTCTGCTGGGACGGCAGCCCTGTTTGCGCGAGGCATCTTCGACGGCTGAAATAGAATTGAAGATAGCATATGGAAGTAATAATTTCTAACTGTAGCTATGAATTATGTTGTGAGTATGTATGATAAAAAATGTGTCACATCAATCGTTTGTTACAAGCGTCATTATTTCAAAACCAATATCAACAGATATCTTGTATACTAGAATATTTGTAACTGCACGTAATGTAAATTTTACATTCATAATTTACTTCATACTTTTATCACTTTCATTAATACACAGTTCATTTGGCAAAGATCAATCCACATGTGAGGATAGTTTAGTAGGAATTAAAAATGATGGATCTTTCAAAGTTACAGTATCGGATCAGTTTGGCAAGCCTGTTCCAAAGGCAACAATATACGGAGGAATTGATATAGAAACCTTTTTCGTAAATACAGATGAAAACGGAATAGCTATACTACCGGAATTTGCATCCGCATATCTTATCTTAATTTTTAAAAACAATTACATCCCTCTCACTGACAGCGCGATAAGTCAAATGAATTTCATTCTGCAAAAGACATCCAAGAATTTAGATTCAATCGGATTGGTTGAAGGTGAAGTAATCCGATTTGATGAAAAGAGAATTATTACAGTTGATTACATTGGAAATTACAGAGTCTATGAATACGATAGTCGAGAGGTTAAAAATATTTTTGCGGTTCAGCTTGACTCTTCGGTATTAACAATCAAACATATGGAACTCAAATCAGATACCCTCTGGATTTCAACCCATAGCTCCGGAATGTTTGCATTTCTTTTAAATGATATTTTTTCTCCAAAGTTATTATATCATTTTGATATTGAAGGAATTATAGGACAATTTTTCGTTCGCGATACGATTCTATCCCTGATACAGAAACAAACATTAAGAGTTCTTGGATTCAATGCTACAGGTGTATATCAGGAATTGTCAAGAGTTGAAATCGATTTTGTATCATCAGATCGAAATGAAACAGCTTTGCACCTTGCGAATCAATATCTCACAATACTTTCATCTAAAGGAAACGCTTCCGTGTATGATATTTCTGATCCATATTCATATAAACTTATTTATAGAGAAGAAGGCAAAAGTTATGTTAAGGCAATATTCTATGAAAATTATTTGATTCGTGTTCTCAAACTTGATAAACATAAAATTCTGCAAGACTTCAAATATGAAATTCTTGATATGAGCAATCCTGCTTCGCCGACAAAGGTCAATTCATTTGAATCTGAAGTTTTCATTGAAGGACTAACTTCAGATACAAGTGCCTACGGTTATTGTATCAAAGACGCCATTTTTTCCATTGCCGAGGGAAGCATCAATTCATCATTTCGCTCAGTCGCTACAGCAGTGAAAGAGGGATATCAAGGACTGGTCGAAAATATCGCAGGTGTAAATCCTCCATTTTACATCTTCAAAGGGGGTTTATGGAGATTGAGAGAATAAGAAATAAGTCATTATCGAAGGAAGAAAAAATCTTACCCCTAAAAATGCAAATTGAACTGTGCTGCATTCTGCCGTTGTTTGGTGTTCCCAAAAGTTTGCATTTTTACCCTAATCAACTGCACTCATCACGGCTTTCTTTCTCTCATACAACTCTTTGTGAATCTATACCCTGAGTTATATCCAGATTTCGGCTACGAAGCAGGGGGCTTTGTAACCAGCAGAAAAGTTTTCGACAGACTTAGGGCGGGCGCTTAGTGCAGGAGTTGCTCAGGATAGTAAAAAATTGTTACAGCCTTTCTTAGCGATTACAATTCAATCAACAATTGAATCTTCATTTCATTATTGATAAGTTGCATCAAATCCAATTGATGAGAATCACTTCAATTTTGTTTGCAGTTTTGCTTCTGGCATTGTCGCATGAATGCAGCGCTCAATATTACACCAATCAGTATGTTTCTCTTGATGGCATTAATGACTTTCTTTCAACTCCAAATCACAACGAACTTAACTTCGACAGTGCGTTTACGGTTGAGTGCTGGGTAAATGTTAAGGATACTACCGGCTCTAACAGAGTCATTTTCAGCAAGGTGAATTCTGCTAACACAACCGGCTGTGCACTTCTGCTTACCGGCTCCGGCTCGAGTCCTAACAATGCCGGAAGAATGCAGTTGAATATCAACGGTACTTCGAACATTGTCTTGGCGGGCGGCACGCGTATGTCGCTAAACAACTGGAACCACATTGCTGTTACTTTCAAAGACGGTGGCGGAGTAAATGTTTCCGACACAATCAGATTCTACGTCAACGGTGCGCAGACTGCTTCTTTCAACCGGCTGATCGAACCGATCGTTTCTAATACTGATTCTCTGAGAGTCGGGAATTGTTATCTTCCAACACTCTATTCAAACGGATTCAACGGATACATTGATGATCTCAGAATATATAAGACCCGAAGGCTTCCCACCTACATTACCGCTGACAGAGGAATTGCATTGGGTTTGGAAGGCATCTCGAACATTGCATCTCTCAACAATACAAGATATGCTTCTCTTACTTCATCATGGAGATTTGACGGCAACGGATTTGACATGATCGGCATTCAGAACAATCTGCTGCTGAGGAACGGAGCATCATTCGTTTCAACAAGATTCAACCCGGTGACATACAGAAACCAGAGCAACTATTTCATTTCACTTCCGGGTAACAGTTACCTTGCTGCTGCAGACAGTTTGAATTCACTCTATGATGCCGATACTGCCATAACAGTAGAAGCATGGGTTTATGTTGACTCATTGTATGAATCGGTTCGACCAATTGTGCACAAAGGATTGAGCTATACACTTGGACTAACAGGAGTTGGCAACAGACCCTATGCGCAGCTGAACAACGGAACACTCTTGCTGATTGCCAACTCGCCGATTCAGCCGCGGAGATGGACGCACATTGCATTCAGTTACAGAGGGTCATCAGCATGGATGGCGCTATACATAGACGGGAAGGAAAACATCAGGCAGAATTTTAATCCGGGTGCAATACTCGTTTCCAATGATTCACTTCAGATAGGCAGAAGCGAATTGAATGTAACATTGAACGGGAGAGTTGACGAAGTGAGAATAAGCAGGTTCGCGAAAGATGAAGCAACCGTAGCGAGATACATGCATACGAGTCTGGACAATCTGAACTCAACACAATTCACAATTCCGTTTCTGTCATTCGGATTTGAGGGCAATACAAAAGACAATGTAACACAATCGAAAGTTCTTTTCCTCAGAGGTAATTCTTACTTTGAATGGGTCAATGCAGTCAATACTGCAGGTGGTATATCACAAGCGCCGATGATACGATTAAGGGAAACTGACAATGGAATTCAGACTGCATTCAAAAGTGTAACTCCAATTTCAGTGCGTAACAATTCTTCGGTCAGAGATTCAATACTTGTGAGCAGTGTTTCAGGAAGCAGCAGGTTAAAAGTAGTTGTACTTCTCGGACATACTTACATGGATGATATTGACCTTTCTTTAAGGTCTCCAACAGGAACATCTTACATATTATCCAACGACAGAGGCGGCACTAACAATGATATGCTCACAATGTTTTATGATCTTGCTGACAGCGCAGGTTCTGATCTCAATGCACCATCATCCATGATGATAAAGCCGCAGGTTGGATTTGGGAATGCGGGAAGTAATGCGAACGGTTACTGGCGGCTTACTGCAACTGATGATAATGCGACTAACGTTGATTCGGGAATTGTTTACAGATGGTGGCTGGAGTTTGAACAGCCAACTCTCATAACTAATAACTCAAATCCTTCACAGATTGAACTCCGGCAAAATTATCCGAATCCGTTCAATCCAAGTACGGTCATTAGTTACAGACTGCAGACGTCAGGTTACATTTCGCTGAAGTTGTTTGATATAACAGGAAGACAAGTTGCCGTGCTGGAAGAAGGCAGAAAAGAAGCAGGCGAACACGAGCTGAAATTTGAAGCAGGTGATCTTGCGGGTGGCGCATACTTCTATAAACTCAGTGCTGGCGGAGTTGAAGAGGTCAGGAAGCTGATACTTCTCAAGTAATTAAAAATTAAAAATTAGAAATTAAAAATAATTCAGTTATTCTGTCACCTTTCATGATACAAATGTGTAAGAACAGTAATGAGAAATTTGATTCAGAAAGATTGCCCCTATTTCTAATTTTTAATTTCTAATTTCTAATTGACAAAAATGTCTCCCCCAGGCGGTCAAGTAACATTTCTTTTCACAGACATCGAAGGCAGTACAAAACTTGCGCAGGAGTTTCATGACAGACTTCCGGAAGTCTTGAATATACACAACTCTATCCTGCGTAATGCAACAGAATCAAACAATGGCTTCGTGTTCAGAATTATTGGGGATGCCTTCTGTTGTGCATTTGCAGACTGCAACAAAGCAATCAAGGCAGCAGTCGATGCGCAGAAATCTTTAGGTGCAGAGTCATGGGGAGATGCTGTGATAAAAGTGAGAATGGGAATTCATACCGGGTATGCTGAATGGAGCGGAACAGATTATATGGGTTACATCACTCTTGCAAGAGTCAACAGGGTGATGTCTGCGGCATACGGCGGTCAGATACTGGTATCTTCGGATGCATTCAACAAGATAGATTTTGACGGACTCGGGGAAATTACTTTCCGTGATCTTGGCGAAAGAAGACTCAAAGATCTGATCCAGCCAATGAAGCTCTATCAGGTCATATCACCCGGAGTGCATTCTGAGTTTCCTCCTTTAAATACTCTTGATGCAAGACCGAATAATCTCCCTGTTCAGTTGACGAGTTTTATAGGCAGAGAAAAGGATTTGTCTGAGCTTAAAAAGTTTCTGTCAGGTTCCAGACTTGTAACTTTGCTTGGGACAGGAGGTACGGGGAAGACAAGACTTGCGCTTCAGGCAGGTGCAGATATTATTGATGAATATTCGAACGGTGTTTGGTTTGCCGATCTTTCTTCACTTCAGGACCCTCTGCTTTTGCCTCAGCATCTGGAACAAATGTTTGGCATCAGCGAAAGACAAAAGCAAAGTCCGGAAGAGCTGCTTGTTGAATTTCTGAAGGACAAAGAACTGCTTATCATTCTTGACAATTGCGAACAATTGATAGAAGCATGCGCAACTTTGGTTCAGTCTATTCTGCAAAAGTCATCAAAAGTAAAAATACTTGCCACAAGCAGAGAGTCACTGAGATGCCATGGTGAACTGATTTACAAAGTATCATCACTAAATCATCCCGAGCCAAATGAAAAAGTGACACCGGAACAGCTTACGCAATACGAAGCTGTCAGACTCTTCATAGAACGAGCTCTTTCTGTAAATCCTGCATTCAGAGTGAACAACAACAATGCTCCCGCACTTGCACAAATATGCACGCAACTTGACGGAATTCCATTGGCGCTTGAACTTGCAGCCGTGCGCACTAAGGTATTGTCTCTCGAGGATATCTGCTTACGACTTGAGGACAGGTTTGCTTTGCTTACTGGCGGCAAGAGAACGTCATTGCCCAGACAAAAGACATTGAGAGCGATGATTGACTGGAGTTTTGATCTTCTTTCTGAAAACGAAAGGATACTCTGGAGAAGACTCTGCATATTTTCCGGAGGATGGACACTTGAAGTTGCTGAACAGATCTGCGCGGATGAATTTCTTGATAATTATGATATCCTTGATCTTACAAACGAGCTTGCTGAAAAATCTGTGATCTCATTTTCAGAGCAGAGCGGAAAATTCAGAATGCTTGAAACTATCAGACAGTATGGTGCAGAAAAGTTACGGGAGGCGGGTGAAGAAAGGAAATTCTGCGACAGGCACTTTTATTATTATCTGAATATGTGCGAAAGCAGTTTCGCTGATATGAACGGTCCGAGATCCAAAGCATGGCTGGACAGATTTGAGGATGACTACGCCAATATTCACAGTGCATTGAAATGGGCTTCGGAGAACGGACTCTACGAAGAGGGCAACAGGTTGTCATTTGCACTCGGGAAGCTGTGGGAAGTGAGAGGATATTTGTTTGAAGGAAATATGTGGATGCAGAAATTCTTGCAGGACACGACTGTATTGACACAGCAAACTATTTCCAGGTCAAAGCGGCTTGCGGGTATACTTGCCACAATACTGGGAGAGAACGAAAGAGCATTGAGACTCACAAAGGAATCACTTGAGATCAGCAGGGAAACAGACGACAAGAACGGCATTTCGCAGTGCCTGAATGTTCTGGGAATGATTTCTTTCGACATGTCGAATCTCAAAGATGCCAAAGAGTATCTTACAGAAGCTTTATCCATAAGAAGGCAGATAGGAAGAAATATTGGTTTGTGTTCAGCTCTCAATTCTCTTGGACTGACCATTATTCAGGAAGGTGAATACTCAAAGGCGCTGGAGTATTTTGAAGAAGCCATGGAAATTGCAGATGAATTTGATGATGATATGTATAAGGGAATACTGTACAACAATCTTGGCGAAGTATATGATTATCTCGGAAATTATGAGAAGTCTATGGAATATCTGGAACTCGGGATTGAGGTGGACAGGAACCTGGGGAACAAGAACGGTATTGGGGTGTCACTTTATAACTTGGCAACGCTGGCAATGAAAAATGAAGATTATGTTACGTCAGAGAGATTGTTCTCGGAGAGTCTGATAATTGCTAAGGAAACCGGGTTCAAACTTTCCGAAGTCTATTCAAGAGTGGGTCTTGGACAAGTACTGATATCGCAGGGAAAAACCGGTGAAGCCGAAAGTCATTTCTTTGACGTGCTGACTGAATTCAGGGATATTGCTGATGTTAAGAGCATAGCACTTTCTCTCGGAGGCATTTCAATGATACTTCAAGTCAGGGGTATGCATGAAGAGTCTGCTATGATTGCCGGCGCAGCCATTTCAAAGTTTGAAACATCAGGAGCATTTGTAGATAAGTATATAGAGATGAACATTGCGAAAATTCTGGAACCTCTGGATGCATCGATAGGTCCGGAGGAAAAAGACAAGTTACTGGAAAAGGGCAGGAACTTGAACAGTGCTGAAGCAGAGTCTCTGGCTCTTCGCTTTCTTAAAAAGACTGCTATACTTTAGTAACAACATTCCTTCAGATTTACAATCCGGTTTCGATAATTGTACACTGTAATTGACATAGATTTCTTAGCTACAATTTCCAATTTTAGAACCTTAACAGTTCATATGATTTGGTTGATGCTGTCTGCAACGGGCAGAAGCATCCAATGCATTAAAACATAATGAAGTTATTAATAGAGTCAGAATTGTTATGTACAGAGACAATTTGAATCTATGAATTATTGAGTGAACTATAAACAACCGGTGAAGAAACAAAATTGAACAATACATTCGGAAATATTGAACCTCCATCAGGAAACGTAACATTTCTGTTCACTGATATAGAGGGAAGCACATTGCTGGCACAGAAGTTTTTTAATAAGCTTCCTGCGGAATTGCTCAAGCATAATTCAATACTAAATCAGACAATAAGTTCCCACAACGGATATGTGTTCAAGATAATCGGTGATGCATTTTGCTGTTCATTTGCAAAGTCTGCAGATGCAGTAAACGCTGCGACAGAGATTCAGAGGAAGCTAATTAAAGTAGTATGGGATGAAGCAGTAATAAAGATCAGAATTGGCATTCACTCAGGGGTTGCTATATGGAATGGAAAGAATTATGACGGATATCTGACTTTATCCCGATCAGAAAGAGTTATGTCAGCAGCATACGGCGAACAGATTCTGATCTCAGATGATGCATATCAGAAACTATCGAATGATAACGCAAACGAGTATTACTCGGTACTTGACAAAGGAATTTCATTTGCAGACCTTGGTGAAAAAAAGTTAAAGGATCTTGTAAGCCCTGTCAGACTGTATCAGGTAAACGCTCCCGGACTCAGGTCTGAATTTCCTCCTCTGAAAACACTTGATGCCCGTCCCAATAATTTACCTGTGCAGATCAGCAATTTCATTGGCAGGGAAAATGACATTAAGAAGATCCGTGAGAATCTTGGAACGGCATCACTCACAACTCTGACCGGCCCCGGTGGTTCAGGCAAAACAAGATTAGCCCTGCAGGCAGGCGCAGATGTGATAGATAGTTTTGCAGACGGTGTTTGGATCATTGAACTTGCTCAGCTCAATGACGGAGATCTTCTTGCACAGGTGATCGGACGCACTTTCGGTCTTGATGAAAATTCAGGCGACAAACCGGATGAAGCGCTGATTGCATTTCTTAAGAAGAAGGAAACACTGCTGATAATAGATAACTGTGAGCATATAATTGATGCGAGTGCAAAGCTGACGGAGAAGTTACTTGTCAACTGTCCCCGGCTGAAGATCATCGCCACAAGCCGCGAAGCAATGAAGATCAGCGGTGAGAAGATCTTCAGAGTTGACTCACTCACGACACCAAATCCGGAAGAATTGGCAACAATAGAATCGATCTCGCAATTTGAAGCAGTGAGATTATTCATAGACAGAGCATTGGCCGTTGATTCTGAATTTCAGGTTAACAATGAAAATGCTCCGGCATTAGCTGAAATATGCCACAGACTTGATGGAATACCATTAGCGATTGAACTTGCAGCTGCAAGAATAAAAGTATTGCCCCTCGAAAAGATCAATGACAGACTCAGTGACAGGTTTAAACTTCTTACCGGTGGAAAGAGAACTGTATTGCCGAGACAGCAAACCTTAAGAGCAATGATTGACTGGAGCTATGATCTGTTAAATGAAAATGAAAAACTGTTGTTTCGGCGTCTATCTGTCTTTAAGGGGGGATGGACATTGGAAGCTGCAGAGGAGATATGCTCCGACGAATCATTGGACAGTTATGAGGTGATAGACATTCTAACAGGTTTGCTTGACAAATCACTGATCACATCAAAGGAAGAAACTGAGAACATGAGATTCGGCATGCTTGAATCTATCAGACAATATGCAAAAGAAATGGCCGGCGACAACATCGGAATTAAGGAAAAGCATAGTGAATATTACAGGAAGCTAATCGATACTACAGATATTCTCGAAGGCAATGGTGACTTCATCAAGTGGTCTAATTTAGTGGATGAGGAAATTTCAAACATCAGAAGGGCAATTTTCAGATCATTAGACAGCAACCCGGAAAGAGCCGTTGCAATACTCAACAGTATTTCAGAATACTGGGTCTCAAGAGGACGCTTCCTGGAAGGATACATCACATGCAGGAAGATACTGGAATTCAAAGACATTGAAGACCCTTCACAGAAAGGAATGATTCTATATACTATGGGACATATGTCATGTGTTTTAGGGAATATGAAAGAAAGCCGGCAGCTTGGCAATGAATGCATGGCCTTGTTCAGAAATGCAGGAAATAAATACGGCATAGCAAACGCGTGCAATCTCATTGGCTTTACACTTTCAGGCAATGTGGGACATGATGATGAAGCGTGGGAACTATATGAAGAAGCGCTTGCGATATTTAAGGAACTGGGATTGAAATTCAACATTGCTACAGTTTTGTATAACATGTCATTTGTTGTTGCAAAAAGATTGGAAGCCGATTACTCCCTTAAGCTGAAAGAAGAAGCGCTTGAAATTTACAGAGAGACAAAGAACCCCTCTAAGATCGCAATGACTCTCACAAGCATTGGATCATTTGAGTTTAAACGTGGTAATCTTGAGATAGCACAAAGGCAAATTGAAGAGAGCCTTGCAACTCCCGGATCATTAGATAACAAGTTTCTGACCTCTCTCAATCTCGTGCTAATGGGCTGTATAAATTCCAAAATGAGAAGCTTTGAAACTGCAATGAAGTTCTTCAATGACTCAATTAAGATCTCAACAGAATGCGGATATGCGGCGAATCTTGTTCCGACTTTGTATTATAAAGGTGATGCATTTTATATGTCAGGTGATTATTATGAAGCAAAGCGAAACTTCATTGAGTCTGTTAAGACCGGTGCAGAGAAGGATATAGATTTTTATCTTGTCCAAAACATTATCGGACTAGGTCTCACTCATTACGCTATTGGCGACTTCCGGAAATCACTGACACATCTTTTGATTGCCAAGAAGATCCTTAACGGCACCTATGGGACAGTTGGAAAATTAAAAGTAGATGAAGCAGTCAAATACATTTCTAAGAATGAAGAAGTTCTTGAGGGTCAGCAATGTGAAAGTATTCGAAGTATTGTGGATGGGATGAATCAGGAGGAGATGATAACATTTGTAGTTGAGAGTTGAGAGTTGAGAGTTGAGAGGTATGAGTTGAGAGATGAGAGTTGAGAGATGAGAGCTGAGAGGTGTGAGTTGAGAGCTGAGAGCTGAGAGGTATGAGTTGAGAGTTGAGAGGTTAGAGGTGTGAGTTGCGGCGAAGCCGTCCCTTCGGGACAAGTTAAAAGTTGCGGCGGATTCGTCTCTTCGGGAAAAATTGAAGAGAAGTTATACATCTGGGGAATGTTATCTGAACTGAAAATCTCCGTTGGTTCTGAATATTTTTAATTTTTAATTTTTAATTTTTAATTTCAAATTGATCTGCCTGTGCTCCCTTCAATTTTGCATGGACAAGGAAACACAGGCAGGAAATAGTTTGAACTTATAATTACTTAATCAGAGTCATCTTCTTCACTGAAGTGAAGCTGCCATTATTGCTCACGGCTGTTGCTCTGTAGAAATAAACACCGCTTGGAAGTCCTGATGCATTGAAATCAACAGTGTAATATCCTGCAGTCTTCACTTCATTTAAAAGAGATGCAACTTGTTTTCCTGAAATGTCGAACAGATTTATTGTAACTCTGCTGTCAACAGGTACGTCAAAGTTTATCTTTGTTGACGGGTTGAACGGATTAGGGTAATTTTGTGAGAGATCAAATCTGCCCGGAACACCGATAATCACTTCATTGCTTAGTGTAAAATATTCATACTGTCCGTTGAAATCCATTTGTTTCAATCTGTAATTATATTTCCCCGAGCTTAAACCCCTGTCAACGAATTCATAACTTTGTGAATGTGAAGTTGTCTGATTGCCTTTGACAAATGCTACCTTTGCCCAGACGCCGGATTCAGATGATCTTTGAATCTCAAATCCTGAATTATTTACTTCCGAAGAAGTACTCCAGTTTAGAGTAACGTTTCTTCCGCTGATATTTGATGTGAATGAAGAAAGTTCAACGGGAAGCACAGGATCTCCGTATCCCAATCCCCTTATGTCGTCCGGGAGACCGGTTGCGACCTCCGTTACAAAGCCTGCCGCAGAGATTGTGAGAGCTCTGCTTAAAATATCGGTAACATAGAATTCCCCTCCACCTTTGTAAACTGCACCAAATACTTCGTTATGTGCTGCGCCTGATTGTACTACGGGTGTAGCAACAAAAGTTCCTGTATCAATCTTTTCCATCAGCGCAGTACCGTTTCCTGACCAGTGGTAGAGGAAACCGTCACCCGGATTGAATGCTAAAACTTCTCCGTCAGCCTGCAGGGGAAATGGTCCGGCAAGGAAAGTCGGAACGCCTGTGGTAATGTTCACGCTGTAAAGATTTTGAGCCCAGGTAATACCCGCACCTTGTCCTGCCATTGCATAGAGCTTTCCTGAAGGCGTGAATGTTATTGTTGAGAAATTGGCACCCATGCTGCCAATGTCAGTGCAGACCCCGGTTTCAGGATCAACCGTTGCCAGTCTTCTCGGACCGCCACTGACTTTTACTATCGCATAATATGAACCGTCCACAGGATTGAAGGAAAGCCCGGTAGCACCGGTTACAGTAAATCCGCTCATTGTCAATGTATCCTGTGAAAATAATGTCCACGAAGGATCATTGAAAATGAAGATCAGCGGCTGGGACGGACTCGTTCCTACAATGAATGCATTGCTCTTTGCCGGCAAAAAACCACAGATTATAATAACTGCAAAAACAATTGCAACAAATTGCTTTCTTGCTCTGAAACATGTAGAGAGATTCATTGTTATTCAATTTAAGTTTATGAAAATATGTCTGAACGGAAAAATTGAGACCGCGGTATTCCGGAATTGAGTTCTTTCATTTGACTTCTTTCAATACAATATGATCCCGTTATTAAATCTCTTTGAATTATAAGAGTTCTATTTCCAATCACTGTTTAGGGAAGCTAAGAATTGAGATTTTGAGTTTCAATATGTTAATGAATGAATTTATATTTTTTCATAACTATAAGGGAATTTCTAAGACAGTCAAACTAAAATTCATAATCGTTATTTTGCAAAACCATATCCAATTATGAATACTCAGCCGACAGGCAATGTAACTTTTCTTTTTACTGACATCGAGGGCAGTACAAAGCTCGCTCAGGAAAATGATGAAACCTATCTTGCTTCATTGGAAAGACATCATGAGATATTGAATGAAGCAATTGAGAGGAACAACGGATTCGTCTTTAAGATAATCGGAGACGCATTCTGCTGCGCATTTACTGAAAGCGGTGATGCAATAATTGCTGCCATTGAATCACAGGTAAAACTCTGTTCCGAAGATTGGGGAGATTCTGCTATCAAGGTAAGAATGGGAATTCACACGGGTCATGCAGAATGGAACGGTAAGGACTACATGGGATATATGACACTCGCAAGAACAAACAGGGTTATGTCATCGGCTTATGGAAATCAGATCTTGATTTCGAATGATGTTCGAAATACTCTGGCGGAAATCAATATTCCTGAAGTAAGTTTTCGTGATCTTGGTGAAAGACGCCTGAAAGACCTGATCCAGCCAATGAAACTTTTTCAGATAATTTTTCCGAACATCCCGTCAGATTTTCCGCCTCTCAAAACTCTTGATGCCAGACCAAATAACCTTCCCGTTCAACTGACAAGTTTTATCGGAAGAGAAAAGGAACTTTCGGATATCAAAAGACTTCTTTCAGGAACTAGACTTCTGACGCTGCTCGGATCGGGAGGTACCGGCAAGACACGGCTGGCGCTTCAGGCGGGCGCAGACATGATCGATGAATTTGCAAATGGAGTTTGGTTGGTTGAACTTGCGGAAATATCTGATCCTTCAATACTCGCGCAGAAGGTTCTGAGAGCATTAGGCGCTGAAGAAGATCCTTCCGGGTCAATGGACGAGACTTTGGCTGACTTTCTCAAAGACAAGCAGATGCTCTTAATTCTTGATAATTGCGAACATGTGGTTCATGAATGTTCTCACTTATCCGAAATCCTTCAGACCCGGTGTCAACAGTTGAAGATACTTGCTACAAGCAGAGAAGCCCTTAAATGTGCGGGAGAACAGACTTATCACATTCCGTCACTTGCTCATCCGCAAAGGTCAGAAAAAATATCTCCCGAAAGACTTTCTCAGTATGAAGCAGTTCGCCTTTTTATTGAAAGGGCATTACTGGTCAATCCCGGTTTCAGAATAACAAATGATAATGCTCCGTCCCTTGTAGAAGTGTGTGCCCGGCTTGACGGAATTCCCCTTGCAATTGAACTTGCTGCTGCAAGAATGAAGGCAATGTCGGTCGAGAAACTTCATGACCGGCTCGATGACAGATTTGCTCTTCTTACTGCAGGAAGGCGAACGGCGCTTCCGCGACAGCAAACGCTGAAAGCTCTAATTGACTGGAGTTATGACCTTCTTCCTGATGAAGAGAAAACTTTGTGGAAAAGACTTTCTGTATTCTCGGGAGGATTCAGTCTTGAAGCGGCAGAGGAAATTTGCTCTGATGACGATCTTGACAGGTATGGTATTCTGGATTATGTCAGCAATCTTGCAGAAAAATCTATTCTGATTTTTGATGCCCCTACCGACAGATACAAAATGCTTGAAACGATACTTCAGTATGGCAAGGATCTCCTTACTGACAAAGATGAGCATGATGCTCTGCAGAAAAAACACCTGAGTTATTTTCTCAACTTTGCCGTTGAGCAGAATAAAAAGTCTAAGGTAACAGATCAGAGTCAGGCATTCTCACTCATTGAATCAGATCACGGAAATATTCAGTCTGCCCTTTCGTATGCATTAGCTTCTGGAGATTGTCATGCGGCAGCGGATATTGCAATGTCAGTCTCCTACTTCTGGATCATACGCGGATATTTGTTCGTAGGTAATAGTTGGTTTGATGAAATACTTAAACACGAGGAACAGATCCCAAAGAAACTGCTGTATGTGTTGCTTGACAAGGCAGGCGGACTGAAATTGCATCAGAGCGCTTACGATGAATGCGAGAAATTTTACAGAAGAAGTTTCTCAATAAAGGAAGAACTGGGCGAGAAGCTTGAAATGTCGAAGTCGCTTAACAACCTTGGCTCAATTTCAGCAAGGAAAGGCGACTATGAAAACGCAGGGAAAATGTTTGAGCAATATCTTTCAATCATACGAGATCTTGGTTTAAGAGAAAATCTTCCCAATGCTTTGAACAATCTTTCACTGCTTGAACTTTATACAGGCGCTTATGACAAGGCGCGCTTGAGTATTGAAGAAAGTCTGAAACTATGTGAAGAGTTTGGTAACAACAACGAAAGGTATTATGCATTTAGAAATGCCGGCAAGCTCGCTTTCGAGCTGGGAGAATATGACAAGTCTGCCGAGTATCATGAAAAGGCACTTGCAGACAGCCGCGAAAGTTCTTACAAGAGCGGCATTGCGGTAACACTGGCGGAATTGTCTCAGGTAATGATCGAGAAGGGTGATCATAAAAGAGCAAAGTTGATGTTGGAAGAGAGTCTTTCAATTGCAAGGGAATCGGATGAAGCGATTTGCATAGCAATGTCCTTGGTCGGACTGGGAGAGCTTGCAGAGTCACAGTCGGATGACAGATCTGCCTCAGAGTGTTATGGCGAAGCGCTGAAACTTTATCGTGAAGTCGGAGACTTGTCAGGTGTTGTGATTACTCTTAAAGATTTTGGCAGAGCGAAATACAAACTGAATGAAACCGAAGAAGCAAAGACCGCATTGATCGAATGTCTGAGATTGAATCTGAAAATGGGACAGAAGCAGGAAGCGCCGGAGGTCATGGAATTGATGGCAAATGTTCTGGAAATTGAAGGCAGGTTTCCTGAAGCGGTTCAAATGCTGATTGCTGCACGTGATAATGTTCATGAGAACAAAGATGTTCGGGCAAAAAAATTGCTTGATAAGATAAACGCTGATTTATCGCGCATCAAAGAGAAACTTGGTGAAGTAAAGTACATCTCCTATTCCGCCGTTAGTATAGATTCAATAGAGCAATTGTTAGACAGACTCCTGTAAAATTAGAGTCAGCTTACTTGATCAGCACAACTTGCAGCCATTTTTGCCCGGCAAGTCATTATTTATGGTGACAGATTTTTGAATATAATGTTATAAATTTGACGGGTAAATTTGATGTAAGAAAATTGATCCCATAAATGAGTTAACATTGAAACCTGCTGAGTATCCGGTTTCCTGTTGACCGATTTGTTCATTGAAACAAGTTGAGTTTTCAAAATCCTAATTAAAGAAGATCATGAAACAGTCAATATTGCTGGTTTCATTGATTCTGCTTGGCTCTTTAACAATAAGAGATTATTATAGAGAACAGCCAAACTTAGCCGATCCAAACAATCCCCTGAGCCTGACTTGTCCCGAGTATCTTCCCACTGAGCATAACATCAATGCAAACCCAAATTTTGCAGCATCTGATGCCGGCATCAACGGCATTGATCAGAACTGGTATTCAGCCGCTGTAGAGAATATCATGAATGAAGAATACAACATCTCATACAGCGAAGACATCAAGTCCTATCAGTCGCCCAACAGGGCAAACAATCTGCGGTTCACTTATCACGAAGACGGATTCACCGCCCGTCCGCGTGAGACAAGGATACCGCTGTTCGATGTGAACAACAGAATGTTGCGCGAAGATGAGAAGAAGTATGAGGAGATTGAAGATTGGAGCATCGAGCTGCGGCTCGAAGGCAGCGCTCACGATGCTCAGGACATGATGAATGTGAAAGATAACCGCGCATGGACCGAATGCGGAAACATCCGCATTGACTATGCAAACACGAAGGAAGGCATGCGGCAGGATTTCCTGATTAAGAAGAAGCCGGAATGCGCAGGCAATCTTGAGATCGTTATGAACGCGGTCACGGATCTGGACATGAATGTGAGCAGGGATGAGGTGAGGTTCAGCTCCTCTGCCGGCGACAAGATGCATTACACCTCTCTCAAAGCATGGGATGCAGATCACAGGACGCTTGATGCGTATTTTGAGCTCAGGAGTGACAAGCAGTTTGCGATAGTAGTGAATGATGAAGACGCGGTGTATCCGGTAACGGTTGATCCGTTGTCAAGCACGCCGGATTGGTTTAGAGGAAATTGGTACGCAAGAACATTGAAGTTTGAAATCGTTGGAGTCGGCGATATTAATCTTGACGGATATTCTGATGTCATAACCAGCAATGTCAACGAACTTAGTGCTTGTAGCAATGGCCATATCAGGGCCTACTTTGGATCCGCAAATGGTTTGGGTACTCATTCATGGAGTTATTGTAGAAGATCCGGGACTGGAAGCGACTATGGAATATCTGTAGCAGGGAGTGATGTCAATGGAGATGGCTTTATGGATGTTATTGTTGGTGAGCCAAAATACGCAAATGAGGAATTTCATGAAGGCAGAATACATGTGTTCTATGGATCTGTTCTCGGATTACCCGATTCTGCTGACTGGTCCTTTGAGAGCAATGCTGAATATGCAGAGCTCGGTAAATCAATTGCATCAGCAGGAGACTTCAACGGAGACAGTTTCGGGGACATTATTGTCGGGGCTCCCGGATACATTAATGAGTGGCCGACTCCGCCGAATACGTCCGGAAGAGTATTCATATTTCTCGGATCAGCTAACGGTTTGTCGAACGGGCCGGTGTACGAGTTCAAAAACACACGGGATGCCTATACCGGTATGGGTGAATCAGTAGGATTTGCCGGTGATGTGAATGCTGACGGATATTCTGATGTAGTTTATGGTGAAGCTTATTGGCCCGGACCACCTTCCCTTTCGGGAGATGAAAATTTCTGGTCCAATGGAAGGTTCTCTGTAATATTTGGATCTTCCAACGGTCCTATCGGTGGCGGAGGCTTTCAAGGTGAAGTTGAGTATTCATTGTTTGGATATTCTGTTTCTACTGCAGGTGATGTGAACGGAGATGGTTTTGGTGATGTGATTGTAGGCGCTCCTAATTATTGGAACAACTCTGTTCACACTGGCAAAACATATCTGTATTATGGCAGTGCAAACGGGATTTCGCCTGCATGGTCTTTAGGTGATAAGGCTGCCGGCTTCGGAACATCCGTATCAACCGCGGGGGATCTGAACGCTGACGGTTTTGATGATATCATAATCGGAGCACACTACACTCCCTGGGACAATATCCAGGACACATCTGGATCAATTGCTTATGTGTTCTTCGGTTCGGCTGAGGGAATTCAGCCTGACGATTGGTCATATGGTATCAACAATTGTCCGTATATCACTGTCAGTTGTGCCGGTGATGTAAATGCTGACGGGCATTCTGACATAGTGATCGGAGGGAGGATCAAAAATGACCCAAACATAAACGATTACTCAGCGATCTACTATGGCTTTTATGGCAGCAATAATCAACTCTATCCAACTGCTGATTGGACATCTGCCGGTGAAAACAGCGGACGATTCGGATTTGCAGTGTCAACGGCCGGAGATGTTAATAATGACGGTTTTTCGGATGTCATAATTGGCGCGCCGACATACTCAAACATAAATAATTTCGGAGGAAAGGCATACCTCTATCACGGATCTGCTTCCGGCTTAAGCACAATTTACAATTGGAGCTATGAAGACAGTACGGTGCTGGCATTATTTGGCGAGTCTGTTTCTTCAGCCGGAGATGTGAATGGAGATGGATACGGTGATGTGATAATAGGTGCAAGGGGATACAATTCAAATGACGGAAGAGCTTATGTTTTTCACGGTTCAAGTAACGGATTGTCTTCGTCACAGTCATGGGTAAGAGAATCTTACACACCGGGGACGGGGTTTGGATTCTCTGTATCGGGCGCAGGTGACGTAAACGGTGATAATTATTCGGATGTTATTGTCGGTGTCCTTCAGATGAATGTGCAGGGCTCACACAACATTGGTGCATACGTCTATTGCGGTTCTTCATCGGGTTTATCAGGCACAGAGTCATGGACAGCTTCCAGCACTCTGCCGGTTAGTTTCGGAAGATGTGTGTCTGACGCCGGAGATGTAAATAATGATGGCTTCGGGGATGTGATAGTCGGGTGGAATAAAGGACTTCTTTTCTATGGAGGTCAGTCAAGGGGTATGTATCAGGAAGCCGACTGGACATGTCCTTATACTTCAACTTCCATATCCAAGGCAGGCGATGTAAATGGAGACGGATATGACGACATAATAATTGGAAGATATGATTTTGGCTCTTTTGAACCTGAGAATGCTTTCGCATTCTATGGTTCCGCACAGGGCTTGCCTTCGGTGCACAATTGGAGCGTTTCAGGAATTCGGCACTTTTCGTATGTTGTTTCTACATGTCTTGATTTTGACAACGACGGGTTTGATGATGTCATAATAGGAAAGGGACTCACCGACTCAGATCCCGACGCAATTCTCTTCAGAGGCTCGCCTTCAGGCTTATCGAATAACGTGGCATTAAGTTTTGACGTAGGGTATTGTGATGAAACTTCCGTTTCGGATGCAGGTGATGTTAACGGCGACGGTTTTGATGACATTCTGATAGGAAACGGTTTTTACAACTCAGCAAATGTTTTCTATGGATACGGAAATATTTCCGTGGTATCATATTTCCGGATTACGCCAAGAGCAGTGTCTTCAGTTCCTAACAGCGAAATCTGCTTTACGGCACTTGCAAAGGATGAGCTCAACAGACCGGTTCCTAACATCTGGGTTAACTTCATTGTAAGGGGCTCAAATCAGGAATCGCAATGGTTTATGACTGACAATGCCGGAACTGCAAGGTTCTGTTATACAGGTCGGAACTCAGGCAGAGATACTATCATCGCCATGATCCGGGATGTGGCAAACGACACCGCCCTCGCAGTATGGGATTTCCCGGCACCGGTGGAATTGTTGTCGTTCTCATCTGCAGTTTCCGGAAGAGATATTTCAATAGACTGGTCCACCTCCACCGAGCTCAACAACTCCGGCTTCGAAATACAAAGAGCAATTGAAAATGAAAAATTGAAAATTGAAAATTGGAATAAGATCGGATTTGTGAGCGGAGGCGGGACGACGAATGAACCGAGAGAATATTCTTTCACCGACAGGAATCTCGAAACAGGTAAGTACAAATATCGCCTTAAGCAGATCGACTTCAACGGCAACTTCGAGTATTTCGAACTTGCTGAAGTCGTAAGCATCGGCATTCCGGATAAGTACGATCTTTCGCAGAACTATCCGAATCCGTTCAATCCTGTTACAACGATCAACTATGACTTGCCAAATGACGGAATAGTTACGATCAAAGTTTATGACATCCTTGGACGAGAAGTGAAAACTCTTGTGAATGAGATGAAGACGGCAGGATATTATAAGGTGCAATTCAACGCGGCGGATTTTGCGAGCGGTGCATATTTATATCGAATGGTCGCCGGAGATTTTATTGCTGTGAAAAAGTTTGTGGTTCTGAAGTGAAGCAAACACACCCAGCCCACGGATGAATCCGTGGGCAACAGGAGCTGAAGGAAACAAGCACACCAAGCCCACGGTTTTAACCGTGGGCATACACGCATTCAGCCCACGGATTCATCCGTGGGCAACAGGAGCTGAAGGAAACAAGCACATCCAGCCCACGGTTTTAACCGTGGGCATATACACATCCAGCCCACGGATTCATCCGTGGGCGAATACCGGCAGATCTTGCGAGCGGAGTGTATTTCTATCGCATGAATGCAGGTGAGTTTGTTGCAGTGAAGAAGTTTGTGGTGCTGAAGTGATGCTAACGCTCTCAGCCCACGGTTTTAACAGTGGGCAACAGGTGCTGAAGTGATTTTTGTTTTTGTTAGTATTAGCGATCATGCGTGACGAACAACAGTAGTGAAATATTGGGAAAACAGCAAAATGTGTCCAAAGAAATTCGGCTGAAATAGTTCGAAACCATTCAGGAATGTGGTTTAATGAATTTTCATTGCTGATTTTGTAAGCCGTTTTGACCTGGAAAACTCAAAAAGAAATCTTTGACAATTGTACTGAGTGGAGTTAATTTCAGGAGAAATCAATTCTTGTAAAACAGTTTGTATATGAAAACAACAAGTTACAAATCATCAATTTTGTTTGCCTTCGTCTTTTCTCTGCTCACGATGAACTTCACTGCGATCTCTCAAACTGTACAATGGCAAACGATCTTCGGTAATCCCGGCAGTCAATATGCAGATATCGGTTACAATTGTATCCAATCAATTGACGGAACTTTTCTTGTTACCGGAAGATGGGAAATACCTGTTCCGGAATGGCCTTACACAAGGGTGAAAGCATTTGTCTCAAGATTGGATACCTCCGGAAGCGTGATGTGGACGAAACTGATTGGAGATTCATCTGTTGACAATGAAGCATTCACTCTTGCAGAAGATCCTTCCGGTAATATTTATGTTCCGTACTGGTCTGGTTACGCGCACTTGGTCAAGCTCAATGCAGACGGGGAAATGCTTTGGGATATTGACTATACATCTAATAACATTCTTGCATTCAGGGGTATATCATTTCAGGACAACAACCGCAATGTAGTCATGCTTGGCTTAAGTTATGGAGCACAATTCGACTGGACAACTTCAGTAACTAAGCTTGACAGTACCGGGCGACTCATATGGACAAGATCAATTTTTGATTCCATTCCAACAATCAGAACCTATGAGTGTTATAACAATTCGTTTTCCTTTTCGGAATCAGGTTATTATGTATGCGGGAACCAAGGAACCAGCCCGTACATATTAAAGCTGGATACAAGTGGCAAAGTCATTTGGAACAACAAGTATCTAAACAGCAAAGCGATCAAGTCAATAGGAAAAATATCCGATCTTTCTCTCATGGCTTCTTGTGCTTTGCTACCCGGACTTCGTTTGCTAAAGATTGACAGCAGCGGTAATCAATACTGGACAAGGAGCTATTCAAGCGATTCTTTGGCCGGCTTTATTTACTCTGATAAGATCTTACATATTCCAAGTCACAGATTTGCTTTTGGGGTAACACGAGGAAACTACTTTGGCCGGTTGATGATAACTGATACTTCCGGAAACATACTAACGAGTAAGTTTTACAATTTCTCAAAAACATACACGGTAAATCAAGAAAACATAAACTTCTGCTCTGACTCAGGTTTTGTCATAAGCGGATCAATTAGAAATTGGGATTCATTCAATGAACAAAGTTTCATACAACCCAGCCCGGTTCTAAAAGATATTGAAGGTGACAAGAACATTGACATCATGATATACAAGACAACGAAAACAGGCCATACGACTATAATAAATAGTCAATCTCTTGTTTCAGTTCATAGTATTACTGTCCATACTTATCCAAATCCTACAAACGGAAGTTTTCGGGTCAGATATAGTTCAAGTTCTATTGCTTCGGTCGAAATCAAACTGTTTGATATTGCAGGGAGGACTATATATTCCAAATCTATGAAATTAGCAAGCGGAAAAAATGAGATTGATATAAATGCAGATAAACTAGTTTCAGGCATTTACTTCTTGAGAACGAATTTTGGGAAAAACTCTCTAGTTAACAAAATTCTAATTTTAAAATGAGATGCTCTATGAAATACTTATTCATTTTCAGTTTGGTAATGTGTGCAACACTTCAAAATTCAAAGAGCCAGCCATTGATACAGCAGGCTGAAATACTTTTCAGAAATTCAACTTCACATGACATTATTCTAGAAGTCTCACCTGCAAGTTCCATTTTCAGCGGTTTCTATAATGTCAATATAGAACCGTTCAGGAAATTTACTTTAAGAAGAAGCAATCCTGCCCAAATTCCCTTTTGGCCGCTTATGAAAAATGATACTGCTTATTTAGTTGGAGGGCGAAAGAAAATAGGTCCAGGTGACTATGCACTAGTTGATTTTGATGATGGCATGTACTACGACCTTGATTCTGCTTCCAAAATACTTGGAGGAATAAGCTATGGTTTATGGAAATTTAGTGTCTTCTTCTACGATAGTAGTGAGAACCAGACAAATTTGATTGAGGACTTCTTTTATGATGAAAGAGACATAAATCATGGACAGTTACCTTTGGATATGGTTGACATATTCTTCACTCTTGTTAGAAGATCCGAAGCAGTGTCTGACAGTATAGTATTCATTTCAAGTGGTGCGGAAGATACAGTAAATTTGTACGACAGCAGAATCGAAAACAAACTGATTAAGTCCTGGCACAAGGTTGGATACTATCATCCAATTTACGGTCAGGATCCAATTAAGCCAGGTAGTCCCAACAAAGGAAATTTCAAAACAATCAGTAATGAAAGGAAAATACCAATTTATGGTACAGAGTTCGGTGGACTGGATCACATAAATGCAGGATCAATTGACATGAATCTATTAATTGAACACGATCTTTCTACTCGCGATACTTTAATAGATCTTCCAACAAACATTGTAGTAACCCACGGTGCGGGGCTTAAACTTAACAACAGCAGAATTCTAGATATTATTTCCCCGTCAAACTCTGGTACAAATGTATATAACAATTTGATTGTGCAGGATTCATCATTTCTGATTCTTTATGGATACTCCAAGATTATATTGCATCAGCCAAATAAGTTAATTCTGCAATATGGAAGCAATCTTACTCTTGGTAATAGTTCAGAAATAATTATTATGAATGGCGCAAAGTTCTGCAACGAAGGAGGCTACATAAGAGGACCGGGACATATTATTTTTGAAAAAGGTATTCACAACACCTGCGAATTCGACAACTTCACCGCAAGGGATAGCATGCGTATCGTACTTGATTCGGCTACTCTAACACTTCCGGACAACTTGACAATGCATCTAACGGGCAAAGAAACCGCGCTCATCCTAAACTCCGGTTCAAAGCTCCTCTTCGGTGAGAAATCCGGAATAGTTTGCGATTCAGGCGCTAGGCTAATTGCAAATTATGCAACATTCGCTTCGGTTGATTCCACGAAGAAATGGAACGGCATCTCGCTGAATGATCCCTCTCATGACACAATAAAGAATTGCACGATCAAGAATGCTATGTACGGCATTGCGCTTTCGGGAAAGTATGATCCGGATGAATCTCCTGAACCGTACTCATCTGAGATCTCGGGATGTAGTTTCATTAATCAAACTTCTTATGTGTTAAACAATGCACTCTATCTCGATAATAGTGCGCATGTGTTAGTCAAGGATAATACTGTCAGTTCAGCCAACCTCAGCATCGGCTTCACTCACGGCATCTACACAGAGTACTGCCCCGGAGAAATGCTCAACATCATCAACAATAACATAAGCAACTGCAATAACGGAATGACAGTCATCCAGTCATCTCCTTACATTGCCTTCAATACTCTGAACGGAAACTCATACGGCGAATCAGGAATGTTTCTCGATAACTCGAACGGAACGATCAAGTACAATGTCATCTCGGATTTCTATAACTCTTATTATTCTTTCTACTCATCTCCCGATCTTCTGAAGAACACTTTTGATAATTCGTGTGATG
>WBZL01001174.1_pt1 | contig 28178 bp, 45 predicted proteins | sample 5204291 | NCBI WGS metagenome assembly WBZL01 (sample SAMN12344345, study PRJNA552823) | activated sludge metagenome | biome: Activated sludge suspended growth; feature: Nitrification reactor; material: Wastewater; isolation source: activated sludge from nitrification reactor of wastewater...
CACGATCACGGGCAACCAGTTCAAATAAAGTCGTCATTACAATCCTATTTCAAGCGGTTCGATTTTCTGAACCACTTTGTTGAAAATTATTTCCACGGCGTAACCCATCCTTTTTTCAAAGGTCTCTGAGATGGACTTCATAACCGGATCCAAACCCCTCTGCACAAACCCTCTCCGATACCCATTTTTCGAGAACCTCGAACTTGCCTTTGTCGGCATACCTTCCCTTTTGTGCGCGTTCCTTGTCGCGTATGCCGCTCTTTTCGCTTCCTTGATCGGTAGCCCTCTTTTCCGGAAATACTCGATCATCACCGAAATAGGATACCGCACCTTGCTTTTGTCCAGGCCAATGTTCACGATCACCGCGTAATCCTCTGCCCAAAGGATAGCCTGCGCCTGGCGCTCATCCCATGAAACCTCCTCCCGTATGCTGTCCCGGAGTTTCCCGGTAAGTACATGGCCCTGGTCAACCAATTCCTTTTTGATCGACCCCTTCGCTATCAGTATGCCTTCCAGAACGGCATCAGCAGCAGCCCTCAATAACTCTCGGGTTTCGGTCATACTTGTACTTGTTTATATCCAGGGAATAAACCGGCGTTTGGCAATCAATCAAATCAACCTCCAAAACGACCATCGTTCCATAAAAATGATCGGTGGGCATGAACACTCTTTTTAAGGGCGCCCGCAGGTTCTTCGATTGCAGCAGGGAGCCGATAGGATGAAAATGGATATGGGGGTTTATTTGCCCTGCATCATACCACTTGTTCATCAACTCCTCGTTACCGATCAAAAACCCATTGTCAACCTGATACACCGCACTCGAACCAATGAAGGAAAGTACCATGTTCAATAACTCCTGAGTGTCGCGGTAAAGTTCGTCAATCACCCTGGCCTCACAACCCTTGCAGGTAGTCTTGTCCGGCGTGTACCGATCAACAACAGCCAACTCGAATCGTATGCTGTAATTCCCCGTGGTGAACGGTTCTTTCCTCACGCCACTCTCAAACACCTCCATTGCTGTCAGCACCGGAAATTCAGCCGTAATACTGTCTTCCCGATAACCCGACGCTTCCCATTGCCTGGAATAAAAATAGGGCTTCCCCTTGTCACAGATGGATGCCCCGAAGTTGGAGGTAGCGAGTTCTGCCGCGTAATCTTCCTGCAAAACTCTGAATGATTGAATCTGCCGGCACCTTTCGCTATTGACCGGGAAATATCTTGCCGCGTCACGGAAAAGCCAACACAAGTCCTCGAAATTGAATTTCATTAGTTCCTGTTTTTCATTAACTCAGGTAGTTTTCTATAATCCTCTGGAAACTCATAAATCAGTTCCAAATATGTGCGATTAACCCTTGTAATGACCCACCTTGTCGGCTCAACAGAACGGTTCGCTCTTAAAACCAAATCCCCAATATTTGCCGTCATTGCCTTCCAAGGTATTTTTTCGTTAAATCGTTTACCTCATTTATCTTGGTAGTGGTTTGGTCGAATTGCTTCAACAACTCCTTTTGCCGCATTATCAGCGTATCTACCTGGCCAACTCTGAGCGTAACGCTCCCTGTCACTGGCGGCTCTGAAAAAGGATACACCCGGCCAATAAAAGCAGAATCAACGTCGGAAATAACCCTGCCGCCCGGCGTAGTAAAACCGTCCAACGTCCAACTCTGCGGAATGGGGTACATCATTATGCTCATTTTGTCCAGCGCCGTGGTAATCACATTCTCCGGAAGGTATGGGCTGAGCACGTTGTGCCTGATCGTTTCCTCATCCCAATAGTTCGGGCTTCCAGATAAATCCCTTATCACTGCTTCCTCGTTCCATCGGATCGGAGTAGTTGGGTTTTGATGTTCGTGAAGTAGCCCCAGGGAGTGCCCAAACTCATGCAGCACTACGTTAACGTCCAACCAACCCAGGTTCATCGTGGCGCCTGAAATGCTCTTGATGTCAGTTCCGACGTAACTCCATGCGCCATCACTCGCATCGAACCCGATCCGTATATCGTATGGGCCGGACACCGGAAAGGTAAACTTCACATTGGCGAACTTTGACCACTGCACACACGTCTTTTTCACGAAGTCCTTTTGGCTGGTAGTGCCACTTACAAAGCCGACTTTGAAGGAATACCCTACCGGCCAAAACTTACCCTTGTAGGCAACCGCCCGCTGGTATGGTTTCAACCCCTTTACCGAATCGGTATTCATGTCCGAGATCGTTTTGCAAAACCACTGCGTAGTCTTTGGCGGCTCCTTCTTTTCCTTGCATCCAGACCATAGGCCAACAAATACGAGTGTCCAAATTGCGATAACTCCCAAAACTGATTTCATGCTATAATGCTTTTTGAATTGCCAAGATTCTCACAGCCTCGGCAAATGATGAACGGTAAACACTCTCAAGTGGGGTTAAACCAGGCGCCTCGAAATACCTCTTTTCAACAAGGGCCGGGTAGACCCACCGCCAGCCGACCCTCTCGAACGCTTGCTCTTTTGCGGTGGATTCGGCGCGATACGCATTAAGTTCAGATTCCCGATCTCCATTCCCAGATTCAAAACCGCGCTCATTAAAGAACCAATAGGACCATTTGGCGGAGCGGACCCACCCAATGTATTGGTCAAAAAAAAATCGCAGTTCAACGCGGTCTCAAGGTCAATGTCCTTAAAAAGCCTCATCCGCTCTTTTATGAAGATGTCCCTCTTTGACCCATCTGCCGGAATATCCTCACCCGGCTTTTTCAGTAAGAAGGCAATCAATCTCAGGTAATCACTGTACCATTGGCTCGCCGTAACCTTGCCTTCGTTTTCCTTCGCCTCCAATTCGGAAGCGCGTTTAAATTCCAGCATCTCTATTACCTCCAACGTGGACAGGTCTGAGTAGGAAATTGCTCCGGACAACGCGCCTTTGAATGTTTTCGGAATGCAATATTGCTCTCCCTGGTACTCTATGAAGTTGTCATCTTCACTCCATAATCGCGGTTTGAAACTCAGGATAGCCTGGCTGATAGCCGTGTAAATCGGCAACACATCACCGCTTGTAACGCTTCCTCCTTCTTCACCGAATCGGGCCTTTGCTATTTCCGATATGTCCACTCCCGAAAACTCCTTTATCGCGTAGATGACCGTTGAAACCTCATTCTCATCCTTCTCCCTGTAATCTCTCAGAGCCGTCACCCAATCAATGTACTGGCTCAATTTAATCTCGCTCGGGTGCTCTGGAATGTTTATCGTTGCACAGACCTCCTTTGTCCTTTTGTCCAGTAAATCAATCTCGATCATTTCGGAAGGTTTTTAACCAACTGCGCACACAACTGACGTGTACTTTGCTCAAGGTTCGGCTCCGTAACCCCAACGGACACCAGGGTAGCAATGATCTGCTCCCTTGAAAACTCCGCTTCGATTGCTGAGGCCGTTTTCTTCGATAGCGATTGTAGCGGAATTGCCTGCGTCGTTATCACCACCGGGTTTTCCTCGTCGTCGCCTTCTGCTTCCTTACCCGCAGCAGGTGGATGAATTGGACTGATCGCTTGTCGAACTTTTTGCTGGCGGCTTGGTTCCTCCTCGTCCTGGATTGAGACTGATCCGCTGGCTGGCGGCTTCCTCAAGCCCTCCGTCTTTTTTTTTATGTTACTCCCTGGAACCCATTTTACCAGCATCCTGCCCTCTCCGTTAAATCTCGCATCCGGGCCAATAGTAGTTTCCTGCTCTTTTTGCGTTTCGGCCACTTTCGACTGCATCCTCGAAAGGAAATGCGCTACGTTGGCCATGCCAGTTTTCGGGAGAAGTTTTGCGATACCCTGACAAACCGGGTGATGCGCAGGCAGTTCACTCACTGCGACGAAATAGGCGTTTGCAAGCGCCTCCTGAATTTTTTCCATTTTCGTTAAATTTTGCTCAAAGTTATCGTATCTGCTTAAAATCGCGCCTGAATTTTTTCTGCCGTGGTTTCAGGTCAAATGCGACCCTCATCGAAATCGCATCTGCAAAGTCTGGTGATCGACCGATTTTCATTTTGATCTCGTCCTTATCAATGATCCTCCTCTTTCCGTCTGGATCCAAGTTGGTCTTTTTTGTCGCCCTCAACTCCTCGCTTATCTCCTGTTTGTATTCCTTGATGGTGCAGTATGCCAAACAGTCCTCCAATTTTTGAGCCAAAACGTAATACGTTTGACAGCGCAGGTTGTAATACCGTGGCTTTATCCCTGTCTTTTGGTCCTCTGTGTTCTGTAAATCTTCCTCCCAAGGCGCATCTCCTCCCCAAAAAGGAACGGAGTTTCTGAGAAACCCTTGCAGGTAACCACCCATACCACTCGCGTCAAACATGATATGCCGCCCAGGAACGTGCCATATTTCAGCCACCCGTTTGATTGTTTCCAGAACACTGGCGCCGTCTGACTTCGGTATCACAATGATCTCGATTATCACCCACCCATCCCATACAACGATCACAAACTTGTCCCGTCCCTCCATTGCGATGTCAGCAGTAATGTACCGCTGGCCTGTTCTCTCTACAAAGTTGTTCGTGAAGAAATCCTCTACCGTCGAACGCTTGAACAGGATATTGTCATCCGATTCGACCGTTCTCCACCGACCATGAAGCAACTGCATCCTCTCGTTATACGGCAGCGCCAACAAACTCGCCCGGTATCCAGGGTTCGCGGCCTCCAAAACAACGTTCTCCTCAAGTTTCCCTGGAATGAAGGTGAACGATTTAATACTATTCGGGTCATACTCGCCGCGTATGGATTTAGGTAGGGATTCGATTACCTCTACGGCATTAGCGCCCCAAATGATCTCGTTCTCAAATCTCGTAAAGAATCGAATTACTCCCGACCTCTCCGGTATCGGGTAATCGGCAAGACTTTGGTCCTTATAATCCTCGGGGTATAGCCACCAGGAAACCAGGTCTTTCACCCATCCCTCGCCCTGTGGGTTGCAGGTAGCCCTTACAAATGGGTGCTTTACTGACGTACTCCTGTTACGGCTGAGCAGGTAGAAAAACTGGTGCTCCTCAAAATGGGTCAACTCATCAAACCCAATGTATGCTATCTGAGCGCCCTGGTAGCCCAGGTGTGTTTTCCTCGCATCGCTCAAGTGACCAAGTTGAACCTTTGCACCGGATGGGAAAACGTGTTCGTGGTTTGCTATGTTCGCTATCGGCCTATCCTCGGGGTTCAACTGCCCGTACAATTCCACACATTGATCCCAAATGCCACCCGTTACCGTTATCTGCTTTGATTCCCTCCGGAAAATGATACTCGACATCCCCTTGATGTCGGAAAAGTACATGGGAATGTATAGGAGCGCCTGCGTTTTACCGCAACCAGCAGCACCGCCACCGATTGCGATTTGAGCACTTGTTGCCAGAAACTTCCGCTGGAAACCTTGCTGAGGTCCAATACGATACTCGACCACATTACTCTTTTTGTTCTTGTGAAGATTCGCCTGGTGCCAGTTCCAAATATTCCGGAGCCATATCCGTAAACATCGGGTTTTCCGGCATTTCCATAATTATAATCCTCTTGACACCGCCATTGTCTCCGCCGAATAAACCATGCTGGCCATACCCTCGATGCCTTGCCCTGTTGTTCAGGTAATACATTTGAGCCGTCACGTTACCGGATAAAGCATCACGGTACACTGCCGCCTCTACGTTGTCAATGGCTCCCTCTACGATCTCCGTAACCATTTCCCCAAACTCGGGGTATTGCTTCACCCAGTTGTAGAAGGTTGAACGGCGGATACCTGCCGCCTCGCAAGTGTTTTGCACATGGCCTCCACTCGCTTTGAGCAGGGCCAACACCTGATCTCTTTTTTCATCCGTGTACATGGTCCCAAGCAATTTCAATGATGCGCTCAAAAGCCAGCGCGTTGTTTTTTATGTTCTCGGTCTTTTTGATCCGTTGAAGGATTTTCGAGAACCGTTGCCAATATTCAATCTTCAAAAGCATCCCCCCATCTCCGAGCGGCGGCAAACTATTGCAAATCTCCTCCATTCTCTCCTCACTCAAGCCCAAATCTTCCGGAAGGAATACCAATGAAATGGTTTTGTAGTCACCGGCCCGGAATCGAAGTGTAGGGTATGACATCTTTTCCAATTCCGAAGCCAAACCCGTTTGCATCTTCAACTCGATGTTCCGGAGCGATTCAAACAACTCTTGTAGAATCACCTTATCATCGAAACCCACCAGTGCGTTATGTGCCAACTGCTTCGATATTGCCTCCTCCTGGCTCAACACCTCACCGTACACCATCACCAGGATAAGCGGTATCCCTGCCTCTATTGCTCCTGATACCCTGTGATTGCCAGAAATCAACCGCAACCCTTCCGGTCTTTTAACTACCAACGGCGTTCCCTCAAGTAGGCCGGATTGTTTGATGTTGCTCGTCAACTGCTTAAACACCTCAGGCGGCATATACCTGGCGTTCTTCTCCGAAGGCAATATCTCCTTTGGATCAACAATCGCCAGCTCTAACATTCCCGCTTCCTTTAGCAGTGGATTGAGTATTGCCAACGCCTGCTCTAACTTCCTTCGCAGATCAAACTCAGGATTCATCGGTAAATCCTGCACAACAGCCTTCTTTTTCGCACCCTTTTTCTTATTGTCCATTTTGTCCAGATCAATTTTAGTGCCGAATACTATTTTACCTGGTTGCCGAATTTGTCCAGCCACCGTTTTAAACCATCCTTGAATGTGGGTAAAATCTCCTGTGAATGATAAATGAGCGTGTACTTGTACCCCCCTGGAACCTTGTTTTCCGTCCTTTTATGAAGTTGAAACACCCCACGGTATTTCATGCTTTCCGGGTGCTCACTCGTTACGCTCGTCGTTACTCCCGTATGTTCCCAAAGAAACTCATCGTTTACCATGTTCAACATCTCCTGAGTAGAAACCAGGAACAACATCAATTTGCTCAGTCTCTTGTACCTCGATGTCGGAGTAGCCGGATCACTTACCAGCATCGCAAACTCGTTTGAGAATTGCTGCCCGCTCGAAATCATTAAAACGCCCGTCATCTTCCCGTCGATCAACACCAGCCATGCCTTACCTATGTCTACCATATCCGCCTTTTTCACCCATAATACCCGGTAATGGTTTGCATATTGGTTTTTCACCTGCACTACCTGCACCTTCGATTCTGCCGTGATCTCATCCCCTACACCCAATAATTTCAGGCCGGGGTCTTTTGTTCTGAGTTTCTCACGTTTCCCTACCCACGGCTTCACATTGCGGTTGTTCGTGTAAATGCAGTATTCCGACTTCTCCGTATGCTTATACCGGTAAACCAATGGCCACCCTTCTGGCATTGCGCACGGGTTGTTGTTCCGGTAATAACAAACGGCGCCGCGCTCATCGAACATTTTGAAATGATCCCACCGCGTTTCCTCAACGATGTCTGAGTAGTAAGGCGCCGACCAACCTACATTTTGATGGAGCCATTTGTACAACTTCTCGTACCCGTGGAAAATAGTAGGCGGATCGTACAAAACAACGTCTCCCTTCTCTACCTCCCTCAGCATCACATTGGCGTCCTGAGACCGGAAATCAATCTTCTTTCCCTGGAACTCCGCTTTGCATTTCCTCAACTTCTCCCTGATCTTTTCAATGTACGCCGGCCAGTTCGCCTTCGCGTGTGCCAACATCCGTTCGTAATATGTGATCCCTGGCTTTGAGTAGTGAACGCTCAGGTCTTGCAGGAATATCACCATTGCTGCGATGTCCTCTGGCGTTTCGATCTTCATTCCCGGATAGTCGTTTTTGATCTCCTCGGAAATTGTGATCTGTCCATGCGTATCCGTCAAATACCACCCAATCGCGGATGAATAAAGCGACACGTCTGTACAAATTATCCTCTTGACCTCGGGAACCTGTGCGGCCAAGGTCTCAAAAATAAAGTTGCCGGAGAATGGTACTCTGACCACTTCCGGCTTTAAATTCCTTAGTTCCCGCAAAACGAACTGACTGATAATATGCGGCGTTGTCCCTAAAAACATATCAATCGAATAGGCTACCCTGTGACTTTTTTGCTTCCTTTTTCTTCTCTGTCGGTGTTGGCCCGATTACATCTGCAACCTCCTCAACCTCATAACCTGCTTTCCGGAGCCACGCGGCAACATCCTGGCGGTGACAATAATCGCTCGGCTTTTCATAACACAACAGCGAAACCGCATTTTGCCCTTCCTGCTCAGCCAAACCCTTCAAATGTTGTACCACTTCGTGCGGATCCAGTTTGCTCAGGATCTCCTGGAATTTCACCTTGTACTCGTTCAGCGGTATTTTCAACATATAGGAATAGGGAGCCAACTCCTGATAACTCTTGCCCTGGAAATACCGAGGGATGCCCCGGCTGATCGAAACCGGCAGGCCGATTTTCTTGCCCGCGTAATAGGAAGTGTAAATTTTGAACGTCTCCATTTTTTGAAAATTGAGCGGTGGAAAGGGTTCAAACCTTCGTCTCAGTCTCGTAAAGACCGCACTCTCTCTTGAGCTACCACCGCGTGTAAGTATGTTTCCGGTGTAAAGATACTTTGTTTTAATTTATGCGCTGAAAAAATTCAGGGTATTTAGCCTTGCAGCGCTCGATCTGAGAAGAAGTGTACCCAACAGGCGATTTTATCTGAATCGCATAAATTTTGTGCTTCGTTTGCAGGCTCAAATTTGGATCACTGTACGGATTTTTGTAGATGGGCTTCTCAATTACTGTGCTCTTTGCCATGATCTGCGTTTTAAATTGTGGTTTGATTGACTTTATAAAGATAAGTTTACACCCTGTATTTCGCAAGTTTTACCACAATTATTTTTCAGTTTTTTATGCAAATTACATTCCATAATGAGGGCCAATAGTTTTCCCGCAGCAACGGCAGTCTGCGTATGTGATCGGGCCACTCTCTGCATCTCCTCCGCAATCAATTTCCCACTGGTGACCAACGATCTCGCACTTTGTAATTCGGTACGCCATTTTTATCGCGTATGGGACAGCCCGGACGTTGTGCATTTCCCATTTTCCCGTCTCCTCATTATACTCTGCGTTCCAATCGTTTCGATGTTTCACTGCGCTGGCAACGTCATAAACGATGGACAGGATTTTTGCGCGTATTTTTAAAGCAAAGCGTTTCATAATGCTCGTTTTTAATTGTGGTGTTGTGTTTGATTGACCTTATAAAGATAAGGTTATACCCTGTATTTCGCAATTTTTGCGGTGATTATTTTTCATTTTTTTTTACATCATTCCCTCGTCTGCAAACGAGTAGTAACCGCGCTCGCTTACGATCAAATGATCCAGCATTTTGATGTCCAGAATGTCACCTCCCTTGCTCAACCGTCGCGTCAAATCAATGTCTGCCTGGCTTGGTTGAAGGTTCCCGCTCGGGTGATTGTGTACCGCTATGAACGCTGCGGCTTTTTCTTCAATGCAAATCTTCATCACCAGTTTCAGGTCAACAACCGTGCCTGCCGTTCCTCCGCTCGAAATCCTGTGCCTGGAAACTACCTCTTTTGCTTTGTTTACCAGCAGCACCCAAAATTCCTCATGCACTAAATCATTCAGCAGGCCAGCGATGCAATTAAACACATCCCTGCTACTCGTAATCTTTGGCCGTTCTTTGATGTCTGCGATTGACCGGCGCCTTCCTAATTCGAGCGCACATAGGACAGCAGCACTCTCTGCTTTGGTCAGGTTGCCGTCTCGTTGAATCTCGGCCCTGTTCATCTTCCCGAGTTCCCAAATCCCTCCGGACCTTCCGAGCAGTAGCCTGGCTTTTTCCAACGCCTTGGTTTGATTGCCGCCAATAACCGTAGCCAGTATGTCAGCGTCGGTCATCGCCATCTTTCCTTTCGCGTATAATTTCTGGATCGGCATTTCCTCTACCATCATCTGCGGAGCCTGATCCTCTGGATTGAACAATTTTGGCTGGTACATGGTCTGCGTTTTTAGCATTGTGAAAAGGCCGGGTGAAATTCATAACCGTAGGTGCATTCGATCAACCAATCCAACGGATTGTCGATCTCTGGTAACAATTGAACCGCAATATCCATGATCGGCTCATCGCTATTCAGGCCCAACGATTCCAGGTATTGCCTTATCGCGGCCTCTGTTTTCGCGTTGTATGTGAAGTGGTCGCCCGTCTGCTCGGGGTTAAGGTCAGGACTTGCGATAATGCTGAACCCGTGACCATCTGTTTCTGCGGTGAAGATTGAATATGCCATGACTGCGTTTTTTATTATGTGTATGTGTTTGATTGACAGTATAAAGATAAGATTGTACCTACTTTTTCGCAAGTTTTACAACAGTTATTTTTCAGTTTTTTCAATAAAAAAAGGGCTGCCCGCGTTTGGGCAACCCTCCATGAAGTGAATATTCCAATCCACCTATGAGATCGATTCTTTATGGAATATCCTCGAACATCTTCCCGAATTTCATACCATTAAAAAACGCCGACTTCACCCACTCCGTTTCCTTGCTTTGTTCTGATGACGTTGTAGTAAATCCACCTGGCCTGAAATTGAAATTCGGCCCTGAACCTCCGCAGCAGGTTTTCTCTTTCCGGTAATCGGTCCTGGAAATAAGAGGCCGAAAAACACCGTCCTGGCATTCAGTTAGCCGAATATTGATTCCTGATCGCTCGGCTAAATTTCTCGCCTTCCTTTCCATTGCCGCAACTAAAAGCCTCGGGTTTAATTCGATAAACTCGCTCAGGGTTATTTCTTCTGCTTCAATTTGCTCAGTAACCATTTTATTGAAATTGTGGCGTTCTTGTTAAAACTGTTTCTGTAACGTGCTGCATGGTCATCCTTTTATGAGCCTGCCCCGTCCTGATCTCTCTGATAATTCCATTCTTGTCGTATTCGATCAACACCGTTTCCCACCCTCCCTCAAGTAAGTGGAGGGCAACAAAACTATTCCCTATGTCATCCATCGCGTTGAAGTCCATCGCATAGTATATCCTTCTTACCCCACGGCTTAATAATTGCCGCACAAACCCGTACACAACTTGAGCCTTGTTCGTGCTAATCACTATAAGGTTTCCTTTTTCGTCTCCATCATTTACCCAAAAAATAGCGAATGGATTAAACCCTTCCGGAGTAATCCCATTCCTTACATAGTCGATAAAATCGCTCTTTTTCATACTGCAAATTTAGCCAGTTTTGGAAACCGTTCAACAGCGTCACTCGCTGCGTAATTTACCCGGTATGTACCAAAGATCAACCCGTCCTGGCCAATAGAATGCCGCTCAAGGCTATACGTCTGCTTTCCAAACTTTACCGTGTTCTCAGGTTTGTCAAATGCAAAATACACCATCGTAAACGATCCGGGGCGTAGGTGAATGAAGTTGGTGACGTAGGCGTTTTTCACTTCCGGGCACTCCATGTATTCAACCTCGTAGTTTGGAACCTCTAAAACCGGCATCCAACAGCAATTCCGCTTCGCGTTCGATTCTGTAAAGAAGTGGGCCAAAATGCTTTTCCACATGATTACCTTCAAAAAGCCCGGCCTGTCTCCCGGTTCGGTCACTATGCCGTAACCCTTGTTTTGTGAAACCTTTACCGCTGGTTTCGACCGCATAAACTCGTAGGCCGCTCTTAATTTTCTCAGGTTTTCTTTGGTTGCCGGGAACTCCATTTTGTCCCCGAAAAACACTGTTGTTGCCATTTTAATCTGCTTCATTTCTACTCCATTTTTTTAATGATCTCTGAATACACAAGGTTTGGCGCAATGTCGAACGTGTGACATAAATCCTCGATCAAATTAACCCTGGTTAGTGGTATTGGGCATTTCGCAATTATACCCATAATGTAGTGCATCGCTTTTACCCTTCGTCCGATGTCCTGTTTGTCTGGCAATGATTCCAGCGTGTGCTCGCTGAATGTCTTGCGCCTGTATTCAATTTTCTCCAAGATAGAATCTCTGCCCTCGGTCCTCATTACGTCATCCGGATCCTGGCCCTCGTCCAACGAAATTATGTATGGGAAGATTCCCTCGAAGATTGCGCTCTCCGCGCTTTTGATGCTTGCCCGGCGACCGGCAAGGTCTCCATCGTAAAGCAGGTACACGTCTGTCGTCAACCCGCAAATGAATTTCATCTGGCTCGTTGTGATCGAAGTTCCGCACCCCCCAAGGATATTCCGGAAACCGCCCTGGTGCATACTCAGCACGTCCATGTACCCCTCAACCAATAGGAGCGGATTCTTGCTCACATACCTGTCCTTGATCTCAAACTCGTCCTTGATGCGGTCCATCCCGTACAATACCTCGCTCTTTTTGTAAAGTGGAGTTTCTGGCCCGTTTAAATATTTAGGGGTATCCGGATTTGTGCTGAGGGTTCTCCCTCCAAATGAAACGATCTCGCCGTTCGGGTCCATTATTGGGAACATCACCCGGTTGTTGAAGGTTGCGTTACCGTTATCCCTTACCAACCCGGCCACCCGAAGTTCTGTCTCGGGCACCGGCGCCGTCTTTAAATGGTGGGAATCGTTTGGGGCAAAGCCCAGGCGCCAGTTAAAAATTGTCTCCTCGTTCAACCCGCGCCTGCGGAAAAAATCAATAGCCGGAGCTGATTGAAGCCGGTTGTTGTATAGCCCGGCAGCAAACTCTGTTGCTCTGTTCATGGTCTGCGTTTTGAGTGAACAAATACTCGGTCAAAATACCGGAAATTCTCTGGCAAATTAAAGTCCAAACTCACTTCAAACTGCCTGCTCTCCGACATTTTGCTCATACGCCAAACCGTCAATAAAATTCATCAACTCCCGTTCCTCATCGCTCATCTCTGGATTATTCCGGTATTTCTCAACGATAGCCTTTAATTGAGGGATTGAACCCGGATCATTTGCTATCATTCTTTTTGCCTGCTCAAGGCGTGTCTGGCGGATTAAAAGATCAACTACTCCGCTCAATGAAGGTGGAAAATTTTCTACTTCTTGCATGATGTTTTATTTAACGGTTAACTCTAATACAACTCCTTTTGGAAAGTGCTGCCATGTAACGCCGCCAATTTTGTGCTCAGACGGGTTTTCGTTGTAAACATTACACCACCGCCTTCCGAATCTGTGAACGATCTCGCCAATAGCATCCTCCTCGTTTTCCGCCTCAACCGTAACCATTCCTTGCCTGTCCCAAACCCGCCCATCACCGAGGTCGTGCTCCTGGCCATATCCAAGCGTAAAATAGAACTTGCTCATTTTATGAAATGATTTGGTACGCCACACAATGCCAACGAATAACATCGCCTTCTTCATTTGTCGTCGGCTTAGTCAGATTGTAAAGGATATTTTGCTGCGGGTCATTCTGTCCACGAATAATATCAATGAAGGTAATGCCCGTCTCATCCATACGATCTTCATTCAACGGTTCCGGGAATCTCCAATTTAACTCCCATTGCTCTCCATGCTTGAATTTCAACAGCCCGCGTGATACAAGGTGCATCGCCCGCGACAGATCACCAGCGGCTTCCCGGTCAAACTCACCACCAAAGAAAGCGCTGTCTATCAAAATGCGCAGCGCTTTTGGCCCCCAGGTTGCGTAATTGGAAAACTCAATGGTGTAAGGTTCAAGCCATTCCTTCAACATGGCAATATCGTTCACAAAATCTTCTTTGGAGCAATCGAACGTCCCAAGGTATTTTGTAACCTGGCTGTCACCAATACGTTCTTGAAGGTAATCCTCTGCTGCTGCGTCGGCATCTTCTTTGCCGTGGCCGAGGAGAAAAAACAAACGAATGTGCTTTTCCATAATCTGCGTTTTTAAATGTGTGATTGATCGCTGTAAAGGTAAGATTATACCCTTTAATGTGCAAATTTATTTCCATAAAAAATGCCGGCCTTTTCGGGACCGGCACACTCGCGGGGGGTAGCGAAACACCAGCGGCTAATGTAGTTTTTGTGATTTGTTCGCTTCCAACTGGATGCTCTCTACTCGGCGCGACCTCATAGCCCAACCGTAGTAAAATTTCTGCATCCTCGGGTTTGATCGAACGATTCTCTGATACTCCTCTAATCTGAGGGTTGTGTATTTTTTCACATCCGCTTTCTTCGATGCTTCAATGGTGACTGGACCGATCATACCATCCTCTTTAATCCGCAAACTCTTTTGAAGCAGTTTGATTGCTTTCCGTGGCCCCATGTTTACCGCTGTGTCGAATACCGCGAAAGATATAGTTTCTGAAAGATCGGCTATCCTCGGCTTTTCCCAATAGTCCTGCCTGTAAATGCCAATCGCGTCCTCGATAGTGAGCGACGCAATATCCTCTGTTGGGTATGCCCGTTTGCTTATTCCATAATTGGTCTCTCCACCAGGATCAACCGGATCATTCACATACCCTCCCTCGAACGTAATGGTGTGCAATATAAAATCATCAAAATCCATCTTAAAAGGTGTGGCCGCGTTTGCAGCCACCGTTTTCATTTCGTCTCCCTTGCATGGGATGCACAAAAATATGCGCTGTTTCGGTATAGAGCAAAAAAAACCGGCCCTCTCGTTCGAGTGGCCGGCGGTTTCCCGTATAATCTCATGAAAAGTCTTAACAAATCTACGAACATTTCCAACACTCATGTATCAGAATTGAAATAATTGCAATAAAACCGACAATTCTCAAAATCGCCACTCCTGGCGGTAACCGATAGTTGTTTGATTCTTCCATGCTATTAGATGTTAAATTACCATTCCTCTGAAAGCCCAACCAAAGAATACCAATGAGAACCTAACACTACAAAACCGAACCCATTGGCCGAACCCAACCTAACCATGACGTTCCTCGATCTGCCTTTCTGTACCGAACCGTTGATCTCCTAACCTTACCAAACCAATCCTTCCAAACCGCTCCCGTTGTCCAAACCCTTCCCTTCCAATGCTTACTTAACCACACCCTTCCTCTTTATTCCCATGCAGGACCAAACCACTTCGCAAAACACCTGACAACACCCAACCTCTCCCATTATCCATTCCACCGCGAAGCCCACCTAACCAATGCCGTCCATTCCGCACCGCTCCTGTCCCATTATCCGAACCTTTCCAAGCCCCTCTATACCTCACCATGCAATGCCCTTTGGCCATTCCTTACCTTCTCATATCACGCTACACCTAACCGCTCAACACCCAACCGGACAACACCGCTCCGTTGAAAACCGGGCCATACCATACGCCGCCATTCCACTCCCATTATCCAATGCCCTCCACTCCTAACATAACCCCGCTCCACCTAACCATTCCCTTTAGCCAAACCTTCGCACTCCTCAACTTACCCAACTCGACCTTGCCAATCCTAACCCGTTATCCATACCATTGATAGCCTAACCCCTGCGTTCCGGTCAAAACCGCGACGAACCAGACCTCTCCCATTATCCTCGCCGTTGCATTCACCACCGCAAAACACCAAACCACACCTGTCAACATTGTGCCAAACTGTACCAAGCCTGACCGAGGCCATCCTATCCGCTCCGAACCTATATTTTTAATAACTGACGCCTCACAATAATTCAGGCTATTCGCCTGAACTCTGTAAGGCTTCGAGTTCTACACAATGTTAGAAGATAATAGGTATTCCTCGAACTTCGGGAATAAGTCATCTTCCATCACATGTGATAGGCTTTCTGGATTGCATTCTCCCATTCTTTTTGCAACGCGCTTCCACTGCTCCCCCCATTCCCGTAATGCTTCTATTTTTTTTCGTAGTTTTTCAAGGTTGTCGTGAAAAGATGAAATTTCCCATTCAATATCACGAGCGGTTGCATGGCATTCAGAAACATCGTCTGAGCGGCCAATTGAGTTCGCGTATTTTTCGCAATCATTAGCCAATTTTATCATTTTGTCAATAAACTGGCACTGGTGCTCTGGTGGCAACTCAATGCCAAAAAGCATTTCCGATTGCCCCACACCGCAAATGGACTTGACTGTATCAATGTCTATTTTTTCAATTCTTAGATTTCCCATTTCTATAAATTTATGTAGAACTATGCGTGTGCGTCAATGCTTCGTAAGCCTCGCACCTGCGCACACGCTCACGTTATGCTGGAATTAAAACAAAGTCATCTTCGGTTACGTCTACGTCGTGGCTGCTATCACCGTCTGCGATATATGCCACCAACTCACCGCCTTGGGCATCTGCCCCCGTTGCTGTTTCTTCTCCTTCTTCAAGTTCTGCAATATTTACAACGGTTCCGGCCGGGAAGGCTAAAATGTCTTTTGCCGTAATTTTTGCTTGACCTAATTCTTTCATTATATCTCGAGTTTTACCGGGGTAAAAATTCGCATAACGCCGCGTCCCCGTACAGCCGCGCTATGCGTCGCGCCCAGCGTGGGCGCACTCAGTTAGCCAGCCATAACGGGCTGAAATTTCGGATGCAGTTCGAGAGTGTCTTGTTCAGGGTCACAACAATTATCAATCAGAATATCACAACCCCATACGACACGCCTCCAACGCCAATCAATTTCATTTTTCCAGGTCTCGAAAAATACCCGCTTTAGTTCTTGGGTATCAACATCTCCCCATGAGTCTTTGAAATTATCTGAACGATATGGAGCAAGTTTTTCAGCAAGTTCTTCTGTGTAGTCCGATGGGTCAACATTCCAATCGTTTTCTTCCATCAGTTCCCACAAGGAAAAGAAATCCATCATTTTTTGTATATCCTCTTTCGAGGCTTTTGCCATTTTCATAATGTACAGTTTTTAGTGTAAAAAATAAGGCGGCTAACCCTGCTTGCCCGTACACTGACCGCTAAGCGCGGCGCGGCGTACAAGCCGCAGTTCAATCCATTGAAAGCGTTTGAACAGAATAGTTTTCGATTCTGAACTGTCCGAATTGAGGCCGGAAATCTCCGAGACCGGAAAATATGCCAGCGTTTTTTACTAGCTCGTAAAGCAGGTCACTCCCAATGTATTCCGGCGCCAGAATTTGGAGTTTGAAGGTAATCCACCAGCCTGCTTTAAATGCCGGTCGCGTTCTCGAAATGCCGGATGTCTGCACTACAACACGCCGCGTATCTTCATAGTCCCATTCAGTCACCCCTACGTTTTTTGCGCTCTTGTAGTTGTTGACAATGCCGTTTGGCTCCTCGGGAATAATGATCGACTTTGCCCGGTCCCGCAGGGATTTTCTCGGGCTTCTCGGATCCTGGAAATCCCTGGCTGCATGACAAAGCGCAGCGCAGAAATTGAGCGCTGGCATAACAATACGGCCCTGGTCGTCACGGAGCACATACGATTCCAGGTCATCGGTTTTCTTTACTGAGGAACCCTTTTTCGCTGCCGACTTGATTTCGATTGCCTGCGTGTTCCAACAGTGCATCAGCATATCTTTCGTGCCTCTCACCGTGATCGTAGCAACGTAGGGTTTCGTCATGTCAATCAGCAAAGATTTGCCGTTACCGTTTGGCTCAGGGATGTTCGCTGCCCTTGGTGCTTGTACAAGTGTGGCGCCGTTTCCGTGGTCGCCTGCTTTAGTTGCTTTTTTCATTTTCTGAACTGTTGTTGTTTGTGAATAAATCAATTTTCTCTTTTGAATACTTCAAAACCTTCCCTGCGTCGAACAAGAATTTTCTTAGGTGCAAAAACGAGTAGCCAATATGGTCCTTTAACTCGGGGTCATTGTTATCGACGTGGTCTATCAACCAAACCACATCTTCCCGTTTTTTCAAATCAACATCGTCATCTATCCCTCCTTTTCCAAACATCGCCAAAACCTCATCTTCGCAATAGGTATCGTCTATCAAAGCGAGCGCCTGTATTACATTTCCACTGTAATCAATGGCCCCTGAAACAAACTTGAATAAATCCAGTAAATCCTTCATAGTTCTTCGCGTTTTCCTGAAAGTATTAGGTTAATGCGACGCTCGATCATTCGCAGCGCCTTCGTGTCATCCTTTAAAATTGGGCGTTTCCATTTTACCTTGTTTTTCCACCACTCAATGCTTCTCCATACCATAGCCTCCATTTCCTGGAGGTTAATCTCTGAACCCTGTTGAACGGCCCTGTCGCAAATAAGCCTGACGAACTCCATCTCCCAGGCCAACTCTCTCAGCCGGTTCTCTTTGGCCTCGATCAAAAGCGGCAACATGGTCAAGTAGTTTGGCCGGTCTACCCTGCAATGAAGGTAAAACTCAATATCTGCCAATGAAATTAAGTCGTAATTAAGTACCCAGGGCTGCTTTCTGTTGAACATAAACCGGACCCGGTTTTTCCGTGGGTGCGGATCCCATTCCCAATTTTTCCCAAAATTCACCTCGTCACCGGGATTGTACAAGAATGTCATTATCTCCCCGTTGTCATCAACAAAATAACCATTATCGTATCTGCCGCACTTCTCTTTTTTCACTGCCTCAACTGTATAGATGCCACTACTCGGCAAATTCGGCAAACTCCATTCGCTGTTGTAAACGAAATAGTGGTCACTAAAATCCTTTTTGGACGTATAACCTCGACTTGTCCAATGATTAGGAGAAGAAATAATGATACGGCTACCCTCGCTGATCTGCTCGTTGATCGAATCTTTCCACTCTAAAAACCTCATCCTTCCATCTGGCAACCCATCCTCCTCATCGTATAATAAAACGATCTTTCCAGGGTGCGCGTCCAGGTTGAATAAATCCAGCCGCTCACTCATCGGGCTGAAAACCTGTGTCCTGTCAATCAACCCCTGCATGAACAGCGCTTGTGCCATGTACCTATGATGCTGGCTCTCTATTTTCTCGCGGTCGCTTTTGAAGAAATGCCGGCTCTCATCGTTCATCGCTTTGACTGTTGAAAGCAACTCTTGAAACTCTGCCCGTTTAGGAAACAGACGCGGGCTGATATTGATATTCTCAGTAAAAATCCGGTAAACATTCTCCCCATTCCGGATAAGAACGAATGTCCGACTGTTCCAATATCTCATCTGCATATTCTCCCACTTGTCTCCATAGTCTTTATCCGAACGCCGGTATCTGAAAACAACCATGCCCTTTTGCTCTGGCAGGCAAGATTCCAGGTTGCCCGGCTTCAATAACCATTCATCGAATTTTTCAACGTCGTTTATATCGGCGCCACCGTTGCCCAGGATAGCCAACTCCTCATCCATGTAAAGCATCATTTGCCGGAAATAGATCGGGTAATCCTCCGGAGCGGGGACACCTTCGCGGATTTGAACCAACTCCTCGTTTATTCCAAGGTATAGTTCTATGCTCGTAATGATCCTGCGTATTCGGGTCATCTGTGTACGCATCTGCTCCATCTGGCGCTCCAACTCCCAAACCATCCTTTGCATCTCCGCCTTCTTTCGCTCTATGTACAACGTCATTTTTGCGGCCATCCTTCTGGCTTTCTCCTCGGTCTTAACCAAAGCCTTTTCCTGCTCAAGTAGACGGCCCTTACTATTCACCGCCAATACCGCAGACGGGTTTTCCGGCTCATCGTCCGAAACAAACATCTGAGGAACCTGGCCCGATTCAACCAATTCACGGCCCTCCTGGTAGGCTTCTTCAATTGAACAGTCAAGTTTCACATATTGGCTGAACCTTGACCATTTCATTGGGGAATAAGACGCCTTCCTCCATTCATCGCGCTCGCGGTATGAATGATGGACAACCAACTCTCCATCTATGATCTCAAACCCATCGACCCGGTAAAAATTTCTCGCGTTTGCTTCGGTGAAGATGTCGCCCACCGATAGGTCAAGGCCATCACGCCTGACTAATTCCGCTGCTTCGGAACTGATAACCTGGCTCATAACTGCGTTTTTGTGATTGATGCGGTAAAGGTAAGATTATACCTTTTAATTACCAAATTTAATTACTACCCCAACGCATGGAATCGGCAAAATGTAGAGCCATTTCTTTTTTGCGTCCCAAAACCAGCCAATCCAGAAATCATACCAAGCGAATATGAAGCCAACCCGAACCTTAATTCTCTCTTTTACCGGTTCTGTTTTTGCGTATAAGATAGGTTCCAAAAATTTACGCATAAGTTCACGCTCTATTGAACTACCTCTTTCTGAATAATGCGGACAATGTTCATGCTCAATCCTTCCAATCTTTTCCTCGTCTGGACAAAAATCAAATCTTCCAAAAGCGCACTTGCAATTCGATGGAACATTTAATTCCGGTGATCCACTCCAATAGGTCAAATGCCTGCAATTTAAACATTTCATATTCTAAGATTTAACCAGGTAGCCAGTTTTTACCCTGAGCGGCCCGGATGTTAAAAGTCTCCCAAAGTTTTGGATCCCGGAACGTAATGTGACACGTCCCTTTCTTCCAAAATTTGATATGAAAAAACTCTGTCAATACCTCGTTTTGATATTCGTCATTTGGGTAGATGTCACGAAGTTTCCGGCAATGATTGCTCAGGGTGTCATAGATTGTCGCAATGTGAACAGTATTACCGTTTTCGTCAACATATTCCATTTTTTTACCTGTAAGCAAACACATTACCCGGTCTATATCATCCATCGCATCCTTACGCTGGTAACTCACCTCGAAATTTCCAGAACGATTGCTTGGCGACCATATCCGGAAGTAAATAAGGTACGGTATAATCACTTTCTTGTTCACCTTGTATGCGTCGTTCGTTTTCCACCCCTCCCAATGTATTTTGTTGTCAGCATGGAAAGCGCACATCTTATCGAATACTTCCAATATGCACCGGTCCATGATCTCGCGCCGGTTTACCAATAACGTTTCAAACACCGCGTCTATATTTTTCACTGAAAAATCAATCCCTGCCTGTTGTTCCAGGAACTTGAAAAAATCCTCTTTCGCTTTTGAGGTGATGACATTCCGCACCTTTGTTTTCTCGAATATCGTTGCCCAACAATCCTTTTGAAACTCCATCAAAAACGCATTGTGCGCTGCAATCTCTTTGGCCCTACGGTCTCCCTTACAACCTTCCGCTGCATCATTGGCAACTTCAAAAATCCCCTTCTTGTTTGATCTCCGTGGATCGTAAAACGGACCCATAAACAAATCCAGGTTTTGCTTCGCCTGCCGGAATTGAAGGTATGCCCTGCCTGCCTTTGAGTAAGCATCTACCAACGCCGTGATAAAGTCGGCCCGGTAAACCTCACCTGTCGAGTTCTCAAATGAAATATCCACCTCGTCATTCAGTTTCGAGGTGTCCAGCGTTTCCCAATCGAATTTAAACCGCGTGTTGTCAACCGGCTTTTTCAGGCGAACCATAGCCACCTCAACATTTGTCCGGCGCTCTGCTGATATAAAGCAGTTGCCCAGGTAATCAATGTCACCGTATTGCTCAATGATCTCGCAAAGAAGTTCCTGCTTCGCTGTGCTCGGGTTCGCAATGGTGTTGGCATTCATCAAACAGATCACATCACCACCATCGCCGACTATCTCCCAGGCTTTGAAAATGTGATCGACTGCCGTATTAAACGGCGGGTTCATTATCACCAGGTCAAACCATAGGTTCCCGGTATAGGTAAGGAAGTCGCGGTCAATTACCCGGTATCCACGGCCCGTAAGCACGTTTGTCAAATCCGGATCTATTTCGATAGCGTACACGCTCTCTTTTTTGGCGCCCGCCCGAATGATCGCATTTAGCAGGTCGCCTTTGCCTGCGGATGGCTCTAAAATACTCACACCGGCCTTGATCTTCTCAAGTACCGGAGCGAGCATCTTTTCGGCAACATCCATAGGCGTCGGATAAAATTGTTCTCCAAACATTGATTGAATCTGCGTTTTAGTTTAAAAATTATTCCCACTTCCGGTTGCCGTATTGAGTTTCCGACAACTCGGCTTTTAAGTGATCGTACTTGTTTTCTATCCGGTCTGCATGGGTTGAATCGTACTTCTCTGATCGGGTCTCTATCAATTCTATCAAACCAGCAACGCCATTGACCGAATCACTCGTTTCATAAACACTATCCAACTCTCCGTTTTTGAGTTCGTCGGCAATGGCTTCCTCACCAAGCCCTTCTTCTCTCAGGTTGTCGTAATCTATCACGATGAATTTAACGGGTTCTCCCGTCAATGAAGTGGCGCCTTCTATGAGACCACCACGGACGTACACTGCAATAACTGGCGCTCCCTGATTTGCCACCGGTCCAGTTATTCGCTGCATAATACCCTCGGCTGATTCTCTTGAATTGAAGTCTCCAATACAGTCAAGGCCACCCTCCGGAATGTGCCCATAAAGGGACCAAAATTCGGCTTCATCATCGGGAACCTGTTCTACAAATCCGCAACCGTCGTCTTTGCATCCATGTACCTCGTATCGGTCAAATTTCGATAGCGTTGTTTCAGTTCTGTTCGTCATGGCTTTTCTCGTTTATAGGGCGAACCTGGCCCTGGTGAAAGAGGTGACAAATGAAAAAATGCTTTGCGTTGGCGTCATCCAGTTCGGGCGCCGTTTGGCTCTTTTCTGCTTTGAGCACACCTGCCGGTCGGGAAAACACCGGGTAGGAACTTTCGCCGGATTTGATAATAAACCCGAGTTCGCGCCAACCCTTCGCGGTGCGGAAAACGGTTTCGTTCGTTTGCGCTTGGTACATAGCCATTAACCATGCGTTCACGCTGCCCTTGCTTTCGATCTCTTGGACCGCCTCGGGGCGCTTTTTTTGTTCGGCCAAAAACTGCCGGAATTGTTCGACTTTCATAATCTGCGTTTTTACTGAGTGATTGAATTTTACCTTACAATATCCCAAAAGTGAAACTCACTTTCAAATAGTGTCGTGTCGCCGTGGTCTGATCGGATGGTCCAAACACCTTCATCGTATTTTTCTATCACTGACCATTCTCCCCAATCGGGGTTTTTACGGTTCTTAATTATCAGACCGACGCGAATATCTGAGTTAGTTAGCTCTCTCATCTTTATGCTGCGTTTGTGATAAAGCGGTCAACCCGGAAACTCCGAATTGCCTGCCGCTCGATGTCAAAATAAGTCATGGTAATGTTACCGGCTGCCGTCTCTTTGATCGGGAATTTGATGCCGGAATTTTGAAGCGTACCCTCTGCATCTCTCAACTCACCATCGTCTTTCACGAACTGGAATTTGCAGTTTCCCGCGAGCATCGCATATTTTGCTTTCATCACCGCCCAGGCGGTAACCATTGCTTCGCGGCGGCTCATTGATTTTCTCAGGCGGTTTGCGAGTATAACGACTTCGGATTTCATAACTGCGTTTTGTTGTGTTTGATTGACCTTATAAAGGTAAGATTGTACCTTATAATAACCAAACAAAAGCGCAGTTTTTTTTCATTTTTTTTGACAAATAAAAAACCGCCAGTCACTTACGCAACCGGCGGTCAATAAACCCCAAAAAACCAAATGAAAACTGTTACAAAAATAGCGCAAAAAGGAACGCAATGCAACCCTTGTTACGCATTTTGCGCAGCAACGAAATCGTTCAGTTTGTTCCCGGCGTCGATCAGGTCCACATAGCCGTTGAACACACCTTCCAGGCCACCTTCCAGAACCGGGTTATCCGGGTAGGAAACCAGTTTGGAAACCCCGCTTTTCAGCTTCGCTTTTTGGTCGTCGGTCAGCGTATGGAACGCCGTGCCTACGGTGCCTGCCAATTCGGTCAGCCCTTCCAGTTTTTCGGTCACGTCGGTATCGCCTTTGCTTTGATCGACCACCAGCGCGGCGGCTTGAGTTTTGCCAGATGCTTCCATCAGGTTCTCGACCAGGAGTTCCAGGTCGTCGTTTACGAAGTCGATTTGCTGCTTGAGCAGGTCAGAAATAAGATTGAATGTTTCCATCTTCTAAATAATGGTTTGAGTGAAAAAAATCTTTGAGCGACAAAAATAAAAAGATTCGACGGCATTTCGCCGCCGAATCGACATATAAAGGTTAAAGCCAAAGCTAATTAAGCAGGACGTTTGTACCCTTGTTCTCCTTATCGTATGCGCTGAAATCCTGCATCTTCGTGATCCGGCCCTCTACCATCCACTGGTCATCACCGCTCAGTTCCTTGGCCACCCCGGTAAAAGCCTGCATCACACCAAAGGCCGTATTTCCAAGCCCGCACCCGAGTAGGTAAGAAGCCACCGCTTTCGTCTTTTCCTGGCTGAGGTTCAAATCCTGTGCGATGTTCACGACCGTATCCAGCGGGTATTCAAGCCGGATCTCGGCCAACGCTTCGAGTTCCGCTACCTTCTTGCCCAGGTAATCCTTCGACAGCCAGCGCTTCATGCAATCCTTGGTCTTCGACATGATCGCCGCGATCTCCGTCTCGATGGTCATTGGAGACCATACCACATCCCCGATCTTTTCATTCGTCACGCCAACGTGCTTACGGCTGTACGCTTCCGTGGAATAGATGTTTCCATTACCGAAGGCGCCCGTAATGATGCGCGGGGCAACTTCAAACATGGACGCTCCAACCTCTGAGTTCCGAACGATCATACCCGAAAAGAACCGGTTGTCTTTGTTGCCCGTTTTCGTGTCGCGGAATTGTTCGAGAACGTAACTCACCTGCTCCAATTCAGGCGCATAGAAGCGCAGGAAGATGCTCCGGTCGGTCATCGTACAAACCTTGGCCTTGATCTCGAAACCGCTCTCCTGCTGGCACTCACTCAACAGTGCGAGCAATTCATTTACAATCCGGAAACTGCTGATCTCCAAATAGGAATCACTCAGCATAGCCCGCATCCGTCCAGTGTTACGATCTCTGGAATAGGAACGAACCAGGAAGTTTCGCGGCATCTTCTCTCCCTCCGATTCTTTTTCGAGCCAGCCATTGACGTTTTGATCCATCAGTTCCGGGTAGTCAGCGGCCATTCGGCGCCCGTATCCACGCGGAATTTGGAGTTTGTCAAAAATCTGGCCCAGGGCGTAGTCATTGGGTTCCAGCACCAGGCTTTCGGCATTGTTCCGTGGAATACGGATTTTGCCCTTGGCCGAAATGATCTTGCTGGCCGGCACCAGCACATCGTATTTGATGTTTTCCAGCTCTTGCAGGCGGGTGTACATCTCGGGTAACTCCATGTCCAGGTGAACGATGTCCTCACTCTTGACATTTGAATTTAAAACTGCATTTTCCATAAATCTGCGTTTTATGAATTAGAAAATCCCGGATGACGGTCGTCGTCATCCGGGTTGTTTGTTTATAGCCACTTCGTTTGCCATGATCTGCGTTTTAAATTGTGGTGTGTTGTTGTGTTTGATTGACCTTATAAAGGTAAGATTGTACCTTGTAATGGCCAAATAAAAACGCAGTTTTTTTTCATTTTTTTTCCTCAATTTGAAATTGAAGGTTGTACCTGAATTTATCCCTCAACTCAAACAAGTATTCCCTGACCTTCTCGGGTAGTTCGTCAACCTCTTGCTGAGTGATCTCAATATGGTGCATACGCCCCTTGTATTGAAAATACTCCTTTATCCTTTGGTGTAGGTAGTACCGGCGCCTGGCCCTCGAAACCTTCGTGCTCACCTTCTCCCTTGGAGCCTTTTTGAAAATATTCATATAGGTATCCACCTCAACCAAAACACCTTTTGCCTCCAATGTTCGTAGGCATTTATAGCAGGCCGATGTCCTGCCGAATTGGTCCCGGCTTGCGCAACTTACCCTTTTCCCTTCGTACCATTTATTCTTCAATATGTGTGGGGTTACACCATCTTTCGATTTAGCCAACCGCAACGCGAAGCGCTGCATCTCGGTCAATTTTACTTGCTTCATAATTCACGTTTTATAAACCAGCATTGCAGCCGATCTACTGTGTTTGGATGTTATTCCCATATACCCCGTATAAGCCCTGAATGATTCCTGTGTCCAGTTGTTGAGCGCGGCGACCGGAGCCTTTCGGTAAAACCTGTACCCTCGCTCTACAAAGAACTCACACCACATTTTACTGTCCCTCTTTACGGATCCGGCGCCCTGAAACCGCTCGGCGTTACCGACAAATTTCTTCCTCAACCTCGCATCTTCCAGGATGAAAAAGAACTCGGCATTCGATGGAGCCGCGACCTCAAGTTCCCATTCAACGATAAACCGCTGTGCTGAAACGATATTGAGCGTCTTAACCGAAGTCAAGACGCCCTCTACCTTATCGTATATCGCAATTCCGGTATTAACTCCCGGATCTATGCCGATGAAATATCTTGCTGTTTTCCTGGCAGCAATAATTCCCTCAAGCCCTTGGCCCTTCAACTTCTCCGCTCTGTTCATTTTTCAGTGATTTTACCGCGCCCTCTAAAAACAGAATGATGTCAGCATCGCTTATTTCTTCGACCGTGTACACTCCAACCTGGCCTTTGTTATGTTCGCCGTGGCCGACCCCAATCAAAATCACCGGGGTTTGGTAGTTGTTCACCATTTTGCCGCGCCATTTATTCAGGCGGTCCTGCGCAATCTTTGCAATCTCATTTATTTTCATATCGCCCTGATTTTATGACAAGCTCAACGGACCCGCCTTTCTTAAATAGATAGTAGTCAATGGTCGTTTGGCTGAGGGTGTCTGCCGGATTCCAAGCCCTGATTTTACACGACTTCCCCTTCGCTTTTACTTTGAAGGAAAAGTACCCGCTTGGTGCGGTAATCCGGGATTTCGGAGAACAGTCAATCGAAACCATCGCTCCCTTTATCGGCGTTCCTGATTCATCGCAGACCACTCCTTTTACTTCTCGGCATTGGACTGCGGTAAACATAATGAGTAAGGCAAAAACAATCTTTTTCATATAGAAACCAAGTTTTGTGAACAATCAAAAAGGCGCTTCTTCGTCGTCTTTATCCGACGTATCCTCTGGCATTGCACCGATGCGAATATTTTTTGCTTCCTCCTCAAAATCAATGTCCTCGATGTCCCAACCATCTGAAAACTGAGTAGTCGTTTTGGTGAATTTCAATTTAAACTCCTTTGGCTCTCCATTCCGGTATTTCGCTATGTCGAATATCACCAGCCCGTCCGTATTATCCCCCTTGTACTTTTCAAATTTGTAATACTCGGGACGGTAAATAAAGCAAACGATGTCGGCATTTTGTTCGATTCCACCGCTGTCTCTCAAGTGGTCCAATTTAGGGCGTTTATCTCTTGTCTTTTCGCACTCACGGCTTAACTGAGAAAGACAAACAACTGGCACCTGAATCGTTTTTGCGATACCCTTTAATGCCATTGAAATTTTATCCATCTCATCGTTCCGGTTATTGGTTTTGTCCTCGGTCCTCGCAAGGCCAATATAATCAACACCAATCAACTCGATATTATGAAGGTATTTCATCTGCCGGGCAATAATCCCCATCATCTCCACACTCAACCCGCTCATATCCACAACGTATATCTGCGAATTAAGGCAAATCTCCGAAACGTCTACAACCTGTCGTAACTCGTCCTCGGTCAGCGTCCCCTTTGCAATCCGGTTTAATGGTATCCCCGAGCAGTACGAAAACAGTTTGTAGTAAAGGCTTTCCGCTGTCATTTCCAGGGAGAAGATAAGAACCGGCCTCGGCCTGTATTTGTCGAACACCATGCTGATTAAGGCGCTCGTTTTCCCCATACCCGGCCTTGCCGCGATCACAATTAAATCCCCCGGTTGCCACCCTGCCGTATGCTCGTCCAGGCAATTTATCCCCGTGGCAAAACCCGTGATCTTCTCCTTGTTCATTACCGCCATTTCCAGGCGCTTTATTACACTCAAGGAAATAGAACCCGGTTCTTTGATCGGGACATTTGAAAAGCCTGTCGTCACCGCATCTGTAAACCACTTCTGAACCTCCGTAAAGGAAAACACTCCATCATTCTCCCGATCAAGTCCAATCCGTACCGCGCTCAAACCGATCTGAACAATGCCCCGCTTTAGAGAATAGTCCCTCAAAATTTCACACCACCTTTGAAGGTGTGCTGTACTCGAAACCTTGTTGGTGCATTCCATTATCTCAACCGTGTACGCTTGCCCTACGGTCCGGCGCAATTCGTGCGTAACAGTAACCATGTCAATCGGCTGTCCAGCCCGGTACATTCGTGAACACGCCTCATAAACTTTCCGATAAACCGGCGTATGGAAATCCGCCTCTGTGATCGTAACGGACGCAATCGCCATTCCATCATTAAATCCTACAACACACCCGATAATTGCTTGCTCAACATCCTTGTCTGCTGGCATCACAAAATTTGCTGGCAGGTAGTTGGATAGGGTTTTCAAGAAATCCCTTTCAGCCGTTTTATTCGAGAACCCTCCGCTGTCCGGGAAAATCGTTTTGATGTCAATTAGTCCTGATTGATTGTCCTTTTTCATCTGCGTATAAAATTAAGTTTTTACTGTCAAATCCGTGGAA
>WBZL01001175.1_pt1 | contig 28155 bp, 27 predicted proteins | sample 5204291 | NCBI WGS metagenome assembly WBZL01 (sample SAMN12344345, study PRJNA552823) | activated sludge metagenome | biome: Activated sludge suspended growth; feature: Nitrification reactor; material: Wastewater; isolation source: activated sludge from nitrification reactor of wastewater...
GCGCCCACATCCGGCGGATCATCAGGATCAGGAAGGCCAGCAGTGCCAGAAGGATGATGTTGACCCAGGGGATGATCGTCACGTCCGGCCCGGCGACCGGGTAGATGTTCACCGCGTTCGGGAAGGACGAGACGTAGATGTTGCGCCATCCGTAATGGGTGACGACCGCCCATTTCGGGTTTTCGGAGGTGGAGATCATGTCCTGCGCGCGGGCCAGCAGGTTCGCCGTGTCGAACTTGAAATAGGGCGGCCAGGACCAGCCGGTATCCTCGTTGCGGTAGACGACCTCCTTGCCGTTCGCCTTCACCGCCTGGATGAACTGCACATCGCGGTTGATGAGGCCCGTCGCCTGATCGTCGGGCGTCGCCCAGAAGATCCGCGTCCAGTCGCTGAGGTCCTGGCGTTCCTGGTAGGTGCCGACGATCCGCACCACGTCGTGCTGGGGGAGCGTGTAATGCAGGAAGCCGATGATCACGGCCGCGAGGGTCGCGACGAAGGTCCATTTCACATAGCGCATCTCGGCCTCACTGGTAGTTGGTCACGAAGAGGATCGCCGCGACGGCGACCGCGGGCAGGATGAAGACGAAGATGATGAGCCGCCGCCGAAGCCCCGGTTCATAGTCCTTCACGCCGGTCTCGATAAAGGCCTCCCGCGCGTCGGGATCGCCCCCGTCCGGATGGTCGGCCGCCCAGTCCTTCTCAAGCTGCTCGCGCCGGACGGAGCGGGCGTAGATCCACATGAGCAGATAGACGACCGACAGGCCGATGACGCCAACGACGGCGAGGCGCAGCAATGCGATCATCTTCTCTCCTTGCGGACGGCGCCCCAGGGGCCGACGGCGTCGAGGATATCGCCGCGCCCCGGCCGCGACCAGCCCGGGATCGCCGGCGTCTCTTCCATCGCCGGCTCCGGCCCGAAGAGCCGCGACCGCGCGCCCGCCTTGTCGATCTGGTACTCGCGTTCGAGATAGTCGGCGACGTACTCTTTCTTCGCCTCCGGCCAGGACCGGTAGAGGTGGTAGAAAAGCTCCTTGTGGCAGATGAAGAGCTGTCGCACGTCGAGCGGCGAAAGCTCCGCCAGGAGCATGTTGACCAGGTCGCGGTCGGCATGGGGTTTCGCGCGGAGCGTATAGAAATAGGACGGATGGGCGGAGGTGATGCGTGGCCAGGGCCCGCCCGTCTCCACCCAGCGCAGGAGCGCGGCGAGGCCCTGGAACGCCTCGGGGAGCCGCGCGCCGAGGGCCGCGGCCGCCTGCCTCAGGTCGCGCCGCGATCCGTGGCCGATGTCGAGCCCGAGCTCCGCCGCGGCGGCGACGACGATGAAATCCATCTTCTGCCGCAAAATGGCGGACGCGTCCGCGCCCGGCGCGCTGACGATCGGCTCGGCAAGGTCGTTGATCTCGAGGAACTTGGCGATCTGGTTCCGGTCGCCGAGGCCGAAGACATACCTGACCGGAAGCTGGCCCAGCGCCTCCTTCGGCCCGACCGAGATCGCCGCCGGATGGTCGAGGTCGCGGAAGATGTAGATGCCGCCGAAATGCGCCGTCCAGAAATTGCCCTGGTCATAGGTCGTCGCCTTCAGCGCCACCGGATTGCGCGTCACGTCGCCGGTCTTTTCCGCAAGCGCGATCATCTCGGCGATGAGCACGTCGTTCCACCAGGCGTCCTCCTCCGTCCGGAACCTCTCGACGAGACGCGAGAGCTTCTCCGCCTCCGCCAGATGGTTGCCGGTCGTGTCCGCGACCACGGTGATGCGGCGGATATCGAAGAGCCTCGCGGGCGAGGTCAGTTCGAAGACGGTATTCTCCAGCTCCCCCGCCACGGCATCGCGGGCGGTCAGGCTGAAAAGCTGCGCCTCGTTCCCGGCGATGAACTTCGTCAGGATGCCGCGCGAGGTCGAGAACTTCGCGTTCAAGAGCGGTGCCGTCTTCTGGTCGGTAGTCAAGAGGATGAACTGCCGGTTGCAGCCGTTCTTGTTGAGGTAGAGGTGGTCGTCAAGCTCATCGCCCACTTCCGGGCTGTAGCCGGAAATGTCGATGTGGAAATCGGCAAGCTTCGTCTCCTTCCCCGTCAAGGATTTCAGCGCCCGGTTGTAGCGTTCGATCAGCGCCGGGCTTTCGATGGGCACGAGATTGCCGAACATCAGGCCCTTGGAGATGAGGCGTTTCATGATCGGCCTCCATTGCTGCCAGACGCTGCGCCGGTCGCCCGGCGCCTCCCCTCCCCCTCGTGGGGAGGGGATGGGGGTGGGGGGCACGCTTCCAGCGCATCGAGCACCAGTCGCATCACACCTTCGAGATTGCCGTCCACATCCGCGTTCCAGAAGCGAAGCACCGTGAACCCCTCTGCGGCGAACCAGGCATCCCGTGCCCGGTCCCTCGGCCCGCCATGCCCGCCGCCATCGACCTCGATCACGAGGCGGCGGCCAAACTCCGCGAAATCCGCGATGTAAGGACCGACCGGCGCCTGCCTGCGGAAATGCGCGCCGAGCATCCGGTTCACCTCGCGCAGCTTCGTCCAGAGCTTGCGCTCCTGCGGGGTCATCTCCCTGCGGAGATCACGGGCGCGGCTGCGGGTATGGGCGGCGATGCGGGTCACGGGGTCGCCCCCCACCCCCATCCCCTCCCCACAAGGGGGAGGGGAGGCACCAGACGGGCGACGTTCACGCCTCCCTCCCCCCTCGTGGGGGAGGGATGGGGAGGGGGGAGTGTCGCCGGGCTTTCGACCGGGACCAGGTTGCCGAGCATCAGGCCCTTTTCAATGAGGCATTTCACCGTCCCGCTTCCTCTCCATTCGGCAAATCGCGGGCCGTGTCGCGGCTCCCCTCCCCCTTGTAGGGAGGGGATGGGGAGGGGGGCAGAGCGTTGCTCGATTGCCGTCGATCATGTCCAAGTCGATCAGGCGTTTCACCCCTCCGCCTCATGTGGAATGTCTCCATGTGAACGATGAAAGGCCCTTGTGACGGAAAACCCGAACACAACGAGGATGGTGAGAATGGAAATACCTGAGGCCGCCGTCCATGCCAGAGTCTTACCCATTCCAAAGCTGGTCAAAAGTAGAAACACAAAACCGGCTGCAAAACGCCAAAGCATCCAAACCGATGCGGTCAGAGTGAGCATAAAACAAGCGAAGACCACAACAGTCCGGAGCGAATAGATCTTTCCTTCCCCCAATCGTCGCCCCAGTGAAGTCCCGGTGACAAGCCCGGCCAGAAACGGGAGAACTGCCATGAAGAAGAGGACCAAAAACCAGTTCATCGGGCCCCCGTCATGCCTCCGACGCCCGTCACCCCTTCCCCTCCAGATACCGCCGCTTGGCCTCCTCCATCCGCCGCATGTCCCTGACCGCCGCCTCGACGGCGACCTCGTCCGACTTGTCGGCATAGCGGAACTCAGAGTCGGCATAGCGGTTGATCTCCTGCACCACCATCTCGACGGTGATCGGCTGGCGCAGCGCCTCGATCATCGCCTTCTTCTCTTCGTAAGACTTGAACAGGAACCGCTCCGGTTCCTCCATCCACTCGTCCGGCAATTCGAAATCCATCGCCCGCACCTTCACCGCATCGGTGATGTTCTTGACCGCCCGCCCCGTAAACCGCTCATCCGCCTCCTGAATGGCCTTGAGATAGGCCCCGAGCTTGGCGATGGTGTCGAGCGCGCCCACCCGCCCCTCGACCGCGCGCCAGACCGCCTTCAGCCCCTCCTCATGCGGCTCCGAATGGCCCTCGAAACTCGCCGCCACCGCGCGCTTGATCTCCTGCGCGGCATAAAGCTCATGCTCCCCCATCGGGATCGCATGGTTCTTGCCCAAGAGAAGCGCGAGGATGTCGATATAGTCCTCGCGGCTTTGCGGCCCGTCGACGAGGAACCGCGCCCCGGCCCGCTGGCGAAGCGCGTCGTCGACATTCTCGGGGTAGTTCGAGAACATGCCGAAGGTGCAGTTGCCCCGCACCACCGTATTCGCCCCGGCGAAGGCCTCCATCAGCACGGCGGTAATCTCCTGCTGCCCCGCGCTCGACTGCCGGTCGCCGCGCTTGCCCGCCACCTGGTCGATGTCATCGACCGTGCCGAAGCCGATCACGGCGGGGTCCATCACGTTGTTGATGAAGGCTTTCGCGTTCTGCCCCGACTTGCCCTGATACGAATCCACATTGTCGATGCTGAGGTTCTGGTAGCGGAACGGATAGCCCGCCACCTTGCAGTAGTCGTTGAGCAGACCGGCCATCATCTGGATCAGCGTCGTCTTGCCCGTCCCCGGCTTGCCGTCGCCCATGAAGGTGAAGATGAAACCGCCAAGCTCCGCGAAGGGATTGAGCTTCCGCTCGAAATCATAGGCCATCAGCATCTTGGCCAGCCGCACCGCCTGGTATTTGGCGATATGGTTGCCGACCACCTCGTTCGGTTTCTTGAAGGTCATGATCAGGGTCGAGCCGCGCGCCTTCCGCGCCGCCTCGAAGCCCGAGATCGGGAAGTCGTCCGCCTCGACGCGGTAGTTCGCGCCGGTAAAGGCCTCCAGCCGCGGCGCGGAGGCCGCGCGCAGCTTCACCTTCTCCATCAGCTGCTCGGCGAAGGCGAGGACCGTGGGCACCAGCCGCGGCCCCTCCGTCGCGAAGACCGCGATGTCCTGGTCGAGTTCCCAGAGCGCACCGTGCAGCGCCAGTTGCGCATTGTCGGTCAACACCTCCTCGACCGCGCCGATCTCCACCGTCTCCTCGGTGGCATGGGCCGCCAGCAGGAACGCTGTCGCATTGGCGAAGACCGAGAGCACGGCAAGAGCCTCCGCCGCCAGAAGCTCGGAAAACTCGGTCTTGCGATCGGCCGGCAGCCGGTTCTCCAGATTGGCCTTTTTCAACTCGGCAAGTCCGGTCTGCCCGGAAAACGCCTCGCCCACCGCCAGCGCGACCGCGAGCGCGCGGCGCAAGGCCTGCAACACCACCGCCTCGACCGGATCGACGATCGGATCGTCGCCGCCGATCCCGAGGGTCCGCTCGATCAGGCGCACCCCCTCGGGCCGCGCCATCGGCCGCGTCACCAGCCCCGGCGTCGTGGAACGGAACCGCGGCCGCGCGCCGATCCCCGGCGACCGTTCCGCCGGCGCCTCGACGACCTGCGCCCTGGCAATGCGCGGCGCATGATCGAAGCCCGACAGAAGCGCCGCCGCCCCGGCATAGTGCGCCCGGACCGCCTCTTCCTTCAACTCCATCTCGTCGCGCTGGCCACTCATCCCTCAACCCTCATTCATCTTGCTCGAAATACCTTCGGGGGTCCGGGGGTGGAAGACCCGCGGCGCGGCATCAGCCATAGACCAGCACCCGGCCTTCCTTCCCCACAACGAACTTGCGCAGCGCGCGGAACCCCTCGGGGTCCTTCTCGGCCAGCACCTGGAAAGGCCGCTGCGGCAGGATCAGCGACCGGGTGATCCGAGTCGCCCCCGTCTCCGCCCCCTGTGCCGCGAAGGGGTCGAGCCGGAAGACCTCGCGCTCGGTCTTCGAGAACCAGCCCTCCTCGACCTCGACCCGCTCGCTCACCAGTTCCTCGACCGTCCAGGCCAGCGCCCAGTCCTCGCCCGGCTCGGCCTTCGCCTCGTCCAGAACCTCGCGCATCGCGCCGGTCTGCAGCGTGAAGGACGAGGAATACATCGGCCCGAGGTGCAGGCGCCTGAGCCGCTTCGGATGCAGGTCAGCGAAATCCGTGTCGAACCCCTTGGCGATGGTCAGAAGCTTGAGGCCCCCCACTGACTGCGCCAGAAGATGCGCCTGCGCGGCGGGCCAGCGCCGCTCGTCGAGCGGCAGCGCCTTGCGGCCCGAATCCACCACCTCCATCAGATAGACCACCGGCACGTTCAACTGGCTGTCATAGACGCCCCAGTGCAGAAGGTAGCCGCGCCGCCCGCCCGACACTTCGGAAATGAACTCCGCCGCCGGATGCATCTGCGCGAAGTAAAGCCCGCCGTCGCGCAGCGTCTCGTAATACAGCCGCTGCGACAGCGCATATTGCAGCCGCGTCGGCACCACACGCTCGCCGACGATCTGGCGCACCATCTCGTCCTTCAGGCGGGCGGCGTCCGGCATCCCCTCAAGATGCCGCGCCGCCTGCGCGGCGTCGTTGGCCATCGTCACGATCTCCTGAAAGACCGGGAAGCCGCTTTCGTGGAAGTCGATGGTCAGGTGCTTCTGCCCGATGGCATCGAGCCGCCCGGAGACGAGGTATTTCAGGCTCAGCGCCCTGAAGCTGCGGGAAATCGCGCGGATGTAGTCCTCGAGCACATCGCTGTCGAGGTCGGAAAAGGACTTGTCTCTCTCCATTTCGCCAGCGACCGAGATCAAGAGCCGCGTGATCGTCTCGAACTTCGCGAAATACCGCCGCGCGGCAAGGTCGTCGTCGATCACCTTGTGGTCGGTGGTCAGGTCAAGGTCGGGCACTTAGCCACCATACAGGTTCTTGTCGTGCTTCTCGACAATCGCCGCGAAGCGCCGGGCGAAGCGTTCATCCGCCTTGGCCTTCTGCTCAAGCACCTTCCGGGCAAAGACCATCTGGTCCTCATGCGCCTCCAGCATCTCGGCCATCCGCGTGTTCGTGGCCGAGCCGATCCCGGCCATCGCCGCCTGCGCCTCCTGGTCGGTCTTGACCCCGATCTCGTTGATCCGGTGCGCCACGTCCTGCTGCTGCGCGGTCTTCAAGGACTTCGTCAGAGCGTCGTAGAGCACCACCCGCTGCTTCGTATCCGTCTGGAGCTTGTTGATGAGAACCATCTGCGTCGCCGCCTGGTTCTGCAACGAATCTACCCAGGTCTTGCCCTTCTCGATATAGCGCTCCAACGTCTGCGACTTCGCAAGCTTCACCTGCTCGTCCTGCACCATGGCATTGTATTGCTTGTTCAACTCGGCCAACTGGCTTTCCAGCTTGGTCCGCGCCGCCGCATCCTGCTCGACGGAAATCCTGTTCTCCAGCTCGATGATCCTCGGGTCCATCGCCTGAATCTCGGCGCGCAGGCTCTCCAGCTCACCCACCGTCACCTCACGGTCGGTCAGGGTGCCGGTCAGGTTCGCCTCGACCTTGGCCTTGTGATCGTTCAGCACCGCCAGCTGCCCTTCCAGGAGCTTCACGATCGTATCCGACTTCGCGATCAGGTCCTGCAGCTTGTCGTCGATGGTGGCGCCCCGCAGCCGCTCCTGCCGCATCGCCTCGGACTTTCCTTCCGAAAAGAAGCCGACGAAGCTTTCCCACCCGGTCTTCGTGCGCATTTCGTCGAAGTCGCGCGAAAAGCCCGCCGTCACATCGTCGAGCCCCATGATCAGCTCGGCGATATTGGCGTTCATCAGCTCGGTATGCTTGTGGACGTCCTCGAGCGTCGCATTCTCGATGTCGATGGAAATGTCCTGCCCCGCATTCAGCTTCACCTTCGCGGAATCGATCTTGGCCGTCAGTTCGGAAATGCGCGACTGCGCCTCGGCAACCTGCTTCTGGCTTTTCAGAATCTGGGAATCAAAGTCGGCCATCTTGTCCCTCAATGTTAATCGGCTTTACACTATGTCGTGGCCCGCTCAGGTTTTGTCGAGGGCCGCCCGCCGAAAAACTTAGTGCATCGGCGCGCATGCGTCATCCGCTTTTCCGCCCATTGCCCACGGTCAAGCCGCGCGCTAGCGTCAGGGCCATGCCCGACACAGCCGACGACAGGATCATCCGCGAGATCGACCAAAGGCGCGACGCCCTCGTCGCGCTGACGCAGGATTTGATCCGCATCCCGACGCTCAACCCGCCAGGGCACAACTATCTGGAAATCTGCGAATATCTCGCCGACCGGCTGGGCCGTCAGGGCTTCTTCGTCGAACTCATCCGGGCCGAGGGCGCGCCCGGCGACAGCGTCGCGCATCCCCGCTGGAACCTGGTCGCCCGCCGCGACGGCAGCGGGCCCGGCGACTGCGTCCATTTCAACGGCCATCATGACGTGGTCGAGGTCGGCCATGGCTGGACCCGCGACCCGTTCGGCGCCGAGATCGAGGACGACCGTATCTTTGGCCGCGGGTCCTGCGACATGAAGGGCGGTCTCGCCGCCAGCATCGTCGCCGCCGAGGCCTTCATCGCCGCCTGCCCGGATTTCCGCGGTGCCATCGAGATCAGCGCCACCGCCGACGAGGAGACGGGCGGCTATGGCGGCGTCGCCTATCTGGCGCAGCAGGGCCGCTTCGACCCGGCCCGCGTCCAGCACGTCATCATCCCCGAGCCCCTGCACAAGGACCGCATCTGCCTTGGCCATCGCGGCGTCTGGTGGGCCGAGATCGAGACGAAGGGCCGCATCGCCCACGGCTCCATGCCCTTTCTCGGCGACAGCGCGATCCGCCACATGGGCGCGGTGCTGGCCGAGATGGAGGCGACACTCTTCCCGCTGCTCGCCACCAGACGCACCGAAATGCCGGTGATCCCCGAGGGCGCCCGGCAATCCACCCTCAACATCAACTCCATCCACGGCGGCGAAAAGGAGCAGGAGGACGGTTATACCGGTTTCCCCGCGCCCTGCGTCCCCGACCGCTGCCGCATCGTGATCGACCGCCGCTACCTGATCGAGGAAGATCTGGCCGAGGTGAAGCGCGAGCTGACGGCGATGCTCGAGAACGTCCGGGCGGCCCGCCCCAGCTTCCAGTACGAGGTCCGCGACCTCTTCGAGGTGCGCCCGACAATGACGGACAAGGACGCCCCCGTCGTCCGCACCACCGCCGCCGCGATCGAGAAGGTGCTGGGCAAACACGCCGATTACGTCGTTTCCCCTGGCACCTACGACCAGAAGCACATCGACCGGATCGGGCGGCTCAGGAACTGCATCGCCTACGGGCCCGGCATCCTCGACCTCGCCCACCAGCCCGACGAATGGGTGGGAATCACCGACATGGAAGACAGCGCCAAGGTCATGGCGCTGGTGCTGGCGGAACTTCTGGAACCCTGACTGCGAACCGTAATGCCCAGCGACACGACCGATACTGACTGCCTTCCAGTGGCCGCGCCCCTGTTCGACAATCTCTTCCTGAGCGTCGGGGCCATGAAGGCGGGCACGACCTGGCTCTATTCGGTGCTGCGCCACCATCCGGGCATTCACTTCACCCCGGAAAAGGAAATCCACTACTTCTACGCGCGCTACGAGAACCCCAAGGTGCTCAATGAGCGCTGGCGGCTCAACACCGCGAAGCTCTACGGCGGCTTTGATCCCGCGACCGTCGATGCCGCCCTCGTCGCCCGGAACCTCCGCTGGCTCTCCAGCTATGTCGCGGGGCCGGTCGACGACCTGTGGTTCCGCACGCTCTTTCAGGACCGCCGGCGCGAGACCTGGGTCGCCGATTTCTCCAACCTGAACGCGCTTCTCTCCGAGGCGAGCTGGCGCCGTGTGATGGCTGCGACCGAGCGGCTGAGGGTGCTCTACACCCTGCGCAACCCGAGGGATCAGGTCTGGAGCCATGTGCGCTTCCATCTGATCATGACCGGAAACCGCCACAAGCTCGAAACCTGGAGCGCCGACGAACTTGCCTCCTTCGCCCTTTCGAATGCGATCTGGCCGCACAGCGACTACGCCGCGGCAATTCGGCGGATGCGCGCGGTTCTGCCGTCGGCATCCCTGCATGTCGGCTTCCATCACATCATGAGGGACGCGCCGCTCGCCTTCGTTCGCCAGACCGAGGCCTTCCTCGACCTCCCGCCGCACGACTACCCGCCAGCGCTCCTCGACCGGCAGGTCAACGTGACGCCGGAACACCCCATGCCCGCCGGGATGCTCGAAGGCATCGCCCCCGCGGTCAACCGGCTCGTGACCGAACTCGGCGACCTCGGGATCGACGTGCCCGAAAGCTGGTCTGTCCGCTAGATCCCGGAGCGGCTTCCGTCAGACCGCGATGTTGTCGATGAGCCGGACCTCTCCCAGCACGGTTGCCGCCAGAAGTCGCGCCGGACGGTCGAGCGTGGCGAGCGGCGCGAGGTCTTCGGCGCCGCGCAGGTCGAAATACTCCACATCCGCGAACCCCGCCGCCAGCACCGCTCCGCGCGCCTCCGCCAGCGCCGCCGCCGGCGCCGTTCCGGCCCGGATCGCCGCCGTCGCGGCCTGCATCGCGCCATGAAGCGCGGGCGCAACCGCCCTCTCCCGCGCCGTGAGACGCACGTTGCGCGACGACATCGCCAGCCCGTCGGGCTCCCGGATCGTCGGGCAGCCGATCACGCGGATCGGCATGTTCAGGTCGCGCACCAGGTGCCTGACCACCTGCAACTGCTGCCAATCCTTCTCGCCGAAGAACGCCCGCCCCGCCTGTGTCATCTCGAAAAGCTTCGTCACCACCGTCGCCACGCCGTCGAAATGGCCGGGCCGGAATGTCCCCTCCATCGGCTCCGAGATGCCCGCGACCGACACCCTCGTGGCGAAGCCCGGCGGATAGACCTCCTCGGGACCGGGCGCGAAGAGGACATCGACCCTCTCCGCTTCGAGAAGCGCGAGGTCAAGCGCCTCGGTCCGAGGATATTTCGTCAGGTCTTCGGGGTTGTTGAACTGCATCGGGTTGACGAAGATCGTCACGATCACCCGGTCGGACTGCGCCCGCGCCGCGCGGGCGAGGCTCAGGTGGCCGTCGTGCAGCGCCCCCATCGTCGGCACCACGCCGACAAGCATGCCCGACCGCTTCCAGGTTGCCACCCGGTCGCGAAGCGCCGCCGCGCTGCGGATCACCTCGGTCATCGGCCGGGTTCCCCGCCGAAGACATGCTCGGGAGCCGGAAAGCGCCGCGCCCTGACATCGGCCGCATAGGCCGCGATCGCCCTGTCCGCCTCGGCGCCGAGTTCGGCATAGCGCTTCACGAATTTCGGCCGGAACGCGGTGAAGAGCCCCAGCATGTCGTCCACGACCAGAACCTGCCCGTCGCACTCCGCCGAGGCGCCGATACCGATGGTCGGGATCGGCAGGGCCCGGGTGATCTCGGCCGCAAGCACATCGGGCACCTTTTCCAGCACGACGGCGAAGGCCCCCGCCCCGGCCACGGTGGCCGCGTCCTCGCGGATGCGCTCCGCGTCCTCGCCCCGCCCCTGCACCCGGTAGCCGCCGAGCGTGTTGACCGCCTGCGGCGTAAGCCCGACATGCGCCATCACCGGCACCCCGCGCGCCGCGAGGAACGCAATCGTCTCGGCCATATGCGCGCCGCCTTCGAGCTTGACCGCCGCCGCCCCGGTCTCCGCCATCAGCCGCGCGGCGTTGCGGAAGGCCTGCGCCGGCCCCTCCTCGTAGGCGCCGAAGGGCATGTCCACGACAAGCATGGCGCGGGACAGCCCCCGCGCCACCGCCCGGCCGTGCAGGATCATCATCTCCATCGTCACGCCGAGGGTCGAGGGCAGCCCGTGCAGAACCATGCCGACGCTGTCGCCCACCAGAACCATGTCGCAATGCGGATCGACGAGCCGCGCGACCGGCGTCGTGTAGGCGGTGAGCATGACGAGCGGCACGCCGCCCTTCCGCGCCCGGATATCCGGCGGCACCGGCCGCTTCCCCTCAACCGTCGCGCTCATTGCGGTGCTCCCCCCCGGGGTCGTTGCGCCATCATAGCTGCGCCGCAGCATCGTTTCCAGCAGACTCTGCGCCAGCCAACGGCTTGATCGGCGTGCGAAAACGGCGAAATATGCCGGGGATGGCCCGGCGCACCCCGGGCGGAACCGGGAGACCGAGAGATGTTCCACCGCGTTACCACGACCGCCGCACTCCTCGCCCTTGTCGCCGGCCCCGCGCTTGCCGCGCAGGACACCATCACCCTCGGCATGGTGCTGGAGCCGCCGAACCTCGATCCCACGGCGGGTGCCGCCGCCGCGATCGACGAGGTCGTCTATGCCAATGTCTTCGAGGGCCTCACCCGCATCGGGCCCGACGGCTCCGTCCGGCCGGCGCTCGCCGCAAGCTGGGACGTGGAGGACGGGGCGAAGACCTACGTGTTCCACCTCCACGAAGGCGTGACCTTCCACGACGGCACCGCGATGGATGCCGAGGACGTGAAGTTCACGCTCGACCGGGCGCGGGCCGATGACAGCGCCAACGCGCAGAAGGCGCTCTTTGCCGGAATCGAGGCGGTCGAGGCCGTCGATCCCCTGACCGTCCGGGTGTCGCTGAAGGTGCCCGACGGCAACTTCCCCTTCAACATGGCCTGGGGCGACGCCGTGATCGTCGCACCGGAGTCCGTGGCCGATGCCGCGACGAAACCGGTGGGCACCGGCCCCTTCCGCTTCGCCGAATGGGCCCAGGGCGATCACGTCACCCTGACGCGCAACGACGCCTACTGGGGCGAGCCTGTGGCGCTGTCGAAAGCCACCTTCCGCTTCATCTCCGACCCGACGGCCGCCTTCGCCGCGATGATGGCCGGCGATGTCGATGCCTTCCCGAACTATCCCGCGCCCGAGACGCTGGCCCAACTTGCAGCCGATCCGCGCTTCAAGGTCATCGTCGGCTCGACCGAGGGCGAGACGATCCTTGCGATGAACAACAGGAAGCCGCCGCTCGACAACGTCAAGGTGCGCGAGGCCATCGCCCATGCGATCAACCGGCAGGAAATCATCGACGGCGCGATGTTCGGCTACGGCACGCCGATCGGCACCCATTTCGCGCCGCACAACCCCGATTACCTCGATCTGACCGCGCTGTCGGCCCATGACCCCGAGAAGTCGAAAGCGCTGCTGGCCGAGGCCGGTATCACGGGCCTGAAGCTGCGCCTCGCCCTGCCGCCGCCCACCTATGCGAGGCGCGGCGGGGAGATCATCGCCGCACAACTGGCGGCGGTCGGGATCGAGACAGAGATCAGCAATGTCGAATGGGCGCAATGGCTGGAACAGGTATTCAAGGGCCGCGACTTCGACCTGACCATCGTCAGCCATACCGAGCCGATGGACATCAACATCTATGCCCGCCCCGACTACTACTTCGGTTATGGCAAGCCCGACTTCGTGGCGCTGATGGACAAGCTGGCGGAAACCACCGACCCGGCGGCGCGCTCCGACCTCCTGAAAGAGGCGCAGGAGATGATCGCCAGGGACTACGTCAACGCCTACCTCTTCCAGCTTGCCAAGACAGGCGTGGCGAATGCCAAGATCGAGGGGCTTTGGGAGAACTCGCCGAACCAGTCCAACGACCTGACGGCGGTGCATTGGGTTGAGTGACGGCTCGGGCCCGGCAGGCGGACCGCAGAAAGGCAGTGCGCGGCGTCCAAGGCCGCGTCAGACCGCGCAACTGACACTCTTTCTTTTGGCCATCATCGCCCCGGCGATCTGGCTTTTCTATTCGCGCGTCTGGGTGCCCAGACTGCATCAAAGCGAATGGTGGGCGCGCGGCCATCTTATCGTGCCCGACGGTTGGACCTCAATTGCTCTCTGCCTGATGACCGGATTCGGCGTCGCGCTTCTGTTGGCTATCGGAACCCTCAACCGGCACCGTCCGCGCCTCATGTTCCGTCCGACAGGGACGAAGCTGGCTGCCATGGGTCTCTTTGGAATGCTGGCGCCTGTAGGGCTGTTTTACGCCCTGCCGATCGGCGGTTGGTCAATCCTCCTGTGGCTTTTCAATCCGATCAGGCTCGTGGACGCCGGGCGTCTGCTGCAAGTGCTTGGCTCGACCACCGCGCTTCTCGTCGCATCCTATGCCGCCGTATCGATGATCATCTACGGCATACGGAACTACGCGGTGCGCGGGCTGCTTTTGGGCGCGCTCTGGCTTTCTCTCTATGCCGCACAAATTCTTCTTTCAGGTGTCTACAACGGGCCGCTCTGACCAAGGACGACTTTCCCCATTCCCAACTCCCTCCGCCTCACCCTCGCCGCCGCATTCCGAACCGACCGCTTCGCACCGGCCGGGTCTTGGGCAGCTAGGACGACTTCACCGCCTTCACCGCCCAGGCCCGCGCGGTCAGGGCGATGCCGCCGTCCGGTTCCGCCGGCAGGTCGCTTTCCAGCTTCCGGCGCAGCGCCTCGCGGCGATCGGGCGGCAAGGCGGCGCAGTAGCCCGGCGCGGGACCGGCGCCGAGGGTGAAGGGCGTCCAGTAATCGGTGAAATCGGCAAACCGCGTGTCGATGACAAGCGCCGTCGACTCCACCTCCATCCCCCAAACCCTAACCGCAAGATCGCGCAGCCGGGCCTCGGTGCAGTCGGGGAACCTCTTGTCCTCGGTCAGATCTTGCGCGGCGGGGTCGAGCGCGCTCGCGGCGCGCCAGAATTCGCGCATGAACCGGACGCCGCCGCCCGGATAGTCCCAGACGAAGAAGCCGAGCCGCCCGCCGGGACGGACAACGCGGGCCATCTCGCGCAGCATCGCGGAACGGTCGGGCACGAAGTTCAGGACAAGGCCGGAGACGGCCGCGTCGAAGCTTTCCGCCGGAACGTCAAGCTTCTGGGCATCGCCGCGTCGGAATCGCACACGGGGATCGTCGGTCTTGCTCGCTGCATGGACGACGAATCCCTCTGAAGCGTCCACTCCGGTCACGCTGCGGGGCGCCGACTGCCCGAGGATCGCCGCCGACAGCGATCCGGTCCCGCAGCCGACATCGAGCCAGTCGCCGCCTTCGGGAGCCTCCAGCCAGTCGAGGAAACGCGGCGCCACCCGACGGCTCCAGCGGCCCATATAGGCGTCGTAGTTGGCGCCCGCCTGCCAGGAATCGTGTCGTGAGCTTTCGGACATGACGTCTCTCCGGCGACAAGGGTGCGTGCTGCAAATGCCGTCCATCATACGCCTCTTTCCGGCGGCTGGCGCGGACTGTATCAGGGGTCAGCCGCTTCCGGCCGTCCCGCCGCCAGCCCCGAACGAGGTATCGATGCCCGCTTTCCTCCGCCTCACGCCCGCCGCCACCTCCCCTGAAACCGAGCGCCCCGCGCGCGAAAGGGTGATCTCGGGCGACCCCGTGCACACCACCTGGAACGTCGAGGAGCGGGACGGGCTTTACTGCGGCATCTGGCAATCCACCCCCGGCAAGTGGCGGATCAGCTACGACGAATGGGAATACTGCCGCATCCTCGCGGGTCGTTCGGTCATCACCGACGACAAGGGGACCGAATACCATATCGGTCCCGGCGACAGCTTCATCCTCCGGCCCGGTTTCTCAGGCACATGGGAAGTGATCGAGACCACCCGCAAGGATTACGTGATCCGGGTCTGATCGCACTCAGTTGATCTGGGTGAAGACCCCGTCGGGATCGGTCACCGCCGAGGCGTCCGAGAGCGGCAACCCGGTCGCCGGATCGATGGCGACCGCGGTTCCGGTCAAGGCCGACTGAGGCGTGACCACACCGACCGGGGGCACGAACTTGGGCCAGGGAATGTTGCCCGCCCGGATTTGCGCCTGGACATCCTCGGGGAAGGACGACAGGGGCACCATCAACCCATGTGCGTTCTCGACCATCGGATCCTCGGCGATCGCCGACTCCTCTGCCGAACGCACATGGACATGCGTGCCCGCAGAGACCCGTTCGAACAGGTCGAGAATGTCCTGGTTGAATAGCCGGATGCAGCCGGCCGAGGTCGCCCGGCCGATGGTCGAGGCGTTGTTCGTGCCGTGGATGCGGTAGTAGGTGTCGCGCCCGCCGCGATAGAGGTAGAGCGCCCGCGCGCCCAGCGGGTTCTCGAGCCCGCCCGACATGCCGCCGGAGAGCGGCCCGTAGATGTCCGGTTCGCGCCGGATCATGTTCTTCGTCGGCGTCCAGCTCGGCCAGGCCTGCTTCCTTCCGACGTAGGCGTCGCCGGAAAAGCCGTAGCCCTCGCGCCCGACCGCGATGCCGTAGCGCATCGCCCGACCGCCTTCGAGAATGTAGTAGAGCACACGCGCGTGCGGATCGACGACGATCGTCCCCGGCGCGTCAGGTCCGGTGTAGTAGACCTCGGTGCGGGGGTTCTGCCCGGTCAGGTAACCGGGGTCGACCGCCGGGATCGTGATGTCGACGTCCTGCACGGACTGGTAGCGCGCCACGACCTCGGGCGCAGGCGCAATGGAGGATACGCCGGTCTCCGGGTCGATACCGGGGCGGCTGGCGGGGGCGCCGCAGGCAGCAAGCGCGAGCGCGGAGAGAAGGGCGAAGGCACGGGCCGCAACGAGGTGCCGGGACAGGGCCGGATGAAGGGTCATGGCAGGATGCAATCCGTTCTGTTGTCTCTCAACCGAACGACACCGCGACAGAATCGTTCCATCGCGGCTCCTGTCCGGCGCTGGGGCACATGTCCACCCCGACGGCGCCTCGGCGTCAAGGCCCCGCCCACAGGATTCTCGACGGACGGGGCGGCCAGGTCACACAGCGCGCAGCGGGAGCGGCGCGATTGACAAGTCTTCGGGTTGGCGATGCCGGCGCGGCCCGCGACACCGGGCGGGCCACCGGTCTGGCCGGGGTCGGCCCGGCCGCAGCAGGAGCGTCCGGCAGAAGCGCGGCGCGGGTCAGAAGAATCGTTCGGGCGAACATGGATCCCCCATCCGGCATGTCCGGATGGGGGAGTGACGCCACCGCAACTGGTTCGCGACGGGGGGCCTCAGCCCACCACGTTGAACTCCGGCCCGTAGGGATAGTGCGTGATGTCCTCGTTGCCGTCCTCGGTGATGACGAGGATGTCGTGCTCGCGGTAGCCGCCGGCGCCGGGCTTGCCGTTCGGGATGGTCAGCATCGGCTCCATCGAGATCACCATGCCGGGCTCCAGCACCGTGTCGATGTCCTCGCGCAGTTCCAGCCCCGCCTCGCGGCCGTAGTAGTGGCTGAGAACGCCGAAGGAATGGCCATAGCCGAAGGTCCGGTACTGGAGAAGCTGGCGCTCCTCGAAGAACTCGTTGATCTTCGCGGTGATGTCCGAGCATTTCGCGCCCGGCTTCAGGAGGCTCATGCCGTATTCATGGGCCGCCACGTTCGCTTCCCAGATCTTCAGGCTCGCGTTGTCAACCTCGCGCACGAACATCGTGCGTTCGAGCGCCGTGTAGTAGCCCGAGATCATCGGGAAGGTGTTGAGGCTGAGGATGTCGCCGACCTCCAGCTTGCGCGCGGTGACAGGGTTGTGGGCGCCGTCGGTGTTGATCCCCGACTGGAACCAGACCCAGGTGTCGCGGTACTCGGCATCGGGGAAGCGGCGGGCGATCTCGCGCTCCATCGCGTCGCGGCCTGCCATGGCGATGTCGATCTCGCGCGCACCGACCGCCACCGCCTCGCGGATGGCATAGCCGCCGACGTCGGCGGTGTTGGCACCAGCGCGGATCATCGCGATTTCGGCCGGCGACTTCATCATCCGCTGCTTCATCGTCGCCGGGGCGATGTCGACGACCTTCGACGGGGTCAGGAACGACTTCAGCTTTTCCGACTGCAGAAGCGTCAGGTGATCCGCCTCGTATCCGATGACCTTGCCGGGGCCCGTCACCGACAGGATCGCGCGCCAGTAGTTGTCACGCTGCCAGTCCGTGTAGGTGATGTTGTCGCCGTGGCAGCGCCGCCAGGGCTGTGCGGCGTCGATGCCGGCCGAGATCGTCACGTCCTGCGTGGCGGTGACGACAAGGCCGTAGGGCCGGCCGAAGGAGCAGTAGAGGAAGCCCGAGTAATAGGCGATGCTGTGCATCGAGGTGAAGACGACCGCGTCGACACCCTGCGCGTCCATGATCGCGCGGAGGCCGCCGAGCCGCTGCTCGTACTCCGACTTGGCGAACGGGAGGACGCGGTCGCCCTGGTGAAAACGATACTGCTGTGGACGTTCCGTCATTGTCAGACCTCACTTCATGGGGTCTGGCCCGCAGCACGAGACCCCGAAAGGTCCCGGCGTACAGGACTTCAGGCGGGCATCGGCCCGCAAGCGATGGGGCATGGCCCCTGCGGCGACGCCATCGCCACGGCTCGGGAAGCCTTCTACGCCGTAGAGCGACGGCAGGCTAGTCTGAAAACGACATCCGCGCCGGAGTCAGACCATCGTGCGTGAACCGGCACCGGACCGGGACTGCCGTCCCGGCACCTGCCCGGCGAAGGACCGGCGCGATGCCGGGGAATGCGGCCGAAGCCCTTGCCCCTTGCCAAGCGCCCCCGGCGGGGCTATAGGGCGCCACTCGAATACCCTGCGGGGCCGGCCAGGTGGCATTGCCGAGTCGCGCATTCACGTCTGACCAGGAGATGAAAATGCCCAAGATGAAGACCAAGTCGGCCGCGAAGAAGCGGTTCAAGATGACGGCCTCGGGCCGCGTCAAATCGGGTGTCGCGGGCAAGCGTCACGGCATGATCAAGCGTTCGACGGACTTCATCCGCAAGGCGACGGGGACGATGCTCCTCAGCGACGCGGATGCGAAGATCGTCAAGAAATACATGCCCTACGACCGCTGAGGAGCCAGTCCCATGTCTCGCGTCAAATCCGGCGTCGTCACCCACGCCCGTCACCGCAAGGTCATCAAGAAGGCGAAAGGCTACTATGCCGCGCGTTCGACCAACTTCCGCACCGCCACCCAGGCGGTCGACAAGGCCAACCAGTACGCCACCCGCGACCGCAAGGCCCGCAAGCGCAACTTCCGCGCGCTGTGGATTCAGCGTATCAACGCGGCGGTCCGCCTCGTCGATGCCGAGATGACCTATTCGCGCTTCGTCAACGCGCTCGCCAAGGCCGGGATCGAGGTGGACCGCAAGGTGCTCGCCGATCTCGCCGTGCATGAGCCGGCGGCGTTCGAGGCCATCGTCGGAAAGGCGAAGGCCGCGCTCGCGTAATTCCTCTCTCCGAGGGACAGGAGAACCCCGCGAGTGCCGGAACGGCGCCGCGGGGTTTTTTCTTGCCGCCTTGCAATGGCGGGGCGGCATGGATAGCACAAGGTCCGCAACGGGCCGGAGGGTCAGATGGACGGATTGGACGCGCTGAAAGGCAGGTATCTGGAAGGGATTTCCGGGGCGGGCGACGAGGCCTCGCTGGAGGAAATCCGGCTGGCGGCGCTCGGCAAGAAGGGCGAGATCAGCCTGAAGATGCGCGAGCTTGGCCAGATGGCGCCCGAGGTGCGGCAGGCCGCCGGTGCCGCGCTGAACCGGCTGAAGGACGAGATCGACGCGGCGCTCCGCGCCAAGAAGGCGGCGCTGGCCGATGCGGCGCTGGACGAGCGGCTCAAGGCCGAATGGCTCGACGTGACGCTGCCGGGGCGCCCGCGGCGGCAGGGGACGATCCATCCGGTCAGCCAGGTCACCGAGGAAGTCACCGCGATCTTCGCCGACATGGGCTTTGCCGTGGCCGAGGGCCCGCAGATCGAAAGCGACTGGTTCAACTTCGACGCGCTCAACATCCCGCCCGAGCACCCCGCCCGGCAGGAGCATGACACCTTCTTCATGGCGCGCGAGGAAGGCGACAGCCGCCCGCCGCATGTGCTGAGGACCCACACCTCGCCGGTGCAGATCCGGGCGATGCAGATCCAGGGCGCGCCCTTGCGCGTCATCGCGCCGGGCCGCGTCTACCGGATGGACATGGACCAGACCCACACGCCGATGTTCCATCAGGTCGAGGGGCTGGCGATCGACCGCGATATCTCGATGGCCAACCTGAAATGGGTGCTGGAGGAGTTCTGCCGGTCGTTCTTCGAGGTGGATTCTGTTGAGTTGCGTTTCCGCGCCTCGCATTTCCCGTTCACGGAGCCTTCGGCCGAGGTCGATATCCGCTGTTCGTGGGAGGGCGGTCAGTTGAAGATCGGGCAGGGGGAGTCGTGGATGGAAATCCTCGGCTCCGGCATGGTGCATCCGAAGGTGCTGTCCGCCGCTGGCGTGGACCCGGCGGAATGGCAGGGCTTTGCCTTCGGCATGGGCATCGACCGGCTGGCGATGCTGAAATACGGGATTCCCGATTTACGGGCGTTCTTCGAGAGCGACCTGCGCTGGCTCAGGCACTATGGCTTCGCGGCGCTGGATATGCCGACGGTGGCCGGAGGGTTGAGTCGGTGAGTGACCTTGTTGCAGAGATTTGGCTAAAGCTAGCACCTCTACACGAGTTTATCTCGGCAATTATCATAACGCTTACCAGCGCGTTCCTTCTCTGGCTTTTCCGCGCAAAGGTTAAGTTGATCTGGGGCTCCACTAGCACCAATTTCCACTCGTTCAAACTTCTCGAAGATGGTGATCCGGTCTCAATCTGGACCGAGAAGTTTTTTGTCCAAAATGCGGGTAAGAAGGCAGCGTCAAACATTGAGATAGTCTTTAGTGAACCTTTAACTAGTTACAACCTTTGGTCACCTAGAGATCACTCGAGCAAGCTACTGAGCAACGGTAACTTTGTGATCAATATACCCTCGCTCGCACCACGCGAACTTCTAATTGTCGATATGATCGACATTGACGCACGCAGTCCTCGGCTTCTGTCAGTCAATTGTCCGGATGCGTTGTCGACGCAGGTCAAGTTTCTCGCTCAAAGGCAATTCGGAAAGCCAGTGACGGCGCTGGTTGCTTACCTAATGTTGTCCGGGTTCGTTGGGACGGTTTATCTTCTCCTTCGCCTTACTATGGGACTATCACAATGAAATTCACCCTCTCCTGGCTGAAAGACCATCTCGAGACCGAAGCCACGCTCGACGAGATCGCCTATGCGCTGACCGACCTGGGCCTCGAGGTCGAGGAGGTCGAGGACCGCGCGGCGAAGCTCAGGCCGTTCACCCTCGCCAGGGTCCTCCATGCCGAGCAGCACCCCGATGCCGACAAGCTGCGGGTTTGCCGCGTGCTGACCGACGAGGGCGAAAAGCAGATCGTCTGCGGCGCGCCGAATGCGCGTGCGGGGATCACGGTCGTCCTTGCCAAGCCCGGCGATTACGTCCCCGGCATCGACGTGACGCTGGGTGTCGGCAGGATCAGGGGCGTCGAGAGCCACGGCATGATGGCCTCCGAGCGCGAGCTGGAGCTTTCCGACGAGCATGACGGCATCATCGAACTGCCCTCGGGCGAGGTCGGCGAGCGGTTCACCGACTGGCTGGCGAAGAACCGCCCCGGCGCGGTCGATCCGATGATCCATATCAAGGTGACGCCGAACCGGCCCGATGCGCTCGGCGTGCGCGGGCTGGCCCGCGACCTTGCCGCGCGGGGCCTTGGGCGGCTGAAGCCGCTTGACGTGACGCCGGTAAAGGGCAGCTTCGAAAGCCCGATCACCGTGACGCTGGCCGAGGACGTGAAGGAGAAGGCCTGCCCGCATTTTGTCGGCCGCTACATCCGCGGCGTCAGGAACGGGCATTCGCCGCTCTGGCTGCAGGAACGGCTGAAGGCCATCGGCCTCAGGCCCATCTCGGCGCTCGTCGACATCACCAACCTCTTCACCTTCGATCTGAACCGGCCCTTGCATGTCTTCGATGCCGACAAGGTGCACGGGCATATCACCGTCCGGCAGGCGCGCGAGGGCGAGGCGCTTCTGGCGCTCGACGGCAAGACCTATGCGCTCGGGCCGGGGATCACCGTCATTGCCGATGATGCCGCGCCGGAAGGGCTTGGCGGCGTCATGGGCGGCGAGGTGTCGGGCGTCTCCGACCAGACCGTGAACGTCTTCGTCGAGGCGGCCTGGTTCGACCCGATCACCACGGCGGCGACCGGGCGGCGGCTGAAGATCCACTCCGACGCGCGCTACCGCTTCGAACGCGGCATCGACCCGGCCTTCACCCGCGACGGGATGGAACTGGCGACGCAGGTCATCCTCGACCTTTGCGGCGGCGAGGCGTCCGGGATCGTCGAGGCCGGCGCGCCGGTCGATGCGACGCGGACCTACCGCTTCGATCCGAAGAAGGTGGTGAGCCTCGTCGGCATGGACATCTCCGAGGGCGAGCAGCGCGCCACGCTGGAGGCCTTGGGCTTCACGCTCAAGGGCGACATGGCGCATCCGCCATCATGGCGGCCGGACATCCTCGGCGAAGCCGATCTGGTCGAGGAAGTGGCGCGGATCGCCTCGCTGACGAAGCTTGAGGGCAAGCCGATGCGGCGGGCGAAACCGGGCGTGCCGAAGCCGATCCTGACGCCGATGCAGATGCGGGAAAAGGCGGCGCGGCGGACGCTGGCGGCGCTCGGCTACAACGAATGCGTGACCTATTCCTTCATTGACGGCGCAACAGCGGCGCTGTTCGGTGGCGGGTCCGAGGCGGTCAGGCTGGAAAACCCGATCTCGTCCGAGATGACGCATATGCGGCCGGATCTGCTGCCGGGGCTCTTGCAGGCCGCCCAGCGCAATCAGGCGCGGGGCTTTCAGGACATGGCGTTGTTCGAGGTCGGTCCCGTGTTCTCGGGCGGCGAACCGGGGGAACAGGCCTTCCAGGCGACCGGGCTTCTGGTCGGCGCCGTGGCGCCGCGCGATCCCTACGGCTCGCGCCGGATGGCCGACCTTTACGACGCCAAGGCGGATGCCGAGGCGGTGCTCTCCGCCCTGGGCGCGCCCGCGAAGGTGCAGATCAGCCGCAAGGCCGCAGGCTGGTGGCATCCCGGCCGGTCGGGCGTGATGGGGCTGGGCCCGAACGTGCTCGCCACCTTCGGCGAGGTGCACCCGAAGGTGCTGCGCGCGATGGACGTGAAGGGGCCCGCGGTCGCCTTCACCGTGCGGGTCGAGGCGGTGCCCTTCCCGAAATCGAAGACCGCGACACGGCCCGCGCTCGGCGGCTCCGACCTTCAGGCGGTGGAGCGCGATTTCGCCTTCGTCGTGGACAAGGGCGTGGAGGCGCTGGCGCTGGTCAGTGCCGCGCAGGGCGCCGACAAGGCGCTGATCGAAAGCGTCGCCGTCTTCGACCAGTTCGCGGGCGAGAAGGCCGAGGCGCAGATGGGGCCGGGCAAGAAGTCGCTCGCCATCACCGTTCGCCTGCAACCGCGCGACAAGACCCTGACCGACGATGAGATCGAGGCGGTGAGTGCCAGGATCGTCGATAAGGTCGCGAAGGCCACGGGCGGCGTGTTGCGCGGCTGAGCGCCGCAGACGCCGCCCCGGTCTTCGGCCGCGGCCTCAGCCGCGCGCCGGAATCTTCAGCCCGCGCTGGACGGCGGGGCGGGCGAGGAAGCGGTCGAGCCAGGCGAGGACGTTCGGCATTTCCTCCAGCCCCGTCTCCGCACCGGCGCGGTAGGTGTCCCGGAGGTTCCTGATCCAGGGGCAGATCGCGATGTCTGCGATGGAGTAGTCGCCCGCGATCCACTCCCGCCCCGCCATCCGCTTGTCGAGAACGGACAGCAGGCGGCGCGCCTCGGCATAGTAGCGTTCGCGCGGGCGGGGGTCTTCGATCTCGTTCCCGGCGAAGTGGTGGAAGAAGCCCACCTGTCCGAACATCGGCCCGATGCCCCCCATCTGGAACATCAGCCACTGGATCACCTCCCACTTGCCGGCGCCTTGGGGCATGAGCCGGCCGGACTTCTCGGCGATGTAGAGGAGAATCGCGCCGCTTTCGAAGAGCGCGAGCGGCTGGCCGTCCGGCCCGTGGGGGTCGATGATCGCAGGGATCTTGTTGTTGGGGTTGAGCGACAGGAACTCCGGGCTCATCTGGTCGTTCCTGTCGAACGCCACCCGGTGCGCATCGTACGGAAGCCCCGTCTCCTCGAGCGCGATGGAAACCTTCACCCCGTTCGGCGTCGTCAGCGAATAGAGCTGGATCGCGTCCGGGTTCCGCGGCGGCCATTTGGCCATGACCGGAAATGTGATCTGCTTCAGCAAACTTTCCCCCTGTGCGGCAGCGGTAACACCCCTATGAGCTAATCCCGCGAGTCGCGGAGAAAAGGCACAACCGCGATGAAATGTCGTGATAACCTGACACCGCAGCGGGCCCATCTAAGCGGAGCCCGCGGTTCAGTAAAGTGGGGACACTGAAATGATCAAAGAGTTCAAGGATTTCATCGCCAAGGGCAATGTCATGGACATGGCCGTGGGCATCATCATCGGCGCCGCGTTCACGGCGATCGTGACATCGCTCGTGGCCGATCTCATCAACCCGATCATCGGCGTGGTTACCGGGGGGATCGACTTCTCGAACCTCTTCGTGAACCTCGGTGACGGCGAGTTCGCCTCGCTCGCTGCGGCGCGCGACGCCGGCGCGCCGGTCTTCGCCTACGGCTCCTTCATCACCGCCGTGATCAACTTCCTCATCATCGCCTTCGTCGTCTTCCTTCTGGTGAAAATGGTGAACCGCGTGAAGGATGCGGCGATGAAGAAGGAAGAGGCGGCCCCCGCCCCGGCCGGCCCGACCGAGCTCGACGTGCTGATGCAGATACGCGACGCGCTGAAGAAGTAGATCATCCGCAACGCCACCGGAAAGGCCCGCCGCGCGGCGGGCCTTTTGCTTTCGGCCGCGGTCCCTTGTTTCGCCGCCCGGCTTCATGGAGGGGGCCGGGGTCCCGTGTCGTGTCGGCGGGCGGACGGCAAGGACGAAGGTCGGTTTCCTGCGCGGACTTCGGTCTCGGACAGGGCCGCGAGCATGCGGGACCTTGGTCAATGGGCCGGAACGTCGCGGAAGATTACGCTGGTCGTGCTTTTTGACATGGGAGGAAAAGCATGACGAAGCTTCTGACGATCGCAGTCGCGGCCATGATCGCGCTGCCCGCCGCCGCCCCGGCCTTCGCCTCGGGCAATGGCCTTCCCGGCATCTGGGTCGGCGATGATGGTTCGGTCATCGACAAGCGGCGCAAGCCGCGGGTGCCGGGCGGTTCGGGCTGCGACGATCCGCGCGACCTCATCGAGCATCCGGAGTGCCGGGCCTGAACCCAACACCCGGCCACCACGCCGAAAGAGAACGGCCGCGCGGATATCCGCGCGGCCGCCGTAGTTTCCGATGTGTTCAGTGCTTCAGCGCGTCCGCCGCCGGGATCGACGCGATCCCCAGCGCCTCGCCCACGGCGGCATAGGTCAGCTTGCCGGCGTGGACGTTGAGCCCGTTCAGAAGATGGGGGTCGTCGGCGCAGGCCTGCTTCCATCCCTTGTTGGCGAGCGCGATCATGAAGGGCATGGTCGCGTTTCCGAGCGCGATGGTCGAGGTCCGTGCCACCGCGCCGGGCATGTTCGCCACGCAGTAGTGCATGATCCCGTCGACCTCGTAGATCGGGTCCTGGTGCGTCGTCGCGCGGCTGGTCTCGAAGCAGCCGCCCTGGTCGATGGCGACATCGACCAGCGCCGCGCCGGGCTTCAGTTCCTTCAGTTGGGCCTTCGAGATCAGCTTCGGCGCCGCCGCGCCGGGAATGAGCACCGCGCCGATGATCATGTCGGCCTGGCGGGCCAGTTCGATCGTGTTGCCGGCCGAGGCGTAGGAGGTCTTGAAGCTGCCACCGAAGACATCGTCGAGGTAGCGCAGGCGCGGGATCGAACGGTCGAGCACGGTCACGTCGGCGCCCATGCCGGCGGCGATCTTGGCGGCGTGGGTGCCGACGACGCCGCCGCCGATGACCATCACCTTTGCCGGCGCCACGCCCGGCACGCCGCCGAGGAGCACGCCGCGCCCGCCGTTGGCCTTCTGGAGCGTCCAGGCACCGACCTGCGGCGCGAGCCGTCCGGCGACCTCGGACATCGGCGCCAGAAGCGGCAGCCCGCCCATCCGGTCGGTCACCGTCTCATAGGCGATGCAGGTCGCGCCCGAGGCCAGCAGGTCCTTCGTCTGCTCCGGGTCGGGCGCGAGGTGCAGGTAGGTGAACAGGACCTGGCCTTCGCGCAGCATCTTGCGCTCCACCGCCTGCGGTTCCTTCACCTTCACGATCATGTCGGCTTTCGCGAAGACCTCCTTCGCGGTGCCGAGGATCTTCGCGCCGACCGCGGTGTAATCCGCGTCGGTGAAGCCGGCGCCGGCGCCGGCATTGGTCTCGATGTAGACGTCGTGGCCATTGGCCACCGCTTCCTGCGCGGCGGCCGGGGTCATGCCGACGCGGAACTCCTGCGGCTTGATCTCCCTGGGGCATCCGATCTTCATGGGGTCCTCCCGAAAAAATGTGCGCCATTATCTGCGATGAAGCACGAAATTGGTTTCAGATTTGGCTGGCGATACGCAGGGGGCGTGCGCTATTTCTTCGACAGAAGCGACATTTCTTCGAAGGAGATTGCGCAAGCATGGAGATCGACGCGACGGACCGGCGCATCCTCGCGGTGTTGCAGAAGGAAGGTCGAGTGACAAACGCCGAGCTGGCCGAACGGGTGAACCTGTCGCCCTCGGCCTGTCACCGGCGGGTGCAGCGGCTGGAGGCAGAGGGCTACATCGCCGGGTTCGTGGCGCTCCTGAACGCCCGCAAGCTCGGCCGGCCGACCACGGTCTTCGTCGAGATCACGCTTTCGGGCCAAGCCGATGAACTGCTCGACGCCTTCGAGAGGGCGGTCGCGCGGGTGCCCGACATCCTCGAATGTCACCTCATGGCCGGGACGGCGGACTACCTTCTGAAGGTCGTGGCGGAAGACACAGAGGATTTCGCCCGCATCCACCGCCAGCACCTCGCCCGGCTGCCCGGCGTGGCGCAGATGCATTCCTCCTTCGCGCTCAGGACCGTGCGGCAGACGACGGCCATCCCGGTCTGAAGGTGCGAGGGGGCGCCGGGCCGTCAGGCCCTCAGCCCGGTTTCCTCCAGAAGCCCCATCCGCTTGGCCTCGTAGTAGTATCCCTTCGCATACCACATCATGGCCCGGTCGGGATTGCGGCGCGCCACCAGCCAGGCCCCGCGAAGGTATTTCACGCCGTAGCGGAGGTTCGTGTCGGCATCCAGCAATTCGTCGGGCGCGCCGCGATGGCCCATGGTCGCGGCCGTCTGCGGCAGGATCTGCATGAGCCCGTAATAGGGGCCGTTCCGTGCCGCCGGGTTGTAGCCGCTCTCGCGCCGGACCACGCGGTGGACGAGCGATTCCGGCACGTCGTAGGCGCGCGCGTAGCGGCTGATGAGCCGGTTGACCTCGGCAGACCCCGCGGCGGCCGCGGGCATATCCTCGCGCCGGGCACAGGCGGCCGGGAACGCGGCGAGAAGGACAAGGGCGGTGCGGCGGGTCAGGGTGTGCATTGTCGGGCCTCCGGGGTCGGGCCCGTTCATAGCGCGGGGCACGGCGCAGGGGAAGCCGGATCGCCGCCCGCGAGCGTGGCTCGCCGGCTCAGCCTTGCCCGATCCGGCACCCTGTTCCGGAGCAGCCGGAGGCGCGCGTCTCGGTTTCGAAGGTCGCGTGGTGGATGCCGAAGGCCTCCGCGATGCGCGCCTTAACCCGTCGCACCGCCTCCACGCCGTCCGCGCCTTCGGCGAGGACCAGATGTGCCTCGACCGAGGCGCGGCGTTCGTCCACCTGCCAGACGTGGAGATGATGGACACCCTCCACGCCCGCTTCGGTCTCGATCGTCCGGCGCACCGCCTCCGCCGCGGCCTCCGGCGGGGCGCCGAGCATGAGAATGCGGATCACCGGCCCGATCTCGGACAGCGCATGCCAGAGAATCCAGCCCGAGATGAGGAGCGTGATCGCCGGATCCGCCCAGCGCCAGCCGAAAAGCCAGATGAGCACGCCCCCCAGAAGCACCGCGACCGACGATCCGGCATCGGCGAGGTTGTGGAGGAAGGCGGCGCGGATATTCGTGCTTTCCCGCGCGAGCCGCCAGGTCAGGAGCGCGGTGCCGAGGTCGATCACCAGCGCCAGCCCCGCCAGCGCCATGACGATGCCGCCCGCCACCTCCGGCGGGTCGACGAGCCGCATCGACGCCTCGGAGGCGAGCCAGAGCGAGATCACCACGAGCACGGTATAGTTGATCAGCGCTGCCACCACCTCGGCGCGCGCGTAGCCGAAGGACATCGCGCCATCCGCCGGCCGCCGCGCGATCCGCCGCGCGGCGAAGGCGATGATCAGAGCGACCGCGTCCGACAGGTTGTGGACCGCGTCGGCGATCAGCGCGACAGAGCCCGAGACGATCCCGCCGACGACCTGCGCCACGGTGAGGGCGACGTTTATCGCGACGGCAAGACCCAGCCCGCGCTCGCCGCGCCCGGAATGCTCGTGCGGCTCATGGCCATGGTGTCGATGGTCGTGCGGCATAGCCCGTCTCCTGCATCCCAGTTTGGTTGCCATGGACCTGTCGTCAAGCCCTCGCGCCTGCCGGCGCCCTGGTCACCGCCGCCGCGGCGGGCCTCACAACCAGCCGCGGCGCTTGAAGTACATGAACGGCAGGACTGCCGAAAGAACCATGAGGAAGACCGCGAAGGGATAGCCGAACTTCCACCCGAGTTCGGGCATGAACGCGAAGTTCATCCCGTAGATCG
>WBZL01001176.1_pt1 | contig 28154 bp, 24 predicted proteins | sample 5204291 | NCBI WGS metagenome assembly WBZL01 (sample SAMN12344345, study PRJNA552823) | activated sludge metagenome | biome: Activated sludge suspended growth; feature: Nitrification reactor; material: Wastewater; isolation source: activated sludge from nitrification reactor of wastewater...
TGCATCGTCGATGGAACAAATGTTGATGATTTGGGGGATGACCGCCCCGGACTCAAGGCCGCACGCGAGCGAGGAGTCCGCAGCCCCTTACTGGAAGCCGGCTTCTCAAAGGCCGACATCCGTGAAGTGGCTCGATCGCTGGGACTGTCGAATTGGGACAAACCCGCCGCGGCCTGCCTCTCGTCACGCGTGCCCCGTGGCATCACCATTACGCGACACACGCTCTCGCGCGTTGAGCGCGCAGAAGCCGCCTTGATGGAGGAGGGCTTTCGCCACTGCCGTGTGCGTGATTACGATGAAGTCGCCCGGATTGAACTTGCCGTAGAAGAATTACCGAGGATGCTGGAAACCGGTCGGCGGGAACGGTTAGTGGCGGCCCTCAAGTCGGTCGGCTACCGCTTCGTCACCCTGGATCTGGAAGGATACCGCCAGGGGGGCGTGAGTCTCCCCCCCGGCGCAACCGATTAGTTCCGGCTTTGATAGGCCTTTGCGAGGGCGTCCAGCGCTTCATCCGCCAGACGGCGATGGTCACCTTCGGTCAATGCTCGTCCGACCACCTTTTCCGCCACCATCATCGCCAAGTCAGTCGTCTGTGCGCGGATGTCCTGCACGGCCTTCCGGCGCTCGGCCTCGATCTCTCGAGTCGCGTCACCCTTGATCCGCTCAGCATCCGCCGTCATACGCTGTTCGTTCTCGTCCATCATGCGCTGAGCACGTTCTTTGGCCTGGGCCAACAGCGCCTCGGCTTCTTTGGCGGCGGCTGCCAGCTTCGATTCGTATTCCTTAAGCTTACGCTCGGCCTCTGAACGATGGCGCTCGGCCTGATCGAGACTGTCCTTGATCTTTTTCTCCCGCTCTTCCAGCATGCCCAACAGGCTCGGAAACGCATACTTGTAGAGCAGAAAGAAGAGGATCCCGAAGGAGAGAATCTCCCAGAAGATCAAGGACGAAAAGAAATGTGATTCAAATTGAGGCATAGTCTGTTACCCAAATGAGTTGAGGGTTCTGAGCCGGGCATGGACCCAGCACCGGGGCTCGACCGACAACGCGCTACTTACGCAAGCCCATGATGATGAACGCAATGACCAGCCCGTACAGTGCGATGGCTTCGACGAGTGCGAACCCGATCCACATGTACTTGCCGACGCGGCCTTCCGCTTCCGGCTGCCGGGCCACGGCCTCGATCATTTTTCCGAAGATGTACCCGATCCCCACACCGGCCCCGGCAAATCCCGCCGCCGCCAATCCCATACCGACCAACGCTGCTGCTGCTGCATCCATTGTTTAACCTCTCCTCCGTTTATAGACAACGAACCTAGTGTGCGTGCTCGCTATGACCGTGCAAGGTCACGGCATCCCCTAAATAGACACAGCTCAGCACGGTAAAAATATAGGCTTGAATAAACGCAATGCCGACTTCCAGCCCGTTCATGGCGATCGTAAACGCAAACGGTAGCCAGCCGATCAACAAGCCGCCGCTGATCGCCAATCCGAACAAGACGCCCAGGATGACGTGACCGGCGGTCATATTCGCAAACAACCGCACCGCCAACGAGATGGGTCGAGCCAGCTGACTGATCAACTCAATGGGAATCATCAGCGGCAAGAGCCAACCCGGCGTACCCGGCGGAACCAGAATGCCGAGGAATTTTGCCCCGTGGAGGGAAAAGCCCAGCACCAGGCTCAAACCATACACCCCGACCGCGAACACGGCGGTCACAATAATCTGGCTGGTGACGGTATAGGACCCTGGGATCAAGCCCAGCAAGTTGGCGAACAGAATGAAGAGAAACAAGGTGGCGATCAGCGGAAAAAACTTCATGCCCGCCTCGCCCATGGTGTCCAAAATGATCCCGCGAATGAACTCCACGATGAGTTCGGCCATATTCTGCAACTTGCCCGGAACCAGCTTTCGTGAAGCGGCAGCGGAAATCATCAGAAACGAGACGAGGCCTACTACCACCCACATCAAGATCACGGCCTTGTTGATCGAGATGTCGATCCCTGCCGGAACCAGCGGAATCAGATCGTGCAATTCAAACGCATGTAACGGACTTTCTTCCACGATGATCCTTTTTCAGTCAGACGATTCAGGTTAACTCTGCCATCGCTGCGCGGCTCGATAGGCATTTCGCACCCCGGCCGCAGCGCCCAACCCTAACCCGATAACCAGCCCCCAGGGATTGGAATCCAGCAGGTAGGTGTCGACCACCCAGCCCAGGCCCCCTCCGACAATCAACGCAGCGAGCAGTTCCGTCCCGATCCGGACAGCCTGCCCAAGCCCCGCATATAACGGATCCTGAGAGGGGGGCATCACGCGCTCACGTGCGGCACTCTTCAGCACAGTCGGAGAGAGTGCACCCATCGGCGGGCGCGCCATTCAAGCAAATTCGCCGGGGGCTTGTCAAGAAGTTGGCCCGCTATGACCAGGCCGCACGATGCGGTATAGTCTTTTCCTCGGAGGAACACCTGCCGACACCGAGTGCCATGACTGATTCCTCACACCAGGCATTTCTTCACGGGCCACCGCAACCGTTGGTCGTCGTCCGTCCGCAACCGAACGCCGGCCCGTTTGAACTGTATCAACGGCTCGCCCCCGCCAACCGCCCCTCTTTTCTGCTCGAAAGCGGGAACGGCAGTCTTCTCACCGCACGATTTTCCTTCTTCGGAAGCGAGCCATATCTCACAATGAGCGGGCGCGCCCAGATGTATCAGCTGCAGGAGGCAGGGCAGTCGAGGTTCTGCACCGGCTCCGCATTCGAGGCCCTCGGCCGGATCCTCGACGCATCGACGATCCCGCAACTCGAGGGCATCCCGCCGTTTTTTGGCGGCGCCGTTGGGTACCTCAGTTACGACCTGGTCCGTTCCTTCGAATCATTGCCCAGTCTGGCGGCAGACGACATCCCACTCCCTGATCTCCATCTCGCATTCTATGACCTGATCGCGGCAATCGACCATCTCACACACCAGTTGTATCTGATGTACTGCCCTCCCCTGTCCCGGTTTCATGCCGAACCCCGCGAAACACTGTATCGCGAAGGCCGTGACCGACTGGCGGAGTTGGAGGCTCGCCTGATGAGTCCACGCCCCCTCATCACCTTCCAGGGCTGGCCCCATGAAGCGACGTTGATCCCGAACCAGTCGCGTGAAGCCTACACCGCACGCGTCCGACGCTGCCAAGACTACATCGCCGCCGGCGACATCTATCAGGCCAATTTGTCTCATCGGTTCACCCTCAGCCGCGGCGCGGCGGTATCGCCGCCTGAAACCACTGCCTACGCAACAGCGCTGTACGGCCGCCTACGCACGGTCAACCCGTCTCCGTTCGCAGGAATCTGTCACTTCCCAGAACTCAGCCTGGTCAGCAACTCTCCCGAGCGGCTTGTCCGCCTGTCCGGAGCACAAGCCGGCACGAGGCCCATCGCCGGAACCAGGCCCCGGGGGGTCGGACCCCAGGAAGACCAAGCGCTGCGCGCCGAATTACTCGCCAGCCCCAAGGAACGTGCCGAACATGTCATGCTGGTCGACCTGGAGCGCAACGACCTCGGCAAGGTCTGCCGATACGGTACGGTTCAGGTCGATGAGTTCATGACTGTCGAACAGTATTCGCACGTTCGCCATCTGGTCTCCGACGTGACCGGAACCCTGCAGTCGGGGACCTCGCCACTCGACCTTGTCCGGGCCGTGTTTCCCGGCGGCACCATCACCGGCGTGCCGAAACTCCGTTGCATGGAGATCATCGAGGAGTTAGAGCCGGTGCGGCGCGGGCTGTACACGGGAGCCCTCGGGTACTTCTGTTGGAGCGGCGACTTGGACTTGAATATCCTGATTCGCACGCTGCTCCTGACGAAGACGCACGGGTATCTGCAAGTCGGCGCCGGCATCGTGGCCGACTCGGACCCCGATCGTGAGTATGAGGAAACGCTCGCCAAAGCGGGCGCATTTTTTAACATTCTGGAGGCTGGCCGCTAATGTGGGTGTTTGTGAACGATCGATTCGTGCGGAAAGAAGAGGCCGTCGTCTCCGTGTTCGACCACGGGTTTCTCTATGGAGACGGCGTGTACGAAACCTTGCGATCCTATGGCACCCGGATCTTTATGCGCGACCAGCACCTCTCCCGGCTGCGGCGCTCAGCCGAGTCCATCGGCCTGACGATTCCCATTCCCGACGAGCAGTGGCCGGAGTTGCTCCACGAAGCCATGCGACGCAATGAGGTCGGTAACGATCAGGTCGACGCCTACCTCCGCATCACCATCTCACGGGGCGAGGGAGAGATCGGCCTCGACCCGGCACTCTGTCCTCGCCCCACCGTGGTGATCATGACGAAGGCGCTTCACGCCCCTTCACCGGAGCTGCTGGGCGACGGAGTCTCGCTCACCGTCGCCCGGACGAGGCGGAATCTGCCCGCGGCCCTGTCCCCGCAGATCAAATCCACCAACTTTCTGAACAACATTCTAGCGAAACGCGAATCCATCGCAGCCGGGACCTTCGATAGTCTGTTTCTGAATTGGAGGGATGAACTGACCGAGTGCACGATCAGCAATCTCTTTTTCGTTGCCGACGGCACCGTGCATACACCGGCACTCGACTGCGGCATTCTAGACGGCATCACGCGCGGCATTGTCATGACCCTCGCCAAGGAGGAAGGGCTGCCGGTTCAGGAGGGTTACTACCATCTCAACCACCTTCACAAGGCAGAGGAATGTTTTCTGACGAATACCAGCATGGAAGTCATGCCGGTGTCACGTGTCGAGACCTTCACGATCGGGGACGGTCGCCCCGGCCCAGTCACCCGCCGGCTCCAGAAGCGCTTCGCCGCCAGCCGAACCAGGTTTTGTGAAGTAGCCCCCGAGCCAAATTTCTGAAGATGTATTTTATATCACTATCTTACAACCACGACCCTGCTGTGGACGGAGAGTAAGGGTTTTTGACAGGTCGGGGGGCTGCTGCTACGGTTGAAGCATCGCTCGTAGACACCAACCAGGCGCCTCAACCCGATGGCCCGATTCAACCGCACCACCCCCCTGCTTCTGCTGTCCGCGACACTCTTGCTGTCAGCTGCCCCGGTCCAGGCCGAGGTCTACCAATACGTTGACGCCAACGGCACCATCTCCTTAACCAATGTGCCGAACGACCCACGATACAAACGCGTGACGGCTGAACTCCCTCGCTCCCGCAGCATCATCTCCGATCGTGAACTCGACCCTGTGATCGCTCGACATTCGCGCGCCCATCGCCTCCATCCGGCGCTGATTCGCGCGGTCATCAAAACCGAATCCGACTTCGACCCGCAGGCGGTCTCACGGGCCGGGGCGATCGGCCTGATGCAGCTGATGCCGCAGACCGCGATGCGTCTCGACGTGCGGGATTCGTATAATCCGGATGACAATATCGGCGGGGGAACCAAATACCTGCGGCAGCTGCTGGATCGCTTTAACGGAAATCTTCCATTGGCCTTGGCGGCCTACAATGCGGGAGAACATGCGGTCGAACGGTACCAGGGGCTTCCCCCGATCCCGGAAACACGGCAATACGTCCTCAAGGTGCTGCGCTACTACCGCACCTTCCTCACGAACGACCGGCTTTCTTCTTCACGGCCTTACCGCGCACCGTCTCCCGGGTCGCAAGGACGAGGTCTTGCTCGTTCGATGGCATCCCGCTGACCCGCCCCTGAGCTAAGAGCAACTGACTGTGCTGCCGCCATCCTGGCCGAGCGGCCTCTGGAAAATCCGACCGGTAGTGGGCCCCGACGCTGTTTTCCCGCCAGAGGGCCGCATCGGCGACACAGCGCGCCACCTGCACCATATTCTTCACTTCAAGGGCCGCTCGCGAGGAAAAGGGATTCGTCAGCACACGCATCCACCGTACCAGCTGCGCGGAGGCGCTGATCAACGAATCGCCCGAGCGCACCAGGCCGACCTTCCCCCACATCAGACGACGCAACGAGCTTCGCAACTTCTCCGGATCATCCAGGTCCGTCGGTCGTCCCCGCTCCAGCTCCTCAAGCCGAGGCAGGCGCGTCGGGCCGGAGACATGCCCGGCATGGGCCACCGCAGACTGCGCCGCACGCATGCCGAACACCAGCCCTTCCAGGAGTGAGTTGCTCGCCAACCGATTCGCCCCGTGCACACCGCTGCAGGCCACCTCGCCGGCTGCAAACAACCCCGGCAAGGTCGTCGCCCCATGCACATCCGTCCAGACCCCGCCCATCATATAGTGGGCGCTGGGCGAGACGGGAATCCATTCTTCCGTCATGTCGATGTCATATCGCAGGCAGGTGGCATAGATCGTGGGAAACCGCCGTTTCACAAAGGCGGCGCCGAGATGCGTCACATCCAGATAGACGTGCCGCGCGCGTGTCGCGGCCATCTCCGACCAAATCGCCCGTGAGACGACATCGCGCGGGGCGAGCGCCCCGTCGGGATGATACCGCTGCATAAATAACTCACCCTTGATGTTCCGCAGCTGCCCGCCTTCTCCCCGAATCGCCTCCGACAACAAGAAGGGCGGACTCGACGGCAGGTACAACGAGGTGGGATGAAACTGCACGAACTCCATGTCCATCAACAACGCCCCGGCCCGTAACGCCATCGCCATGCCGTCGCCGGTCGCATTGCCGGGATTGGTGGTACGCGCGTAGATCTGTCCTGCGCCGCCCGTCGACAACACCACCGCGCCGGCCGGAAGGACCGTGCGTTCGCCCGAGATCTCATTGAGCACGATCGCGCCGCAGCACCGCCCGTCGACCACCACCAAATCCACCGTGAAGCGCCGATCCAACCGCTGAATACGAGGCTGCCTGGCGGCATAGGTCATGAGCGCGCGGACCATTTCATTGCCGGTGGCATCTCCCCGCGCACGGAGAATCCGGCTCCGGCTGTGCGCAGCTTCTCGCGTGTACGCAAATCGCTTGCCGATCTTGTCGAACTTCGCGCCCCACGCAATCAGTTCCTGAATCCGGTCCGGCCCCTCCTCCACCAACACCCGCACGGCTTCGCGGCGGCACAGGCCGTGCCCGGCCTTGAGCGTATCCGCCAGATGGCTGCCGACATCATCCTCTTCGCTGAGCGCCACCGCGACACCACCCTGGGCATACATGGAGTTGCTTTCCAGCGGATGGCCCTTGGTCAACATGAGCACACGGCCCGCACGGCTGAGCTCGATCGCCGCACGAAGTCCCGCGACGCCGCTGCCGACCACAAGAAAGTCTGTCTCAATTTTTGGGGAAGCACTGCGGGATGACATGGTCAGGGTTTGGAGGCTCTGCGAGCGGGATCTTCGCTGGGATTCGCCCGCGAGGCCATGCCGAACGGCAAATCGCCCTGAGCCTCTCGAAGCAAAATAGACTGGGTTCCCACCCAGGCCAGTCGTCCATGACCGCGTTGGCGCGTGCCGGCCTCACCGGAATTCCGCTTCCACTGGCCTTGCCAATGGACAAAGACATCGACGTTGTCGCCCTCGATCAGAATACGCTCGATCGAAAACTCCAACTGGATATCCTGAAAGGTCTCGAAGTCACTCTGGATCTCCCGCTGGACTTGATCAAAATTGCCTGAAGGCAACAGCAAGGCATCCAACGCATTGCGGTCCCGTTCAACGTAGGATTTCCGGAGCGACTCCACTGCTTGATCGATTCGGAGGATACGGTCGTGGTCGTCTTTATATTGAAGGGTTTTTCCCGAACAACCCACCGAGAGCACGAGCAGAAACCCGACCAGGAAGCGAGCAAGGGAGTGCCGGCACGCTGTGCGGAAGCGAATCATGGCGCAGTATAGGAACCTTGGCAGAACGAGGTCAAGCAAGGGACCCGCCCGCCCGCAACCGCGTGACGCGCGCGCTCTCACGCGACGGAGTTGCAGACGGAGGGCAGAATCTTGGCTTGCATTTTGGAATGAAACCCACTAGACTCCCGCGCCTAGCAGTTGGAGATTGAACGTATGGCGAGTGTCCTCAAGAAACGCCGGAAGAAGATGCGCAAGCACAAGTACAAGAAGTTGCGCCGGCGTCAGAAATTCTTGCGTCGCAAGAGCTGAGCCCATCACGACATAATGGACGGAGGGATCCGTGCCCGAAGGAAAAAAAGTTCGCATCCGCGTTCGAACTGTGAACTGCATCTACGTCGGGGATTTCCTCATCCCGCCCATGCGTAATCGTGTGTCCGATGCGATCAACGAGGAGCAGCGGCTGTTTATCAGCTTGACTGACGTCTTGATCAATGACAAGGATCGGTCGGACTTCGTGGCGATCAATAAGAACCTGATCGAGTCCATCGCTCAGCTCTAGCGCGCCCTCACCTCATGACGAAGGTCGTGTCATAGCCCGATTACCGCATCCACGGTCACGGGCTCTGTGCCCGCCCCCCTGAGTTCATTGTCGTAACACCGATGTTTTCGTTTAAACGATTTTTCCCCTTCCTCAAGCCCTACGTCCCCCGGATGATCGCTGCCGCCATCATGGTCATGGCGGTCGCCGCCGTGAACCTGGCCCTGCTTCGATTGGGTGGCACCCTGTGGGACGTCATCACCGTGCAGCACGATGCCGATCGAATGGCGCAGATGATCCTGCTGCTCCTCGGGCTCGTCTTGCTGCAAGGGCTCTGTTCCATGGGACACAGTTACCTGACGGCCTGGGTGTCCCAACGAGTCATGGCGGACTTCCGAACTCATCTCTTTGCGCATCTGCAAACCCTGTCCGTCAATTTCTTCTCCAAGCGCCGGACGGGCGAATTAATGTCGCGTCTGATGAACGATGTGACCGTGATTCAGAACGTCGTCACCGACACTCCCATTGACGCAGCCAAACAGGTCGTTACGTTCATCGGCGGCGCCGGTTTCCTGTTTGCGATGAACTGGCAGCTCTGCCTCCTCATCCTGGTCCTGCTCCCCTTGCTGGTTGTCGTGGCCAAACTCTTCGGCCGGCGCCTGCGCGCCCTCTCGACCACCATTCAGGATCAAACCGCCTCCGTCAGCACGCTGGTGGAGGAAGTCATCGCCGGTATTCGCGTCGTGAAATCCTTCGTGCAGACCAAGCGGGAGGAGCAACGCTTCGTCACCCAGGTGCAATCCGCGATGGAACTGGCACTGCGCCGTGCCACCATCATGGCGTGGTTCGTGCCGACGATCACATTCGTCACCTTCGCCGCCGCCGCCATGGTGTTGTGGTATGGAGGCCGTCAGGTCATCGACGGCACGGTCTCTCCGGGAGACCTCTTTGCGTTCGTGCTCTTCGCCGGGATTTTGATCGGACCGTTCGGGTCAGCCGCCCGCGTGTTTGCGCAGATCAAAGAAGCCCAGGGCGCCATGCAGCGTGTCTTCGAAATTCTCGACACGCATGCAGAAATCGCCGATGCGCCCAATGCGATCGACCTGCCGCCCGTGCAGGGACATGTGCGCGCAGAGCATATCACCTTCGCCTATGACCCCCGGCAACCCGTGTTGGCGGATGTGTCCTTTGAAGCCAAACCGGGCGAACTGATTGCGATCGTCGGACCGACCGGTTCAGGGAAAACGACGATCATGAATCTCCTCCATCGCTTTTACGACCCCACGTCGGGACGGCTGACGGTGGACGGCCATGACGTCAAGGATGTCCGGCTCGACAGCCTCTACCGGCAGATCGCTCTGGTCCCCCAGGATACGATTCTGTTCGGCGGCCCGATCCGGGATAACATCCGCTACGGGCGCGAGGATGCCAGCGAAGAGGAGATCATCGCTGCGAGCAAAGCCGCGCATGCCCACGAATTCATTGCGGGATTCCCCGACGGCTACCAGACCATCGTCGGAGAAAAGGGCATCAATCTTTCCGGCGGCCAACGTCAACGCGTCGCGATTGCCCGCGCGATTCTGAAGAACCCGCGTATTCTTCTGCTCGACGAAGCCACCTCTGCGCTCGACACCGAATCGGAGCGATTGGTGCAGGAAGCCTTGGAACGTCTCATGGTCAATCGCACGACCTTTGTCGTCGCCCACCGGCTCAGCACGATTCAACGCGCTGACCGCATCCTGGTCCTGAATAAGGGCCACATTGTCGAATCGGGGACCCACACGGCTCTGCTGGAGCAGCGGGGACTCTATCATTACTTATACACGTTGCGGCTAAGCGAACTTCCGGTCTAATCACTCGCGAGGCCCCCTGATGAACAGGCAGGTCGTAGCCACCGCACTCGCAGTTTTCCTCTTCTCGACGAATCTGCTGTTTGCCTCACCGCCCCTGCCGAAGCCCGACCACATCGTGATCGTGATCGAGGAAAACCATGCGTTTTCCCAGATCATCGACTCACCGGCAGCCCCGTATCTCAACACATTGGCCCGGAAAGGCGCGCTGTTGACCAACTCCTTCGGCGTGACTCACCCCAGTCAACCGAACTACATCGCCCTCTTTGCCGGATCCACCGACGGCGTCAGCCGGAACCATTGCCCCACATCGTTAACGGCTCCGAATCTTCATAGTACCCTGGCACTCGTGGGCCGGACCTTTGCCGGCTACGCGGAGGATCTCCCCTCCACCGGTTCCGTAGACTGCGTCGCAGGCGCGTATGCCCGGAAACACAATCCCTGGGTCAACTGGCAATTCTCTCCCATCCATACCGTGCCCGCCGAAGACAATCGCCCTTTTTCCGACTTTCCCGCCGACTTCGAGAGGCTGCCCACGGTCAGCTTTGTCATCCCCAATCAGCTCAACGATATGCACGACGGCAAGGAGCCCGACCGGATTCAACGCGGAGACCAGTGGCTCCAGACCCATCTCGATCGCTACGTCGAATGGGCGCACGCACACAACAGTCTCTTGATCATCACCTGGGACGAAGACAACGGGAAGTCAGACAATCACATTCCGACGATTCTGGTGGGACCGATGGTGCGACCGGGCCGTTATGGAGAGCCCTTGGACCATTACGGATTATTGAGAACCATCACAGATATGTATGGCGCGACACCAGTCGGCCTCAGCCGCCAAGCGCTGCCCCTCACCACGATCTGGGCCTCGCCGGATCTTACGCCCTAACCGCCTCCGAACGTCCGTCTCGCACACGGCTCCACACCTTCCACAGTTCCATGAGCAGAAACGGGAGCACCCCGAATACGGCGATCACGGACCACTCCTCGGCCGGCAGCGGAACGACTTTAAAAATCTCCTGTCCCCAGGGGCTGAGGAGGATCGCCCCCTGGAGGAGCGCCGAGACGAGCACGGCTCCCACCAGCATCCGGTTACTGGCCACCCCGACCTGGAACAGCGAGTACCGGTCGTGGCGGCAGGTGAAGGCATGAAGAAACTGCACCAAGACCAAGGTGGTAAACGTCATGGTCCGCGCGAAGGAGACTTCATCCTTCACGATCGAGAGCGCAATCCCGAACACCGCCAGCGTCGCCGCGGCCATCACCAGGCCCTGCACACAGACCGTGAGAAACCGGCCACGGTCGAGCAGCGGAGCCTGCGGGTCGCGAGGCGGCCGTTTCATCACATCGGGATCTTTCGGATCGACGGCGAGGGCGAGGGCGGGAAAGCCGTCGGTCACTAAATTGATCCAGAGAATGTGGATCGGCAGAAGCGGCAGCGGCCACCCCAATACCGTGCTCCCCAGCATCACCAGGACCTCACTGAGATTGCACGACAACAGATAGTGAACCGATTTACGAATGTTCGCGTAAATGCTGCGCCCTTCTTCGACTGCGGCGGCGATGGACGCGAAGTTGTCGTCGGTCACCACCATATCCGACGCATCCTTGGTCACATCCGTCCCGGTCACGCCCATCGCAATCCCGATATCCGCCTCGCGCACCGCCGGCGCATCATTGACTCCGTCGCCGGTCATCGCCACAACCGCCCCTTGCGCACGCCAGGCCTTGACGATACGGAGCTTATGTTCAGCCGTGACCCGCGCGTACACCGACACGTTCCGCACCCGCGACGCCAGATCGGCATCACTCAGCCCGTTCAACTCAAGACCGGAAAGGGCCTGCGTCGGGCCGCTCGCAAAACCCGCCTCCCGTGCGATAGCGAGCGCCGTCTCCTTATGGTCGCCGGTGATCATGACCGTCGCGATGCCCGCCGACCGGCAGAGATCGACTGCGGATTTGGCCTCAGGACGCAAGGGGTCCTTCATGGCCGCCAATCCCAAAAAACACAACCGCCGCTCAACCAGGTCGGGATCGAACGATGCCGGCTGTGGATCGAGAACGCGGTAGGCCAACGCGACCACACGAAGCGCCTGCTGTGCAAACTGCTGATTGACGGACAACATCGACATGCGCAGAGATTCAGTCAGAGGCCGTCGCTCGCCTGTCTTCGTCACATACTCGTCGCAGCAACCAAGCAACACATCGGGCGCGCCCTTCACATAGGCCACGGCCCGCGCCTCAGAGCGGCGCACCATCGTCATCATCTTGCGATCGGAATCGAACGGGATTTCTCCCAAAAGCGGCTGGGCCCGCTCTAATTCCTCTTGCACCCATCCGCCCTTTCGGCCCGCAACGAGCAGCGCGCCTTCAGTGGGATCGCCCACGACCGCCCATTTGCCTTCAGCCTGTTTCAGTGAGGCGCCGTTACACAACAGCGCCGTCCAGAGCAGATCACGCAGCGCACCCTCACGGGGCTCACCGCCGACAATCGTCCCCGCCGGTGCATACCCTTCTCCGGTCACCTCCATCACCAGGTCATCGATGGCCAGCTTCGTGACCGTCATTTCGTTTTTGGTCAAGGTCCCGGTTTTGTCGGTACAAATCACCGTCGCCGCGCCCAAGGTTTCCACAGCCGGCAGGCGACGAATGAGCGCGTGCCGACTCACCATACGCATCACCCCCAAGGCCAGGGTTGTGGTCACGATCGCCGGCAATCCTTCTGGAATCGCCGCCACCGCGAGGCTGACGGCCGTCAGAAACATGTCGAAGAGCGGCTCCCCCCGCCACACCCCCAGCCCGAACACCACCAACACGATTCCCAACGAAAGCGCCAACAGCACATGACCGAATTGCTCCAGACGACGTTGCAGCGGAGTCGGATCGATCGGCACCGCGGTCATCAACGTCGCAATGCGGCCCAATTCAGTCACACGGCCGGTCGCCACGACGACCGCCCGGCCTTTGCCGCCGGTGACGGTGGTCCCCATGAACAGCATGTTTCGTTGATCGGCCAGAGGCAGATCGCTGTCGGGCAAGGCCGCACTGAGCTTTTCAACCGGCGTGGACTCCCCGGTCAGCGCCGCTTCCTGTGTCCGGAAGGCCGCGGCCTGGAGCAGGCGGGCATCGGCCGGAACGTGGTCCCCTGCCTCCACGTCGATGATGTCGCCGGGGACCAATTCCGTTGAAGACAGGTTGAGTCGCGTCCCGTCGCGCACGACTCGCGCGTAGGTCACGGCCATCGTACGCAGAGCTGCCAACGACTGTTCGGCTCGATACTCCTGGAGGAATCCCAGCAGGCCGTTCAGCAAAACAATGGCGAGAATCGCGCCGGCATCGATCCACTCCCCCAGCAGACCGGACACCAATGCGGCGCCGATCAAGACCCAGACGATGAGGCTCGTAAATTGGGTAGCCAGAATGTGCCATGGGGAGGGCGGCGGCGCTTCAGGTAACTCATTGCGGCCATGCGCCGACAATCGTCGTGCGGCCTCTTCCTCGCTGAGCCCTGCGGCCGGATCGACAGCGAACTCTCGCTCGATCTCGCCCTGCGAGCGGGCATACCACCGGGGGCGCTGCTGCTGCTGCTGGTCGGTCATAGGCTCCGACGTCTCCTTCCGCTTTCTCTGGGGCTGATTCCCTAAGGACAGGCCCGGTGCCGACGCGATCCGGGAACGTCACGACACGTTTCATGTAAAATCGACGACTTCGGCCTGGTTCCCGCTTGGCGAAAAAAAATACCCCGTCTCCGTAGCCCCAGGACTCAACCCCGGCGCAAACTCGCCGATAGAGTATCCACAAAGGACGGAAGGGGCCCGACCAAGGGCATCGTTCCTGTGGTGGGAATGGCCGTCGCTTGACGCTGTGGATCTGTGAGAACTGGTGATCTATGACACGCTCCTCCTGGTCGTCTCCGCATCCGATTCCGGAGAATCTTCGCCGCAGCCTCAAGGATCTCCGTCACGGTCTGCTCGGTCTCCACAAATCCCTGATCGTCTCGGAACAGGTTACGTATGAACGCATCTATGGGCGGATCGCCTCGGCAGGGGAACTCTTGCAGCTGGTGATGAACGATCCGTGGTTCGCCTGGCTCCACCCCTTGTCGCACCTGGTCGTCCGCATCGACGTGGTCCTCGAAGACCAGGACGAGACCACCATTGAAACCGCCCAGGACCTGCTGGTGGAAGCACGCCACATGCTGCGTCCGTCCGAAGAGGGCGACGGCTTCGAACGCAGCTACTACGAAGCGTTACAGCGGACTCCGGATGTCGTCCTGGCTCACGCCAGCGTCAAAAAGTTACTGAGCACGGCCACGACCGATGCCGCAGCAGCCGCCGCCTGACCACCTCCACCGGGCCGGCCGTCAGAACAACGGATGGTGCGGGGAGGAGGAAAAGGGCGCCGAGCGCGGCGCGTTCCCTCGATTCCCGAGAAATCGCCATCCCTGCTTGTCTCGAACGAGATAGTGTACTTCCTGAAACCAACTATCCAGCGTCACGCGGGAGCCTGACTGTACCTCCGTCCCATAGAGGCCCCCGGTACAGGTCAACTCCACCCGAATCCCCTCCTCGCCCTGCAACACCTTCATCTCGGAAAAGAGGTGCGTCGACGACAAGGCGCGATAATGCTCGAAGACTTCGCTCCAAATACGCTCGACATCCGCCACATGCAAACCGTGATAGTTGTACTCCGGGGCGTAAAACTGCAGGAGGGCGGCGCGATCCTGTTTCTCTAATGCCTGCTCAGCGCGATTGAATGCCGCCAAGACCTCTTTCACCGTGGGATCGGCCTGTACCGCCTTGGCGCCGCTGATCGTCTTGCCCTCACGCGTCAACACCATGTCGGGAAGCACCTGCACGACCGCGTAAGCGAGGCCTTCCCCCTGCCACAACACCAGGACCGCCAACAGCGTGAGCATCCGTCCAGTCAACCAGGCGACGCCTCCATCCGACTTGACCTTCCCTCTGCACGGTTCTCGCATCGTCATTCGTCTCCTCTCGGGATCTGCCGATTCTCTCCGACACACTGACATCCTTGGGGACAACTATGCAACGCCGATACCGCCTCTCAAGGCCGCCGGCCTCGCTGCCGTCACGAGCCATCGCAGACACACACCACAGGCGCCACGGCCGACTGGCGCAGGATGCCACAGCCCGCGTTCGCCTCACGGCCGATTTCGCCTCATATCTGCGCACGCAACGCCCGCGGCTTTTGTACTTTTTCTTTGGCCGCTGCCGTCTGAACGATACACTACGGTGACCACACCATCGTCGCTGTGCGGTCAACAGAGGGCTACGAACTCGCATGCCGTTGCCAATGCACCCCTGTGTCGCCATCGCGATCATCTCGACACTCATACCGATCGGCCCCGTCCTCGCGGAGGACGCGCCGCACCTGGCGACCCTCGCTCTCGTCGATAAACCCTGGGCGGTGCGCCTTGATGTCACCGGATTCCGCGTGCTCGCTGACGGAGTGAAACCGGACGGCCGGCGATACCTGTTCGCCACCGACGACACTCGATCCATACAGCTCTCGGTGACACTCCAATCGGTTCCCGAAGCAGCCACCGAGCAGGGGTGCCTCCTCCAGTTGGAGCATGTCGCCCGGACAACCAGACCGGCGGCGGACCAGGGCCCCGTTCGAGATACCAGGCGGAACCTCACCCTGCTCGAGTACGTCCTCCCCGCGACAGCCAAGGCTCCGGCAGAACAACTCCATCTCCTGGCCTGCACCGGCAAGGACGATGTGTATACCGATATTCACCTCTCTCAACCGCGCGGGAAGGGTAGCGATGCCGCATTGCTGCACGCCCTACTGGATAGCCTCACCATCGTCGCGGCGCCGGCGCCCAGCAGTCTCGATCACTTCCGGGCAGGAAGTGCCCCCTACCTACAGGGGAAATTCGCCCTCGCCATCCCGCACTATGAACAGGCGCTCGTCCTCGAACAGGCCAACCCGACGTTGGATCGATCCCTCTGGCAGCTACTGATCCACAACCTCGGCACGGCGTACGGCCGGACCGGAAGCTTCGAGCGAGCGAAAGCGACGTTCGACTACGGCCTCTCGAAGGATCCGGCGAATCCGATGTGGCACTACGAACTCGCACGTACCTACGCGGGAATGCACGACCGGGAGAAGATGCTGCAAGCCCTGGACACCGCATTCTTTCACCACCGTACCCGGCAGGGCGACGAACAGATGCCGGACCCCCGACAAGATCTTTCATTCAGCCGGTTCATGTCGGATCCGGCCTTTCGACGGTTGGCGGAATCCCTCGTGCAACCGGCCATCTGAATACGATTACGTCACGCATCGGCGCAGCAGATCAAGGAAGGATAGAGCAATGGCCAAGCGTAAGAGCACCAGAGTGGAGATGAATCGACCGATCGACATACAGGGAGCGCGGGGGTCGAGTCAGGGCGTTGTGCGTGATTTTTCTCCCGGAGGCTGCCGGATCCAGCAGGCCGATCCCAAGGTGAATTGCGGGATGCGCGTGACGCTGCGGATTTCCCTGCCGGACCGTATCGACCCCATCGAAATCAAACCTGCCGTCGTGACCTGGGTCGGCACAGATGCCTTCGGCGTGGAATTTCTCTCGCTGTCGACGGACACACGGGCACGGGTGAAAGCCGTGTATGCACTGCTGCTCGAGGCCCAAACCGCACACGAGTCCGAACGGGTCATCTCCCTGCCCGGCGTGTCCTGGACCTCACCGTCTGCGAAATAAGACCCATCCGCACCTTCTCGCGACAGCCCCCGCATCATCGAAACAACAGCAAGAGACCGAGCAGATATCCAAGGATCATCACGAGGCTGTCCGGCTCGATAAGCCAATACCGCTTCTCAACTCGATACACGATTCCCATCAGCCCGATATTCATCATCACAATGCCCCACAGGGCGGTCAGCGCATGCGTGGAGGCGATCGCGCCGAACAGCGACCCCTCGCGATAGGCCAGATCCGCAAACAGGAACGCCGCCATGTTGAATGCGTTGCTGCCGAAAAGATTGCCCACGGCAAGATCGAAGGCCCCGAGCCGGACAGCAGCCAGAGACGTGACCAACTCGGGCAACGTCGTGACCATGGCCACGAGCGACGTCCCCAGGAACGTGGTACTGACGCCGGATTGATCCGCGATCTCCTTGGCCGATTGTGCGAGCAGGGGGGCGGCAAGAACCAGAATCATGGTGGCCGAGACGAATCCGATGGCCGCTCGGCGTATTCCGTCTCGCCGGGCCGAGACGTGCCCCTGGGCGTCCTCGGACGCCGCTTCGGCAAGGAGTTGCTGCGCCCGTTGACGCCGCTTCCCATCTTCCTGCCGAAACACGACCCGCATGCCGAAGACATAGATCAGGAAGAGCAGAGCGCTCCCACCTTGGATGGTCGAGGCCCCCGTCCCATTCCGAAACAACAGAAGAAATGCGGCCATGCCGGTCAGGAGCATGGCGAGCGCGGCCACGAGCGTATGTTCGAAAGCGGCCTGCTCCCAAACCCGTTTATCACGATGAACCAGATCGATGAGGCCGAGGGTGAACATGTTGGCCAGCACCGCCCCGAAGAGATCCCCGGCGGCCAGATCCGGCGCACCCAGTAGAGAGGCGCTGACCGTCGTGAACACCTCGGGCAGCGACGTCGCCCCCGCCATGAACACGACGCCGATCCAGACCCGCCCGATTCCGGTCAGCGCAGCAATCTGATCGCCGTCACGCGAGAGTCGCGTCCCCGCGATGACGATCATGGCTCCGCTCAGCACGAGGATGATCCATGAGACAAGCACACATCACTCCTGGCCGCGCGCTCCGGTCAAGAGACCAAGATCCGCGATACCCGGAGTCTGCCGCCTTACGCACGCGAGCGTCAAGCCGCTCTCCGCACCGACCCGGCAGGTCGGCCATGCACCCTTGGCGCCCACGGACGGCAACATGAAGAGATATCGGTAACCGACGCGAGTCGGAAGACGGGGGGATCGAATCGATCAGGCGCTCTGACAACCGTCAACGTTACTGGGGTCGTCCGGACTGGAGCAGTTCAGCCACTTTGTCGATGATGGCCTGGGGCAAGAACGGTTTCTGCAGATAGGCGGCCTGGGCATCCACCCCATGCGCCCCCAACATGTCTCCGGCATAACCCGAGATGTACAATACCTTGATGTCAGGAAACATCGTCCTTGCCCCCTGAGCCAACACCGCAGCCTTCATTCTCGGCAAAATGACGTCCGTAATCAGGAGGTCGCAACCGCCCTTACGCAACTGCAACATCTGTAACGCCTCCACCCCGTCGGCCGCCGCCAGCAGCTCATACCCCTGGTCGCGAAGCACCGCCGACACGAGACGCCGAATTCCTTCGTCGTCTTCCACCAAGAGAATCGTGGCGGATGTTTCAGGCTTCGGGCGCGGGGCAGTCACCTGTTCAGCGTCGGCGGCCTGGGACGGCACCCGCGGGAACATGACCGTAAAGCGAGAGCCCTTACCCAGCTGACTGGTCACATCGATGTAGCCACGACTCTCTTTCACAATGCCATAGACCGTGGCCAATCCCAATCCCGTCCCCTTATCGGAGGCCTTGGTGCTGAAGAACGGTTCAAAAATATGGGCGAGGGTCTCGCCATCGATGCCGGAGCCGGTATCCTCCACCACCAATTTGACGTACGGGCCAGGAACCGCCCCCGGGTGCGCGCGGACATAGGCGTCATCCAGATCGGCGTTGCCCGTTTCGATCGTCAGGATCCCTCCTTCTGCCATGGCATCGCGGGCATTCAGCGCCAGATTGAGCAACACCTGTTCGATCTGTACCGGATCGCCCAACACGTGCCCGGCCTGGGGATCGAGCACGATGACGGTCTGGATCTGCTCCCCGATCAACCGGCGTAGAATGTCCTCCATGTCGCGAATCAGGGTATTGAGCGGCACATCCCGCTGCTCCAGGACCTGGCGACGGCTGAACGTCAACAGTTTCTTGGTCAACGCCGCGGCACGCGTCCCCGCCTGCCCGATGACCTCGATTTCATGATGACAGGGATGAGACCCCAACTGCTGAGCCACCCGCTGCGCGTGTCCGATCACGACCATCAGCAGGTTATTGAAGTCATGGGCAATGCCGGCGGCAAGCCGACCCAAGGCCTCCATCTTTTGCGACTGCCGCGCGCTCTGCTCGTCCTGCTTTCGCTGGGTCACATCCACAATCGTTTCGATGACATGCACCCGCCCGTCGACGGTCGGCGCTTTGGCCCAATGGAACAAGAGTCGTCGACCGTCCGGCATGTCTACCTGCTCCGAGACCACACCGTCGCCGGTCAGCGCGTCGGGCATGCGACAAAAGTCGCAGGGCGACGCCTTCCCCGCGATGCGTTCATGACAGCGTGCGCCGGCCATGTCGCCGAAAGCACCCAGGCTGGTCTGATTCTGAAACTGCACGGCATGGCCGGTAGGATCGATGACCGTCACCACCACCGGCTGCGAGTTCAGCAGGACCTGCGGATCATAGGAACGACCATTGGAGGATTGCGGAGAGCCGGTCATGAGCGTCCTCGTGTGAAGCGAAGGATGGAGTACGCAGGGCGAGCCTGTTTCTTTGGTTGTACTACATCACCGCATACAGTCAAGGAGATGATCGATTGCATGGAACGAGTTGTAGGAATCTGTGAAGACCGCCCTGCCAGGCCTTAGCACCCGTTCTTCGCCTTCCGGTAAAAGAGCCCCTTCGCCAACTCTGCCGCGCCGACGTAGGCGGCGAGAATGGCGAGCAGCGCCGCCCAGAACAGCGGCGGCAAAGGCTCGAACCCCAAGATCGCGCCGATCGGTGTCACCGGCAGCAGCATGGTCGCCAGTCCCACCAGCAGGGTCGAGAGCCACAACCCCCTGGACGGGCGACTGGTCACACAGGGTCGCTTCGTACGGATCACCAGCACGATGACCGAGGCAGACAGCACCGACTCGACAAACCAGCCGGTGCGAAACTGACCGGTCGTCGCATGCAAGACCAGCAGCAAGACGGCGAAGGTGAGGTAGTCGAAGAAGGAGCTCACGAATCCGAAGGTCAACATGAACCGGCGAATGAACGGAATATCCCAGCGCCTCGGCCGATCGATCAGTTCGGGATCGACATGGTCGGTCGCAATGGTCATTTCCGGAATATCGGTCAGAACATTGGTCAGCAGAATCTGCTTCGGCAACAGGGGGAGAAACGGGAGAAACAGCGAAGCCCCGGCCATGCTGAACATGTTCCCGAAATTCGCGCTCGTGGCCATAAACACATACTTCAGCGTATTCGCAAAGGTCTGACGCCCCTCGCGCACGCCTTCTACCAAGACACTCAAATCGTGCTCCAGCAAGACCAGGTCGGCGGCCTCTTTGGCGACATCCACTGCCTGATCCACGGAAATACCGACATCGGCGGCGTGCAGCGCCGGGGCGTCGTTGATGCCGTCCCCCAGATACCCGACCACATGCCCCGATCCGCGTAGTGCGCGAATGATCCGTTCCTTTTGATTCGGCTCGATTTCGGCGAAGATATCGACATCAGCGGCTCGCGCGTGCAGCGCATCCTCGCTCATCCCGCGCAGATCATGGCCGGTCAGCAGGCGCGGAGCCGTCAGGCCGACCTCCCGTCCCGCATGAGCCGCCGCCGCCGCCTGATCCCCCGTCACGATCTTCAGCGCCACGCCGAGTCGCCGGAGTGTGTCTACGGTCTCGGCAATGCCGGATTTGAGCGGATCGGCGAACACCAACAGGCCGAGGAACGTCATGCCGGCCTCGTGCTCCTTCGAGACACGATCGAGTCTCCCCATATCCCGGCAGGCCAAGCCGATGGTGCGAAACCCCTGCTCGCTCCATAGACGAACCTGCTCCCGCACCGACCGGCGAACCTGCTCGATCGGTACAAGCGCACCATCGTCCTGCTCCGCCTGGAGAGAAATCGTCAGCATGCTCTCGACCGCGCCTTTGGTAATCAAGAGGTGCGTCTGCGGAGTGGCCACCAGGATCGAGAGTCGCTTGCGCACGAAATCGTACGGCTCTTCGTCCAACTTGTGATGACCGGCGAGTTCGAAGACCCGATCTCGACGCAGGGCCTCGTCCAGCGGATTCGGGAACCCCGTTTCAAACACCGCGTTCAGATAGCCGAGAAACAACACGCGCTCGCTGGCCTCACCCTCCACGTTGAGGGCCGCGTGCAGCCGCATCGCCCCCTCGGTCAGCGTGCCGGTCTTGTCGGAACACAACACCGTCATACTGCCGAAATTCTCGATCGAGGCCAGGCGTTTGACGACAACGCGTTGTTCCGCCATACGTCTCGCGCCATGGGAGAGGTTCACGCTGATGATGGCGGGCAACAATTGCGGCGTCAGTCCCACCGCCAAGGCCATGGAGAACAAAAAGGATTCCAGGACCGGACGCTCAAGGTAGACGTTCACCGCGAAAATGGCGAATACCAGAAGAAGGGTCACCTCCAACAGCAGATACCCGAACCGCCGGACGCCGCGCTCAAACTCCGTCTCGGTCGGCCGGACGGCCATCCGGCGGGCAAGGCGACCGAATTCCGTGTCCTTCCCCACCCCCACGATCACCGCAAGGGCTTGCCCGCTCACGACATGCGTTCCAAGAAAGAGGCTATTCGTGCGCCTCTGCAGCGGCATGTCGCCCGGTAAGATCGCTGCCGATTTCTCCACCGGATAGGTCTCTCCGGTCAACGTCGCCTCATCGACAAAGAGATCCCGGGCTTCCAGCAGTCGCGCATCCCCGGGCACGCTCGACCCGGCGGACAATTCCACGACATCGCCCGGCACGACCGTATCCGCCGGAACTTCGATGAGCAGACCGTCCCGCCGGACGCGAGCGGTGACTTGAACAAGAGCCAACAGCCCGGCTACGGCGCGCGCCGCGCTGTATTCCTGCCGGAAACTCAACAGGGCGCCGGCCAGGATAATGCCGAGGATGATCAGCGCATCACTGGGTTCCGCCAGGAACAGCGACACCCCGGAGGCGAACAGGAGAATGGCAATGATCGGACTACGGAACTGCGCCAGCAGCAAGCGGACCGGCTGACTGTCACGGATGGGTTTCAGCCTGGATGGGAGGGCCAGAACCTGTCGGCGTTCCACCTCGGCGGCAGAAAGCCCCGCCCGCGTGACCGTCAATTCACGCAGCAGCGTCTCTTCGGAAAGGGACCAGAAGGATCGTCCGTTCAGCATGGCACCAGCCCCGTACCGTCACACCCACTCCGGGGCATGCGCTTGTGCACTCTCCCGCTCAGCAAACGTTCGATACAACGCCGGTAACACCAGAAGGGTGAGGGCCGTCGACGTAAACAGGCCTCCGACGACCACCGTGGCCAACGGCCGTTGCACCTCCGCGCCGATTCCCTTCGCCAACACCAGCGGCAGGAGTCCCAGCAACGTCGTCATCATGGTCATCACGACGGGACGAAGCCGCAACACACAGCCGGTCACGATCGCCGCCTCCGTCGGTTGGCCTTCGTTCCGCAGCTGATTGATATACGACACAAGGACGATACCGTTGCCCACGGCCAGGCCGAACAGTTCGATGAAGCCGATCGACGCGGGAACGCTCAAGTATTGCCCGCTCACCCACAGCGAGACGACGCCTCCGATCAACGCGAACGGCAGGTTGAGAATGATCAAGGCGGCATACCGCAGCGAATGAAAGGCCCAGAACAGCAGAAAAAACACCAATCCGAGCGTGATCGGGACCACCAGCATCAACCGCGCGTTGGCGCGTTCCATATTCTCGAACGCGCCGCCCCAGGTCACCGTGTAGCCCTGCGGCAATCGGATGCCGTCCGCCAGTTTCTTCCGCCCTTCATCGACGACGCTTCCGATGTCTCGCCCCACGACGTTGAACCCGATGTAGATCCGCCGCTTCGCCTGCTCCCGACTGATACGCGCCGGCCCTTCCCGCATGTCGATCGACGCCAGTTCGCTCAGCGGGATCGGTGCACCTGAAACCGACCGCACCCGGATATTTCCGATCGCCCCCACGCTGTTGCGGTACGCCTCCGGGAACCGGAGAATCAACTGAAACCGGCGCTCTCCCTCGTACACCTGGGTGGCAGGCTTGCCGCCCACTGCCGTGGTGATGATGTCCTGCACATCCGACACATTGATGCCATACCGGGCAATCTTCTGGCGGTCGATGTCGATGGTGAGGTAGGGCTGGCCGGCGACCTGCTCGACCTTGACGTCCTTCACCCCGTCGATGGTGCGCATCAGGTCCGCAATTCGTTCCGCATGCTGATACAGCAACTCCAGATCGTCGCCGAACAGTTTGATCGCGCATTCGGTCCGGATGCCGGAAATCAATTCATCCACCCGCTCCTGAATCGGCTGGCTCATCAACACCGAGATGCCGGGAATGTCCGCCAGGCGCCGACGGATCGCGTCGACCAGACCGGCCTGGGTCTGCGCGGTGGTCCAGGTGTCACGGGGACGCAGCGTCACGATCGGATCGCTCTCGTTCGGTTCCTCAGGGCCGACGGCGATATCCGGTCTCCCGATCTTGCTGACCGACATACGCACTTCCGGCAACTCCAGCATGACCTTTTGCGTTTGCATCTCGATGGCGATGGACTCCTCCAGCGAGACACTCGGCAACCGCACAATCTGCGGGGTCAACGCCCCCTCCTCCAGGATCGGAATAAATTCCCGCCCCACAAACGGCAGGAGCATCAGGCTGGCCAGCACCGCGGCGGTCGACCCCAACAGGACCGGCTCGCGGTGGTCCAGCGTCCAGCGCAGCACCGGCCGGTACCGGTCTTTCATCCACAGGGTCAAGCGGGTCTCCTCCGGGTGATCGCCGCGCAAGATGAGCGAGGCCAGCACCGGAGATAACGTCAACGTGACGATCACCGAGGCCAACAACGAAATCACCAACGTATAGGCCAGAGGGGCAAACATCTTCCCTTCCAGGCCGTGCAGGGTCATCAACGGGAGAAACACGACGCTGATGATCAAGATGCCGAAGAGAATCGGCCGCCCCACCTCGCTCGTCGCCCGGAAAATGACTTCCAACCGGGCACGCTGCTGCAGCCGATTCTCAGACAAGTGCCGATAAATATTCTCGACCACCACCAGCGAGCCGTCGGCAATTTCGCCGATGCCGATGGCCAACCCGCCCAACGTCATGAGGTTGGCGGAAAGCCCCGCCCGCTGCATGATCAGAAACGTAATCAACGGCGTCACGAACAACGACACCGTCACCACGACCGCGCTTCGGATATGTCCGAGGAACAGAAAAAATACCAGCGTGACCAGAACGACCCCTTCGATCAACGCATCGCGCACCGTGTGAATCGCCGCGCTGACGAGTTCGATCCGGTCGTAGAAGGGGACGATCCTGAGCCCGTCCGGCAACACCCCATCCCGGTGCACGGCCTCGACGCGCTGCTTCACCGCCTGCACCACTTCCCGCGCATTGCCCCCGCGCAGCATGAGCACCGTACCGGCCACCACTTCACGCTCCCCGTTCAACAAGGCGGCTCCGTGTCGCACCGCATGACCGATACGGACCTCGGCCACATCGCGGACAAACACCGGTACCCCGTCGGCTTCCTTCACGACGATGCGTTCGATATCCGGCAGGCTCTTGATCAGCCCCAACCCACGGACGATGGCTCGTTCGGCGTGCCGCTCCAGCACGTTCCCCCCGGCGTTGGCATTATTCTTTTCAACGGCCTCGAAGATGTCCCGCAGCGTCAGCCCGTACTTTCTCAACTTGTCGGGCTCAACCAGCACCTGGAACTGCTTCACGAACCCACCCAGCCCGTTCACATCGATCACACCCGGCACCGTCTTCAACAACGGGCGCAGCACCCAATCCTGCACCGTTCGCTGATCGGTCAACGTGGTGGCCCGCAACGCAGAGTCGGCCGCCACCGGTTCAGCGCCGTCAAGATAGTACTGATAAATCTCCCCGAGCCCGGTGGTCACCGGCGCCAGCACCGGCTCGAGGCCTGCGGGGAGCCGCTCCCGGACGGCCATGACCCGTTCCAACACCAGCTGGCGGGCGAAATACACATCCACGTCGTCGTCGAACACCACCGTCAGTTGGGACAACGCGAACTTGGAGATCGAGCGGATTTCCCTCAAACCGGGCAACCCGCTCATCTGCCATTCGATCGGGTAGGTCACGAACCGCTCCACTTCGACCGGAGACAAGCCAGGAGCTTCCGTTAACACCTGCACCTGCACATTGGTCACGTCGGGATAGGCATCGATCGGAATCGACTGGAAGGCGAACAGACCGGCCACTGCGCACAAGCAGGCCAGGCCGAGGATCAGAATCCGTTGGCGCAGGGAGAATTCCAGCAAGGCTGCGATCATTGGGTGGGCTCGATCTTGTGGATGTCGAGTTCAGACTTGATGGCGAAGGCTCCCTTGACGGCCACCTCCTCCCCGTCGAGCAGCCCGTCCAGGACGATCACCTTGCCGTCCTGCTCCTCGCCCAGACGCACCCGCCTGAGCTCAAAACGCTGTCCTGGCTGCCGCACGAACACCACCGTGCCCCCTCCCTCCTGTTGCACGGCGGCCAGGGGCACGGCCAAGGCGTCCGGTTGCGGCGAGGCATCGACCCGCACCATAGCGAACATCTCCGGTTTCAACGCCCGGTCCGGGTTGGGGACGGTCACACGGATCCGCATGGTTCTGGTCGCCTGATCCAGGACGTCGCTGATGTAGGTCATGCGCCCGGGGAACAACCCGTGGGGATAGGCCGCCACCACCACATGCACCGTCGCGTTCGGATGAATGAATCGCACGTCCTTCTCCGGGACGCTGGCCACCACCCACACGTCGGACAGGTCGGCGATGGTGAAACAGTGCCGCGAGGTTTCCACCACTTCACCCCGCGTGATGTTACGCAGAATCACACGCCCCGCGAAGGGGGCCCGGATCGCGACGTCGGATCGGATCGTTTGCTCCCGATCGAGCCGTTGACGTTCCTGGTCGGGCACACCCAGCAGCTTCAAGCGATGCACGGCTTCACGCGCGTCCGCCTGTGCGGTTTTCATCTCCGCCTCCCGGCGTTGCAGTTCGGCCAGACTGATCGCTCGATGCTCATGCAGATTCGCCGCCCGTTCATAGGCCAACTGCGCTTCGTGCTGTCGCGCCGCAGTCTTGAGATAGAGACCCTCCGCCATGCCTAAGTCCGCACTGTCGAGCAGGGCCAGCCGTTCGCCCTTTTTGACATCTTTCCCCACGTCGACCAGCACCTCGACCACCCGGCCGCGGATCAACGTCGTCACTTCCGCCAGTTCATTTTCATTGGCATGGATGGTCGCCGGAAACTCACGGCGCAGGATAAACGGCTCCTTCTTCACCGTCATGACCTCGATGCCGGCCCGGGCGACTTCCGCCTCCGTCAAATGCACCACTCCATTGGCCGCCCGGTCTGCGGGCCTATCGGGAGACGGCGGCGCCACCGGATCCCGATCGCACCCGGCAACCGCCGTCAGAAGAGCGGCGAGCAGCAGGGTGGGGCCGACCAGTCGGCACGGGACACCAGCTCGCCGCTGCCGCGGCAAACACGCGCACCTTGAGTCCGTCATTCGAGAGGCCATGCGTCGATGATCTGTGTTACGTACCCCTGCTGCTCTGATAGCCAGCAGGGAACATGCCGCGGGGCGAATGGAGATTTCGGCAGGAACGGCAGGCCCATCGCAGCGTTTTGCTACGCTACCGGAATGGGGATCGGGGTGAAATGCCACAGCCCAGGATCTCGTCACCGAGGAGACGGCGCGGGTTAACGGACCACCAGCACCGAGCAGTGGCTGTGTTGAACCACCTTCGTTGAGACGCTCCCGAGCAGAAACCGGGCCACGGCACCCATGCCTTTCGCCCCGGTTACGATCAGGTCGACCTTCTTCTTCGACGCCACTTTCAAAATCTCATCGGCCGGTTTGCCGAGTTGCACGACTTCATCCACCACGTACCCGGCCTTGATCAGTTTGTTTGCACATTGTTCGACCAAGCGGGCCCCTGCTTCCTTGACCTCGGGGTATTTCAAGAACGGCATGGCATGCATCACCACCACATCGATCGGTTCCAACCCTTCCCGAGCCTCAGGCTGTATCTTGGTCAGGAGAAACCGCAGGGCCTTCTCCGAGGCTTTCGATCCATCTGCGGCGAACAGAATCCGGCTCAACGGACGCGGCTCTTCCTTCACGATCAGCACCGAACAGGGCGCATGCAACGTCACCTGCGTCGACACGCTCCCGAGCATCAGACGGTCGAGCGCATCCAACCCGCGACTCCCGATTGCCACCAGTCCGTCGCGCTTCGGGGCCGCGTCCAGAACGGTCGGCCCGGCCGCGCCACGCGCCGAGACCAGCTTGCCCTTCAGCTTGAGGGCGGCCATTTGCGCTTTGGCTTCGGCCATGGTCGTCTTCGCTCGTGCTTCAATCCGCTTGATTTCCTCTTGAATGAACGGTTCGTTCCCGATCACCACCGGCTGAAACATGAAGGGCGCGCGCAACGCCTCCACATCGGTCACATGCAGGAGGGTCACATCCGGTTTGTCCGCCAAGGGCATCCGCGCCACCCATTCCGTCGCCCACTTGCCGTACTTCGATCCATCGGTTGCAATCAACACTTTCATAGGTCGCCCCTTTTCATTCGGCCTGTCGTCTCTTTCGTCGTGACTGAGCAAGCGATGTGCCTGCCTGACGCATCTTCGCCGCAACGGATCGTCGGGTCAATAGGTTCTTTTGACAAGAAGACGCAACGCAGAAGGGAGCGGAAGGATAAGTCGCCCGAGAGAGGCTGATACCGACCGATTGCGACGCGGATTCAGCGGAGGCGCCCGTACACAGCGGTCGAGCGAGGGGCGGCACAGCCGAGCGACTCGGGTTTCCAGGCACATCGTCGGGCGCTGTGTCGACCGGTCCTCCTCCAGGCCACCTTCCAGAGCAGAGACCAGACCGATCGGAAAAATGCCCAACTGAACAGGCCCGGAGTTTCCGTCTGCCTCCCGACCCGGCACCAGGAATTCCACATTCCGGCCCTGATTCTCCGGCCGGCCACGACATCA
>WBZL01001177.1_pt1 | contig 28147 bp, 25 predicted proteins | sample 5204291 | NCBI WGS metagenome assembly WBZL01 (sample SAMN12344345, study PRJNA552823) | activated sludge metagenome | biome: Activated sludge suspended growth; feature: Nitrification reactor; material: Wastewater; isolation source: activated sludge from nitrification reactor of wastewater...
GACGACATCTCCGCACCCGACCTCGGCTACCCCGAGCACGGCTGGAACCAACTGACCCGCTGAGGGGTGTCGTGCTGGATCGGCGTGTCAGCGCGACTGTTTGAAGAAGGCACTGGAACGCGACGACCACAGCAGGCCGAGGGCGATCAACCACAGCAGGATGGCCAGCAGGTTGCCGTAGACCGCGTTGCCACGCAGTTGGGTGATTTCCCAGGCGTCACTCAGGATCTGCAGGACGATCAGGATCGTCACGAAGATCCGGACCCCGTTGCTGCCGTTCTTGAGTCCGTTGGCCAGCAGGATGGTGATCAGCCCGAGCACGATGCCGACGATGCCGCCCCACAGCAGGAACGACTTCAGATCGTCGGTCGCGGTGACCGCCTCCAGGGTGGCCTGGGTCGACAGCGTGTCGGGGATCTGGGCCGGGTTGAACGACAGCCACACGTACACGAGGCCGGCCAGGATCTCGAGGATGCCGGCGATCCACATGAAGATCACCACGAGGGTGACGCCCCCGGGGCGGGACACAGGTGCTGCGGAAGACATGGGTCACTCCTTGGATCGAATTGTTTCAGACGCTAGTGAAGGTGGCCCCGATCCGGAAGCCGTTCGGGCCGATCAACAGTTGTCGATGAATCGCTGGAGTGTGCGGACGCCAAACTGCACCGACTCGATCGGTACCCGTTCGTCGACGCCGTGGAACATGGCAGGGAAGTCCAAACCAGGTGGTAGGCGCAGCGGGACGAAGCCGTAACAACGGATGCCAAGGGTGCTCCACGCCTTGGCATCGGTCCCGCCGCTCATCATGTAAGGGATGGTGCGACCACCGGGGTCCTCCGCCGCGATCGCGTCAGACATGGCAGCGATGGTGGGCCCGTCGTAGGTGGTCTCCACGCCGTGATCGAAGTTCACGAAGTCGCGGGTGACCGAGCCGCCCAGCAATTCGTCGACGACTGCCAGGAACTCCCCTTCCCGGCCGGGCAGGAACCGGCCGTCCACGACCGCCTCGGCCTCACTGGGAACGACGTTGGCCTTGTATCCGGCTGACAGCATGGTCGGATTGACGGTGTGCGCCAGCGTGGCGCCGAGGATGTGGGCCATGGGGCCCAGTGCCGCCAGGAACTCGTCGGGGTGGTCGGGGTCGAACGGGATACCGAGCGGTTCGCTGATGGCTGTGAGGCAGGCGGTCATTGTCGGCGTCATGGTCACCGGGAAGTCGTGGCTGCCCAGGCGGGCGGTAGCGGCGGCGACGGCCGTGACGGCGTTGTCGTCGTGGATCATCGAGCCGTGGCCACCTGCGCCTGTGGCCGTCAGCTTCATCCACGCGATGCCCTTCTCCGCGGTCTGGAGCAGGTACAGCCGCAGATCGTTGCGGACGGTGAGCGAGAAGCCACCCACCTCACCGACGGCCTCGCTGACTCCTTCGAGCAGTTCGGGCCGGTTGTCGACGATCCAGTGCGAGCCCTGCCAGCAGCCGGCCTCTTCGTCGGGGGTGAAGATCACCACGATGTCGCGCGGTGGCACGAATCCGGTGCGGGCCCAGTCGCGGATCAGGGCGATGATCATCGCGTCCATGTCCTTCATGTCCACGGCTCCGCGACCCCAGATCATCCCGTCGATCTCGGCCGCCTCGAAGGGGGGCACCGACCACTCTTCGGCCACTGCGGGCACGACATCGAGGTGTCCGTGGAGCAGTAGAGCGCCCCGGTCGGGATCGCGACCCGGGATCCGCAAGTGGACGCCCTGTCGCGATCCGCCCGTGGTCGTGAAGCGTTCGGGACTGTAACCGACCTCGGTCAGGAGGCTCTCGACATACTCGGCCGCCTCGGCCTCCCCCACCGTCGTGTCGGGGTCGCCGGTGTTGGTGGTGTCGATCCGGATGAGTTGCCGCAGGATCGTGACGGCCTCGTCCTGAGGGTCGCTGGGGGCTGGCTCCATGAGCGCCATCCTGCCCTGTCTGGGGGAACGATGACCGACCATCCGCGCCGACTCCCGTGATCGAGACCGCAGCCGGAGAGCCCGACGCCGCGCGGACGGCGAACGCCCAGAACTTGCTATCCTGATCGGCGTCACGTCCGGGTGGCGGAATAGGCAGACGCGCTAGCTTGAGGTGCTAGTCCTCGTATAAGAGGGTGGGGGTTCAAATCCCCCCTCGGACACCGACTGTCTGCGCGGCAGGTCACCGGTTGCGGCGGAAGCCCGCCGGTGAATCCGAGACACGGCCACGTCCACAGCCTCGCCGGCCGCCCAGTAGTACCGCGGTGCCCCCTTCCGCTTCACCGTGAGTTCCAGGGACAGGGGGTTGCGAACCAGCACCTCCGCTAGGTTAGGGCGATCGCCTGACGCTGCCTCGGCTCGGTGAGAACCCAGATTGGGGTGCCCGGGTTGAAAGAAGAAGACGTCGTGGATGTCGGCAGCGTGGCAGGCGAGACCGCTGACTTCGGCTACACGCCGGAACTGACACGGACACTGGGTTCGTTCCAGGTCTTCGCCATCTCGTTCGCGTTCATCTCGGTTGCTGTGGGCATCTTCGCCACCTACGACGAGGTCCTGGTCAGTTCAGGTCCGGTGGGGATCTGGCTTTGGGTGGTCGCCGCCGTGGGACAAACCCTGGTGGCCCTGGTCGTCGCACAGTTCGCCGCCCGTATCGCGCTGAGCGGGTCCAGTTACCAGTGGGCATCACGGCTGGCCAACCCCAAGATCGGTTGGCTCTTCGGCTGGCTGACCTTCTGGTACCTGGCGATCGCTGTTGTCGCACTCGACAATGCGCTGGCCAGCCAGGCGTTGATGCCGCTGCTCGGGATGGACGGGAGCGAAGCAACCGCTCGTCTCCTGACCGTGGTCATCCTGCTTGTCCAGGCCATCCTTGTGATCGCCTCCACTCGCCTGCTCGGACTCATCACATCGGGTGCGGTGGGGATCGAACTGGGCATCGTGGTGGTCTTGGTACTCGCTCTGATCGTGGCCATGGCATTTAACGGGAGCGACCTCGGCAACCTCACCTCACGCGGAATCACCGCAGATGACCCCAACTACTTCGCCATCGGAGGAGGCCTGATGGCGGGCATGATCATGGGTCTCACGACCCTCGTCGGTTTCGACTCCGCCGCGAACCTTGCCGAAGAGGCCAAGGATCCGTTCCGTAGCGTCCCCCGGGCGATCGTGGCGTCTGTTGTCGCCGCTGGGCTTCTTGGCCTGATCTTCCTCGTCACTCTCACCGCCGCGATCAAGGACATCCCGGCGATCAGCGCCAGTTCTTCGCCTGTTGCGTCGATCATCAGCGGTCAACTCGGGCCTGTGGCGGAACGTCTCCTGTTGGCATGCATCGCCTTCGCGATGTTCGGTGCCGGGATGGTGGTGATGGCGGCCTGCTCCCGTCAGGTGTTCGCGATGGCTCGCGACGCACGCTTCCCGGCGCACGGGATCATGAAGCGGGTCAACCCGAAGACCAGGACCCCGGTTCCCGCCACACTGCTCATCCTGACGGTGGGCATCGTCCTGATGGTGGCGCTGCCGGGCTCCGCGCTGCTGCAACTGATCATCGGGTCGACGATCCTCCCGGCGCTGATCTACGGCGGGATCACGGTGCTCTACCTGTCGGTGCGCAGGAGGTTGGAACGCAAGGAAGGTGGTTTCAACCTGGGACGCCTTGAGTTGCCCATCGCCATCGCCGCACTGGTCTGGCTATTGTTCGTGCTCTTCGTGCTGGTGACCCCTGCCGACGCCGTCGTCCCCAACCTGATCGTGGTCGGCCTCATCCTTCTCGGCATGGCGTACTTCGGCTACTTGATGATCTTCAACCGTCGGGTGCTGGACACCGAGCCCGGCGAGAACGCGGCTTTCGACGATTGACGCGAGGGACCGTTCCCCTTGGGGTCAATTTCCGGCTTCGCGTCAGTCGGTGGGGTCGGCACGAAGCGCGGCCGCATCGTCCCCTTCGCTGCCTTTGTGGATCGTCACCGCATCGGCCAGGAACCCTCGGATGGTCTCCTCGTGCTCGGCGTCCGTCGTGGAGACGACAACGTAGGCCTTGTCGTCGGGCAACGTCTCGGCCAAGGCCTTGAGAACGTCCTCGTCGGAACCGTGGCGCCCGTGGGCGATCAAGCCACCCGCGCCGGTCCCGATGAGCACGGTGCCCACGACCGCCGGGGGAAAGACCAGGCCCACCGCCAGGCCTGCGGCGGCCCCGATGGCCATGCCCCGGGTGGTCGACTCCTCGTAGCGGATAACGCGCGGTTTGCCCTGGTGGTCCTTGCCGCGGTGCTCGATCAACGCACAGTTGAACTCCTTGAAGTGATTCAGGTCGTGCTTGGCCTTGATCGTCTCGAAGTCGTGTCCGGCGCGCTCGGGATCGTCGTACTCGGCCAGCAGGATGAACAGGGGTTCGGGAGTGGCAGCCGCAGGGTCAGGTGTCTCGTCGCTCATCACTTCGCCTTTCATCACCGGTCAGTCCGACGCGACCGGCTGCTGCGAACGTAGCAGCGCTGAGGACGCGAAGCCGGACCATGCGGTGTCGGCGGTATCCCTCAGCGACGCGTGGTGACGCGGTACTGGCTGCCCGAAGGATCGCGGAATCCGGACCGAACTCAACTGGTCTACCGTCCAGGGGTGATCGATGAAGCGGACCGCGCCGGCGCGGGAATCATGCGGGCGACAGCTCGCTGGGTGTTGGCCCTCGGACTGGCCTTCGCCGGGGTGAGTCACTTCACCAACTCGCAGTCCTTTCAGGCGCAGGTACCCCCGTGGATGCCGTGGCCGGGCGCCGTGATCGCGGTGTCCGGTGTGGTGGAAGTGGCGCTGGCGGTCGCACTGCTCGCTCTCCCCCGGTGGCGACCTCACATCGGCTGGATCGTCGCCGCCTTCTTCGTAGTCGTGTTCCCCGGCAACGTCTCGCAGTTCATCACCCAGACCAGTGCCTTCGGTCTCGACACCGACCTGGCGCGGGGGATCCGGCTGCTCTTCCAACCCGTGCTGGTCGCGTGGGCGCTGTGGTGCACGGGTGCGTGGCGCGCCTGGCGGGGACGGTCGGTCGTGGCACCGGGCTGACGAGCGCCGCCAGCGCCGGGCAGTTCAGGCCCGCTGTACCCCGGTGATGTTGACCATCCAGTCGACTCCGAACTTGTCCGTCAGCATGCCGAACGCGTCACCCCACGGGGCAACCTCCAGCGGCATCGACACCTGACCGTCGGCGGCGAGACCGTCCCAGAACCCCCGCAGGGTGGACTCGTCGTCACCGGACAGCGAGATCGAGATGTTGGATTCGTCGGGCGCGGGCATCCCTTCCGGTGCGTCGGACGCCATAAGGACCACTAGGTCGGACCGTAGCGAACCATGCATGATCTTGTCCGCGTCGGCCGGGTTGCCGGCGCCCATGCTGGCGAACGTGCTGAGCTCCAGTTCACCGCCGAACACCGACTGGTAGAACTCCAGCGCCGCCTGGGCGTTGTCACGGAAGCCGATGTAGGGATTGAGTTGAACCGTCATGGCGACACCCTACAAATGGGCTGGTGGAATTGGCAGGGACCGGCGGACATGGGCCCCGGAGGGGGCAACCATCCCGGCTGAACCGCCCCAGCGGCCCGACTTCCCGCACGGTGCTGCACAGCCGCCATTCACTCGGCCCCCTGCGGTCACCACGCCGCTCAGCTCCGGCCGGCAGGAGGGAGTGAATGGCGGCTCTGCATCACTCGGGATGGGCAGGAGACGTGATCCGGCCCAACCTCCGCGGCTCCCGACATCCGGAATCCCGACTGACTACAGTCGGCCGCGGAGAGACCGCCCCTCCGGTCCTCGCCTGCCAAGGAGGCTCAGCCGTGCCCACACCCCACCGAGATCAGGCCATGGATCACGTGGTCCTGGTGATCTTCGAGAACCGCTCCCTGGACAACCTTCTGGGCCACTTGTACGGACCCGAAGACGGCAAAGACTTCGACGGAGTCCTCGGCAAGGACCTGAGCAATCCCGTTCCCGGCTGGGCCGAACACCAACCGCCCGACGGCAGTGGGCGGGTCTCGGTGTTTGTCGGCGACGACATGGATGCCCCCAACCCCGACTCGGGCGAGGAGTATTTCCACACGAACACACAGTTGTTCGGCACCTTGGACGAGCAGAACCGGTTCGCCGGGGGCGACAACATCCAGCCGCCCTACAACACGCCGCCCGCGGGTGCGACACCGACGATGGACGGCTTCGTGACGGACTACATCTCGTTCTTCAAGTGGGAGGAGGGGCGCGAACCGACTTACGACGAGTACCGCCAGATCATGCAGTGCTACACGCCCGAACAGGTCCCCGTGCTCAATGGCCTGGCGCGTGAGTTCGGAGTGTTCGACCACTGGTTCTGCGAGGTACCGTCGCAGACGTTCATGAACCGATCGTTCTGGACGGCAGCAACCTGCACCCCCTTGCCGACGGGTGGCACCGTCAACGCGCCCGCCTCCCATTGGGTCAAGGACAACACCGCTGAGACGATCTTCGACCGGCTCGAAGCCCACGGCCGCACCTGGAAGGTATACGTCGAAGGCGACACCGGCGCCTCGTTGACCGGCCTCATCCACTGGCCCCGGCTGCACGACCGGTTCGCCACCCACTTCGTTCCCTTCAGCGAGTTCGAGAAGGACGCCGCGGCCGGCACCCTCCCCGACTTCGCGCTGATCGAGCCGAACCTGCTGATGGGGCATGGGGACTACCACCCGGCCTGCGGCGCTGCGTTGGCCCGCGGGGATCACCTGGTCGTCGATCCGCCGTCGTCGATCCTGTCCGGCGAGGCGTTCCTGCAACGGGTGTTCGACGCCTACCGGGGAATGCGTGCCCCCAACGGCGCCAACGTCTGGAACACGACCCTCATGATCGGCTGGGACGAGCCGGGTGGGACCTACGACCATGTCCCCCCAGGCCCGGTCCCGGCTCCCGAGGAATCGGCGCCAGCCGGACAGTACGGCTTCCGCTTCGACCGATCCGGGTACCGCGTCCCGGCGATCGTCGTGTCGCCTTGGGTGGAACCGGGGACCGTGTTCAACGAGGAGCATCGGCACACCTCGTTGCTGGCGACCCTGCGCAAGCGGTGGGACATCGGCGACGCCTTCACCGAACGCGACCGGTCCGCTGCTCCCATCGACTACGTCTTCAGTCGGGACACGCCGACAGATCCGGACGGTTGGGGCGTGCCCCGGGCCCAACCGGTGCCGCAGTCGCAGATCGACTGGGAAGCCAGTGATCGGTCGTGGAGCAACCTGGGCAAGGTGGCGATCCCTGGTCTGATCACGACCGCCAAGGAGAAGGGCTGGCCGGTGCCACCCCAACTGGAAGACCCCAACTTCCACCTGACCACCGATCTTGCCTTCCACGCCCAACAGTTGTTGTTCGCCCATGTCTGGCCACAGTTGGGTCCGCAGGGGGCGAAGCTGGAGGAGCTGAAGGCGACGGTGGGCACGGATCTTGAGACGGCCACCAAGCCGGAAGCCGCCGGATGAATAGCTGCGTCTGGGCGGCCGCTGGGTGAGTAGCCGCGCCAGCGGCGTATCGAAGCCAAGGCCCCTGCGGCCGCCAACCGTACAGCCACCCCCAGCGGGCTTCGATACACGGGCTGCGCCGCACCCACCCCGCAGACCGGAGAGTCGCTGATACGTTCGAACCGTGGCAGAACTGCTGGAAACTGCGCGGGGGCCCGTCCAGGTCTGGGACGAGGGCGCCGGCGATCCCGTCCTCGTCGTCCATGGCAGCCCGGGGGGCTGCGACCAAGGATGGCTCATGGCGCAGTTCCTGCTGGATGCCGGGTTCCGGGCGATCATTCCCAGCCGACCCGGGTATCTGGACACCCCGCTCACTGACGACAACAGCAGCATCGACGCCCAAGCGGATCTCCATGCGGCCACGTTGCGGGCCCTCGGCATCGACCGGGCCGCCGTCCTGTGCTGGTCCGGCGGCGGCCCTTCCACCTACCGCCTGGCGGCCAGACATCCCGCCATGGTCACCGCCATCACCGCATTGGCGGCGCTGAGCCACGACTACCACTGGGAGCTCGGGATCGATGAGAAGTTCATGTTCGGCACCCAAGCCGGCAATCACCTCATCGCGCTCATGGCGCGGCACGCCCCCCAGCAACTCGTGTCCGCCACGCTGCAGGCCGAAGGCGACCTGACCAAGGACGAACTGGCCGAGCTCACCGCCCATGTGTTCGCCGACCCCACCAAGCGGGAGTTCGTGCTGGGTCTGGCAGCGACCGTGAGCCACCGGGGTAACCGCCGCGACGGCATGGAGAACGACCGTGCCACGTTCGCAGCCATCACCGACCTCCGGCTGCAGGATGTGAAGGCTCCCGTCCTGTTGGTGCAAGGTGACGCCGACACCGACGTCGTGCCCGAGTACACCCAGTACGCCGCCCGTCACCTGCCCCGCAGCCAGCGCATCGACGTCGCGCTGGGCACTCACCTAGCGGCCTTCACGGCCGACAACAGCGACGACATCCAGCACCAGATCGTCGCGTTCCTCCGGCGCCCGAAATCTTGAGGAACCCTTGAGAAAGCGTTGACCCAACCTGTATCCGGGGTGCGGCATGCTGAAGGCACATCAAATCCCCCCGAACAGGGGAGCTTCGGAATCGAGTCACCGAAGCTCCCCTGTTTCTTTGTCTTCACTTCCTGCGTCTACCGTCTGCGCATGGAGACCCGAATTGTCGCTACCGACCAGCAGCCCGTTGCGTTGAGCCCCGTACCGGCGGAACAGCTGCCGCACGACCGGGCGCCGCGCCCATCGGCCGGGGTGATCGATCTTTCCGACTGCGGGGTGCCGTGCGGCCTGTGGGAGCACACGGTCGGCACCTCCACCGATGTCGAGGTGGATGAGGTCTTCGTCGTCCTGGCTGGGCACGCCCGCATCGAAGTCGCAGACGGGCCGGTCCTCGAGGTCGGACCAGGCGACGTGGTGAGTCTCGCTGCCGGAGCCCGGACCACCTGGCACGTGACGCAGACCCTGAAGAAGTTCTGGGTCACCCCAACCGGGTGATCCGGTCGGCGATCAGACGCCGCGCCCGCGGCACGAATGCCTCGCTGTCTCCCCCGACGTGCGGGGTGATGAGCAGATTCGGACAATGCCAGAGCGCGTGACCGGGCGGCAGGGGCTCGGGGTCGGTGACGTCCAACGCCGCCCGCAGCCGACCCGACCGCAACTCCTCGATCAACGCAGATGTGTCCACGAGCGCCCCGCGCCCCACATTCACCACCAGCGCCCCGTCCGGAAGGAGCGCCAGCCGGCGCGCGTCCAGCAGGTGGCGGGTGGACTCGTCCAGCGGGGTGCACAGCACCACCACGTCAAGTTCGGGCAGCAACGCATCCAGTTCGGTGACCGGCCGAGCGCCATCGGATCCTGACCGGGAGATCGGGACGACCTGAACCTCGAAACCGGCCAGCCGTGCGCCGACAGCCTGGCCGACCCCGCCCCAGCCGACGATCCCCACGGTCCGATCGGCCAGGGCCGGGCGACGCCGGTGGTCCCAGGTCCCGGTGATCATGGCCCGGGCGGCGTCATCGATCCCCCGCAGCTGCGCGATCATCAGGCCCACCGCCAATTCGGCAGTACTCGTGTCATGCAGACCTGCGGCCCGGCGGAGCTCGACGCCCTCGGGGACTGCCGAAACGATTCCGTCGACCCCGGCCATGAGCGCCTGGACCTCGCGCAGCGCCGGCAACTGCTCGACCATCTCGGGGTGGGGGTCCATGTAGGGCGGGACGAACACCGTCACCCGCGCCAGATCCTGCTCGGGCGGGAGCGGCTCCCCCGCGTCCCAAAACACGTAGTCGACCCCGGGCACCTCCGGAGGCTCCAACCACCCGGGCAACATCACGACATGATCGGCCACCCGCCCAGCATGCCGCACCGCGATGCGACACTGGCCCGCGTGTCCGACGTCCGCACGTTCCACGGCCGCGCCGGCCGGCTGGGGCCGGCAGCACAGCAGGCCCTGGTGGACCACTGGCCGCGATTCGGGGTCACGTTCACCGACCAGATGCTGGACTTCGACCGCCTCTTCGACGGACGCGACGTCGTCGTCGAACTGGGATCAGGGATGGGTGAGGCGACCGCTGCGATGGCGCAGGCCGACCCCGACACCGGGATTCTCGCCATCGAGGTCCATACCGCCGGAGTTGCCGCCCTCCTCCGTCGGATCGAGGATGCTCAGCTGGATAACGTGCGGGTCATGCATTGTGATGGAGTTCCGGTCCTGCAGCAGATGATCGCGCCCGACGCGTTGGCCGGCGTCCGGCTCTTCTTCCCCGACCCCTGGCCCAAGGCGCGGCACCACAAACGCCGTTTCGTCCGCCCGGACCTGGTGCATCTCGTCGCCCGCCGACTGGCTCCGGAGGGTCTCTTCCACACCGCGACGGACTGGGCGGACTACGCCGATCAGATGCTCGCGGTGATGTCGGCCGAACCCCTGTTGGTCAACCGGTTCGACGGCTTCGCCCCCCGACCGACGTGGCGACCGCTCACCCGCTTCGAACGTAAGGGTCTGCGGCAGGGACACACCGTCGCCGATCTCCTGTTCGCCCGGCGCGGCTGACACCGACCGGGGGACCACCCGACGCAACACTGGGCAACAGGCACCATCGCTCGGGCAGGATGTCTCGCATGCCTGCTCTGATCGAGGACTACGCACTCATCGGCGACCTGCACACCAGCGCCCTGGTGTCCAAGGAGGGGGCGATCGATTGGTTGTGCTTGCCCCGCCTGGACTCCGACGCCTGCTTCGCCGCCATCCTCGGCACCGAGGCCAACGGTCATTGGACGATCCGGCCAGAAGGAGACATCACCGACGTGTCCCGCGCCTACCGCCAGGACACGCTGGTACTCGAGACCACGATGACCACCGCCGACGGCGTCGTCCGGCTGGTCGACTTCATGCCCGTGCGCGAGGAGCACGATGTCGCGTGCGTGATCCGCCTGGTCGAAGGGGTGTCGGGCAACGTCGCCATGCGCTCGACGTTCGCGCCACGCTTCGGCTTCGGCCGCATCACTCCCTTCTTCTTGGACCACGGCGCAGGGCTGCACGGCCAAGCGGGCCCCGACACCGTGCTGCACATCGCCACCGACGACGTGACCATCAGCGGCAACGGTTCCGCGGTCTGTGACTTCTCGGTGGGACCCGGCGACCGCAAGGCGCTGCAGATGATCTGGCATCGGCCCTGGGCCGACCGGGAGCCGGTCCCCCAGGACCCCTACGTGGCGGCGAAGGTGTGCACCGAGTGGTGGAAGAAGTGGGCAGCCACCGCGACGTACGAAGGTGAACACCGGGAGGCCGTGGTGCGCTCGCTCATCACCCTCAAAGCGTTGAGCTACAAACCCACCGGCGCCCTGGCGGCCGCGGCCACCACCTCACTGCCCGAGACCCTGGGCGGCGAACGGAACTGGGACTACCGCTACACCTGGTTGCGTGATGCGTCCATGACACTGCAGGCGCTCCTCGACGAGGGGTATCGGGACGAGGCGCACGACTTCCGCCAGTGGGTCATCCGGGCCGTGGCCGGGGATCCGGCCGAGATGCAGATCATGTACAGCATCACGGGCAAGCGCCACATCCCGGAATCGACGTTGGAGTGGCTGCCCGGCTACGAGGGATCGACGCCGGTGCGCATCGGCAACGGGGCCGCCGACCAGTTCCAACTCGACGTCTACGGCGAACTGAGCGACGCCGCCTATCTGGGCCGGTCCTATGGGATGACGGCGAAGTCCACCCCCGGGGCGTCCTGGATGCTCCAACTGGCGGTGGCCGGGTTCGTCGAGAAGGAGTGGCAGAAGCCGGATGAAGGGATCTGGGAGGTCCGGGGCGACCCGCAGCACTTCACCTACAGCAAAGTGATGGCGTGGGTCGCGATCGACCGGGTGGTGCGGTGCATCAACGAGTTCGGCCTCGAAGGCGACCTCAAGCGTTGGCAGACGCTGGCCGACACCATCCACGCCGACATCTGCGCCAACGCGATCGACCCGGAGCGAAATTGCTTCACGCAGTACTACGGCAGTACCGCGATGGACGCCAGCCTGCTGATGATCCCGTTGGTCGGCTTCCTGCCCCCCGACGATCCTCGGATCGTGAACACGGTCAATGAGGTGGAACGCGACTTGGCCCACGACGGACTCCTGCTGCGGTACCGCACCGACGAGACCCACGACGGCTTGTCCGGTGAGGAAGGCGCCTTCCTGATCTGCTCCTTCTGGCTGGTGCAGTGCCTGGCGCTGATCGGCGAACACGAACGGTCCCGCGTCCTGCTGGACCGGCTGCTGAGCCTGCGCAACGACGTGGGGCTCCTGAGTGAGGAGTACGACCCGGTCGCCGGGCGCATGCTGGGCAACATGCCGCAGGCGTTCTCCCACATCGGGATGATCAACGCCATTCACGCCCAACCCAAGTAGTCGGAAGCGGCGGTCCCGCTAGTCGAGCCAGGGAAGGTGCCAGCCGCCGTAGCCGCGGGTCAGGGCATCCGCTTCGGCCGGACCCCACGTGCCCTCGGCGTAGGGGATCACCGGCGGGGGATCGTCCAGGAGGGGCTGCACGATGCGCCAGGTCTCCTCGACGGCCGATTGATCGGCGAAGTTGTCCTTGTCGCCGGCCATCGCGGCACTCAGCAGCTCTTCATACGGGGTGGGCCCTTCGCCCCCTTCGTCGGCGAAGTCCATGTCCAGGTGGATGTTGCGGTAGTTGTGACTCTTGGCCGCCTTGGCCACCAACTGCAGGCTCGCTCCGGGAGAAGGATCGATCCGGATGACCATCTCGTTGGAACGCGGATGTTCGTTGCGGCTGGCCGTCAACGGCAGCGGTGGTGGTCGGTGGAAGACGACGCGCACCTCGGTGACCCGCTCCGGCAGCGACTTGCCGGCCCGGATGAAGAAGGGCACGCCGTGCCACCGCCAGTTGTCGATCTGCAATCTCATGGCGCAGTAGGTCTCGGTCGTGGACTTCGCTGCCACGCCGGGCACCTGCAGATAGCCCTCGTACTGGCCCCGGACGTAGTGCTTGGGGTCGGCCGGCGGCATGGCGGCGAACACGTCCCGTTTGCGGGAGTTGACGACATCTGTCCCCACCCCGGCGGGCGGCTCCATGGCGACCATGCTCAGCACCTGGAGCAGATGGTTCTGCACGACGTCGCGCAGAGTCCCCACCGGGTCGTAGAACGAACCCCGGTCGGCGACCCCGAAGTTCTCGGCCATGGTGATCTGGACACTGCTGATGAACTTGCTGTTCCAGACCGGTTCCAGGATCTGATTGCCGAACCGGAGGTACAGGATGTCTTCGACGGACATCTTCCCGAGGAAGTGATCGATCCGGTACAGCTGCTCCTCGGTGATGTGCTGGTGCAGTTCATCGTTCAACGCCTTGGCGGAGTCCAGGTCGTGACCGAACGGCTTCTCGACGATGACTCTCGCGTTGGCTGTCAGACCTGCCTTGGCCAGATGCCCCACGACGCGTCCGAACAACGACGGGGGGATCTCCAGGTAGAACGCGGGGTCCTCGGCGTATCCGATCTCCTCGGCTAGGCGTTGATAGGTGTCGTCGGTCAGGAAGTCCCCTTGCACGTAGGAGAACCGGGCCATCAGCCGCTCGAAGACGTCGTCGCTCACCGCGACGCCGGTGCCTGCGATGTCACGTCTGGCGTTCTCCCGCAGGTCGTCCATCGACCAGTCGGAGACAGCGACGCCGACCACGGGACACTGCAGCAGCCCCCGCTTCTCGAGTCGGTACAGGGATCCGAAGGTCATCACCTTCGCCAGATCTCCGGTGATCCCGAAGATCACCAGGACGTCGGACTGTTGCGGCACGGTTGCCCCTTCCATTCACCCCCACCCTGGCAAATCCCGCCCTTGATTGCGCGTCACCCCCACCCGTCATGCCAAGTTTTTCGCCCCGACGTTTGCCGCACCGTCCCAAGGCTGTGATACTGGGCGCACGGTCGACAGCGGCCGAACGGCCGAGTGTGTTCTGGGAAGTTCCTTTCGGCGGTAGTACCGAGATGAAGGAGTTTCCCCGTGGGGAACAGACTGTTTGTTGGCAACCTGGCGTACTCCGTGGGCGATGACGCCCTGGAGCAGGCCTTTTCCGAATTCGGGACCGTGCAGTCCGCACGTGTTCTGACTGATCGCGACACGGGTCGTTCGCGGGGCTTCGGCTTCGTCGAGATGGCCACTGACGCGGAAGCACAGGCTGCGATCGAGGGCCTCAACGAGGCTGACCTCGATGGCCGCAACATCGTCGTGAACGAAGCACGTCCCCGCGAAGACCGCGGCGGCGGTGGCGGCGGCTACCGCGGCGGCGGTGGCGGCGGCTACGGCGGCGGAAACCGCGGCGGTGGCGGCTACGGCGGCGGCGGAAACCGCGGCGGTGGCGGCGGCTACGGCGGCGGCGGTCGCGGCGGCTACGGCGGTGGCCGTGGCAGCGGCAACTACGGGGACCGCGGCTACTGAGCCGAACCCTCTGACTGCGAAGCACCCGGACGGCTCAGGCCGCCGGGTGCTTCGTCAATTCTCGGGCCTGTTTCGCGCCAGGCGCGCGATGCCGCGCCACCCCACGAGCCCCACGAACAGGAACGCGCCCGCAACCGCGATGAATCCGGGGGCCACTCCCCCGTGGAACAACAGCCAGCGCAGCAGAAGACCTCCGGCCCACGTCCCGAGCCAGAGCGCCACTCCGGAGCCCACCGACACCGGGTCACCACCCAGCCGGGTCACCAGGAGCCAGGAGGCAAGGAGCGCCAGCAGGAACGGTGCTGCCGTAGCGATGACACCGAGCAGCGCGTTGTTCTCGTCGTGCGAGCCGCGCCCGATCACGACGAAGATCACCACGACCGCGATGTCAGCGGCGGCCGCCGCCACCCCGCTCGTCGAGGGCCGGTCCATCAGGGCAGCAGCTCGACCATGCTGTGCAGGGCGATGCCCACCCAGTCCGGCCGGTTGTTGATCTCGTAGGCCAGTTCGTAGCCGGCCTTCTCCAGCACGAAGGCCCGAAGCAGGATCTGGGTCGATTCATCGTCCTCGACCAGGAGGTCTCCCCCCACCTGGCTGGTGTACGCGGACAAGAACCGTTGGCTCACCCAGCCCACCCAGAACTGGGCTCCCAGTGCCGCGAGATCCGCAGCGGAACGCCGAAGGTTGAATCGTTCCACGTACTCCCGCTGAGCGGAGAAGCCCGCGTAGTCCAGGGAGCGCACCATGCCGGCGACATCGCGCAACGGTGATCGTTTGATACGCCGGGCACTGATGGCCTTCGTCGGCTCCCCTTCGTAGTCGATGATCGCGAAGTCCTTGCCCGTGAACAGGACCTGGCCCAGGTGGTAGTCCCCGTGGATGCGCATCCGCAGCCCGCTGATGCGCAGCCGCTTGATGTCGTCGAGGACCGTGAAAAGTTCCGACTCCCGGTCGATCAGTTCGCGGGCCAGCGCCCGATCGCCGTTGCTCAGGCTGTCCAGGCGAGTCCGCAGCAGCGAGATGGACTGGCGCACCTGGTTGCGGATCGACTGGTACAGGGAGCGTTGGTAGTGCGGATCGAACGGTTCCGGACGCAGGGCAGGGTCGACCGTGTCGCTGGCCAGCGCCAAGTGCATCTCGGCGGTCCTGGTGCCGAGCAGCTCGGCGTTCTGCAACAGCGGTCCGAAGAGTTCCTCGGCCAGGGCGGGCGGAGTCGCCTCGGTCAGGGCCAACGGATTGGCGAACGGCTCACGCCGCAGCCGCCGCCGCCCGATGGACGGCAACCGCTCGAAGTAGCCGGACAACTGATGCAGGAAATAGCGCCAGGCATCCCCCTCATTCGGGATCAACTCGTGGGCCACCGCCAGGCTGCGCACTCCGCCCGAACGATCACGCGCTTCGATCGTGCCCAGCGCCCGCGGGGTGTGCTCGAACCCGGCCTTCTCGGTGAGGAACCGGCTCAACTCCCAGTCGGGATTGACCCCTTCCTCGGACCGGCGATAAAGCTTGAGCACCAGTCGGTCACCGAAGAACACAGTGGAGTTGCTCTGCTCGCCACGATGCAGCGTGGGCCACAAATCCTGGCCATGCGCGCCGCGCATCGCCCTGTGCATGTGGCGGGTGGCGATCCCACGCACCTCCGTGGTGCGATCGCGATAGCGCTTGCGCGACGTCATGAGCGTGAGCAGTCGTTGCGTGAACAGTTCTTCGTTCATGGCATCGCAGAGGATGCCGTTGAGTCCTTTGTCACCGCGCGCGGTCAGCCGCACCAGGCCGGCGCCGGGATGTTCGGCCAGGTACTGCTCCACATAGGGCTCGGGCAGGAACGTGACCGGCAGGACGTACGTCTCCGGCTCGCCGTCGGCGTAAGTGACCTCGACCAGAAGGATGCGGGCATAGTCCCGCACCGTTCCCAGCGGAAGATTGACGCTCTGGCGGATCGCCAGACCCGTGATGCGGCGCCCTTTGCCCCCGAACCACCGCCGTTGGGCCAGGACGCCGGGCAGGACCGCCTCGATGCCGGCGCGCGACCGCTTGTCGAACAAGGTCCCCCAGGTGGCACTGGTGCTGACGACGGGGAGCAGATCCCCGTCGGACACCGTGTCGAAGGCATGTTCCAACTCGAACCAGTAGAACGCGTGCGGACCCAGCGTCAGCAGATACGGCAACTCACCGATGGGCGGGAACTCGGTCCCACCGAGCAGCTCCACCGGGATCCGGCCCTTGTGCGCTGCCAGATCGAGTTCGACGTACTGCGAGAACCGGCTCAGGTTGGCGACGATCAGGATCGTGGTCTCGCCGTCAGACCTCAGGTAACACAGGACCTTGGGGTTGTCCGGGAGAAGGAACTCCAACTCGCCACTGCCGAAGACGGCGTACTGCTGGCGCAGGGTGATGAGACGACGCATCCACAGGAGCAACGAGTTCGGATTGCTCTGCTGCGAGGCGACGTTCACCGACTCGTAGCGGTACTCAGGATCGATGTTGACCGGCAGGAACAGCTGTTGCGGATTGGCGGTGGAGAAACCGGCGTTGCGGTCGGCGGTCCACTGCATCGGGGTCCGCACGCCGTCACGGTCACCGAGATAGATGTTGTCGCCCATCCCGATCTCGTCGCCGTAGTAGATGATCGGGGTCCCCGGCAGTGACAACAACAACCCGTTGAGCAGTTCGATCTTGCGGCGGTCGTTGTGCAGCAGCGGGGCGAGCCGCCGTCGGATGCCGACGTTGATCCGGGCCCGGTTGTCGGCGGCGTAGACGCGGTACATGTAGTCGCGCTCTTCGTCGGTGACCATCTCGAGGGTGAGCTCGTCGTGGTTGCGCAGGAAGAGTGCCCACTGGGCGGTCTCGGGGATCTCCGGGGTCTGCTGCAGGATGTCCACCAACGGGAACCGGTCTTCCATCTGCACGGCCATGTACATGCGCGGCATGACGGGGAAGTTGAAGGCCATGTGACATTCGTCGCCGTCGCCGAAGTAGTCGCGGGTGTCCTCGGGCCACTGGTTCGCCTCGGCCAGCAGCATGCGACCCGGGAACCGATCGTCGACATGGGCTCGGAGCTTCTTGAGGAACTCGTGGGTCTCGGGAAGGTTCTCGCACGTCGTGCCCTCCCGCTCGTACAGGTAGGGCACCGCGTCCAAGCGCAACCCGTCCACCCCCAGGCCGAGCCAGAAGTCGACCACAGACAGGACCGCCTCGTGGACATCCGGGTTGTCGAAATTGAGGTCGGGCTGGTGCGAGTAGAACCGATGCCAGAAATAGGCGCCGGCCACCGGGTCCCAGGTCCAGTTGGACGTCTCGAAGTCCGTGAAGATGATGCGCGCGTCGGCGTACCCGGTGTCGGTGTCGCTCCACACGTAGAAGTCGCGCCACTTGTTGCCGGGTTTGGCCTGTCGGGACCGCTGGAACCACACGTGCTGGTCGCTGGTGTGGTTGATCACGACCTCGGTGATCACGCGCAGACCCCGGTTGTGCGCCTCCTTGATGAACCGGCGGAAGTCGCGCATCGTCCCGTAGTCGGGGTTGATACCCGTGTAGTCGGCGATGTCGTATCCGCCGTCACGGAGGGGCGACGGGTAGAAGGGCAGCAGCCAGACCGCGGTCGCCCCCAGGTCCTGGATGTGATCCAGATGGGCGGTGAGTCCCGAGAAGTCGCCGATCCCGTCGCCGTTGCCGTCAGCGAACGAACGCACGTGCAGTTGATAGATCACCGCGTCTCGGTACCAGTCGTGCGCCTGGTCATCAGGGCGGCGTGGGTCAGACATCTTGGTGGCCATCGTGCAGATCCTCCCAGGCGCGCGGGTCCTCCAGCGGCTCCAAATGGGTGAGACACACCGTTCCGGGCAGGGACCCTTGGACCTCGGTCTCGATCGCGTCGCACAGGTCGTGGCCCCGCTCCACCGACCAGGCTCCCGGTACGAGCACGTGCATCGACACGAATCGCTGCCGTCCCGCACTTCGGGTCTGGAGCCCGTGGATGGTGACCTCCGGGCCCTGGAACCCGTGCAGCACACCGCGGATCGTCATCACTTCGTCGGCGGGCAATGCCGTGTCCATCAGCCCGGCGGTCGAGCGGCGCAGCAGCCGGACTCCGACGAAGATGATGTTGGCCGCCACCGCCAGGGCGATGATCGGGTCCAGCCGCTCCCACCCGGTGACGGCAACGACGACGACACCCACCAGTACGCCTCCGGTCGTCCACAGATCGGTGACCAGGTGATGGGAGTCGGCGATGAGGGCCAGTGAGCCGTGCTCGGTGCCGACGCGGTACAGAACGAAGGCCACGACCGCGTTCAGGATGGACGCCAGAACCGAGATCGCCAAGCCCAGGCCCACTTCCGACAACGGCTGCGGGTTCAGGAGGCGCTCCACCGCCGAGATGACGATCATCGTGGCCGCCACGACGATCATCGCCCCTTCCACCAGTGCGGAGAAGTACTCGGCTTTGCCATGGCCGAACTGATGCTCCGAGTCGGGCGGGCGACTGGCCGTGCGCAGGGCCACGATGGCGACCGCTGCCGCGGCGATATTGACCAGGGACTCCAGCGCATCGGACAACAGACCCACGGAGCCGGTCACCCACCAGGCGCCCAACTTCAGCGCCAGCACCGCGAACCCGGTGACCAGCGACAGAACTCCGTACTTGGAGAGGTCCGCGATCTCGTGACTGTTGGTACTCACGTCACCAGTTCCTCGGGCAGGTGCGTGATGCGGTTGTGGGAGTGCAGCCACCAGTCGGGCAGGTACGGCATCGGACGGTACTGCAGGTGGGAGATGCCGGTGTGCTGCGTATGTACCGCGACGACACTCCAGGGACCCTTCTCGAACACGTACTCGAATACCGCTTCGATGACCCCGGCGTGGCAGACCACGAGCACCTTCTGGTTCTCCACCTCGGCGGCGACCTCCCGATCGCCGAAACGATCCCGGGCCGGGACCAGGTGTTCCACAAAGGACCCCACGCGGGACCGAAACTGCATCCACGACTCTCCCCCGTCGGTCACCGGCTCGTAGGGGCGCAGCGTTCCCCACATGTCCGGCACGTAGGGCATGAGTTCCGCGTCGGGGACGGGACGGCCATCGGGGTAGGCGGTCCCGATCTCGCGCAACCGGTCGTCACCGACCGCCGGCAGGTCGCAGGCGCCCGCCACCGCCTCGGCCGTCTCTGCCGCCCGGGCCACGGTGCTGCAGTAGATCTGGGTGGGTCGGATCACGCGTGCCACGTACTCGGCGGCATGTTCGGCCTGAGCGCGCCCGATGTCGGTCAACGGTTCGTCGCGGTGGGTGGCGGTCAGGTCCGCGAGGTTGACGTGGCTCTGGCCATGCCGCATCAGGTAGACGTGCACTTGCCGAGCCTAGTGCCGCGTGGGTCCCTTCACCGGGTCAGGCGCACCGGGTCACGCGACCCCGCGGGAGCGATACTGGACGCTGATCCGGGGCCCCACGTGCTGCCCGGTCTTGGGAACAGCGTGATCCCAGGTCCGCTGGCACGAGCCGCCCATGACCACCAGGTCGCCGTGTCCTACGGTCAGCCGGATCGATGTGCCACCGCCCCGCGGTCGAAGCATGAAGGTTCGAGCGCTGCCCAGCGACAGGACGGCCACCATGGTGTCGTCGGTGCGCCCCCGACCGATCCGGTCGCCGTGCCAGGCCACACTGTCGGAGCCGTCGCGATACAGACACATCCCCGCCGACACGAACGGGTCGTCACCGGGGTACTGCCGGTTGAGTTCGTCCCGGCATCGGACCACTCCGGCGTTCCGGGAGCGCCCGGCGTCACTGAACCAGGCGGTCAGTCGGGGCACCGACACCACCGAGTCGTACATGCGGCGCTCGTCCGCTCGCCAGGGCATCGAGGTCCGCAGTTCTGCGAAGAGGTCGTCGGCATCGGTCAGCCAGCCAGGAACCTGATCGATCCATGCGCCGTGCGCCAGGTGCCGGCGTGCTGTCGAGGGCCAGGGCGCGAAGGGTCCGCCTTCGGCGACCGGCCACAGCAGGGGCTGCCAGGCCGTCTCGGCGGTCACTCTGCGGCCTCAGATCCCTCGCGTTCCAGCGTCGCGAGCACCGAACTGACGATCTCGTGGCGGTAGCCACGGCGCGCCAACATCGCCACGAGCCGGCGGCGGCGCGTATCGTCCGGCACTGATCCTTGCGCCCACTTGCGGCGCCCCAGTGCCAACGCGGACGCGAACTCGTCGTCGGGTCCGACTGTCGCCAGGACCCCGTCGATGAGTTCTCGGTCGACTCCGCGCTCTCGCAGTTTGGCGGCGATCGCGCGGCGGCTCCACCCGCTGCGAGTACGTCGACTGTCGGCGAAGGCGGCCGCGTAGTCGGCGTCGTCGATGAGCCCCAAATCGGTGAACCGGTCGAGCACCGATTCGGCGACGTCGTCGGGGATCTCTTTGTCCGCCAACGACTGGGCCAACTGAGCCCGGGTCCGAGCCGATGCCGTGAGCCGGCGCAGCACGATGGTTCGGGCCAACGCCTCCGGGTTGTCCACCGGCTGGGTCCGGGTCTGGGTCATAGGTCGATCGGGGACGGGGGTAGCAGTTCGTCGATCGGGGTGTCGGCGAGGTCGATCTCATCCGCCGGGGCATCGAGGCGCGGGATGATCCCCAGGGTCTCTTTGATCCGCTTCTCGATCTCGTCGGCCAGATCAGGGTTGTCGCGCAGGAACGCTCGCGAGTTCTCCTTTCCCTGACCCAGTTGGTCCCCTTCGTAGGTGTACCAGGCGCCCGATTTACGAACGATGTTGTTGTCGACCCCCAGGTCGATCAGGCTGCCCTCGCGGGAGATCCCCTCGCCGTAGAGGATGTCGAACTCCGCCTGCTTGAACGGCGGCGCCACCTTGTTCTTCACGACCTTCACCCGGGTGCGGTTACCGACGGCCTCCGTGCCCCCCTTCAGCGTCTCGATCCGGCGCACGTCCAACCGCACCGACGAGTAGAACTTCAACGCGCGACCGCCCGTGGTCGTCTCCGGTGAGCCGAACATGACCCCGATCTTTTCGCGCAGCTGGTTGATGAAGATGGCCGTGGTGTGGGAGTTGCTCAGTGCCCCCGCCATCTTCCGCAGCGCCTGACTCATGAGCCGGGCCTGCAACCCGACGTGGGAGTCGCCCATCTCCCCCTCGATCTCGGCCCGAGGGACAAGTGCTGCCACGGAGTCGATGACGATGAGGTCGATCGCACCGGACCGCACCAAAGTGTCGGTGATCTCCAACGCCTGCTCGCCCGTGTCGGGTTGGGAGACGTACAAGCTGTCCAGATCGACGCCGAGTCGGCCGGCATAGATCGGGTCGAGGGCGTGCTCAGCATCGATGAACGCCGCGATCCCGCCCTGTTTCTGCACACTCGCGATCGCATGCAGCGCCACGGTGGTCTTACCCGAGCTCTCTGGTCCGTAGATCTCCACGATGCGGCCACGCGGCAGACCGCCGATTCCCAGCGCCACGTCCAACGCGATCGCACCGGTCGGGATGACCTCGATGGGCGCCCGGCTCTCTTCCCCGAGCCGCATGATGGAGCCACGGCCGAACTGCCGTTCGATCTGTGCCAACGCACTGTCGAGGGCCTTCTCGCGCTCGGACTGGGCCTTCTCGGCAGCCTTTTCGGCGGCCTTGTCAGCCGTTCTGCCATTGGATGCGGCCATGATGTGTGCTCCCTGCGTTCTTGGGTTTCTGGGGCTTATGGGGTCTTCTTGGGTCTTCCGGGGTCTGGGTTCCGGGGTCTGGTTGCTCGGTCACTGATGCAGGCACTGTAGGTCGGGGGTCCGACAGTCTCCGGGTCGACGCGCGATCTGTGGATAACGCACGATCAACAGCCAGGTCCAGTCGGGTCCAGTCGGGTCCAGTCGGGCGTCCGCCGGGTGCGGACTCTCCGACAGTAAACGAACAAATGTTCGAACGTCCACCACCGGACCCCGCGTGTCGGGGACAGTCACAGTAAGTGGCGCGGAACCTCGACCTGGGCACAGACCGCCCGCCAGACCTCCTTGGCCGGTTCCCCGTCCGCCAGCGCTTCGGTCACCGTCCGGCCCGCCAGTTCGGCCACTGAGAAGTCCGCCGCCCAGGACGCCGCGTAGGCAGATCCGAAGACTTCGTCCATCCGTCGCCAGAACTCGGTGAGCCGCACCCGACCAGTGTGCCCCGGACCGAGTCATCGACCCACCCCGCGGTTGGTGGTGGACCCGACCGCGGGGCACCATGACGAGGTGGACCCAGCAGTGTCGGCGGATTTTTCGCCGGTGACCCGGCAGTGGTTCACCGAGTCGTTTGCCGCTCCCACCGCGGCGCAGTCCGGGGCGTGGGAGTCGATCGCAACGGGTGCCCACACCCTCGTCGTGGCCCCGACCGGTTCCGGTAAGACCCTCGCCGCCTTCCTGTGGGCGATCGACCGACTGGTGCATTCCGGCCCCGGCCAGGGGACCAAGGTCGTCTACGTGTCACCGCTCAAGGCACTGGCTGTGGACATCGAGCGCAACCTGCGGAGCCCACTGGCGGGACTGGCGCGCATCGACCCCGACCTGGCCGCCATCACCGTGGGAGTCCGGACCGGCGACACCTCAGCGACGGAGCGGCGGCGTCTCGTGACCCATCCGCCCGACATCCTGATCACGACGCCGGAGTCGCTGTTCCTGATGCTGACCTCAGGCGCGCGGGACACCCTCACCGGGGTCGACACGGTGATCGTCGACGAGATCCACGCACTCGCCGGCAACAAGCGCGGGTCGCACCTGGCCCTGAGTCTGGCGCGGTTGGACCGACTGAGCGCAGGAATCCAGCGCATCGGGTGTTCCGCCACTGTCCGTCCGGTCGACGTGGTGGCCTCCTACCTGGCCGCGGGCGGAGAGGTGACCGTGGTGGCCCCGCCGTCGGACAAACAACTGGACCTGTCGGTCACCGTGCCGGTCCCCGACCTGGCCAACCCGCCGGTCGCCGACTCCGACACCGACGAGACCCGCAACCCGTCGGTGTGGCCCCATGTCGAGCAGGCCATCGTCGAGCGGATCGAGCAGACGTCCTCGACCCTCGTCTTCACGAACTCACGGCGCTTGTCGGAACGGCTCACCACCCGTCTGAACGAACTGTGGACCGACCGGGAATCACCGGCCGACGGTGACGTGGCCCCGGCAGGTCGGACGAGCCGGACCACCCCCGCCCAGGTGATGGCCCAGGCCGGAAGCAGTCGGGGCGCCGAACCGGTCCTGGCTCGTGCGCACCACGGCAGTGTGAGCCGCGAACGGCGCCGCGAGATCGAGGACGACCTCAAGTCGGGCCGGCTGCGTGCGGTGGTGGCAACCAGCACCCTGGAGTTGGGGATCGACATGGGCGCCGTCGACCTGGTGATCCAGGTACAGAGTCCGCCGGGGGTCGCATCCGGACTACAACGAGTCGGGCGTGCCGGTCACCAGGTCGGCGCCGTATCGCGGGCCGTGGTGTACCCGACTCATCGCGGTGACCTCCTCGCTGCGGCGGTGACGGTCGAAGGTATGAAGGCGGGTGCGCTGGAACCGGTCCAGCCGCCGCGTCACCCGCTGGATGTCCTGGCTCAACAGGTCGTGGCGATCCTGGCCATGGACGACTGGGACATCGACGAACTGTTCGGCCTGGTGCGCTCCGCCTGGCCCTACCGCGAACTGCCCCGATCCGCGTTCGAGGCAGTGGTAGACATGCTGGCCGGCCGCTACCCCTCCGAGGAGTTCGCCAACCTGCGGCCGCGCATCGTGTGGGACCGGACGACGGGGCTGTTGACGGGGCGGCCCGGTGCCGCCCGACTCGCCGTCACCAACGCCGGGACCATCCCGGACCGCGGCCACTTCGGCGTCTTCCTGGCCGGAGCGGACACGAACCGCCGGGTGGGCGAACTCGACGAGGAGATGGTGTACGAGTCCCGGGTCGGCGACGTCTTCGCACTCGGCAGCACGAGTTGGCGGATCGAGGACATCACCGCCGACCGGGTCCTGGTCACCCCGGCCCCTGGACAGCCCGCCAAACTGCCCTTCTGGCATGGCGACTCAGTGGGGCGCCCGTACCCGCTGGGTCGCGCGCTGGGTGAGTTCCTCGACACCTACGCCGCCGGGGATCACACCCTGCCGGCATCCTTGGATGATTCGGCGGCGGACAACCTGAAGGCCTACCTCGACGAGCAGCTGGCCGCGACGGGGACCCTGCCGGGCGCCGCAGCCGTGACGATCGAGCAGTTCGACGACGAACTCGGCGATCGCCGGGTGGTGCTGCACTCCCCCTACGGCGCGCGCGTCCATGCGCCCTGGGCCCTGATCATCGCCGACCGCATCGAGAACCGCTACGGTCTCGACGGCCAGGTGATGGCCGCCGATGACGGGATCGTGCTGCGGCTCCCGGATGACGGATCGTTGGATTCGTTGCCCGCACTGTCCGAACTGATCCGGGTGGATCCCGACGAGGTGACCGCCCGCCTGACCACCTTGATCGGTGGTTCGGCCCTGTTCGCCTCGCGGTTCCGCGAGTGTGCCGCCCGGGCGTTGCTCTTCCCCCGCCGCGACCCGCGCCGCCGGTCGCCGCTGTGGCAGCAGCGGCAACGCTCGGCGCAGCTGCTCTCGGTCGCGTCGGGGTATGCCGATTTCCCCATCGTGCTCGAGACGGTGCGGGAGTGCCTGCAGGATGTCTACGACCTGCCTGGGCTCACCGACCTGCTGCGCGCCGTCGATTCCGGGGACATCCGGATCACCGAGATCAACACGTCGGCACCGTCCCCCTTCGCCCGTTCCCTGCTCTTCGGCTACGTGGCGGCCTTCCTGTACGAGGGCGATTCACCGCTCGCAGAGCGCAAGTCGGCCGCGCTCGCGCTCGACGACGCCCTGCTCACCGAACTCCTGGGAACCGCGGACCTCCGCGAACTGCTCCACCCCGACGCGATGGACGACGTCGCGGCGCGACTGCAACGGCTCGGCGATCGTGCTGCCGCCACGACCGAACAGGCGTGGGACGTGCTGCGCGAGATCGGACCGCTACGACGCGACGAGGGCGAGGCCCGCGGCGTCGGCAACCCCCAGGTGGAGGAGTTGGTCGACTCCCGTCGCGCCATCGTCGTGACCCACGCGGGAGCCGAATGGGTGGCCGTGGCCGACGACGCGGCCCTGCTGCGCGATGCCCTGGGGGTAGCGCTGCCCACCGGTCTGCCGGAGGCCTTGCTCGCGGCGCGTCCCACGGCAGCGCGCGACCTGATCCTGCGTTTCGCGCGTTGTCACGGTCCCTTCACGGTCGACGAGGTGTCCGCTCGGTTCGGACTGGGCAGCGCCATCGTGCGCGAACAACTCGACCTGCTCACCCGGGCCGGATCGTTGTTGTCCGGGGCATTCCGACCGGGGGGCAGTGGCACCGAATACGTCCATCCCGATGTCTTACGCGCCGTGCGCCGTGCCTCGGCGGCGCGTTACGCCGACCAGATCGAACCGGTCGAACAAGCGGACTACGCCGGGTTCCCCGCTCGCTGGCAAGGCGCCGGCGCGGGGCGGCCTGCGCGCGGCCGCGATGGCCTGCTCGACGTCATCGATCAGTTGGCCGGGGCGCCGCTGCCGGCGTCACAACTGGAGTCCTTGATCCTGCCCAGTCGGGTCGCTGAGTACGACCCAGCGCTGCTGGATGAACTCACCACGACCGGCGAGGTGGTGTGGTGGGCGCTGGATCCGCTGCCCGGGGACGCCTGGGTATGTCTGGCGCCCCGCGAGCTGGCACCCGCCCTGTTGCCCGGTCCGACCGTTCCCGATCTTCCGGTCGACATCACGACCCTGGGGATCCTCAGCGACGGCGGCGGTTGGTTCGCCGACCAACTGGCCCAGCGGATGCGCCGGGACCAGGAGGTGACGGCGGCCCAGGTGGAGGAGTCATTGGACCGACTGCTCTGGTCGGGACTGGTCAGCAACGACACCCTGGCGCCGGTTCGACGCCGGGCCGGAGCCCGCGCCCGCGCCAGGCGCACAGTGGGTCGTCGCCGGATGCGGCTCACCCAGCGGGTTTCCAGCAGCGGCCGCTGGTCGGCGCTCCCGGTGTCGGACGTTGTCGACCCAACGGCAGTGGTGACCGAGGCGGAGGTCCTGTTGAACCGGCACGGGCTGGTCACCCGGGGTGTGGTCACGTCGGAACGGCGGTCGTTCGGCCCCGTGTACCGAGCGCTCTCGGCGCTCGAGGACAAGGGCTTGTGTCGGCGGGGCTACATCGTCGACGGTCTGGGCGGCGCCCAGTTCGCCCTCAGCGCCGCAGCAGACGACATCCGTTCCCAGACCCCGCCAGGGGTCCAAGTGCTCGCCGCGGCGGACCCGGCGCAGCCGTATGGTGCGGCCCTGCCCTGGCCGGCCTCATCGGGGGCCGGTCGGCCTGGTCGGAAGGCCGGGGCGACGGTGGTCCTGGTCGATGGCAGGCCGACGCTGTACGTGGAACGCGGCGGGACCAGTGCGCTGCTGTGGCCGGGCGAAGCGGCGGAGGAGGCGGTGATCGCCATCGCCGAAGCGGTGCGCACCGGGCTCGTGCCCCCCTTGGCACTCAAACGGATCAACGGGTCGGAGCCCACTCCCGACGACGTCCGCCTGTTCGAGGGCGCCGGCGCAGTCCTGTCGCCCGGCGGTCTTCGCTTGCGCCGCTGACCACCGAGTGTGCCGAGGTCAGCCGCTCGTGCCACCTTCGGGCCGATGGCTGTCCATCTCGGCCAGGAACCGTTCGACCTGGGCGCCGATCTGGTCGGCGTCCGGCAACGGTGCGCCGCCGCCCTCTTCCGCAGCATCGGCGTCGCCGGCCACACCGGCGTCGTACTGCGACTCCAACGCTGCCAACAAAGGGGGAAACTCGTCGGACTCGTGGGTCTGCCGGTCGATCTCGCTTTCGGCCTGTAACGCCGCTTCCTCCAAAGCATCACTGGGAAGAACCAGTCCGGCGGCCCCTGACAGCGCACGCAACAGGGCGATGGCGGAGCGCGGGTACTCGAACTGCACCAGATAGTGCGGCACCTGGACCGCCAGCCCCATCGCGTCGTGACCCGATTCGCCCAGTCGCAGTTCGAGCAGGGCCGCGATGTGCCCGGGGATCTCGATCTCGCCCAAGGTCGAGGTGTGTCCGCGGATCAGATCGGGTGACGTGGCGTGGAACGTGACCCCCACCGGGCGCGTGTGCGGAGCCGGCCAGGGGATGCCGATGAGACCCACCGTGAGGTCCACCCCAAGGTCATCGACGATCTCGAGCACCTCGTCGACGAAGGAGTTCCACCGGTAGTCCGGTTCAGGACCACTCAACAGCAGGAACCGGGTGCCGCGTTCGTCGGTGACCTCGTGCAGTTGCACGGTCGGCATGTCCACGGCAGTGAAGCGGTCGACGTCATAGGTCATCCGGGGCCGACGGGCGCGGTAGTCGATGATCGTGTCGGGGTCGAATTCGCCCAGCAGCCTGGTGCTGCAGGTCTCGAGCAGGTGGGCGACCGCAGTCTGTGCTGCTGAGCCGGCGTCCATGAACCCGGACAGACTGTGAACCAGCACCAGCCGGCCATCACCGGGGGTGGGCTCGTCGAGCCATCGGAACAAACGATCGGAGGTCACGGCTGCACCACCTGGATGTTGAACTGCGGAGATCCCAGCGTGGACATGAGCCGAAGCCACAGCAGCAGGTACTGCTCCGCTCCCCGGGCGGCGGTCAGGTCTCCCAGATCCAGGACCTGTCCCGGTTGCCACC
>WBZL01001178.1_pt1 | contig 28115 bp, 22 predicted proteins | sample 5204291 | NCBI WGS metagenome assembly WBZL01 (sample SAMN12344345, study PRJNA552823) | activated sludge metagenome | biome: Activated sludge suspended growth; feature: Nitrification reactor; material: Wastewater; isolation source: activated sludge from nitrification reactor of wastewater...
CCGGGCCAGGCGCTGCAGGGCGCCAGGGAGCTCGCCGCGCGCATCCTGGTGAACGCACCGCTGACCGTTCGCGGGGCCAAGGAAATGGTGCGCATGGCCACCGAAATGGGCCGCACGGCCGCGCTGCGCGCTTCCTGGCGCGCGTTCGACGCCGTCTATCTGAGCGAGGATGCGCTGGAAGGGCCGCGCGCATTCCGCGAAAAGCGCAAGCCGCAATGGAAAGGACGTTGACATGATCGCTACCACCTCCCTCTCCCGAACCTCGCGCGCTGTGGGCAGCGTCGGCGCTGCAAACGGCCTCACTGCCGCACTGGCCGAGCGCGCGGCCGCGTGGCGGCATGACGCGCTGCCCGCAGATGCGCGGGAGCTGGTGCGCCAGTGCGTGCTGGACTGGATCGCGGTCTCGTTGGCCGGCGCCCACGAACCGCTGACGCGCATGCTGGCCGAAGAGGCGCGAGAACAAGGCGGTCGCGCGCAGGCCACCGTCGTCGGCCAAGGCTTCGCGACGAGTTGCCGGCAGGCCGCCCTGGTCAACGGCGCCGCCTCGCACGCGCTCGACTTCGACGACGTCAACATGAGCTTCAGCGGCCACCCGAGTGTGGTGCTGGTGCCGCCCCTGCTGGCTCTAGCCGAGGCACGTGGCGCCGGTGGGCCCGAGTTCATGGCCGCGTTCGTCGCCGGCTACGAGACGCTGTGCCGCATCGGCGCGGCCGTCTCGCCGGGGCACTACGCCGCCGGGTTTCATGCGACCGCCACGCTCGGCACCTTCGGCGCCGCGGCCGCCTGCGCCCGGCTGCTCGGCCTGGACGCCGCGGACACCGCGGTGGCGCTGGGCATCGCAGCGACCGAGGCGGCAGGCCTGAAGTCGATGTTCGGCACGATGTGCAAGCCGCTGCACGCCGGGAAGGCGGGTGCCGACGGCCTGCTCGCCGCCCAGCTGGCGGCTCGCGGGTTCACGAGCCGAAGCGACGCGATCGAAGCCAGCCAGGGCTTCGCCTCGACGCATGGCCCGGACTTCCACCCCGAGGCGGCGCTGCGCGATCCGCAAAGCGGGCTGTTCCTGCGGCAGAACCTCTTCAAGTACCACGCCGCCTGCTACGGCACGCACGCGGCCATCGAAGCCGCGCGGCACCTGAAGGAGCGGCACGAACTGGGCGCCGACGACGTGATGCGCGTCGTCGTGCACGCCTCCGCGGTCAGCGATGGGGTGTGCAACATCGCCGAGCCGAGCAGCGGTCTGGAAGCGAAGTTCAGCCTGCGCCACACGGTGGCGATGGCGATCGCCGGCGTGGACACCGCTTCACTGGCCAGCTACTCGGATGAGCAGACCGCCGATCCCGATCTCGGGATGCTGCGAGACCGCGTGCGCGTGGAACTTCACCCGGAGTGCGCCGAGTTGACGCAGGCCGAAGTGGTGATCAAGACGGTCGATGGTGACACGCTGCGGCGCCGCCACGACGCCGGCATCCCCGATTCCGACCTGCGCGCGCAGCGCGCCCGCCTCGAGCGCAAGTTCCGCTCGATGGCGGCGCCCGTCGTCGGCGTGGACGTGTGTGACGAGCTGATCGAGCTGGTCGATCGGCTCGACGAACTGCCCGATCTGTCTCCGCTGGCAGGCCTGCTCGCCGGAATGCCCGTCCCCGCGGACGCCACTCGCCATTGACACCATGAACTTCCTGGACGAGGAACGCCAGGCCTGGAAAGACTCGGCCCGCCGCTGGCTCGACCGCGAGGTCGGCCGCGAATACGTGCGCAAGTGCGACATGGACCGCGCCTTTCCGTTCGAGGCCTACGAGAAGGCCGCCAAGCTCGGCTTCCACCGGCTGCTGGTGCCGGAAGCCGACGGTGGCGACGGCGGCGACGTCTTCTCCTACGCGCTGATGTGCGAGGCATTGTCGGCCTACGGCGTGGACTTCTCGGTGGCCATCTGCGGCGGCATCTTCACCGCGATGAACTTCTCCCTGCACGGCACGGAGGACCAGAAGCGGCGCTTCCTGCAACCGTTCATGCGCGGCGAGGTCCGCTTCCCGATCTCGATGTCGGAACCGGGCGCCGGCTCCGACGTGGCCAACGTGCAGACGCGCGCCGAGCGCGACGGCGACCACTACGTGCTCAACGGCCAGAAGCTCTGGTGCAGCGGCGCGGCGAACCGCGGCGCGGTGATCCTGATGCTGGTCCGCACCGCGCAGACCCCGGACAAGCGCGACGGGCTGAGCGTCTTCATCGTTCCGAACGACCTGCCGGGGCTGACGATCCGGCCGCTTCAGACCCTGGCGCGCCGCTCGGTGGTGACGACCGAGATCTTCCTCGACAACGTGCGCGTTCCGGCGGCCAACATGCTGGGCGCGCCGGGCGAGGGATTCAAGATCATCGCCGGCGAACACCTGGCTCTCGAACGCGTCGCGGTGGCGGCGAGCTATGTCGGCAACGCGCAGGGCGCCGTCGACGACGCGCTCGCCTATGCCAAGCAGCGCGTGCAATTCGGCAAGCCGATCTTCGAGTTCCAGGTCATCCGCCACATGCTGGCCGACATGCAGACGCAGACCGACGCGGCGCGGCTGCTGGCCTACCGCGCCGCCGACCTGGCCGCGCAGGGGCTGCCTTGCCGCAAGGAAGTGGCGATGGCCAAGTTGTTCGCGTCCGAGACGCTGCAGACCGTGAGCCGCCAGGCGGTGCAGATCTTCGGCGGCCTGGGCACCACGCCGGAGGCCGACGTCGAACGCTACTTCCGCGAGGGCATGCAAGCCACCATCGGCGGCGGCACCTCGCAGATCCAGCGCACGATCATCGCGCAGGAAATGCGCATCTGAGGCGGCGGCGCAGATGGCCGACAACACGGCAAGCGCGAGCGTGCAGCCCGTGGCGGCGGCCACGCTGGTACTGGTGCGCGACGGGCCGGGCGGCGTCGAGACCCTGATGGTGGTGCGCCACCATGAGATCGACTTCGCGCGCGGCGCGGCGGTGTTCCCCGGCGGCAAGGTGGCCGCGGCCGACCGCGACACCGTGCTGCGGCAGCACGGTCCGGCAGGCGCGGCCTTCGGCGACGACGACCACGCGCTGCGCGTCGCCGCGGTGCGCGAGGCGTTCGAGGAGAGCGGGCTGCTGCTGGCGCGCCGCCGCGGCCGGCTGCTCGGCGCCGAAGCGCTCGGCGAACTGTGGCGGCGCTGGCACGAGCGCACAGCGGCTTCGGCCGAGGCCTTCGTCGAGATGGTGCGCGTCGAGGGCCTCGAGCTGGCGCTGGACCTGCTGCACCCGTTCGCGCACTGGGTGACCCCGGAGGTCTCGCCCAAGCGATTCGACACCCACTTCTACATCGCCGCCGCGCCGCCGGGCCAGGTGGCCGCGCACGATGGCCGCGAGGCGGTCGACTCGTTCTGGGTCACCCCCGGCGACGCCCTGCGCGACTGCGAGGAACGGCGCCGCGTCATCATCTTCCCCACCCTGTGCAACCTGGCGCTGCTCGGCACGAGCCCCGATGCCGCTGCCGCCGTGGCCGCCGCGAGGGCGCGCACCGTGCAGTGCATCCGGCCCACGCTCGGGCCGCATGCCGACGGGCGGCGCGTGCCGGTGCTGCCGGCCGACAGCGGCTATCCGCCGCTGTCGGCGGCGTTGATGAACCTGGTCGCACGTTGAACACGAAACGAGAAGAGGCAAAGCACATGGAGACGCTGGGCATCGGCCTGCACTTCGAGGACCTTCCACTCGGGCGCCAGTTCCGCACCGTCGGCCGCACCGTCACCGAAGCGGACATCGTCAACTTCTGCTCGTGCACGGGCATGACCGAGGTGCTGTTCACCGACCTCGAATTCCTGCGCACCGAGTCGGACATCAAGGGCCGGGTGGCCCCGGGGGCGCTGGCCTACACCTTCGCCGAAGGGCTGTTGGTGCACGCGACGATGCAGCACACGGGCTACGCGTTCCTCGAAATGGACTTCAAGGTCCACAACCCGGTCTTCGCCGGCGACACCCTGCACGTCGAGTGCGAGGTGATCGAGGCGCGGCGCAGCAAGAGCCGCCCCAGCCGCGGCCTCGTGCGCACACGCAACCGCATCGTCAAGCAAGACGGCACGCTGGCCATCACCTACACGCCGCTGCGCATGATCAAGTGCCGCACCGAAGGCGTCGCGTGAACCCGCCGCAGGCAGGCAGCACGATGAACGCGCCGGCCTTTGCCCTCGGCGAGGAGCAGCGCCAGATCCAGCAGATGGTGCGCCGGCTGGCGCGCGAGCGGGTCGCGCCCCGCGCCGACGCCATCGACCGCACCGCCGAGTACCCGCAGGACATGTTCGATCTGCTGCGCGACGCGGGCCTGTTCGCGATCCCGTTTCCGGCGGAGTACGGCGGCACCGGCAGCATGCTGTCGGCCGCCGTCGCCATCGAGGAGCTGGGGCGCGTCTGCTACAACACCGCTTACCTGCTCGTCGTGCAGTGGGTGCCCTTCGGCGCCATCCTCGCCGCCGGCACCGACGAGCAGAAGCGCCGCCTGCTCGGGCCGCTGGCGGCCGGCCAGCTGCGCGGCGCGTTCTCGACCACCGAGCCGCAAAGCGGCTCCGACGTCGCCGGCATCCGTACGCGCGCGCGCCGCTGCGATGGCGGCTACCGCATCAGCGGCTCAAAGATCTGGTGCACCAACTCGCCGGTGGCTGATTTCGTGCTCGTCGCCGCCAAGACCGGTGAGTCCGACACCGCCGGCGCGATCAACCTGTACATCGTCGAGCGCGGCAGCAAGGGCTTCGCCGTCGGGCGCAAGGAGGACAAGATGGGCGCGCGCGGCGTGCCGTCGTGTCCGCTCTTCCTCGACGACGTGTTCGTGCCCGAGGCCAACCGCATCGGCGAGGACGGGCGCGGCTTCAAGGCGGTGATGGAGGCGTTCAACAAGAGCCGGCCGCTGATCGGCGCGCGCGGCGTCGGCCTCGCGCAGGGCGCCATCGACCTGGCCATCGAGTTCGTTAAGAACCGCGTCACCTGGGGCCGCGCGGTGAGCGAGTACCAGGGCATCCGCTGGATGTTGGCCGACATGGCAACGCAGACCGAAGCGGCCCGGCAACTGGTCTACAGCGCCGCCGCGGCGGTGGATGCGGGCCTCGCCGGCACCGCGCTGGCCCCGGTGGCGGCGATGGCCAAGTGCTTCGCCACCGACACCGCGATGCGCGTGGCCACCGACGCGGTGCAGCTGTTCGGCGCCGCGGGCATCTCGGCCGACGTGCCCATCAACCGCTACTTCCGCGACGCGAAGGTGCTGCAGATCATCGAAGGCACCAACCAGATCCAGCGCAACATCATCGGCGACAGCCTGCTGGGCAAGGCGCAGCGCTGACGGACGCGCAATCGGTGACGGAACGGGATGGGCCCCAGGCGCCGGCCACCGGAATCATTCCGGAACGATCGACACCACCACCGCGTTGCGCTCGACCGTCTGCCCCGGCTGGCAGGCCACCGACGACACCGAGCCCGAGCAGTCGGCCACGATGCGCATCTCCATCTTCATCGACTCCAGGATCGCGACCACGGCACCCTTCTCGACCCGATCGCCGGGGGCCACCTGCACCTTCAGGATCAACCCCATCATCGGTGCCTTCACGTCGCCGCTGGCCTGCGGCGACGCGCTGATGTAGGAGAGATAGGGAATCGCCTTCAGCGCGTGCGTGCCGCGGCCGTCCTGCACGTACAGCATGTCGCCGTCGCGGTGCACGCAGACCACTTCCCGCCGGCCGTCGACGACGGCGACAAAGCGGTCCGGTGCATCGGCAGGCGCCAGCCGCAGGCGCAGCCGCGCGTCGTCGACGCCGACCAGCACGCTGCCGTCCGCGCCCACCGGGCCGAAGCGGATCTCGGCGCTCACGCCGTCCGTGGCCTCGACGTGCAGGCTGGGGACCGGAGCCAGCCCGTCGTCGCCGGCGCTGAGCTGCCAACCGCTGCCGGCCCAACCCGTCCAGCGGCTGCGGCCTTCGTGCTCGCGCTGGCCGCGCAGCCAGTGCACGGCCGCGATGGCCAGGGTCTGCCCGTCGTGGCGCGCCTTGTCCAGCGCCCAGCCTTCGATCTGCTCGTCGATCAGCCGGGTGTGGAAGGTCGCCTTGCGCGTCTCGGGCAGGTCGATCAGGTGCTGCAGGAAGCCGATGTTGCTGGTGACGCCGAACACCGCCGTCTCGTCGAGCGCGAGTTCGAGCCGGTCCAGCGCCTCGTCGCGCGTGGGCGCGTGCGTGATCAGCTTGGCCAGCATCGAGTCGTAGAACGGCGTGACCTCGCTGCCCGATTCGATGCCGGTTTCGACCCGCACGCCGGCGCGCGGAAAGCGCACCTGCGAGAGCCGGCCCGTGGAGGGCAGGAAGTTGGCCGCCGGGTCCTCGGCGCAGATGCGCGCCTCGACCGCGTGGCCTCTGATGCGTACGTCCTCCTGGCGCAGCGGCAGGCCCTCGCCCGAGGTGATGCGCATCATCAGCTCGACGATGTCCAGCCCGGTGATCGCCTCGGTGACCGGGTGCTCGACCTGCAGCCGCGGGTTGACCTCGAGGAAGTGGTAGTCCTGCTCGCCGACGATGAACTCGACCGTGCCGACGCCGCGGTACTTGAGCCGCTCGCCCAGGCGCACCGCGTCGGCCGCCATGCGGTCGCGCATGGCCGCGCTCAGGTTGGCGGCGGGTGCCTCCTCGATCACCTTCTGATGGCGGCGCTGCAGCGTGCACTCGCGTTCGAACAGATGGATGACCTTGCCGCGGCCGTCGCCGGCGATCTGGATCTCGATGTGGCGCCCGCGGCGGATCAGCTTCTCGACGATCAGGCCGGCGTCGCCGAAGGCGTTCTTCGCCTCGCGCATCGCCGACTCGATCTCCTGCTCGAGGCCGTCGAGCGACTCGATGCCGCGCATGCCCTTGCCGCCGCCGCCCGCGGCCGCCTTCAGCATCACCGGCAGGCCGATGCGGCGCACCGTGGCGGCGATCTCCGCCGGGTCGGTGCTCGGCGTCTGGCTGCCGGGCACGATGGGCACGCCGGCGGCGTCGGCTTCGCGCTTGGCCGCGGCCTTGTCGCCCAGGCGCTCGATGACCTCGGGCGTCGGGCCGATGAAGACCAGGCCCGCCGCCTCGACGGCGCGCGCGAAGGCGGCGTTCTCGGCCAGGAAGCCGAAACCGGGGTGGATGGCCTCGGCGCCCACCGCCTTGGCCGCGGCGATCACCGCGTCGATGCGCAGGTAGCTCTCGGAGGCCGCGGCGCCGCCGATCTCGACCGACTCACCGATCTCGCGCACATGCAGCGCGTCGCGGTCGGCCGCGGAATGCACGCCCGCAGCGGCCACGCCCAGGCGGCGGCAACTGCGGGCAATGCGGCAGGCGATCTCGCCGCGGTTGGCAATCAGGATCTTCTTGAACATGTCGCTTCGTCCGTCCTACATGCGGAACACGCCGAAGCGCGAGGGCACCGCCGGCACGCGGCCGGCCAGGTCGAGCAGCATCGCCATCACGTCGCGCGTCTCGGCCGGCTCGACGATCAGGTCGCACCAGGTGTTGCGCGCGAAGTTGTAGGCGTTGGCAAAGTCCTCGAAGGTCTTGCGCACCGGCGCCTTGTAGGCCTCGCGTTCGGCATCCGTCCAGCTCGTGCCGTCGCGCTTGTGCTGGTCGTCCTTGACCATCGCCAGCGTGGTGGCGGCCTGGTCGGGGCCCATGATCGCGGCGCGGCCGTTGGGCCACATGATCATCGCGTTGGGCTTGAAGGCGCGGCCGCACATCGCCAGGTAGCCCGCGCCGTACGAGCCGCCGACGATCAGCGTGTACTTGGGCACGTTGGCGCAGGTCATCGCGGTGATCATCTTCGCGCCATGCTTGGCGATGCCAGCCTCCTCGGCCTCGCGGCCGACCATGAAGCCGTTGATGTCGGCCATGAACAGCAGCGGGATGTCGCGTTTGCAGCACAGGTCGATGAACTGCGTGGCCTTGAGCGCGCTTTCGGAGAAGAGCACGCCGTTGTTGCACAGGACGCCGATGTCGAAGCCCTGGATGCGCGCGAAGCCGGTGATGATGGTCTCGCCGAACTCGGGCTTGAACTCGTGCAGATCGCTGCCGTCGATGAGGCGCAGCACGATCTCGCGGTTGTTCGTCGGCACGCGGGGGTCGGCGCTGACGAGACCATAGATCTCGCGCGGGTCGTGCAGCGGCTCGCGCGGTTCGGCCACGTCGCGCCGCTGCCGGGGCACGTCGCCCAGATGTCCTACGAGGTCGCGCAGGATGGCGATGGCGTGTGCGTCGCTTTCGGCCAGCCGGTCGGTGACGCCGTCCTCGCGGTTGGCGCGCTCGGCATCGGCCGGCGCCGGCACGGCCGAGCCGAAGGCGAGCGCACCGCGGTCGCGCACCACCACCACCTCGTCGCACATCGCCGCGACGAACGCGGCCGAATCCGCCGCGGGCCCATGGACGCTGCAGATCTGCGCGATGCCGTCGCGCGACATGCGCGTCTGGTTGTACAGGATCGACCCGAACTGGCCTTCGTCGGCGAAGACACCCGGCTTGGCGCCGGGCGGCTGCGCGCCCGGCTGCAGCAGCGTCACGCAGGGCAGGCGGTGCTGCCACGCGAAGCGCTGGGCGCGCACGTGCCGCTTGCAGGTGTGGGCGTTGTAGGCACCGTCGTTGACGGTCGGGTCGCTGGCGACGACCATGCACGGCCGCCCGGCGATCATGCCCACGCCGGTGACGACGCCGGCACCGGGCGGGTCATCGCCATATAGACCCTCGCCCGCGAGTTGGCACAGCTCCAGGAAGGGCGACCCCGGATCGAGCAAGGCGCTGATGCGCTCGCGCACCAGCATCTGGCCGGCGTCGCGCATGCGCTGGCGCGCCGTGGCCGAGCCCGCCGCCAACGCCGCGGCGCGGCGCGCCCGCAGATCGGTGACGCGGGCCTCGTAGGCCGTCCGGTTGACCCGCAGCTCGTCGGCGCTTGCGGTGATGGCGGATACGAGGACGCTCATGGCGCCCTCCGGCCGCGGCCCGGGGGAGCCGCCAAGCAGGCGCGAAGGCGGGAGGAATGCATGTCGTGGGACCCGTGTAGCGAAGCGGCGCCGCATTGCAGGGGCGGCAGGCTCGGCGCTAGAATACCAAACATTTGTTAGGTCCACCACAATCACCCGGCACCCCATGACGACGAACGCAGCGCCAACCCGAACCCGCGACTTGCGCGTGGACCAGCGGCAAGACTCCTACCAAGGCCTGCTGGCGACGCTGCGTGCCCGGCAGGACGAGGCGCTGGCGGGCGGCAGCGAGAAGGCGCGCAAGCTGCACCTGAGCCGCGGCCAGATGCTGCCGCGCGAGCGCGTGCGCGCCCTGCTGGACCCCGGTTCGCCCTTCTTCGAGATCGGCCAGCTCGCCGGCGCCGACCTGTACGACGGCGTCCCGCCCGGTGCCACCATGATCACCGGCGTGGGCAAGGTCTGCGGGCGCTGGTGCATGCTGCTCGTCAACGACGCCACCGTCAAAGGCGGCACGATGTTCGGCATGACGACCAAGCGCCACACGCGGGCCCAGCTGTTCGCGTGGCACCACCGCCTGCCCTGCATCACGATGGTCCAGTCCGGTGGCGGCTTCCTGCCCGACCTGGCCAACATCTTTCCCGACGAGGGTCAGGCCGGCTCGATCATGTACAACCAGGTCAAGATGTCGGCCGAGGGCATCGTGCAGATCGCCCTCGTGCACGGGCCGTCCACCGCCGGCGGCGCCTACATCCCGGCGTTGTGCGACGAGGTGGTGATCATCCGCAATCAGGGCGCCATGTTCCTGGGCAGCCCGCAGCTCGTCTTCGCGGCCACCGGCGAGGTGATCGACATCGAACCGCTGGGCGGCGCGGAGATGCACAGCCGCCTGAGCGGCGTCACCGATCACATGGCCGACAACGACGAGCACGCGCTGGCCATCACCCGGCGCATCGTCGACCATCTGGGCGAGCCGCCCCGCCTGCGCTGGACGCGCGCCGAGCCCGAGCCTCCGCTGCATGACCCGCAGGAGCTCACGGGCCTGGCCGGCGTCGGCGTCATCGAAGGCGCCGGCTGCCGCGACATCCTCGCGCGTCTGGTCGACGACAGCCAATTCCAGGAATTCAAGCAACTCCACGGCGAGACGCTGGTGTGCGGCTTCTCCCGCATCGAGGGTTACGAGGTCGGCATCGTCGCCGGTCACGGCGAGCTCACGGCGCAGGCTTGCGCCAAGGGGGCGCACTTCGTGCAGCTGTGCGGCCAGCGCGACATCCCGCTCGTGTTCCTGGTCGATTCCCCCGGCTTCGCCGACAGCAGCCAGACCGGGCAGTCCACCGTCGGCCGGCATGGCGCGAAGCTGCTGAACGCGGTGGCCAACGCCGACGTGCCGAAGTTCACCGTCATCATCGGCCGCGCGCACGGTGCGGCTTACCACGCGTTGGGTGGCCGCGCGTTCAAGCCCAACGCGCTGCTGATGTGGCCCGGCGCCCGCGCATCGGCATCGCCCGACGCGCCCGACGACGAGGCCGGGGCGCTGAACTGGGCGCGCCAGTTGTGGTGCGATGCGATCGTCGAGCCCGAGCACACGCGCGCAGTGCTGGCGCAACTGCTCGACATCGCCGGCCGGCTGCCGGCGCCGCCCACCGCCTACGGCGCCTTCCGCATGTAGCCGGCGCGGCAGCGGCGGCGACGACAGACATGCGCGCCTTCCGTACCAGCGAGGTGACCTCGGGCGCCGCCTTCGAACGCCGCCGTGACGCCTTCAGCTCGATGGTCGCGGCCCTGCAGACGCGCCGCGACGAGGCCTCGGCGGGCGGCAACGAGAAGGCGCGCAGGCTGCACAAGAGCCGCGGCCAGATGCTGCCGCGCGAGCGCATCGCCGCGCTGCTGGACGCGGGCTCGCCTTTCTTCGAGATCGGCCAGCTCGCGGCAGCGGATCTGTACGAGGGCGTGCCGCCGGGCGCAACCCTGATCACCGGCGTGGGCCGCGTCGAAGGCCGTGCCTGCATGCTGATCGTCAACGACCCCACGGTGAAGGGCGGCACGATGTTCGGCATGACCACCAAGCGGCACGTGCGGGCGCAGCTCTTCGCCTGGCAGCACCGGCTGCCGTGCATCACGATGGTCCAGTCGGGCGGCGCCTTCCTGCCGGACCTGGCCAACATCTTCCCCGACGACGGCCAGGGCGGGTCGGTGATGTACAACCAGGTGAAGATGTCGTCCGAAGGCATCGCGCAGATTGCCCTCGTGTTCGGCCCTTCGACGGCCGGCGGCGCCTATATCCCTGCCCTGTGCGACGAGCTGGTGATCGTGCGCAACCAGGGTGCGATGTTCCTCGGCAGCCCACAGCTGGTGTATGCCGCCACCGGCGAGGTGAGCGACTCCGAAGCGCTGGGCGGCGCGCTGATGCACTGCAGCGTGAGCGGCGTGGCCGACCACCTGGCCGACGACGACGCCCATGCGCTGGACATCACGCGCCGCATCGTGCGCCACCTGGGCGAGTCGGCGCCGCTGCGCTGGACACGCGCGCAGGCCGAGGAGCCGCTGCACCAGGCCGCCGAGCTGCGCGGGCTGGTGCGGCTGGGCCGCGGTGACGAATCGGTCGATGGCCGCGAGGTCCTCGCGCGCCTCGCCGACGGCAGCCGCTCCCAGGAATTCAAGCCCCTGCACGGCGAGACGCTGCGCTGCGCGTTCGCACGCATCGAGGGCTTCGAGGTCGGCATCGTCGCCGCGCACGGGGCACTCACGGCCCAGGCCTGTGCCAAGGGGGCACACTTCGTCGAGTTGTGCGCCCAGCGCGACATCCCGCTCGTCTTCCTGGTCGACTCGCCCGGCTTCGCCGACAGCGGCGAGGCCGGTCAGGGCGGCATCGGCCGGCACGGCGCCAAGCTGCTCAACGCGGTAGCCAATGCCGACGTGCCGAAGTTCACCGTCATCGTCGGCCAAGCGCACGGCGCCGCCTATCACGCCCTGTGTGGGCGCGCCTTCAAGCCCAACGCGCTGCTGATGTGGCCCAACGCGCGCGCCGCCGCCTCGCCCGACGCACCCGACGACGAGGCCGGCGCCCTGAACTGGGCCCGTCAGCTCTGGTGCGATGCCATCGTCGAGCCCGAGCACACGCGCAGCGTGCTCGCCCAACTGCTCGACATCGCCGGCCGCACGCCGGCCCGGCCGAGCGCCTACGGCGTGTTCCGCATGTGAGCGGCCGATGATCCCCGGTCGGCGCCGGCGCCGACCCCTGCCCGGCCTCAACCGGGCCGCGGATCGGCCTCGATCCAGCGCGCCACCTCGCGCGTGAAGTCCACGAAGTACTGCAGCGAGGCCGGATTCATCATCGCGTCGCGGCTGGCCACCTTCTCCGGCGCCGCGCCGAGCAGGATCTTGCGCACCGGCACCTCGAGCTTCTTGCCGGTGAGCGTGTAGGGCACGGCGTCGATGGCGTAGTAGCTGTCGGGCACATGGCGCGGCGAGCCCTGGGTGCGCAGCGCCTGGGTGATGCGCGCCTGCATCGCGGCGTCGAGCGTGCAGCCCGGCTTGGGCACCACGAACATCGGCATGAAGAACCTGCCGCCCGGCAGATCCAGATTGACCACGAGGCTGTCCTGCACGCCCTCGACGTTCTCGACGATGCGGTAGATCTCGGCCGTGCCGATGCGTACGCCCGCGCGGTTGAGCGTCGAGTCGGAGCGGCCGTAGATGTAGCAGCCGCCGCGCGGGTTGACCTTGAAGAAGTCGCCGTGGCGCCACTGGCCGGGGTAGACGTCGAAATAGCTGTCGCGGTAGCGCCGGTGGTCGGTGTCGCCCCAGAAGTACAGCGGCATCGAAGGTATCGGCTGGCGGATCACCAGCTCGCCCACGCCGTCGACCAGCGGCTGGCCGTCGTCGTCCAGCGCGTGCGCATCGACGCCAAGCAGCCGGGTCTGGATCTCGCCTGCGTACACCGGCAGCGTGGGCGAGGCGCCGACGAAGGCCGAGCACACGTCGGTGCCGCCGCTTTGCGAGGTGACCCACAGGTCGCGCTTGACCTCGCGGTAGAACCACTCGAAGGTCTCGGGCGTGGCCGGCGAGCCGCCGAGCAGCACGCCCTCGAGCGCCGACAGGTCGTACTTCTGCGCCGGCCGCACACCGGCCTTGATCATCATCTGCACGAAGGTCGGGCTGGCGCCGAACATCGTCACGCGGTGCTCGGCGGCGAGCTGCCACAGCCGCTCGACATCGGGCGCCAGCGGGTTGCCGTCGTACAGCACGATGCGCCCGCCTCCGCACAACCCCATGGCCATGAAGTTGAACATCATCCAGCCGGTGGTCGTGTAGAAGAACAGGCACGAATCCGGCGTCTGGTTGGCGTGGAAGGCGATGACCTTGTGCGTCTCGAGCGTCATGCCGCCGTGGCTGTGCGCGATCGCCTTGGGCAGGCCGGTGGTGCCCGATGAGTACAGGATCCACAGCGGGTGCGCGAACGCCACGTCCTCGTAGCGGAAGTCTTCGTGCCGCACCACGCGCTCGGTCATCACCTCCGACCACAGCCGCGCGCGCGCCGTCGGCCGTGCGGCGGCCGGGTCCAGGTCGGGCAGGAAGACCAGGTGCTCCAGCGTGGGCAGGCCCTGGACGAGCTGTTCCAGCTCGGCGCGGCGGTCGAAGCTCTTGCCGCCGAAGCGATAGCCGTCCACCCCGAACAGCAGCCGCGGCTCGATCTGCTGGAAGCGGTCGAGGATGCTGCGCGCGCCGAAGTCGGGCGAGCAGGCCGACCAGACGGCGCCGATGGCGGTGGTGGCCAGCAGCGCGATCACGGCCTCCGGCGTGTTGGGCAGCGTCGAGACCACGCGGTCGCCGGGGCGGATGCCCATGCGGCGCATGGCCTCGGCCAGCGTGGCCACCTGGTCGCGCAGATCGCCCCAGTCGAGCGTCGCCACCGGACGGATCTCGCTGCGATGGTGGATGGCCGGCCGGCCCCGCTGACCCTTGCGCAGCATGTGCTTGGCGAAGTTGACCCGCGCTCCGGGGAACCACACCGCGCCGGGCATCACCCGTTCGCGCAGCACGCAGTCGTAGGGCGTGGAGGAGTCGATCTGAAAGTACTGCCACAGAGCCTCCCAGAAGTCCTCCAGGCGGTCGACCGACCATTGCCACAGCGACGCGTAGTCCGCGAAGTCCAGGCCCTTCTCGCGGCGCAGCCAGTCCATGAACGAGGTGACCTGCGCGGCCTGCGCGAACTCGTGCCGCGGGGTCCAGAGCAGCTCACCTTCCCGTATGGCCATGTCCACGCTCCTTGCCGGTCAGGTCGGCGGCCCGCCACTCGGCCGCCGGCGCGTTGCGGCCGACGAAGCCGGCGATCAGGCCGTTGACTTCGTCGGGCGCCTCGAAGGCCACCCAATGGCTGGCGTCAGGGACCGTGTGGCAGTCGATGTGCGGCGCCACCTGTCGAAGGTAGCTCGCGCGCGCCGCGGTGTCGGGCTGCGGCAGCGGGTCGCGTTCGGGCAGGATCGCCAGCGTGGGGCAGCGCACGCGCCGCAGGCTCGGGCCCAAGGTGTCGCGATAGCCGAGAAAGCGCGACTTGAAGCGCGTCATCGCGTGGTTGCGGCGCTGCATGGCCACGGTGAGCTCGTCGATGCGCCGGGCGTCGCCGATCATCATCATCTCGAGGTTGCCGCGATGGATAGCATCGGCCTCGGCGTCGCTCGCCTCCGGCGGCACCGGCTTCAGCGGCGGGCGGTGCCAGCCGCCCGGCGGAAAGCCGCCCGGGGCCAGCAGGCACGCCGCGAACACCCGTTCGGGCAGATGTGCCGCCAGCCACGCCGTCATCACGCCGCCCCACGAAAAGCCAGCCACCGCGAAGCGCTGCCCCGGCGGCACCAGGCCGGCCTCGACGGCCGCGAGCAGGTAGCCGCCGTAGCCGTCGAGACCGGTGTCGCGCGGCACGTCGAGCGATTCGCCCATCCCGGGCAGATCGGGGACCATCAGGCTGAACCGGCGCGACAGCGGCCCGATGTTGCGCACCCAGTGCGTCCACGAGCCGGTGCCGCCGTGCAGCAGCAGCAGCGTCGGCCCCGCGCCCACGCGCAGCGCCTTCACGCCGGCGGCCGTGAAGTGCCCGACGGACAGATCGGGCAGCAGCGCCTCGGGCCGGATGTCGTGCGGCGTCGAGATCAAAGCGTCGCCTCGGTGCCGAGTACGTTGGTGATCTGGCTGGACAGCACGCCGCCGTTGCCGTGGCACAGCGCCAGCTCGGCGCCGGCCACCTGGCGCTCGCCACCCTCGCCGCGAAGCTGCTGCACCGCCTCCACCAGCGTGAACATGCCGTACATGCCCGGGTGCACGCACGACAGGCCGCCGCCGTTGGTGTTCACCGGCAGCGAGCCGCCCGGCGCGATCGCGCCGCTGGCCACGAACGGCCCGCCCTCGCCCTTGACGCAGAAACCCAGATCCTCGAGGAACAGGATGGTGTTGATCGTGAACGCGTCGTACAGCTCGACCACGTCGACGTCGCGCGGCGCCACGCCGGCCATCGCCAGCGCGCGCTGCCCCGAGTCGATGGCCGCGGTGCGCGTCAGGTCGGCCATGGCGACGATGTTCATGTGCGTGGTGGCTGCCGCTGCGCCGAGCAGGTACACCGGCTTCTTCGGCAGGTCGCGCGCCCGATCGGCGCGCGTCATCACGATGGCCGCGCCGCCGTCGGTGACGAGGCAGCAGTCGCGCGCCGTCAGCGGGCTCGACACCATGCGGGAGGCGAGCACGTCGGCCACGCTCAGCGGGCCGCGCATGAACGCCTCGGGGTTCTTGTTGGCCCATGCGCGCGCCGCCACCGCCACCGCGGCGAGCTGCGCGCGCGTCGTGCCGTACTCGTGCATGTGGCGCGACGCCGCCAGCGCGTACGAGGTGGCCGGGAAGATCGGCGCGTACGGCGCCTCGTAGGCGAAGGACTTCACCGACGAGATCAGCTTGCCCGACGCGGTGCGCTGGTTGCTGCCGTAGAAGATCAGCGCCGTGTCGCACAGGCCTTCCTTCAGCGCCAACGCGGCCATCAGCGTGTACGACAGGAAGGTGGAGCCGCCGGTGCGGTTGTTGTCGGTGAACTTGGGCTGGATGCCGAGCATCTCGGCGATCAGCAACGCCGACAGCGGGTTCGAGTTGCCCGGCAGCGAGCCGAACACCGCATCGACGTGGCGCGTGGTCAGGCCGGCCTCGGCCAGCGCCTTGACGCTGGCCTCGATGGCGATCTCCTCCGAGCTGCGGCCCGGCGCCTCGCCCAGGCCGGCCAGCGCCGCACCGACGATCGCGGCGCGGCCGCGCAGGCCGCTGCCGCTCAACGCGCACTCCCGGCGCCGCCGGCGGCGGCATCGACCTCGAACACCACGCACGGCTCGCCGCCGGCGCCCTGGCCCACACGCGCCTTCACCGCCATGCCGATGCGCACCGAGTCGTGCGCGATGCCGTCCACGCGGCCCATCATGCGCGGGCCCTCGGCGAGATCGACCAGCACGACGTTGTACGGGCCGCCCTTGTCGGCGCTGCGGTTGACGACGCTCACCGCGTACACCTTGCCGCGCCCGCTTGGCACCTGCCATTGCAGCTCGACGCTGCCGCAGTGGCTGCACGCCAGCCGCGGGTAGAAGACGTGGCGCGCGCAGGCGGCGCAGCGCTGGATGCGGAACTCGCCTGCGGCGAGGTGCCGGGCGAACACCGCATCGGGGCCCGGGCCGCGGGTCCAGTGGGCGCCCTCTTTCGCACTCATCGGTTCATGCTCCTCGTGTCAGTGTTGGGTTCGCGCGGCGTGGCCGCGGCAGGTGTTCCGGCGGCCCGCGATGCTCAGCCCGGCAGCTCGAGCACCGCCTTGGCGAGGATGTTGCGCTGGATCTCATTGCTGCCGCCGTAGATGCTCGCCGGGCGCGCCGCGAAGAACACATGGGCCGGATGCAGAGCGCCGCCGGGCAAGACCATCGACTCATCGCTCACGCCCGCGGCACCTGCCGTCTCGAGCATCAGGTCGGCCACCCGCTGCTGCGCTTCGGTGATCCAGATCTTCAACATCGACACCTCGGCGCCGAGCTCGTTGCCGCGCCGCAGTACCTCGACGCAGCGCACGAACAGCGCCTCGAGGTCGTCGATGTCCAGCCGCAGCTGCTCGTAGCGGGCGCGCCAGGCGGCATCGCCGTCCAGGCCCGCGGCGCGCGCCAGCTCGAGCAGGCGCGCGAACGGCGCGCGCGCGCCGCGCGGGTTGCCGATCATGATGCGCTCGCTGCCCAGCAGCGACTTGGCCATGGTCCAGCCCTGGTTCAGCGCGCCGACCAGGTTGGCCTTGGGCACGCGCACGTTGTCGAAGAAGGTCTCGCAGAACTCGGCGTTGCCGCCCAGGTTGCGGATGCGCTTGACCGTGATGCCGGGCGTGCGCATGTCCGCCAGCAGGAAGCTGATGCCCTCCTGCTTCTTGGCCTTGGGGTCGGTGCGCACCAGCAGGAAGATCCAGTCGGCCTCATGCGCGAACGAGGTCCAGATCTTCTGCCCATTGACGACGAACTCGTCGCCGTCGAGCACGGCGGTCGTGCGCAGGCTGGCGAGGTCCGAGCCCGCCGAAGGCTCGGAGTAGCCCTGGCACCAGCGCACCTCGCCGGAGAGGATGCGCGGCAGCACCGCGCGCTTTTGCTGCTCGGTGCCGAAGCGGATGATCAGCGGCCCGAGCATGATCACCGCCATGTTCGGCGCGGTGACGATGCCGTGACGGTCGAACTCCGACTGCAGCGCCACCTGCTCGTAGCCCGAAAGGCCCATGCCGCCATACTCCTTGGGCCAGTTCGGCGCTACCCAGCCCTTCTGGTAGAGCTTGTCGTGCCAAGCACGAGACTCCTTCAGGCTCATGCGGCTCGCCGGGAAGCGCCATTCGGACGGGAAGTTCTCGGCCAGCCAGCGGCGCAACTCGTCGCGGCGGATCGGCCGCTCGCCGCCGGCGATCAGTTCGGGCGCCGACGCTTCCTCGCCGTCGCCCGCCAGCGCGTTGTAGCGGCGGCGGTGCAACGACGCGTTGCCGAGCCAGGCGGCGCCGACCATTGCCTTCTTCAGGTACAGGCCGATGTTGCATTCGTCGGTGTAGCCGATGCCGCCGTGCAGCTGGATACACGCCTTGGTCACCTCGAGCGCCGCCGCCGAGGCGCGCGCCTTGGCCTGGCTGGCGGCGATGGCCAGGCGCCGCGTGTCGTCGCCGTGCGTGTCGGCAGCGGCGGCCGACTGCAGCACCACCGAGCGCGTCAGCTCGACCTGGATCAGCAGGTCGGCCGCGCGGTGCTGCAAAGCCTGAAAACTGCCGATCGCGCGCCCGAACTGCTCGCGCATCGCGATGTAGGCCACGCTCGTCTCGAGCGCCTTGGCCATGACGCCGAGCAACTCGGCGGCCTCGGCGATGCGTCCGAGATCGAGCGCGCGCTCGAGCACGGCGTGCGCGCGCGCCGGGCCGGCAAGCACCTGCGCGGCCGCGACCTCGGCGCCTTCGAAGCGCAGCTCGCCCCAGAAGCCGCCGTCGACGCGCGCCTGCATCGTCACGTTCAGGCCGCGCTGGCCGGCCTCGACGAGCAGCAGCAGCGCACCCTGCGGACCCTGCGCCAGCACGACGATGGCGTCGGCCCCCCCGGCCCCCGCCACGAAGCGCGTGTGCCCCTCGAGCACGAAGCCCGCGCCGCGCGCGGTGGCCTGCACCATGGCGTCGTCGCGGCCTTCTGCGGCGGCCAGCGCGAGCTGCACCTCGCCTCGCGCCAAGGCCGGCAACCACCGCTCGCGCAGCGCGCCGGAGTCGCCGTCGAGCAGGGTCCACGCCGGCAACAGCGCGCCGGCCACCACCGGTTCGGGCGCCAGCGCTCGGCCGCACTGCTCGATCAGCACAACCGCCTCGGCCATGCCCAGCCCGCTGCCGCCCAGCGCCTCGGGCAGGCACAGGCCGAGCCAGCCCAGACCGGCCATGCGCTGCCAGCGCGCGCGCTCGTGGCCCGGAAGCCTGCCGCGCCATTCGCGCAGGCGCGCGCCCTCGCCGTCGCCGGCGAAGAAGTCCGCCGCTGCGCTGCGCAGCATGCGCTGCACTTCGGTGGGTTCGTCCAGCCGTTGCGTCAGATCGATCATGTCCACCCCCGGTTCTGGCCGCCAGCCGCATGGTCACGAGACGGCACGGCGGCAGCGACCGGCGCTAACTCCGTTCGTCGGCCCCTCTGGCGCCCGCCGCGGAGCTGTGGCATCGTCGAGTCTAACAAACACTTGTTCGTTCAGACGGAGCATCTACATGTTCAACGGCAAAGCCCTCGAGGGGAAGGTCGCCATCGTCACCGGCGCCGGCCAGGGCATCGGCGCAGGCATCGCGCGCGCATACGGCGCCCAGGCGGCCAAGGTGGCGGTGGTCGACTGGAACCTCGAGACCGCCGAGCAGGTCGCGCAGTCGATCCGCGCCGCCGGTGGCCAGGCCGCGGCGTTCAAGTGCGACGTCGCCGACCGCGCGGCGGTCGACGCGATGGTCGCGGCGGCGGTGGCGACCTTCGGCCCCATCGATGTGCTCGTCAACAACGCCGGCATCACGCGCACCGCCATGCTGCACAAGATGTCCGCCCACCAGTGGCAGCAGGTCATCGACGTGCACCTCACCGGCAGCTTCAACTGCCTGCAGGCGGTGGTAGGCAGCATGATGGAGCGTCAGCGCGGCTGGATCATCAACACCATCTCCACCGCAGGCATCCTGGGCACCATCGGCCAGATCAACTACGGCTCGGCCAAGGCCGGTCTCATCGGCTTCACCAAGTCGGCCGCGCGCGAGCTGGCCCGCTACAACATCATCGTCAACTGCGTCGCACCCGGGGCGGCCACGCCGATGACGGAGACCATCCGCACTGACGAGCGCTTCAAGCAGCGCACGCTGGAGCGCATCCCGCTCGGCCGCTGGGCCGAGCCGGACGAGATCGCCCCGGTGTGGGTGTTCCTCGCCTCCGAGGGCGCGAGCTACGTCACCGGGCAACTGATCGGCGTCGACGGCGGCATGTCGATCCACTGACGCGATGACGTCGCCCCACGTGCCGCGCGGCTCGCTCGCGCCGCTGTTCGAGCCGCGCGCCATCGCGATCTACGGCGCTTCGTCGGATCCCACGAAGATCGGCGGCCGGCCGCTTGACTTCCTGAAGGGCAGCGGCTTCGACGGCGCGCTGTACCCGATCAACCCGAAGGCCGCGCAGATCCAGGGCCTGCCCGCGTTCGCCACCGTGAGCGCGGTGCCGGGCCCCGTGGACCTGGCCATCGTCGCCGTGCCGGCGCCAGGGGTGCTCGCCGCGCTCGAGGACTGTGCGGCCAAGGGCGTGGGCGGCGCGGTCGTGCTCAGCTCGGGCTTCGCCGAGGTGGGCGGCGCGGGCACCGAGTGGCAGGCCGGCATCACGACGCTGGCGCGGCGCACCGGCATGCGCGTGGTCGGCCCCAACTGCATGGGCCTGATCAACGTGCGGCGGCGCCTGCTGGGCACCTTCACGCCCAGCGCCGCCGGTTTCGGCCTGGTGCCCGGCCGCATCAGCCTCGTCAGCCAGAGCGGCGCCTTCGGGGGCTATTGCCTGTCGCTCATCCGCCAGCGCGGCCTGGGGCTGAACCTGTGGATCACCACCGGCAACCAGTGCGACGTCGATGTCGCCGACTGCATCGACCACTTCGCGCGCGACGAGGGCACGCAAGTAATCGCCGCCTACCTCGAGGCGGCCACCGACAAGGACCGCCTGGTGGCCGCGCTCGCGCTGGCGCGCGAGCGCGGCAAGCGCGTCGTCGTGATGAAGGTCGGCCGCTCGGAGGCGGGCGCGCAGGCTGCGGCGTCGCACACCGCCTCATTGGCCGGATCGGACCAGGTCTACGAGGGCCTGTTCCGCCAGTACGGCGCGTGGCGGGCGCGCAGCATCGACGAACTCTTCGACGTGGCCTACGCCTGTTCGGTGCCCGCGCCGGCACCGCTGGGGCGGCGGGTCGGCCTGCTCACCGTGTCCGGCGGCGTGGGTGCGCTGATGGCCGACGTGGCCAGCGACTGCGCGCTCGACGTGGCGCCGATGCCCGAGCACGCGCAGGCCCGGCTCAAGGAACTGGTGCCGTTCTGCGGCCCGCGCAACCCGGTGGACATGACGGCGCAGCTCGTCAACGACTTGACGCTGTTCGGGCGCAACTTCGAGATCATGCTGGAAGACGGCGGCTACGACGTGGTGGTCGCGTTCCTGTCCAGCGTCGGCCAGGTGATGGAGTTGAGCCGTTCGCTGCTCGGTCAGCTTCAGGCCGTGCTGCGGCGCTTCCCCGATCGGGCGGTGGTCTTCTCGTCGCTGGCCACGCCCGAGGTGCGCAAGATGTACGAGGCCGCCGGCGTGCTGCTGTTCGACGAGCCCACGCGCGCCGTGCGCGCCGCCAGCGCACTGGTGCATTTCGCGGAGCAGGCGCGCCGCGCAGCACGGCGCGACGCGCCGCCCGCGCTGCCTGCGGGCGCGCTGCCGCCGCCGGTGCATGCCGTCAACGAGGTGCAGGCCAAGGCCATTCTCGCCAGTGCCGGCATCCCGGTCGTTCCCGAGCGCCTCGCGGTGAACGAGGACGCGGCCGCCCGCGAGGCCGCGGCACTGGGTTATCCGGTGGTGCTGAAGATCGCCTCCGCCGACATCGCGCACAAGAGCGAGATCGGCGGCGTCATCGTCGGCCTGGCCGGCGAATCGCGGTTGCGGCAGGCATTCCGCACCCTGATGCAGCGCGCCGGCGAGCACGCGCCGCACGCCAGGATCGACGGCGTGGTGGTGGCGCGCATGGCCGAGCGCGGCGTCGAGACCATCCTTGGCGTCGTGCGCGACCCCGTGTTCGGCGCGGTGGTGATGTTCGGGCTGGGCGGCATCTTCGTCGAGGCCTTTCAGGACGTGGCCTTCCGCGTCGCGCCTTTCGGCGTGGCCGAGGCGCACGCGATGATCTCCGAGGTCAAGGGCCGCGTGCTGTTGCAGGGGGTACGCGGCCAGCCGCCGGCCGACGAAGACGCGCTGGCCGCCGCGCTGGCGGCGTTGTCGGTCTACGCGGCCCGGCACGCCGATGCCATCGAGAGCATCGACATCAACCCGCTTCTGGTGCTGCCGCGCGGCCACGGCGTGCAGGCGCTCGATGCGCTGATCGTGCTGGCCGCGCGTGCGGCGTGATCGCTTTGCTTGGAGAACCGCCGATGCTCAGAATCTTCGCTTCGCTTCTCGCTGTGCTGCTGCACGCAGCCGCCCTTGCCCAAGACTACCCGGCGCGCCCGATCCGGGTCGTCATTCCCTCGGCGCCGGGCGGCTTCACCGATACCGTCGTCCAGATCTTGAACGACCACTTCCGCTCCGTCTGGGGCCAGCCCGTGGTGATGGAACACAAGGCGGGCGCGGGCGGCATCGTCGGCACTGACGCCGTAGCCCGGGCCGCACCCGACGGCTACACCTTGCTCGCCGGCAACATCGGCCCCATCGTCATCACGCCGCTGCTGCAGCAGGGAAAGGTGCCCTACGAGGTCGAGCGCGATCTGGTACCCATCAAGCTGCTGACGAGCTTCGGCAACGTGCTGGTCGTGCATCCGTCGGTGCCCGCCACGAGCGTGAAGGAACTCATCGCCTTCGCGCGCTCCAAGCCCGGCGCCTTGCACTTCGCCTCGCCCGGCATCGGCCAGTCGCAGCACTTGTCGGGTGAACTGTTCAAGCGCATGGCCGAGGTGGACATCGTGCACGTGCCGTACAAGGGCACGGGGCCCGCGCTCACCGACCTGATCGGCGGCCAAGTGCAGATGATGTTCAGCAACATCCCGCCGGCGCTGCAGCACGTGGAGTCGGGCAAGCTCCGGGCGCTGGCCGTCACCGGGCCGCGCCGCGCGCGCACGCTGCCCGATCTGCCGACGCTGGAGGAGGCCGGGCTCCCCGGCTATCAGGTGGCTTCCTGGATCGCGCTGTTCGCACCCGCGGCCACGCCGCCGGCCATCGTCGCCAAGCTCCACGCCGAAGTGACGCAAGCGCTGGGTTCCGCCACGGGGCGCGAGCGCATCCTGGCGGCGAACGCCGAGCCGGGCACCGGCTCGCCACAAGACCTGGCCGCGATGGTCGCCGCCGAACGCAGCAAGTGGAGCAAGGTCATCCGCGAAGGCAGCATCCGCGCCGAGTGACCGCGTGGGCCTGCCGCCGCCGGATCAGACGAGGTCGTCGACGCGCCCGCGCCGCATCATCAGCTTCTCGCTGAACTCGAACACCTGCTGCTCGCGTTGGTTGAACACCCTCACCCGCCCGTGCATGACACCGCGCTTGCCGTCGGAGAGATTCTTCTTGTCCTCGACCGTGATCTCCGCGCGCAAGGTATCGCCCGGCCGCACCGGCACGGTGAATTTGAAATCGGTGAGCTCGAGCGCCGCGATCGTGGCCGGGCCCAGGATCTCCTCCATCATCCCGGCCGCGATCGCGGCCGTCAGTAGCCCCGGGCAGATGCGTCCGCCGAAGTCGGTGTGCTTCTTCGCGAACTCTTCGTTGATGAAGATCGGCAGCTTCAGCCCGGCAAGACTCGTGAAGAGCACGATGTCGGTCTCGGTGACCGTGCGGCCGTAGCTGCGGAAGACGTCCCCCGGATTGAGGTCGTCGAGCGAGCGGTTGGACATGGCTTCTCCGGGGGTGGCAGGCGCGGGTTCGGCCCGAGGCGGCGAACTAACGGTTGGTAGAATACTCCGCAAGGCCGGCACGCGCCAGCCTGCCTGCCTTACCCATCCGGTCCACCCGCCATGCTGTTCCTCGAACCCGGACTTGCGCTGCCGTCGATCGGCGAGCGCACCGCGGCGCTGCGCTCGCAGGTGCGGCAATTCATCGCCGAGCAGATCTGTGGCGGCGGCTTCGAGCCGCAGTGCAACTCCTGGACCGAGGGGCTGGGCGGTGAGTTCAGCCGTCGCCTGGGCGAGCGCGGGTGGATCGGCTACCACTGGCCTGTGGCGTACGGCGGCCGCGGCGGCAGCGCCTTCGACACGCTGACGATCAACGAGGAACTGCTCGCCGCCGGCGCCCCGGTGGCGGCGCACTGGATCGCGGCGCGGCAAAGCGCGCCGCTCTTGATGCGCTTCGGCAGCGAGAGCCAACGGCAGGAGTTCCTGCCGCGGATTGCCGCCGGCGACACCTACTTCGCCATCGGCATGAGCGAACCCGATGTGGGCTCCGATCTCGCGTCGGTGCGCACCCGCGCCGGGTTCACCGGCAGCCGCTGGCTGCTCAACGGCCGCAAGGTCTGGACCAGCGGTGCCCATATCGCTCACTACGCGATCGTGCTGTGCCGCACCGCGCCGGCGGACCCGAAGGCGCGCCACGCCGGGTTGAGCCAGTTCATCGTGGATCTGAAGGCCTCGGGCGTGACGATCCGCCCGATCTTCATGCTCGACGGCAGCCACCACTTCAACGAGGTGACGTTCGACGGCGTCGAGCTGCCGGCCGAGCGCCTGGTCGGCCAGGCCGGCGAAGGCTGGAAGCAGGTGACCAGCGAGCTGGCCTACGAGCGCAGCGGCCCGGAGCGCTTCCTCAGCACGATGCCCATCGTCGAGCGCTGCCTGCGCCTCGTCCTCGAGGCGGCTCCCGCCGCGGCCGACGCCGCCGCCGGCCGGCTGCTCGCACGCCTGATGACCTTGCGCAACATGAGCCTGGCCATCTGGGGCGCGCTCGAAGCCGGCCGCTCGCCGGCCATCGAAGCCGCGATGGTCAAGGACCTGGGCACGAACTTCGAGCGCGACACGCTCGAGATCGTGCGTGAAGCGATGGATGCCGACGAGCGCGTCGCCGGTGACGCCACACTCGCCGGGTTGCTCGCCTCGGCTTGGCCGCTGGCACCCACCTACAACCTGCGCGGCGGCACCAACGAAGTCCTGCGCAACATGATCGCCAAACAGCTGCAAGCGCGATGAGCGAACTCGCCCTGCCCCTGGCCGAAGCGGCCGACCGCCTGTTCGCGCAGCGCTGCGACGCCCGCCTGGTGGCCGCGGCCGATGCCGGTGATTGGCCGCAGGCACTGTGGTCCTCCGTCGATGAGCTGGGCCCGGGCCAACTGCTCGCCCCCGAGTCCGTCGGAGGTGCGGGCGGCGACTGGCTCGACGCCTGCGCCCTGCTCGAGCGCGCGGCGGCACACTGCGCGCCGCTGCCGATCGCCCACACGCTGTTGGCCGGCTGGTTGCGCGCGCGCGTCGGGCTGGCGCCGGCCAGCGGGCCGACCGCCTTGGCTTTCACCGCGGCCCCGCTGGAGGCGATGCGCGTGGCCGGCCGCGCCGACGTCACCGAAGCCAACGGCCCGGCCGTGCCCTGGGCGGAACAGGTCTCCCATGTCGCCATGCTCGGCGCTGACGCTGCCGGCACGGCCCAGATGCTGTGGCTGCCGCGCGCGTGCGTCCAGGTGCGTGCCGTCGCGGGCAGCGCCGTGCCTTCGGCCCACGTGACTTGCGCCGGTGTTTCCCTGCACGCGCCGGCGGGCGCAAGCCCGGCTCACGCCTGGTGCCTCGCGTTGCCGGGCCTCGGCCTGGCCGAGGTGCGGGCGCGCGCCGCGCTGCTCACCGCCGTGCAGATCGCCGGCGCGCTGGGGCGGCTGCTGGAGATGACGCTCGCCTACACCGGCGAACGCGTGCAGTTCGGGCGCTCGATCGGCCAGTTCCAAGCCGTGCAGCACCAGCTGGCGCAGCTGGCCGAGGAAGCTGCCGCGGCGCGCGTGGCCGCGCAGGCGGCCGCTGCCACCGAAGACCCGCGCTGGCTCGTCGCCGCGGCGGCGGCGGCGAAGGTGCGCGCGGGCGAAGCCGCGGGGCTCGGCACGCGCATCGCGCACCAGTTGCACGGCGCCATCGGCGTCACCGCCGAGCACGCGCTGCACCTGTACACGCGCCGCCTGCGGCTGTGGCGTGACGAAGACGGCAGCGAAGCCTTCTGGGCCCGCGTGCTGGTACAGGCGCTCAGGGACAACGGGGAGCGATCGGCATGGCAGGCCGCGGTGGCCTGCACGTCGCGCTGAAAGGACTCGAAACATGAGCGCGCTGCGCGGCATCCGGGTGCTCGACCTCACCGCCTACCTGCTGGGGCCCTTCGCCACGCAGATCCTTGGCGACATGGGCGCCGACATCGTCAAGGTCGAGTCGCACGAGGGCGACATCGTGCGCGCGATCGGGCCGACGCGTTCGCCGGGCATGGGCGGCATCTTCCAGCAGAACAACCGCAACAAGCGCAGCATCGTGCTCGACCTCAAGCAGCCGGCTGGCCGCGATGCACTGCTGCGCCTGTCCGCCAAGGCGGACGTGTTCGTCTACAACGTGCGACCGGCGGCGATGGCGCGTCTGGGGCTGTCGTACGAAGCGCTCGCTGCGGTCAACCCGGGCATCGTCTATGTCGGCGCGGTCGGCTTCGGGCAGGACGGCCCTTACGCCGCGCGGCCCGCGCTGGACGACCTGATGCAAGGCATGTCGGGCATCGCGGGCCTGTACGCGCGTGCCGGCGGCGGCGAACCGCGCTACATCCCGATGGCGATGGCCGACCGCTACACCGGCGTCGTCCTCGTCAATGCCATCCTCGGGGCCTTGGTGCACAAGCTGCGCACGGGCGAGGGGCAGGCGCTGGAAGTGCCGATGTTCGAGTCCCTTGCCCAAGGCGTGCTCGGCGACCACCTGATGGGCCGGTCGTTCGATCCGCCGCTGGGGCCGTTGGGCTATCCGCGCCACCTCAGCCCCGAGCGGCGGCCGTTCCGCACGCAGGACGGCTGGCTGTGCGCCTTCCTGATCAGCGACAGCCAGTGGCGAGCGGTGCTCGAGCGCATCGGCGAGCCCGAACGGATGCAGGACCCGCGCTTCGCCTCGCTGCAGGCGCGCACCGAGCACTCGCGCGAGGTCTACGCGTGGCTCGATGCGACGTTCCGGACGCGCACCACGGCGCAGTGGCTAAGCCTCCTCGGCGAGGCCGACGTGCCGGCGGGACCGATGCACACGCTCGAGTCGCTGCTGGAGGACCCGCACCTCAACGCCGTGGGCTTCTTCCAGCGCCTGGAGCATCCCACCGAAGGCACGCTGGTGAGCCTGCGGCCGCCCTCGCGCTGGTCGCGCACGCAGCCGGACATCCGGCGCCTGCCGCCGCACCTGGGCGAGCACAGCGCCGAGGTCCTTGCCGAAGCGGGCTACTCGGGCGACGAGATCGCCGCGCTGGCGGCCGCCGGGGTCACGGTGGCGGCGCGCGGGGGCGACTGATGCTCGCCGCGCTCGCCCACCATCGGCCGCGCGCCGGACTACACACCGCGGAAGTGCGGCGTGCGCTTCTCCAGCAGGGCCGCCACGCCTTCCTTGGCGTCCGCCATCTCGAGCGTGCGCGACTGCAACAGCGCCTCGATCTCGCCGGCCGACTTCGGATCCCAGTCGAGGCCACGGTAGAGCGAGCGCTTCAACATCCGCACCGCCACCGGCGCGTTGGCGGCGATCTCGTCGGCCAGCTCGCGGGCACGCGCCAGCACCTGCCCCGGCTCGACCGCATGGTTGGCGATGCCCATCTCGGCAGCCTCGGCGCCCGAGAACACACGCCCGGTGAACAGCAACTCGGCGGCGCGCGGCACGCCGCACACGCGCGGCAGCAGATAGCTGATGGCCATGCCCGAGTGCAGCCCCAGGCGCGCGAAGTTGGCGCCGTAGCGCGCCTCGCGGTTGGCCACGCGCAGGTCGCACACAAGCGCCAGCCCGAAGCCGCCGCCGATGGCGTGCCCGTTCATCGCCGCGATCACCGGCACCTGCACGTCGAGGATGGTGAGGAAGGGTCGGTAGATCGCGTAGGACGCTTCGTGCGGCAACTCGTTGCCGCGTTCCAGGATGGTGCTGCGGAAGTCTGCGCCGGAGCAGAAGTTGGCTCCGGTGCCGGTGATGACGACACAGCGGATGTCGCGCTCCGCCTTCACCTGGTCGATCACCTGCTGGAACGCCTGCAGCAGCTCCGGCGCCATCGCGTTGCGCTGGTCGGGACGGTTCAGGGTGATCTCGCAGACGGACCCCCGGCGATCCACAAGCACGGCTGGTTCGGTCATTCGCTTTCCTTCGGTTGGTACACCGCGAGTGTAGGCACGGCGGGCGACGTTCGCGGCCCGTCACGGCGTGCGAGCGCGGCGGCCGCGAAGTGAAGAGGTTCTAACGTCCACATTGAGACAACGGAGGCGCAATGAA